>VFSW01002934.1_pt1 | contig 25657 bp, 21 predicted proteins | sample 5358111 | NCBI WGS metagenome assembly VFSW01 (sample SAMN11554181, study PRJNA540505) | mine drainage metagenome | isolation source: sediment from site ElyBrook_90M | place: USA: Ely Copper Mine, Vershire, VT | collected 2017
GCCATGCCAATTTCCTGACCTCCTCCGATACGCATACCGTTCACCCTGCATATAACGGGCTTTTCGCATTTCAAAATGGCAGAAACCATATCGTTGAAGAGCCTCATGTATTGCGAATATTCTTGTGGATTTCCGGCATAGTATTCAGCATATTCCTTGGTATTGCCGCCGGTACAAAAAGCCTTGTCGCCCTTGCCTGTAAAAATGACCGCTACCGCTCCCCTGTCGTTTGACGCATCGCCGAAGGCCGATATTATTTCTTTTACCGCCTGTGTTGTATAGGAATTATATTGCGCAGGATTGTTCAGCCATATCCAAATTGAATGTAAGCCGTGTAAGGTTTTACCTTGTCCATCGGCAAGAGGGCGTCGCTCATATATGATTTCTTTGTATTCCCTGTTTACCAGGTTGTGGTCATTTAGTGTTTTCATGCTGATGGTTTTCTTCTGATTGTTATTAAATACCTTTTCACTTAAAATCGGGCAACAAAATGGATCGTTTGCTGTATTTGTGTGCGAGGGTATTACTGAACACCTCGTTTATAATCGACATGGAGAATGTTTGAATAAAGTTCTCTACGTTCAGTTTGCCGCTCCCTACAAGTTCCACAACTTCAGGATACAATTCGGGTTTGCAGCCCCAGGTGCCTATCAGTTTGGCATCGAAAGCCATCAGGTTGCTTAAGCGCAGCTCGAGCTTGTCCATAGTAAAGCCAACAACCGAAAGGGTGCTTGCATAGGTGATAAGATTGAATGCGAGTTCCTGCCCGGCCTTTGTTCCTGAAATCTCGAATATTTTCCATCCGTATTTCGGCGCCTTCATTGCAGCAGCCATATCCTTCACCTTGTCTTTTATGATTTTTACATCAAGTCCTTTAATGTTCAGTGCGGCGTCTATTCCGTTTTCTTTTGCAATGGCAAGTTTTTCATCGCTCACATCCAGCGCTATTACTTTGGCTCCGAATATTTTAGCGATTTGTGCCCCGTAAATACCTACCCCGCCTACTCCGATAACTATTGCAAGGTCTCCCGGCATCAGTTCCGACTTCTTCACCACCTGATATGGCGTGGAGACAGCATCAGCTATAACAGCCAGATGACGCAGCGGATATTTTTTCAACACTTCGTCGGGAACAGGGCACAGATACTTTGCAGGCACCACAATGTGAGAAGCAAAACCGCCGTGAAAATCATTACCGGGCATAAGCTGGTTTCGGCAGATATTGCTTCTGCCGCTTTTGCACAGCTCGCAATCGCCGCATGGTAGCACGGCAGGAACTATCACTTTTTTGTTCAGCCATTCCCCGCTTCCTTCAACAACCGTTCCGCTTATTTCATGACCAAGGGTTAAAGGCAGGGCGTGTTTGGTTTTAACGCCGTAGTGCCAAAAGCTTATATCCGTATGGCAAACGCCGCATCCGGCCACTTCAACGAGGGCTTCTCCGGATTTCAGCGCGGGTGCCTCCGTCTGTTCCAAACGGAAAGGATTGTCGGTTTCCGTCATCTGCCATTGAAAAATCATTTGCCGCATATTTTGCTATTTATTATAAGTCAGATTTGCCTTATCATGGTTAGCAGTTCATTCTATATCTCTGTGTTTTCAAGGAGCACCGCCGTACCCTGCCCTCCTCCAATACATGCCGAAGCGATGCCGTATTTCAATTTACGCCGCTTTAATTCGTGGGCAATTGTAATGGACAGGCGCAGTCCGGTAGCGGCAAGGGGATGCCCGTAAGCTATGGCTCCGCCATTCACGTTCAGTTTGGCGCGGTCGAGGTTTAGCTCTCTTTCGCAGCCTATCACCTGTGCAGAAAAGGCTTCGTTTATTTCTATCAGTCCTATATCGTCCAGTTTCAGCCCTGTTCTTTCAAGTAAAAGGCGAATGACAGGCACCGGACCAAGCCCCATATAACGAGGGTCGATGCCTGCGCTGGCTGCCGCCACAATTTTTGCAAGCGGCTTCAGTCCTTTCTTTGAGGCACTGACGCCGGTACTTACAACGGCGGCGGCAGCTCCATCCACAATCCCGCTGCAGTTGCCTGCGGTAAGCACTCCGTCGCTGCAAAATACGGGAGGCAGTTTTGCCAGCGACTCCATATCAGTAGGTCTGAAATGCTCATCGGTGCTGAAATTTTTCACGCCGCGCGGCAGATTAAGTTTCCTGGGTTTTAGCCCATGGGCTTCAAAAACAGTAGTGTTCACGGGTACTATTTCATCCTTAAAAAGATTGTTTTTTTGCGCTTCCACTGCCCTGTCGAAGGATAGTTTGGCAAAAGTGTCGGTGTCGTTTCTGGTGATCCCGTATTTTTTGGCGACGTTTTCAGCGGTAAATCCCATGGCGCAGCCGGCGGCAGTATCATCAAGCGATTCCCACAACATATCCTTAAATACAGGCCTGCCAAGCATATAGCCCATACGGTTCCCAAAACTTGCGGTGGGCGACAGCGACATGTTTTCGGAGCCCGTGCAAAGTATGGTTTCCGCCTTACCAAGCGTTATTTGTTCGGCGGCGGTAATCATGGTTTCGAAGCCCGATCCGCAGATACGCTGAACAAGCAGCGCCGGAACCTCCATTGGCACGTTGCAAAAAAGCGATATATGGCGGGGAAGAAAATAGGCATCGTAGGAGCTTTGACCTATGTTGGCGGTAATTACCTGATTTATTTCATCGGGTCTTGTTTTGGCTTTTTCGAGCGCCGCACGCCCGGCAAATATGCCCAGATCGGTTGGCGAAACGCCGCCGAGGGTGCCGCAGTATTTACCGAAGGGAGTCCGCGCCCCGTTCAGCAGGTAAATATCTTCAAAACTTATTGCTATACCCTTTTCTTTACTATAAAATGCTTTCATAATATTTCGTTTATCAGGATGCTTTCATTAATTCGGAGGCGGCCGGAAGATACCTTTTGTATTCCTGCTTTGCGTACAAGGCCGCACCATAGGATACTATATATTGCGGCTCATCCACCGTGGTAATCTCCTTTTTGAACCTTTCGCTTAAAATATTCTTCAAATACGGGTGATGACCGATTACACCGCCGATCATAAAAACCGGTATTTCCGGCGTCAGCTTCATCTTTGCAACCTTGTTTGCGATAGATATATACACCCCTTTTGCCACATCGCGCAAAGGCAGCCCGTCGAATATCCAGTTCATGATTTCGGTTTTGGCAAACACGGTGCAAAAGCTGTTCAGTTCGTTTTTATAGTCCGACTGCGATGCAAGGTTGCTCATTTCGGCTATGTCTATACCGGCGCGTTCGCATATCTCCGACAGGAAGGCTCCGGTGCCGGCTGCGCATTTATCGTTCATATAAAAGTTCACAACGTGGTTGTCGTTATTGCAATGAATAATCTTTATGTCTTCCCCTCCTACGTCAATAATGTTCTTTTCGCCCTTTATATATTGCGAAATACCGGCTGCCGCACAATTTATTTCAGTCTTTACCGTATCCGAACCTGTAAAATGCTTCCTGCCATAACCTGTGGCGCAGCTGTATTTTATATTAAAGGAACTTTGTATTGCCTGCAGTACGTTGTTCATGGCATTTCTATCTTTTCCTATGGTCTGTAGTATGTATCGGAACAGAGCTTTGCCGTTTTCGTCAATTACGCTGAACTTAGTGTAAGCCGAGCCCAGGTCTATTCCGAGGTAACAATCCATTTCCCTGTAAGCGCTTACCGGAACGCTGCTCTTTTTCAAGAGCCCCTTGTGCAATATCTTTTTATTCAGTTCGCCGGTTGCGCCGGGTAAGCGTGTTGATATATTTTTGTTGCTCATGGCTTTTACCATGTTGGTAAAAGCAAGATTCAGCGAAGTACGCACATAATGCTTCCGGCCGTACTCCACGATCTTCCCGTTTAAATAGTCTATTTCTGTGGGGCGGTTGGCAATCAGATCCACGGCAAGCGAAGGAAAATGGTCGCCTCCGTTTTTAAGATACTGCATGCACTTTCTCAAAAATTCATCGGGGAATCTTATCTTTTCCTTTTCGGCAACGTTTATTCCTTCGTCAATAATCTGTTCAACAAGTTCTCTTGTTTCGGGGTCGTTGATGGCTTCCGCCATGGTAAGCCTGCCTACGCCGCAGAGCGCGCTAAGGGAGGCGTTGAGTATGGTTTTTTCCCAGGCGCATTTAATTATGCCGTGGGCATCTGTTGTTTGTGTGGTCAGTCCAACACTGTTCAGTATTTCTGCAAACTCCGATGCCTTATCCTTTCTGCTGTCGTCAATGGATCCCAGGTAATTGGGAGGTGTAAAAAAAGTAACCTTTACACTGCCTGGAGAAAGCTGGTTACCTGCATAATTTATGATCATGCGAAGCGTTTTCGATTCGCCGAATACGGGAGTGAGCAGACCTTCCACATCAATTCCGTTTTGCGCCGAAACCACAGTTAGTTTATCGTTCATGAGCACCTCCGCTTCTTTGGCGGCGCCTGGTGTATGGTACGATTTGAGCGAAAAAACGAGATAATCCAGATTAAGGTTTCGCATGTCCTGAACCGTATTGCAAATGGTGAAGTCTGCACTGCCGAGCCTGGCCTGTATCACCCCTTCGAGGGATATTCCGTTTTCACGGATTTTCTTCAATTTAAACTCATCCTTATCTGTAATGGCCACATTGCATCCTGCCTCGCGCAGTTTTAATGCAAGTATCATTCCAACTGGACCTAAGCCTACTACGCCCACCTGCAAGCCTTTTCCCGCTTGGGCAGAAGGCACTCCATTCATCTTAACGGTTTCGCTTATTCCATTGTTCATACACCTTTTTATTTATCTTAAGTAATTTTATAATTTTACTATAAAAGCCTCACTCTCTGCCGGAATGTCGTCGGAAAAAATCTTTTTTACCTGCTCTGCGAAAGCTGCGCTTTTCAAATTCCCCATGGCATTTTCCGTAATCTTATCACTGGTTATTATTGCGGCACACTTCAGGTTTACGCCTGCACCGCCACTCATAGCCTTTGCAATGCAGCCTTGAATACATTTACCTAATTCTTCGATGTTCCTGGGGCAGAAACAGCCTTCCTCCGGAGTAATTTTATAGCCGGGATGCTCCAATTGATTTTTATCGGGGAATATCAGGGCATACACCTCATCGGTGCCGTTGCTTTTTACAATGGCATATTTTACATAGTGGCAGCTTCCGGCTATCCGCTGTTCTATTTCTGCGGCGTTTACGGCTTCTCCGTTCGAGAGCCTGTAGGCGCTTATATTTCCTGCTGTATTCATGGCGTTGTATTTATCAGGCCGGCACTTTCGTACTTTCTATCTGTTCTATAAAGGTTTCAATCTTTGTCATACTCTGCCCTTCCGAATAGAAACGCAGATCGCATAGGTCCCCTTCAATAACCAGGCATGGTATACCTGTTGTTTCAGTTATTCGCTGCGGCATGCCAAAACGGTTGTTCGAATTATTGGCGCAGGTTTTGGCGTCATGAAAGATGATGCCGTCAATATTAAAATCCTTTACAAGTTCAACAAGCTTTGCCTGCTTTGCCTTTTCGCTGCGGTTAATAAAAATTTCGGTGTACGCTTGTGCCGATGATTCAAAAGGGTTTCCTTCGTCGAAAGCGTCAAACACCCAGCTGTTGCAGTAAGTGGATGCCACCACGGCAGTTTTGTTTTGTATAAAGAGTTCCGACAACGAGCGCAGTTTGCCCCATATAGGCATACCATCCCAATAGAGGCGGCATTGCTCCTTTTCCAGAAAGCCGGCTCCGTTCTTCACGTTTGTTTCCAGTTCGGCAAGAAGTCCGCCATAGTAGTCCTTTGCAATTTGTGTTCCTCTAAGAACCACTATTGGGCCCATGTGTATGGTGCCGTCGAAAAAACTTAAGGGTGCCGGCGAAGCCTTGGCGGTCCACAGCACCTTTTTCCACAGCTCTGTAGCCTCCTTGCTTAACCTTAGTGTTTCTCGGAATTTGTCAATATCAAATTTATGGCCGCTGGCCTTTTCGCAAGCGGGAACAAGTTTTTTATATTGTGTAGCCACATCCTGTATCACTTCAGGGCTTACCTCATCAAGGTGCCGAGGCGGATGTATCCCTGCTACAGGTACACCCAGCTTTCTGCCAAACCATGTGAACCAGTCCTGCACTTCGCGGCATTGATTGGTGCTGTACACAATAAGATCAGGTTTCGGCGGACCCGGTAATCCGTAGTGTTCCGAGAGCGGCGTTTGCTTTTTTAAATACGATCCTATATCAGCGGTAAGGTAGGAACACATATCGTCGGAATATCCGATTTTGGTGGACTCCGGAATCAGTTCTCCGGCGGTGCGGGAGGTGCCGAGCAGGGCTCCGTGGTTTTCCGGGAAATGTACTTCGAAACCGAAGGAACGTAGCAGTTCGGCCGGTCCCACACTTGTACACCAGGCAATTTTACGGCTGCCGTCTTTCATGCCGAGGAAATAATTTCCCATTACCTCCTTCAATTTTTTTGATGACTGTATTTTATACATTTTATTAAAAGCTGAATGTTGAGATTAATGAATTTGTTCTTTTATTTTTATCCTTGCATCTGCCACCCATATTCCATCGTCAAAAGCCAGTATGGGGTTTATGTCCATTTCCTCTATCTGCGGAAAATCGCTTACAAGCTGGGATATGCGCTGAATAAGTTCAATTACTTTGGCCTTATCTATTCCTTTTTCACCCCGCACCCCGTCGAGCAGCTTTGCCATCCTTACGGCGCTTAACATCTCTGTGGCTTCAATTTCGGTTACCGGTGACAGCTTAAAGGTTATATCTTTGAGTACTTCCACATAAATGCCCCCTATTCCGAACATGATCAGATGCCCCAGCCCTTTCTTTGCGCTTGCCCCGGCAATAAGTTCTTTTCCGCCAGGTATAAATTTTTGCACCAGGAATTTCAAGGCCACATGATCGGTATGTCCAAACTTCCTGTCCATTTTCTCCACGGCAATTCTTACCTCGTTCTCATTTTGCAGGTTAAGTGCAACACCGCCTGCATCGCTTTTATGAATCAGGGTAGAAGCTTCGGCTTTTACCACCACCGGAAACCCAATACTGCGGGCAATCGAAGCTGCTTCGGCAGCGTTTTGCGCCACGCCCCAAGGCGCCAGGGGTATGCGGTAATATGAAAGGAGGTTGTAAACCTCATGGGCTGTAAGGAATCTTCCCGAAACGGGCGCCAGCAAGGCATTCGCCTTAGCCCTGTCTATATCACTGAATTTTTTGGGCTCGCCTATATTTCGGGTCTGCAGCTTACTAAACTTATATAAAGCTCCGAGCGCCTTTGCAGCTGTTGTGGGAAAGGCGTAACAGGGCACGCCGCCTTCATTAAGTATTTTAGCCGTAGTGCGGTAGCGTTCCATGCTCATGTTGGTCATAAAATTGCATACCACCGGTTTACGTTTCATTTTGCTTACCTCTACAATTTGCCTTGCAACTTCATCAGTATCGGTAAATGGGGCGGTTACAAAATTTATTAGTATGGAGTCTATCTCATCCTGCTCCATCATAACATCCAGAGCGCCCCTGAATTGAGTACCGCCTCCCGTTGCCACCACATCCACAGGATTTCCGAGGCTGGCTTCAGGCAGTTGCGTACTCTTAAGTTTGTTTCTTGCGCTTTCCGGCAGAGGCATTACCTGCAACCCTTCGCTCACCAGTTCGTCGGTGGCTATTACAGCCGGACCGCCTGTGTTGGTAATAATACCCACCCTGTTGCCTTTCGGTATGGGCTGCGTAGCAAATGCCATCGATGCCTGGCACATCTCTTCCTCATTACGAAAAGCAAGTATACCCAGCTTTTCGAAAATAAGTTCGGTGCTAATATCCACGCCTGCAAGCGAACCGGTATGCGAGGCTGCCGCTTTGGCGCCCTGCTCTGTCCTGCCTGCCTTCATGGCGAGTATGGGTTTCTTCTTCGCCACTGTCCTCGCCGCCTCCATAAATTCTTTCGGGTTCGAAAAACCTTCGGTGTAGAGAAGAATGGCTTTTGTAAGTTCATCGTCGCCATAATAACTGATTACTTCCGGCAACGAAATATCTGCTGCATTGCCGTTGGAAGCATACAGGCGCATGCCTATTCCCAAATCGAAAATACTTTGCATGATTACCGCACCAACGCCCCCGCTTAATGCAGCTATTGAAATGTAGCCGGGATCAGGGAATGTAAAAGTAAAATCGCAATAAGCCCTGATCTTGGGATCAGTATTAATGATTCCCTGGCAGTTCGGACCGAATATTCTTAAACCGTATTTTTTCGCATTGTCAAGAAATGCCTTTTGCAGCGCCATTCCTTCCTCCCCCATTTCACTGAAACCGGCCGAATTGATGATAACCGCCTTTATCCCTCTTTTGCCGCAATCTTCAATAATCTGCGGTACAAATTTGCCCGGTATTATCACATGGGCGAGGTCTATCTCACCTTCCACATCAAAAATACTTGGGTAGGCCTTTAAACCCCTTATCTGGCTTTCTTTAGGATTGATAGGATATATCTTGCCCGTATAACCGTAATGAAGGAGGTTTTTAATTATCACATTCCCGATTGAGAGTTCTTTAGCAGATGCACCGATAACCGCAATTGCCCTTGGTTTGAACAAGGGGTCGAGTTCATGTATTTTACTTTTGGTTAATATCTCCGTTTGCTTTTCCATGGGCATGTGTCTTCAGTTATTTTACATAAACCGTTTCCTGCTTTTCAAGCAGCTTCAGATGCCTGTATCCGCCCCACAAAGCCGCTCCGATGGCTCCGGCATAAATGGCATCGGGGTGGGTTTTAATTTGAAATTTCTTTCCCGTTTCCGCCAGTTGTTCCTCTATTGCCTGTATCATACCCTGGTTGAGCGACATACCGCCTGTAAACATAATGGGCGACTCGGCTTTGAGTGAACTTAACAACTTGATGATCCTTCCGGCTATGGAGATATGTATTCCCTTAATGATGTTGGGGGTAGTTATCCCGCGCGACACCATGTTGATTACGTCGGTTTCAGCAAGCACAGCGCATATCCCCGAGGATACCTCCGGGTTGTCTGCTTTCATAGAAACCTCGCCCACCTCCTCAATTGACAAGCCAAGATAGCGCGATATATTTTCCACAAACTGCCCCGAACCCGAAGCGCATTGCCCCGTCATTTTATAGTCCAGCACCCGCGAGTCGGGCGAAATGCGTATTGCACGTACGTATAAAGCGCCCAGGTCAACCACCGTTCTTGCACCGGGAAATAAAAAGTTGGCGCCCCTCGAATGGGTTGTCATTCCGTAAAAGTGCCCCCGTTTTCGTTTTACCATGTCTCCTTCGCCTGTGGATGCCAGGTAGGCTATGTCGTCGTATTTCAGATTATTTTTGGCAAGCATCACGCCTATCATTTCATCGCTTAACTGCGAGGGGTCGCGCTTCCTGATCTTTTCTGTATGCGTGTATATTATTTCAGGATGCTCCGAATAGTTTGCCAACGCCAATTTTATATAATTGGTGCCTACGTCGATACCGGCTGTAAAAATGTTGTTTTTCATTTCAGTTTGTTTTTCGTTTCCTTTCCGTTTGCGGGAATCCTATGTGATAGAATTACTTTTTTGGTGTAGCGTACATTGCGCTGCGCCAGATACCTGATTATATAATCGAAATGCCCCTGATCTTCCCCTATCTGCTCCGGTGCAAAAACACCTTTTGCGCTAAAATTATTTTCCAGAATGAGTGAAGCCACGGCTGTACATGTGTATCCTGTGGTCCTTGCCATGGACGAAGTGCCGGTTTTGGAATCATACCGGTCACATAGATTATATACTACTTCCTTGTTATCGCCTTCAAGGGTTACACGCATTACTGTAATATCCTGCTCCCCTTTATCAAATTTCCATTTCGGGAATAGCAATGCACTTACCAGATGCAGTGGTATCACCTTGTTCCCGTCAACAGTAACGGCCTTTTTCCCGAACAATCCGGTTTGACGGAACACCTTCATAATTGCGGCATGGCCGGGATAGCGCAAGGTTTTTTCCTTCATCTCCGGCACTCCCTTAAGAGTAGTGGCAAGGGTCCTCAATCCGTCAGTGGCAAAGGCTTCAAGCTGTCCTATCTCATCAAATTCCACATTTTCAATTTCATCCAACGCATCTTTTACCACAGCTTTCCCGTTTTCAATGAATCGTGCCGGACGGGTATATTCTTCTATTACATCGGCGGGCGAAAAGGGCGCCTTATACTCAAACGGGGCCTCGCGTTTTACAGGCAGTCCGCCAACCAGGCATTCGTATTTTTTTATTTTCATCAGCTTGCTGTGGTATCCTGCAAATATGTTGCACATACCCGGCGCCACCCCGCAGTCCACCACAACCGTTACCTTCATTTTACGCGCCAGGCTGTCGAGTTCAAACGGGTTTTCACTAAAGAATGATATATCGGCAGCATTTTTGCCGCTTTCAATTACCGTTTTAAGCGTCTCGAACCCCATAAAACCGGGCACCGCAATCACGGCGAGATCGAATGGTTTCAACAGTTTCTGTAATTGAGCTTTGTCTGAAAAGTCGCATTGTATAGTCTTTACTCCGCTGCCTTGTGGCAAGGACCCGAGGTTGTCCTTGCTTATGTCGGCGCAGGTAACGTTATGATTTGCGGCAAGGTCAACGGCCATCGTTTTACCGATTAAGCCAGCCCCGAGAACAATCACTTTTTTCATTTGGAAGAAGATTAGTTGGTTGTAGATTCCCTGATTTTTTTTGCTGTAGGTAAATCTACGTTAATATTTCTTCTTGCAAACATGGCGCCTCCCAAAGCCCCCATGAATATAGAGTCGGTATGGATATTCATTACGATATTGTTGCCGTAATTGTCCTTTACCAATTGGGTTAGATACTTGATAACAGCAGGGTTTCTTGCAACTCCGCCCGTAAACGTAAACTCGTTGAACACCCCGCCCGACCGTGCTATAAGCGACATGGCACGCATAATTATTGCTTTATGCAGCCCGCCCAGTACATCGGCGCGTTTTTCGCCCAGATTGGTCAGCTCGCGCAACTCGGCTCCTGCAAAAACTGTGCAGGTGGAACAAATATTCACTTCCTTTTCGGCTTTCATGGCCAGCGGCCCGAGTTCATTTAGCGATATGCTCATTTCATCGGCTATATAGCCCAGGTACCTGCCGCAGCCTGCCGCGCAGCGGTCGTTCATCTGAAAACTGGTTACAAGGCCGTACTTATCTACCTGAATGGCTTTGGTATCCTGTCCGCCAATGTCGAGCACCGTGCGCGTATTGGGGAAGACCGCATGCGCCCCGAAGGCATGGCAGAGAATTTCAGAGCGGATGCATTCCGACGGAAAAGGCAGCAGCGCCCTGCCATAGCCGGTTCCCGTCATGTTGGTAATATTGAATTCAAGGTCTACCACCTCGTCTATATGTTTTCGCAGGGTATCGGAAACCTTGTCGAAGTTTCCTTTAAGCAGGTTCATCTCGGCGTCAAAGTTCACGCTTACCTCCGGTGCCGTATCGGGCAGGTCGCGGTATTTCTGCCGCAGCTCGTCCATAGCTTTGTAAACCAGCTCGCGGAAGTTGAACTCAATTTTCTGGTTCTCGGCGGGGCTTATGCTTTTGTCCCAAACAGTCATTAGTGGTTCAAATAGATGCAGATCAAGCTTGGCGACCTCCTCATTGTACTTTTCGGCTACTATATCTCTGAAAAACTGGTTTTTGGCGCCCAGGTTATTGTACAGGTAATCATGTTTTATTTTTGGCTTGAAGGCTTTGCGTATGTTGCGCAGGTGGGTGAGCATCTCCTCCTGCTTTTCGGGTTCTTTGAAAAATGATTTGCAGGTTTTCACCAGTTCCTCGCCAAGCCTGTCGAGCCGCACCCTGAATTGTTCATATTTAAACACGCTTTCCAGATCAGATATGTACTTTCTGTATTCGGGCTTTGCAAGCGCTTCCTGTTTCAGGTTGTTCTTAAGGATTGAAAAACGGGCATTATAAATTGCTTCATCCTTCGCTATGTCGGCCGCTACCGCATAATTGGCGCGGGTATTGGTTATTCCCCTGCCGGTTATTTCGTCCTTTTCGTTAATAATAACCGCTTTTGAAGTGGTTGAGCCTAAATCTATGCCTAAATAATATTTGTTCATTGTAATTGGAGTGATTATATTAGCGGTTTGTTGCTTCTTTATTCACTGTTTCCGGCAGCGTTTTAAATTTCTGTAAGAATGGCCTTTCGTTGTTCAAGCATCTGAAAGTAGGATTCGAGCCGGTTCTTGATGTTGGCATAAGAAAAATAACGCGGGTCAACCAGATCGCTTTCAATAAAGCCAACTGGCACGCTGCACCTTTGTTCTATTTCGCGCATAATCATTAGCTGTCCTGCCGAAAAAGAGTTGCAGCTTTTTATCGAGTTGATCAAAAAACCATCGGCCTTGTATTCCTTAACATATCCTTCGAGCATGCTTACCCTCTGGGGCAGGTTCATATTGGTATAGCAGCCCATGCAATACTTTGAGAGGCTTTCCAGCGGTTCATCCGGATTATGCCGGAAACCCATATCGTACACGCCGCCCACTTTGGTGTATGACGATGCTACAATAACGGCTCCCATGTCGTAGAATATTTTCCAGAACTCGCGGAAGTTTGTCCAGTTGGGCGGCCCTTCCACCACCAGCCTGAACTTCTGTTCCTTTATTTCACCTTCGGGCGTTACTGGCCCCAGACCTAGTTTCATGCGCTGCTGCACCTCGCTCCACAACTCTGTATAGTATTCCACTGCATCGGCAGTGCCGCGGAAAGCTGTAAAAATAGGGCCTATATAATATACCCCTGCAAAGTATGCATCAATTGGCGTAGGCACATTTTTTGCGCTTTCAAGTATCTTAACCAGCAGGTCTTCGGCTTCCGCCGATCTTTTCAGCATGGTCTTCAGCCTTGCTTCGTCATATTTCTTACCCGAAACCTGTTCCATTTTCGGAATCACCTCCTCGCGGAGCTGCCTGACCATATAAGAGAGCTGCTCCGGCGCAATTTTACCGTCTTCCTGGTAAGGCGTGTGCAGCATTGCAACAGGCACGCCCGGGTACATTTTTTCGAGGTTTTCGAACCATTTTAAAAAGGTAAAGCAGCCCGTATAACTCAATAGCAGCAGGTCGGGCGGAGGCAGTTTTTCGCCTGTGGGCCCTATGTTTCCGTTCAGCATCATGCCTATATCACATTTCACATAGGTGCAAACATCTTCGGAGTACCCTATTTTTTCGGCGTCCTTTATATAGGATCCCGATTTCTTGCGCATTCCGTTCTGCAGTGCGTTTATTTCCTGGTACACTGGAACCATGTCGAAGGACAGGATGAGCTCCGTAAGGTTGCCTGGCACAAAGGTATATACCACTTTTCTGCCTAATTCCCTGGCCTGGGAGAGTTCATGGAACTGTTTTGCAAGCATGTTTTTTTGAATAATCATGCTGTTTTCCTTAATTGCCTCTTTTGCTTTCTCCATTGATTTATTTATTGTAATTATTCAAAACTGAATTCATGTCAGACCCAAAGCTTTATTGAATCGGAAAAGGTACCCGCCTGTTCTTTGATTACCTTAAATTGTCCGGTGCTTTCATGGTACTGGAAGTTAATATGAGGTATGCCGGCCTCGTCGCATTCTTTCTGCATCTGCGGACGGTCCAGTAGGGCCGGGTCGCAAAAGCTTGCAGCCGAAAATATCACACCGTCGGCCTTTCTTCTTTTAACAAGCTGCGCCAGTATTTTTCCCTTCGGATTGCCAATATCGTAGTAGAATGATGCGAAGTCGCTTTGGGTAATATAGGCGGCAGTAAGCGCTCCGAGCGGATCGGCGGTAGCATCGTCCACGGCGCTTTTTATAAAACGCGAACCCAACATAAAGTCGTCGTCGACAATATAACAGCCCGCCATTTCTATTGACTTTATTAAACCAATAGGCGGCTGTTCGCAGAAGGAACCTGTAACCACCACGCGTATATTGTCCATGGGGTTACCGCGTTCCTTTGAAATAATCTGCACCACGCGTTCCAGCATTTCGTTGTGCCGCTCTACGGGTATAACCAGCCCGGCGCGGAGAATATGATAGGTATCAACCGCCGAAAGCCTCCACGGGTATTCCTGCCTGATATTATAAATGGTTTCTATCAATTCCCGGTTCCTGTTGTACAACACTATGGCTTTATTCAGCTTATCGGTAGTAACCTGGGCACCGTTTATTTTAACCATATCGTCTATCAGCTTTTGCATCTCCTCGCGGTAAAAGGTGCCTCCTGTGAGTGGGTCAAAATTTTGCGGGTAATCGAAATACCTCTGGAACGAACCCTTTTTCGACAGCTTGAACATACCCGACAGATTTCTAATGCAGTCGCAGATGGCAGGAAAAATAAAACCATCAAAGCCATCGAGATTGTCATCGAGCGCCATTTCAATTACCCCGCGCGGAAGGTGGCATATATAGGATTGATAATAGGCGTCGCCCTTAATAATCTGCTTTCTGTCGCCGGCGCCCATGATCCCTACGGGCAACCCGCCTGCGGCATGAATAATCTCACGGGGTACATAAACCGGAAGATAGCCGGTAAGTATCCTGCCCGCCTTCTCCGCCTTCCATTTTCTTGCAGCCGTAAAATGCAGGTCGAAGGCTAAATCTTCGCACTCCTTAAGTATATTTATTAGTTCAGACATGGCTTTTTGTTTAAATTACCGGTAAACAATCTATTGCCCGACAACGGTAAGTAAATTCACTTTTTTCTGTTATTTTTTTCACTGATACAAAAGAATTGAGAATTGAGCTGAAATAATATGATAACCGTCATACTTTATGGTTTTAAGGAGGAATACTTTAGTGGCAGGATACAAGTGAATTACCAGGACTATAAAACCAAGGCCATGAACCGTAAGACAGCTATTGTAACAGGCGCCGCCAAAGGCATAGGATACGCAGTAGCCAAAAAGCTGGCTGCTGATAACTTTGAGGTTTACGCTGTGGATACCGATGAGGAAAGCGGACGTAAGATCCATTCGGAAACCATACGGTTTGTGAATGCCGATATATGCGCCGAAAAGGACGTTGAAGAAATTTTCAGAATGATTGCCCCTATAGATGTGCTTGTGAACAATGCCGGCATTGTGCGCGACAATATGATTTGGAATATGCCCGTGAACGATTTTGACGCCGTTATGAACGTAAACCTCAAAGGCACCTGGCTTATGTGCCGCGCGGCGGCCATAAATTTCAAAAGGCAGGGCAGCGGACGCATCGTTAATATTGCATCGCGTGCATGGCTCGGCAACAGAGGGCAAAGTAACTATTCGGCATCAAAAGCGGGTATCGTAGGACTTACCCGCGTGCTTGCTCTTGAACTGGGCAAATATAATGTGACGGTAAATGCCGTTGCCCCCGGCTTGATTGACACCCCGCTTACCCGGGCACTGAAACCCGAAGTGCTGGAAAAACTTATAGAAGCACAGCCTACCCGCACCATAGGACAGCCTGAAGATGTGGCAAACCTGGTTGCCTTCCTCGCCTCGGAAACCACCCGCTTTATTACCGGACAAACCATTTATGTGGATGGAGGCAAAAGCATAGGAGCAGGCTTGTAGTAATTTCTTCTTGAATATATTCAGACAGACGGGAATGGAACCAATTCAAGCCTTGTCTGTAAATTTACCGCAGTAAGCTGACTGTATTATATTACAGCCGGCATTTCGGCCAGGGAATGACCTGCTCATTGTGCAAAAAAACATTGCTTTTTTATTACTTTGAAACCTGCCTCGCTAAATTACGTATCATTTACCCCTAAGGTTATTTTATGAAATAATTCAGCTAATCACATGAAAAAGACACTACTCTTTTCTTTCCTGCTTATTTCCATTGCATCATTCGCAAACGAAATAGATTTGCTGAATACCGGCCGCGACGTACAAACATTCCTCCGCAGCCACTTTCCGGCCTTCAGCGACGCCCAGATAGCTCTCAAGGATTTTCTTTATCCGGATGCACTGGAACAGAAGGTGGCCGATTCACTGGACGTAAAACTTTGGCAAAAAGCGGACTTTGACGGCAACGGAAAAACCGATTTGCTTGTATATATGAATACGGGCGGAAAAAACTATCTAACGGTAATCATGGACAACGGTAAATCCTTCAGGGTAATTTTTCTATCCAGGTATCCGTTCGCCGAAGTATTTTTTCCCGTTATAAAAAAACTGGGCTCCACACCCCTGCTAATTTTATATAAAACCTGCTCTTATTGCCACGGCCCGTTTGAAGGAATAACCGGCACCGATTCGCTCATTTTTCCAACCGAACCGTTTTCAAACAACTTCGGCAACTTTGTTGAACCTGCCAATGCTCAACACCACTATAAGATAGAAAAGATAGAGGCGGCCACAGCTCCCTGTACCGGCACATGCCCCGTATTCAGCATGAGCATAGAGGCGAACCGAAAGGCCGGATACCACGCAATAAAATATAACGACACCACAGGTAATTTTACCGCAGTAATAGACACCATGAATTACAAAAAGATAACCTCCCTGCTCAACTACATTAACTTTCCGCAGAAAAAAGACAACTACAATGTAACATGGACCGACGATCAGGCAATAACCCTAACCATAACCTATGATGGAGGCAAGGTTAAAAAAATATACGATTATGGCGAACGCGGCAGTTACGGGCTGAACCTGCTATACTCCCTTATTTACCAGCTTCGAACCAATCAGGAATGGAGGTAGTATCGGTTGCAAGGGGGTTAAATCCTGCTATTTCCGGCTTCAGGAAAAATTGTATATCTTTACCTTTAAATAATTTGGCGAATGAGTGGCATCCAACCTTATTCCACCGGAAAAACCATAAGTATGAAATCAATTTTACCCTCCCTTATCCTTGTTTTAACTACCGCAATGCAAACGGCTTACTCCCAAAGCACTGCAAAGGCTGATGCCTATCTTGCCGTAAAATCGCAGGCTGCAGCAAATGGCTCTTTGCAAAACAATAAACCTGTAAGCATACTTGTACAGGGCGACATAGGCGGTATAAAGAAACTGACCGAAAGCAACAACGGTACCTTTAAATATTCTTATGGCAACATTGCCGCCATAACAATTCCACCGGCAGCCCTGCCTGCATTCCTGCATAGCCCTTCGGTTACAAGAATGGAGGGCGCACCTCCGCACATAAGGGCGCTGAACGATACCATGCGTATGCGTAACCACATCGTAGAAGTACAAATGGGACAGGCCCCGCTTGCACAGGGATATACCGGCAAAGGCGTGATCATTGGCATCATTGACGCAGGCATTGATTTCCTCCATCCCGATTTCCGTGACAGCCTCGACAGCACCCGTATTCAATATCTGTGGGATATGAACCGGCCCAACAACCAGTTTACACCTGCCCCATATGGCTACGGACAGGCATGGAGCAAAAAGCAAATGGATTCGGTTTATGCCAACCCCGGAGCCGACACCGCCGAAATAGATACCATGGACCTGAACGCACAGTATTCCTTTAGCCACGGAAGCCATGTATCAGGAGTAGCCGCCGGCAACGCCCGAAGCAACGGGCTGAACAAAGGGGTGGCCTACGATGCCGACCTTATTGTAGTGTCCTACAACTTTAATAACCAAACCAACAACGAAATAAACGACGCTGCGAATTTTATATATACCGAAGCCACTAAACTCGGCAAACCCTGCGTCATCAACGCAAGCCTTGGCGATTATGAAGGCTCGCACGACGGACTTGATCTTTCCACCCAGATGCTCAACAACATGATTACCGCCCAAAGCAGTAGGGCGTTTGTGGCCGCATCAGGAAATTCGGGCGCCACCGACTATCACGTCCAATACAACCTTGCAGGCACAGATACCCTATTCTCCTGGTTCCCTTATTACGACGGAGGAAGCATAGATATTCAGGTTTATGCCGATACGGCCGCTTTCCGCAATGTGAAATTTGCCATAGGAGCCGATCAGATTACTCCGGTATTCTCATCCAGAGCGCAAAGCAATTTTTCTTCCATTTTTCCATTCCTCGCAAAGTATGGCAAAGACACCCTGCGCAACGGGGCGGGGCAGATAATAGGAATAGACAGCATTACTGCCAGCCTGTCGGGCGGCGTTTATTTTCTCGATAACTACATTACCCCCGACTCCACTGCTTGTTACTGGAGGCTTGTAAGCACCGGCACAGGTAAATTCGACTGCTGGAGTTTTGACCCTTACGGCAACCCGGCTCCAATAGTGAATTCAGGACTTCCTTCTCCTGCAAATTATCCCGAAATTGTTCATTACCACCTGCCCGACACACTGCAAACCGTTTGCAGCGGTTTTCAATGCTCGCCCGATGTGATTACGGTTGCAAACTACAATAACCGCAGGTGGTGGGTAAACTACAACGGTTACCTGCATACCAGCGCCGGTTTCATTCCCGGCGCCATAGCGCTTAATTCCAGCAAAGGCCCCACGCGCACCGGAGCAGTAAAACCCGAAATTGCCGCAACAGGAAACAACACCCTCTCGTGCCTTGCCACCCAATACCGTTCCTACAATATTGCACACCTGAACGATACTGCCAATATGGACCAGGGAGCCTGGCACTTTATTGACGGAGGAACCTCCACCGCTTCGCCCGTAATAGCCGGTACTGCGGCGCTGCTCTTTGAAGCGTACCCTTCGGCAACGGCCGATGAGATAAAAAACCTTATCATCTGCGGAGCAGTGCAGGATACCTTTACCGGAAGCCACCTGCCCGATAACACCTGGGGCTTTGGCAAAGTGAACGCCTTCAATTCATTTACGCAATGCAGGCTCGGCTTCAAGTCCCTTATTACTTCAGGTTCCGATTACCTGCTCGATGCCTACCCAAACCCGATGAATAAAAGCACAATCATTACGTATGACTTTTCGGCGTTAAAGCAGTATTCGTCGGCCTGTATTGTGGTTTACGATATTATGGGCAAGGTGGTGCAGACCATCAAACTCAATAACAGCAAAGGCTCGGCTCCGCTCACCAATAATTCTCTTGCCTCGGGAATATACTTTTACAGCCTTACGGTGGACGGAGCTCGCCTGAAAACTGAAAAACTTGCCGTAAACTGACGGATACCGGAACGAATAAAAACCATGAAGAAGAATAATTTTATCTCTCTTTCTTTTAAATTATCTGTTGCACTGGGTGCTATCGCCACACTGCTTTGCGCAGCTTCCAACTTTATGCACGCCCTGATCATTGGCTCGCTTTTCGCCGGCTTTGCAGGCTTTGTGTTCTGCTGCATTCATATTGTAGCCGCGCAAAGAAACGAAGGCGCAGGGCAGGCAAAAACAGCAATGCTTCTACTTTCGCTGCTGCTCAATTCCGCGCCTCTGCTCTTTATGGCATTCATCATCTGGTACGGAAGCCGGTAGCGCATCTTAGATTGCTTGCTGCAATAAAACTATATTCGCATAAACAATAAAGGAATATGCGGCTGTTTGAATTAAGCCGGGATAATAAATCCACTTTGTTCTGGAAAGCCTTCAGCAAATATTAACCCGATACTGGGGTCACGCCCGTTTCCGCTCCATACAGGAAGAGGTCATCGGGTCGGTAATGGACGGCAAAGACACCCTCGCCCTAATGCCAACGGGCGGCGGCAAGTCAATATGTTTTCAGGTGCCTGGCCTTGCAATGCAGGGTTTATGCCTTGTGGTATCGCCGCTTGTGGCGCTCATGAGAGATCAGGTGGAGTTTTTAACGCGGAAGGGCATACGCGCAGCCATGATAAATTCCTTTATGACCCCAAGAGAAATAGATATAACCCTTGATAACTGCATACACGGCGGATATAAATTTCTTTATGTATCGCCCGAAAGACTCGGCAACAGTCTTTTTCTCGGACGGGTGCAGGAGATGAAGCTGAACCTTATTGCTGTAGACGAGGCCCACTGTGTATCGCAGTGGGGTTACGATTTTCGGCCGGCTTATCTGCAGATATCCGAAATACGGCAATATTTTCCGGGCATACCCGTACTGGCCCTTACGGCCAGCGCCACACAGGAGGTGGTGGAAGACATTCAGAAACAGCTTGGTTTTGGCGGTCGAAACGTGATGCGTGTAAGCTACGAAAGAAAGAACCTGGCTTATGTTGTGCTGCGTGAACAATCTAAAAATGAAAGGCTGCTTCGTGTAGTGAACAATGTAAAGGGAAGCGGCATTATTTACCTGCGCAGCAGGAACAAAACGGAGGAGATAACCGCCTTTCTGAAACAGAACAACATTGGCGCCGACTTTTACCATGCGGGGTTGAACTACAAGGAACGAAGCAGGAAACAGGATAATTGGTTCCACGGCAAAACAAGGGTGATGGTTTCTACCAACGCCTTTGGCATGGGCATAAACAAACCCGACGTACGCTTTGTGGTGCATCTCGACTTACCCGAAAGCATAGAATCATACTTTCAGGAAGCAGGAAGGGCAGGGCGCGATGAAAAGAAAGCCTATGCAATACTGATGTATAACGACCACTACCGCCTTACCCTTGAAAGAAACATTGAGAGAACCTACCCGCCCCAGGACGAGATAAGAAAAACCTATGCAGCCCTGTGCAATTACCTGCAGCTGGCTGCAGGCACAGCCAAAGGTGCGGCATTCAACTTCGAAATAGGCGAGTTTTGCAGCAGATATTCTTTCGACTTACAGGACACCCGAAACAGTATAAAGATTCTTGAAAAAGAGGGTTACCTGCTTGCAACCGACGCATTTTACCGCCCATCGAAAGTGATGATAACCATGCACCACAAAGATTTGTATAAGTTTCAGGTGGAACACCCCTCCTATGATGGATTCATTAAATTACTTTTACGTTCCTATGGAGGGATTTTCAGCAACTACCTGCAAATCAATGAGCGGGATCTTTCACTATCGTCTGCGCTGCCCGAAGCAGAGGTAACTGCCTTGCTTATGAAATTAGACAAGGCGAATGTAATTTCATACATACCACGGGGCAGCAAACCCCAGATTATTTTTACCAATGAGGTGCTGCATCCGGGCAACCTTACCATTTCGCGGCAGCACTATACCGATTTGAAAGAAAGAGCCATAGGCAGAATGGAATGGGTAATAACCTATGCCACCCAAACTACACAATGCAGGAGCGAGTTCCTGCTCTCTTACTTCGGTGAAAAGGAGACGGTGCGCTGCGGTGTTTGTGACGTATGCCTCGAAAGGAACAAACTTGAACTAAGCGCTCTCGACTTTGAAAATATTTCGCAACAACTGAAAGAACATCTCACGGAAAAGCAATTGACTTTGACAGAACTCATACGCAGTGTTCATCAACTGCGCGAAGACAAGATCCTGAAAACTGTTCAGTGGCTGATTGACAACGGCCGCTTAAAATATGACGCAGACAACTATTTGGTTTGGGTTAGCTGACAGGTTCATGGAACAGGGCTGGCTTAGTCCAAATAATATGCTTCGTTCCTCCTACTTTATATTTGCCGGATCGGGCTGCCCGCTGTTCACCCAGGCTGTGTACCAGAATGAAGCCACATCGGCAACCGACGACTCTATCTGCTTTTCAACCATTCCGTTCAAGGCATTGTTAAAGGCATCAATATACGCAGGAGTGAATTTCTTATGCAGGGTGTCCAAATAAATATCCCTGCCCTTAAAAGCCGTTCTTGTCTCCCTTTCGGCTTGCAGAACTGACGGAGCGAGCAAATAGCTATGTCTGATTATTTCCCAGATCTTAGCCTCCGGGTCTTTAATATATACGGCCTTAATGCCCGCATATTGGTATGAACTGCCGAAATTTTGCGGAATAAACGATTCCCACAAGGCATGAATGCCTTGCTGTTCGGTCTTTTGCCCGTTATAATTGGTAACCGTATGCAAGGGTACATGGGCATCGGCAACATAGTGTCCCAGATACGAAGATGCTTTGAGGATTTCAGCGGCATCCATTTTTTTAAAAGCAAGGGTAAGTTTTTCCTCCCATTGCAACACCGACCAGGGCAGGGTTCCGTAACGGTTCAGCGTATCGGCCGAGTATTTTTTTACCGCCGCCGTCCAGTAGCGGGGTATCTCGTCAATTGCCCTGCCTCCGTAATGATCGATATCAATAAAATGGTGCGGAGCCTCCGTTGAATCAACATACCGGCGCTTGTCGGGGTCGGCGGCATGAAGCTCAATATCACCGGAATATTTTTCATAAAAAGTATTGAGGGGCGCGGGCAGAGCGTAAACGGCTTCGCTGTTAATTTTTTTATGTGCATAAAAGCCCCATGAATAAGCCATGCGCGGCAGCAAATTGAAAAAATAAAAAAAAGAAAGTGAGAAAATAATGCAAAAAAGCAGCTTGCTGTGCGGGGCCTGTTTTGTTGCTCTCATGCCTCCGACATCAGACCGCCCTTACGAGATATTTGCCCTCCAGCACGGGAACGACAGGAGCGCTGTCGGGCGTAAGACAGTATTGAATTTCCTTTTCAAGTTTTAATTTGAGCAGCCGGTTAAAATGCGACGAAGCTGAAAGGAATCCGTATGTATCAGCTCCCGACTTTTGGTAAAGATATTTTGCGGCAAGCGCCGAATCGCCTGATACTTCAAATAGTCCCGAATGCTCCAGCTTTTCGGATATAGCCCCTGCGCACAGGGTATCTTCCATGTTGAAAAAATCTTTCCAGCCGGCGCAGAGCAGTATAATATTGTGGTGCTGCTTCAGCAGCCACAGGCATATAGCCGAAAGGTTCAAAAATGAGGCTATTGCTATTTTATGCGAATCGCGTGCCGCCCTTATGGCCTGGGTTCCGTTGGTAGTGGTAAACACAATTATTTTACCCTTCAAAGCCGGATTCATATACTCGTAAGGTGAGTTACCCAGATCGAAGCCTTCCACCTTTTGAGCCTGCCTTTCGGCGGCAACCAAAAAGCCGCGGTTCTGATATTCCCTCGCTTCGGCTACCGAGGCTACAGGCAAAATCATACCCACTTCATAGTGCAGGGCGGTGCAAATGCAACTTGTGGCGCGCAATACGTCAATTATAACCACAAGTTTGTCTTCGCGGTTGTATAACTGAAACGATTGGGGTGTAAAGCAGACTTCAATGGTATTCTTCATCCTTCAGAAAAAAAATCATGCAAATATGCTACTATTTTAAGAATCTGCAGAAATCATGCTACAGACAAAATAGATTGTTTTTGTAGTGGATTGCCGCATTGGATGGTTGGCAAAATGCTACGTCCTTAATTCATGTTTGGTGAATTAGGGTACACAATTGCGGCGATTTCTTATATTTACAGTCCATAAATAACCAAACTGGCAATGAAGGTATTGATAGTAGAAGATGAGAAGTCGCTTGCCGGTGAAATGACGGCATTCCTGAAGAGTGAAGGCTACATTTGCGAGGTAGCCCATACAGGCAAGGAGGCTTCTGAAAAAGTTTTTGTAAACCCGTATGACTTTATGCTGCTTGATCTAAGCCTGCCCGATTACGAAGGGCTCGACTTGCTTAAGGAAGCCAAGGAGGCCAACCAGGAAGCAGCCGTAATCATACTTACGGCGCGGGGCAGTACGAACGACAAGGTAAAAGGCCTGAACATGGGCGCCGACGATTACCTTGCAAAACCATTTTCACTGCTCGAACTTTCATCACGCATGCAGGCAATTATCAGGCGGAAACACGGCATAAAGAAAAGCGTAACCGATATCCACGACTTTCAGATAGACCTTACGAACAGAACGGTTTCCTGCAATAACCAGATTATCGGTCTGACAAAAAAAGAATTTGACATTCTGCAATATCTGGTTATAAACAAAAACAGGGTGGTAACGCGCATGCAGCTCACTGAACACATCTGGGACAGCGGGCTGGAGGTAGATTACGATTCCAACTACGTTGATGTTCATATAAAAAACCTGCGCAAAAAGCTTTCACAGTACGCAAATGTAGATTGGCTTGAAACGGTGCGTGGAATAGGCTACCGCATTAACCTATTGTAATACACATCATGAAGCTTTATTATAAGCTTGCCCTTATAAATTCGGTAACTCGGATATTGATTGTGGCGGCATTTTTTGTGTTTGCACCTGGTATTATTTATAAGGCTGCCGTTACACAGGTTGATTCGAACCTTGAGAAAAAGAAAGCCAGGTTTTTCGACTACATTGTTGCCAGAATAGGCATGAATGAGTTTATGTCGAAAATTATGGAAGACAGTACTTATGCCGACTATACCATATTCAAGGAGAACTATATATCGGTTGAACCCGGAAAGACTTTCAGGGAAGATACCATTTTCACATCGCCGAGGGATATTGACGGAGATGTTGTTCAGTGCCGCGTATTGCAACACAACTTTTATCACAACGGCGATATTTTCCTGCTTGAAATAGGCGAAAGCGTTCAATACGCCCGCGACATCAACACCATACTGAAACGCTTCGCCCTTTACACCCTGATTGCCATAGTGGTTCTGACTGTGCTTATAGATCTGGGGATAACGCAGTACCTCTTCTACCCGCTGCGCAAACTGGAATCGAAACTCATAGCCACCCGCCACCCCGAAAAGTTCAATTTCAAACCCATTGAGACCACAACAACCGATTTCCGCTACCTCGACCGTACCATCAGCGATATGATGCATAAAATTCAGGATGCCTTTAACATAGAAAAAGAGTTTATTGCAAACGTATCACACGAACTGCTAACCCCCATCTCCATCCTCCAGACGCGTCTCGAGAACATTCTTTCGGGAACAGGATTGAGTGATGAGGTGCAGATAAAGATTATAGAATCGCAGCTTACACTGGGGCGGCTTAAGCAAATAATACGTTCACTGCTGCTCATATCGCAAATTGAAAACAACCAGGCGCCCAAGCTGGATGAGGTAAACATTCCGGAATTGCTGAAAGAGGTGGCCGATGAGATTGAAGACCGCCTTTCCGATAAAAATATCAGGCTTCAATTGCATACTTCAGACGATCTTACAATAAATCCGGCGAACCGCTCACTGCTCTTCACAATGTTCTTCAATTTGGTGAACAATGCCGTTAAATACAACAGACAGAACGGGTCTATAAATATATCCACCCTTGAAACGGAAGACCATTATGAAGTAAGCATAGAGGATACAGGAATCGGTATTGCGCCTGCAAACATTAAATCAATCTTTTACCGTTTCAAAAAATTCAATGCCGCCGGAGAAGAAAGTTATGGGCTTGGCCTGCCAATGGTTAAAACGATTGCGGACTTCCATAATGCCGAAGTCAGGGTGGAATCGGAGCAGGGCAAAGGGTCGAAATTTACAGTTAGCTTCAGCCTTACATAAAAATATTGCCGGCAAAGAGGGTTCTTCCGAATGGCTGCCCTGTTTGCCAACTGACAAGCCGTGATTGCAATGAACCCGTTATTTGGTGTTTTAGATTGCCCGCCCGGCTGAAACGTTCGGACGGGCTTCGTCGTTCCTCCACGTAATGACGCAGGCGGTATAATCGTTATTGGAATGACCATTGGAAAATCAAAATAAATAAGCATTAAAAAAATCGTGGCACACATCAGGTATCCAGCAAAATAATAACAATACCTATTGCTGCAATCCATGATAAAGGTCAGCATTACTTTTGTCCATTGTCATAGACTTCCTTTTCATTAAAGGCGATTTTTGTAACATCCTATATTACGCTGTTAGCGTCAAAACAGGGAGGCTGATATAGC
>VFSW01002935.1_pt1 | contig 25655 bp, 21 predicted proteins | sample 5358111 | NCBI WGS metagenome assembly VFSW01 (sample SAMN11554181, study PRJNA540505) | mine drainage metagenome | isolation source: sediment from site ElyBrook_90M | place: USA: Ely Copper Mine, Vershire, VT | collected 2017
CTATTGGTGATGGCGGTGACAGTGCCATTAGGGACGTCCAGAGCATAACGGTGACCCATGATCAGCCCGGGAGTAGTCACGCTGCCTATCCCACTGTTCGACGTAACAACACCAATGCCAGCGATTCCTACGATGGTTCCGGCATTAGAGAGTTCAGTAATGCTGTAACCCACCGATACGCCATTATGACCACCGGAAATGACCCCGGAGGCATTGTTGGTCAGCGTACCTAGGTTGGTGGCACTAACGCCCCCATACAGGGTACCGACAATAGTGCCACTGTTCGTGAGTGTGCCGAGCAAACCAGATACTACGGCCCCTGACGTCCCAACGGCAATACCGGTTTTAGCGCCGGAAATTAGTGCGCCAGTGCTGTTGCTGAGCGAACCGATGGCGCCTTGACCCACGGCCACGCCACCTTTCAAGCCAGTGCCCACCCCGATGATGCTGCCGCTATTGGAGAGCACGTTGATGGTGCCAGTACCGATGATGCCGTTGGAGGTGGTGCCGCCGGCAATGCTGCCGATAATTTGGCCGCCAGCCAGGTTGGAGACCAGACCAATGACCCCGTTATTGCTGATCGCCGCCGCCACACCGGCAATGGTGCTGCTGTTAATAATGGCGGCCAGCGTGCTGCCGGCGGCGTTATTGATGCCAATATGCTGGGTGCCCGCGATCAGCCCGCTATTGGTGAACGTACCACTTTGCCCAGCATTGTTGAGTATTGCGGTGGGCTGGGCGCTGATCACCCCCTGGTTGGACAGCGTGCCGATGCCGCTGGTGATGATCGCCTTACTATGCGCCGCGATGGTGCTGAGGTTGTTAATAAACCCAACGGTTCCAGAAACATTGACCCCGGCATTATTGCCATAAATCAAGCCGGCGAGGTTCGAGAGCGTGCCGATGGCACCCTGGCTCACACCATCATTATTAACGCCGATAATGCTGCCGCTATTGGTGAGGTTGCTGATTGTGCCGGTACCGGTAATGGCTGAAATGCCGATAATCGAGCCGCTGGGGTTATTCAGCAGCGTACCGATCACGAAATTATTATTAACCGCCGGATTGCCGGTAACAATTATGGTGCCGCTGTTGCTGAGCGTGCCCAAATTGCTGGTTGCGGTCAGCGCTGTAGCACCGCTGCTAATAAACACACCGCTCCCCACCGCATCACAGGCACCACCAATATTACTGGGGGCCGTGGTAATGGCCGTACAAGCTGCTTGAGCGCTCGAAAATGGCGCTAACGCGCCCACAACGATAAATGGGAGGATGGAAGCGCCGGTCCGCAATACGATACGCAAATGGCTCTGGCCTTTGGGTCCGGCCGCGTATCGTACAAATTCCATTGTCAATTCCTCTGTTACCATTAAATTCTAATTTGATGGCCCGAAGACCATCTCACATTTGTAACAATTATGATCGAATCGATGGCGATTGCCAAGCTGTCACCGGGTACAAACTGGACGATCGGCAATAATCGGTAACAAATTAACACCATTGAAATTTATCTAACAATTACGTCACAATCGTTGACAGAATTTTCAGAGTCCAAGAGGGCGACCGGTGCCAGGTAACAATTTTCCGTACCGCGGGCCCCACATTCGAAAAATTTCCCCAACCAGCCGCGTACCGGGTTAGTCTCTCTGGCTGGTTCAAATATGGACCCCTGGACAAATAATCACGGTCATTGGTTCTGCCGAAATCATCCCCACTGCCCCCGCTGGAAGGGCTCAGGCGGGCCTCACAGGAAAGTGACGTCAACCGCCCCAGTATTTTACGTCGCGGAACGTTGGTCCCCGCCCCACTAATGCTGCAGAGCATCATTAAATTGTTGTTGCAGGCGAGGATTTCGTAAATCATAATTCGCCGAGGGATCAAAGAATCCCAAAACAAGAGAGGAAAAATCATGAAACAGACATCCAAACGCCGGGTGATACGGGCCCTTGGTGCGCTTGCTGCCACCACGGCTTTGACAGCCATCGCCATGCAGCCTGTTCGCGCCGACACGCCGGCGCCCATTGAAATCGGTATCACCGCCTCACTTTCCACCATTCCGGGCGCTGCCATCGCCAACGCCGCCAAGCTCGCCGTAGCCGACATCAACGCCAAAGGCGGCGTGAACGGCCACCCGCTGGCGCTGGTCATTGAGGATAACCAAGCTTCAGCCACCAATGCCGTCAGCTCATTTCAACGCATGGTCAATCAGGACCATGTGGTTGCCGTGGTCGGCACGTGGATTTCTGAAGTTGCCCTGGCGCTGGAACCCTGGTCAGCCCGGCTGCATATGCCGTTTATGGTGACGGGCGCTGCCAGCAACGACATCTCGGCCTTCGTTCATAAGGACTACGCTGCCCATAAATATGTCTTCCACGCCTATTTTCCGTCAGCCTTCCTGGCCGAAGGTGTATGTGATCTCGCCCATGATGTGCTGGTGGATCAGTTACACATGAAATCCGCCGTGGTGATTAGTGAAGATGCCGCCTGGACCAAGCCCCTGGACGCCGGCTACGCAGGCTGCCTGCCTGGTGCCGGACTGAAGGTTCTCAAAGAGATCCGTTTCTCACCTGACACTGCTGACTTCACGCCGATCTTCCAGCAGGCTGAGGCGCTTAACCCCGATATTATCATCTCCGGCTGGGCACATGTCGGGGTGCAGCCCACCGTGCAATGGGCTGACCAAAAAGTGCCCTTGCCGCTGGCAGGCATCAACGCGCAAGCCGGTAGTTCGGCGTTCTGGAAGGCCACCAATGGCGGAACCGAGGGCGTGATCACTACCAGCACCTCCGCGCCCGGTGTGGCAAATACGCCGCTTACCATTCCCTTCACCGACGAATACCAGAAAGCCTATGGCATCTCGCCCGCCTATTCCGCGTACTCAACCTATGACGCCATTCTGGCGCTGGCAGCCGCCATGCAAGCTGAACATTCAACCAAGCCCGATGCGATTGTCGCCGGGTTGGAAAAAACAGATATCACTGGCACCCAGGGCCGTATTACGTTTCTTGGGCAATCGTCACCCTACACCCATGCCTTGCGCTTTGGCTCTGGTTACGTGACGGGTGTCGCCATTCAGTGGCAAAGCGGCACGCAAAAATGCATATGGCCAGCCAACCTCGCCAACGCCAAGCCGGAATTTCCAGGCTTTGTGAAACTGCCTAAATTGGCCTCCGCAAACTAGAGGACCATTATTTACAGCCGGGCATGGTTCACGCCCGGCTGTAAACGCGGCACTCAGGGTCTGGCCACGCTTAAATTCAGCGGAGTTTTCCGATTGATGTTAATTCTGCAAATTCTGATCGACGGCTTTGCGATCAGTGCACTCTACGCTTTGGGTGCGCTTGGCTTCACATTGATCTTCGGCGTTTCGGGCGTCCTTAATTTGGCGCATGGCGCTGTATTGGTGACCAGCGCAATGGTCGCCTGGTATGTCGGCACCAATGAAGCCGCCGGTGCCCTCGCGGGCGCTGCCAGCGGTGTATTGGCCGGGGTCGTAACCGCCTTTGTCACCTATGCCGTGGTGGTTCGCCCAATTCAACGCTCCAAAGCTATTCCCGAAGTTGAGCGCGAACTATTTGTTTTGACCGGCACATTGTTATGGGGCGTGATGCTACAAATCGGCCTTGGTTATATTTTCACCACAACGCCGGTCACGGTACATCAACTGGTGTCGGGGACCGTGAATATCCTGGGCGTCAGGACGCCAACAAATGAAATCCTGATTGCGGTTATTTCTTGGCTGACACTTGGCCTGCTGTGGCTGTTGGTTAATCGCACACCAGCGGGCAAGCGCCTGCTGGCAGCCTCCATCAACCCACGCGGCCTCACACTCATGGGGGTCGAACTCGACCAGGTTCATCTGCTTGCCTGGGGAATTTACGGCGTTATCGCTGGAATCGCGGGCGTGCTGCTGGGTAGTTTTCTTGGAACCAGTTCTGCCTATATCCCAGCCCTTACCGGAACCGCCTTTTCAATTGTGGTACTGGGCGGCCTAGGCAGCGTCACCGGAACGGTCATCGCCGCTTATGTCGTCGGTTATATCGAAACCCTTACCGCCTATCTCATCTCCCCCTCGCTGCGTGCGGTGCCGGCGCTGATACTGCTGGTTCTCGTGTTGTATTTTCGCCCGCAAGGCATTCTGGGGCGCCGATGAAAAACCAACTCATCATTGTGGCTATCGTGCTTACGGCCCTAGCAGCGGCGCCCTGGATCGGCATCTCAGACTACATCATCGGGGTGCTGACCATGATCTGTTTTTACGGCGTGTTTGCCATGTCGTGGGACCTGCTGTTTGGCTACGCTGGCGAAGTCAACTTCGGCCCATCGTTTCTCATCGGATTGGGAGCTTATGGGGCTGGCCTGGCGGATGCCGACCTCGGCTTGCCGTTGCCGGTATGCGTGGCGCTCGGCACATTGGCGGCGGTGCTGGGCGGATTGCTGCTCGCGATCCCGGCGCTGCGTCTGCGGGGGCCGTATTTTGGTTTAATCACCTTAGTCGCTGTATTATTGCTGCAAGATGCAATCGTCATTTTTGCGGGCACCACCGGCGGTGAGATCGGTTTGTCAGTGCCTGATATTTTATCGGTCAATGCCACCGTTAATTTCTATTATGCGCTGGGGTTGCTGGTGATTGCGGGAGCGGTGCTGCTGACGGTCGCCAATTCTTCGTTCGGCCTGATTTTGCAAGCCGCGGGGCAAGATGCCATCGAGGCACAAGCTCTGGGCTTCAATGTTGTCAAATATAAAATCGCGGCCTTCGTGCTCAGCGCGTTTTTCTCAGGTCTGGCAGGGGCCATGCTGGTATTTTACCTTGGTACCGCCTCCGTTGATGCGATGGTGGATATTGCAGTTGGTATACAAGTGATTATTGCCGCGGTTCTCGGCGGACGCCGGACCATCATCGGCCCGGTTCTGGGTGCAGCATTTCTGATCGGCGCTGGCGAGGTGTTACGCCCCCTTGGCCAAATCTCGGGCGTGGTGGTCGCTGCGGTGGCCCTTGGCACAATTCTGATTTTCCCCAACGGCTTCCTGGGATTATTACGCGGGCGGCGCGGCGCATGACGGAGCTGCTTGAAATCTCCGGTTTGACGAAACGTTTTGGCGGCCTGGTAGCCGTTAATGATGTATCATTCGATGTGCGGCCAGGTGAAATTCTTGGTCTTATCGGCCCCAACGGCTCAGGAAAATCCACCGTCATGAAGCTCATTATGGGGATTGAGCGGCCAAACGCTGGCGAGGTACGGCTCAATGGCGTTAATCTCGCCGGCCGGCCCACATATGAGATCGCCCGTGCCGGCGTTGGCATCGTGTTTCAACATTCCCGCCCGCTGCACCGACAAACCGTTTTGCAGAATATTCTATTGGGCCTGCTACCTGACCGCCTGACACCCATGCGTGCTGGGGCTGAGGCTATCGCCCGCGCCACCGCCATCGCCGAGCGCGTGGGGCTCGGGCATGTGCTGCACTGCCTGCCGGCAACATTGCCGTTCGCCGATTTGCGCCGCATGGAGTTGGCAAAAGCCATCGCCCGCAATCCGCAGGTGGTTTTAATCGACGAGCCCTTCGCCGGGCTAACATCCGGCGAGGTAAATGATTTCTCTGATTTAATTGTGAGCTTTCGCAACGAAGGCCGCGCTGTGCTGCTGGTGGACCACAATGTCAAATCGGTCGCCGCCATGGTTGACCGCGTGATCGCGCTATATCTCGGCGAGATCATCGCACAGGGACATGCCGCTGATGTTATGGCCGATGAAACCGTGCGGCGGGTTTACCTCGGCGGCGGCATTACCACCCATGAGCGGCCACCAGCTATTTTTGAAAATACCCAGCCGATATTAGCCGTTAACGATATCTCTGTTTTCTATGGCAAAGCGCAAGCACTTGAAAAGGTCAGTCTGAGCTTGCATCCAGGCGAATTTGTCTCGGTCGTGGGGTTAAACGGTGCTGGCAAAACCACCTTGTTCAATGCCATCTCTGGGTTCGTCGCGTATGATGGAGCGATCAATTGGCAAGGGGTAACCAGAACAGGCCAATCCGCCGCTGCCATCGCCCGCGCTGGGCTGGTGCACTGCCCGGAGACGCGTGAATTATTTGGTGACATGAGTGTGGCTGAAAACATTGCGCTGGGCGGACAATTTTTGCCCGCCGCTGAGCGGCATGAAAGGCTGACATGGCTGTTCGAGCTTTTCCCAATTCTCAAAGCCCGGTTGCAACAATCCGCCCGCACGCTTTCCGGCGGTGAACAGCAAATGCTCGCTATCGCGCGGGCGCTGATGATGAAGCCACAGTTGCTTATTCTCGACGAACCAACGCTGGGTCTTGCACCCGTGATTTTGGGTCAACTCTCCGACGCACTGAAGTATCTGCGTGAGCAAACCAACATAACGATCCTGCTTGGCGAACAAAATGTCACCTTCGCCCTACCCCACGCTGACCGGGTATACGTTCTGGAACACGGCAGAATGATCTGGGAGGGCACACCAACGCGCTTTGCCGGCGAGATGGCGGAGAATTTCCTGCAGGCTTAGCGGCAGGGCCCTGAGGACACGTCTACCTCCCAGAGCCCCCTTAAAATGCCGCTGCCATCGTGAGACGTCCCGAGACACGTATTTGATTTATCTCAATGTGAATGGCAGTTTTAATTGTCAACTTAACTTGACAATTAGGGTGGCGTCACGATGCGTATTCTTCTCATTCATCCAAATTATCACTCGGGTGGCGCCGAAATAGCGGGCAATTGGCCACCATCCTGGGCCGCTTACCTGGCCGGCTCGTTACAAGCGGCTGGCTTCTCCGATATCCGATTCATCGATGCAATGACGAATGATCTTTCGGATGAGCAACTCCGGGCCATTTTGACAGATGAAAAGCCCGACATCATCGGTGCCACCGCGATCACACCCTCGATCTATAAAGCTGAGCGTGCGCTCGAAATTGCCAAACAACTGCACCCGCAGGCGATTACCATTCTCGGGGGCATTCATGCCACTTTCATGTACCAGCAGGTCCTTTCTGAGGCGCCCTGGATTGATGCTATCATACGCGGTGAAGGCGAGGAGGTTCTCGTCAATTTCCTCCGCCTCATCGCCAATGGTGGTTGGCCTGCGCGGCGCGGTGACATCAAAGGCCTTGCTTTCACCGAAACCGGGCCTGATGGCACCAAAATTGTCGCAACCCAGGCGGCGCCTACCATTAAGGATCTTGATGCAATCAATCCTGATTGGGGAATTCTCGAATGGGATAAGTATAAATACATTCCATTGAACAGCCGCGTTGCTATTCCCAATATGGCACGCGGCTGTCCGTTCACGTGCTCGTTTTGCTCGCAATGGAAATTCTGGCGGGATTACCGCGTCCGTGACCCCAAAAAAGTGGTTGATGAAATTGAAACTCTTTACCAGCGCTATAATGTAAAATTTTTTATTTTGGCGGACGAGGAACCCACCATTAACCGTAAAAAATTTATCCAGTTCTGTGAGGAACTCATTGCACGCGGCTTACCCGCGCATGTGCAGTGGGGCATTAATACCCGGGTTACCGACATTCTGCGCGACGAGGCCTACCTGCCCCTGTATCGCCAAGCTGGGCTTATCCATGTTTCACTAGGCACTGAGGCAGCCGCACAATTAAAACTCGATCGTTTCAACAAAGAGACAAAAGTTGCTGACAATAAAAAAGCCATAAAACTTCTGCGCGATGCTGGAATTGTGGTGGAGGCACAATTTATTGTGGGTTTGGAAAATGAAACCGCAGAGACATTAGAGGAAACCTACCGTATGGCGCAAGACTGGAAGCCCGACCTTGCCAACTGGTCGATGTATACGCCATGGCCATTTACCTCATTGTTTCAAGATCTAAGTGATAAAGTCGAAGTTTTCGATTTTGATAAGTACAATTTTGTCACCCCTATCATCAAGCCGGAGGCCATGGACCGCGCCGAACTGCTCGACCGAGTGATGAATAACTATCGCCGGTTTTATATGCGCAAGGCGCTATTCTCTTATCCATGGTCGGGAACCGGGCAACGACGGCGCTATTTACTTGGTTGCCTGAAAGCTTTCCTGAAATCTGGATTTCAACGCAAATTTTACGACCTCGGCAAGGTCGGTTACTGGGGCCCGCAATCAAAGAAAAACGTCGATTTTCATTTCGATAACAACCGCACTATTGCGCCCGCTCAAATGGCAGACTGGGAAGCCAATGCCGACCGGGCCCGCAAAGCTAAGGCCCGCAAAGCGAATATCATGCCGCCGGTTGGGTGCCTGGAAACACATGATTACGGAATAAACGCACACCATCATACTCCAAGCGACGAAAGCAGCCTAAACTGATCATGGAGGGGCCGCCTCCCCCCTCCAGCCCAGGAAAAATTGGCCCCAATGCGGTGACGCAGCTCGTCCTGGCGTTGAGAGATTCCGGCTTCAACGGCATTTCGACATCAAAATTCACCAGCGCCAACCTCGCAGCCTGGCTTACGCACCCGCCCACTGTCATGGTGGACGAGCGGGACGTTGTCCGGCTTCATAATATTGTACGTGCCGCGATGCCGCGGGAAATGGCTGATGCCCTCATGACAGAAGCAGGCAAGCGCACAGCCGATTATCTGCTTGCTCACCGCATTCCCCGCTTTGTGCAATTCATCCTCAAACACCTGCCAACCTATATGGCGGCGATCATTCTGGTGTCGGCCATCCGCCACCATGCCTGGACATTCGCTGGCTCAGGTCGTTTTAAAACACACTCAGGCTCACCAACAATTTTTGAAATTATCGGCAATCCGCTTTGTGGCGATCGTCCATCCACCACACCAGCCTGCCTATGGCATGCCGCCGTGTTTCTAAGGCTATTCCAGGTTCTGGTTTCGCCTCATACCAGCGTCATCGAAACAGAGTGCGAAGCCACCGGATGTGATTGCTGCCGCTTTATCGTTGACTGGCGGCAGAACCGACGCGCCAAACTGTGCAATTGATAAAGGCAAACGCGATGCGACCGCCTACTTCAGAAACCCCGTCGAGATCCAAGGCACTGCCGCAACAATAATCAAACCGCCCAGCAACGCACCAAGATACGGCCAGATGCGCCGCAGCCCTTCATCAGGGCTGATCCGCGCGATCGAACTGGCTGCGTAATAGCCAAGCCCGAACGGCGGGGCGAACAGGCCCATGCCCATAGCAAGGATCAATACCACAGCATAATGCACCGGGTTGATACCGTAGGTTTGCGCGATCGGAAACAGCAACGGGCCGAACAGCACCATGGCGGGGATGCCTTCCAGCACCGAGCCAAGCAAAATCATCACCACGATGGTGGCGGCCAAAAACCCATAGCGTCCGCCCGGTACGGCACCGAGAAAGGTGGCAATGGCCTGTGAGAAGTTGGACTGGGTGAGCGCCCAACCCATCGCCGTTGCAGCGCCGATAATGAACAGAATGGCCCCAGCAAGCGCTGCCGTTTCCACCAGCATAGGATAGAGCCGGTGCCACTCGAACCGGCGATAGATGAGCAACCCGACCAGTAGCGAATAGACCACACCGACAGTCGAAACCTCGGTTGCAGTGGCAACCCCGCCCATCACCGAAAAACGAATGATGAATGGCAGAGCCAGGGCGGGCAGCGCTATCCAGAAGCGCTTGACCATGACGCGAGCAGAGGCGCGGGGGGGCAGTAGATGATCAGTTGCGGTGCGGGCACGGGCGACCAAAGCTAGTGCGATGGCCAACACGATGCCCGGCAGCAGACCACCTGTAAACAAGGCAGAGATGGAGACGCCGGTAACAGAGCCGATAATGATAAGAACAATGGATGGCGGAATGGTTTCGGCCATCGCGCCGGAGGTCGCTAGCAGCGAGACGATCTCGCCTGGATGAATATCGCGCCGCTTCATCTCGGGGATTAGTACGGGGGCCACCGCCGCAAGGTCAGCGGTTTTGGCGCCTGAGATGCCGGAGACCAGCAGCACCGCGCCCAGCAACACGTACGATAAGCCACCTCGCACATGGCCCAGCATGGCTGCGAGAAATTCAACGATCACTGCCGCCATGCGGGTTGAGACGATGAGATGGCCGAGCAGAATGAACAGCGGAATGGCGAGCAGGATGACGGCACTCATGCCTTGGTCCATTGACCCGGTGACCACCGCGATGGGCGTGGTACTGGTGCAAAGCAAATAGGCCAAGGTACTTAAGCCAAAACAGAAAGCAATCGGCACGCCGCTCAGCACGCCGGCGGCCAGCAACACCACGAAGAATACAATCAGATTATCGTTGCCCATTGCAGTCAAGCCGGGGCTGGCGGAAAATAAAGCTATTGCAATAATAGCGAGCACACCGGCAGCCATCGCGATATCTCGCCAGTTGAAGCGCGCCAACCGTAATAGGCTGGCGCCGATCATCAATACGATCCCAACCGGCATTGCCGCGGCGCGATAGGTATCAGGCAGTTCGAGAATTGGCGTCTGCACTGTCCATTGGTTGGCAGCGTAAATGATGGCGGGGTGCAACATCAGCCCCAGAAACAGCAAGGGGGCCAGCAGCCCGAATGCGTTTAGGGCCGGTTGCACCTTGGTAGGCGCCAGGCTCACGAGGGTGGTCATGCGCATATGCTCACGCCGCCGCAATGCCCCGGCCGCGCCGAACATCGTTAGCCACAAAAAGCACGTGCCAATTAGCTCGTCAGTCCACTCCAGCGGATGATTGAAAACAAAGCGCGCCACCACGCCGGTGAAATTGAGCACCACCTCGGCCATCACCAGCAAAGCTGCTGGCGCATCGATCAGCCAGCCGAAACTGCGATCGACACGCCGGAGCGTTAAGCTCGCATGCTCGGTTGGCGGGTCGGCATGGCCGACGTGGCCGGCGGTATTACCGGCCTCGGTTAGCGCTGCTTGCATCAGGCCAGTTTTCCGACCGCCTGTTCCAATAAGCCCCAAGTCTGGTCGCCAAATTTGGCTTTCCAGTCAGCGTAAAAACCGGCACTGGCGAGTTTGGCGCGGAATTGGCTTTTATCGACGTCAACGAAGGTCAGCCCTTTGGCGGCCATGTCTTTTTGCAGACTGTTTTCCAGCGCCTGCGTGTCGGCACGCTCAGCTAATCCGGCCGTAGTAAATTCCTTCAGCACAATCGCCTGGATATCGGCTGGCAAAGCCTGGAACGCGGCTGGGTTTCCGAGGATCCAATAGCCGTCCCACACATGGCTGGAGAGGCTACAATATTTTTGCACTTCATAGAGCTTCGCAGAGTTGATGATAGCCAGGGGGTTTTCCTGGCCTTCGACCAGATGCGTCTGCAGCGCGGTATAAACTTCGCTGAAGTCGATCGGCGTGGGGTAGGCGCCGAGCGCTTTGAACAATGACGTCAGCAGCGGCGCGTTCGGCACGCGGATTTTGAAGGAGGCGAGATCCGCTGGGGTGTGGATCGGCTTTTCGGATGAGGTGATTTCGCGGAAGCCATTATTCCAGCTTTTACCAATCGTCATAAGGCCTTTCTGCCCGATCTGTTTCGAGATGAAGCTGCCGAGCTCGCCATCCATGGCCTGCCAGACTTTGTCATAACCATCGAACGCGAAACCAATGTTCACAATCCCGGCGTCTGGCACATAAGTTGCCAACACCGACGATGCCAGATTAATAAATTGCACGCCGCCTAAGCGAACCTGCGACAGCAATTGAGCATCCGTGCCAAGTTGTGCCGCCGGAAATACATCTATTTGCAAACGCCCGCCGGACGCTTCCAAAATGCGCGCGGCGGCAGCCTTTGCCTGCACATTAACGGGGTGCGTCGGCGCTTGTCCCGTTGCGAGCTTGTAGGTGAATTGTGCCGCTGCTTGAGCACGGTGTGTGAGGATACCAACAAGCGGCAAAGCCGCGCTGGCCTGTAATGCAAAACGTCTCGTAATTGATTTGGTCATTTTGTTTCCTTCCGTTTGTTATTTGTTTATACTCTGTGATGATTTAAAAATTTATGTCATAGCCAGCCTTTAATCCTGGCCACGACAGCCTCCGCAGAAATTCCGTAGCGGTCATGCAATGTGGGTAACGCACCTGCATCAAGGAATTCATCCGGTAGCGCGATCTGATGAAATACCGGCGTAATACCATTACGCAGCAGCACGGTGGCAACCGCTTCACCAAGTCCGCCGATGACCGTATGATTTTCCGCCACCACCACGATGCGCCCCGGCTTTGCGGCTTCAGCTAAAATTTTTGCTTCATCAAGAGGCTTGATGGTGGGCACATGCAGCACAGCCAATTTCACCCGGTCAGCTTCCAACATTGTTGCAGCCTCCAGCGCCCGCATTGTCATGAAGCCCGATGAGATCACCAAGGCATCCCCGCCATCGCGCAGCAAGGCGGCTTTGCCAACCTCGAATTTATAGCCATATTCATCCAGTACCATTGGTACATTGCCACGCAACAGCCGCATATAAACCGGCCCACCATGCGCCGCGATGGCTGGCACCGCCTGCTCAATTTCCAACGCATCACATGGATCAATGATCGTGAGATTTGGCATTCCTCTAAATATCGCAATATCCTCAGTCGCCTGATGGCTCGGCCCATAGCCCGTGGTCAAACCCGGTAACGCACACACGATTTTTACGTTGAGTTTTTCTTCAGCGATTGCCATGCAAATGAAATCATAAGCGCGCCTTGCTGCGAACACAGCGTAAGTTGTCACGAACGGCAATGCCCCTTCGCGTGCCAGCCCTGCTGCAGCACTCATCAGCAATTGTTCGGCCATACCCATCTGGTAGAAACGATCTGGATAGGCTTTGGCAAAAATATGCAAATCAGTATATTTTGATAAATCTGCGCTAAGCCCAACGATATCAGGCCTGGTTGCAGCAAGCTCGGTGAGCGCATGGCCAAACGGTGCCGCCTTCGTACGCTGGCCGGGTGCCGCGAGCGAGGCAATCATCGCCGATGTTGTGAGGCGTTTTTTTGTCACGGCTTGGCTCATGTCGGCCTCCCATTATCGAGCACGTCGAGTGCTTTTTGCCATTCATCTGCATCAACGCGCAGAAAATGATTCATCTCACGGACCTCAAGAAAATCCACACCCTTCGCCATTTTAGTATCGCAGATGATCATGCGGGGCTTAGGTCCATCATACCGCCGCGCACGGTCAAAAACTTCCACGAGCGCTCCAATATCATTGCCATTAACACGCTGCGTGTACCAACCAAAAGCCTCCCAGCGGTCCACCTGCGGCTCACGCGAGGTCATCATTGCTGAAGGTCCATCTGCCTGCTGGCCATTGACATCAACAATAGCAATCAGATTATCCAACTTCCAATGGCTAGCGCCCATCGCGGCTTCCCAGGTCGAGCCTTCGTTCAATTCGCCATCCGACAGCAGATTATAAATGAAGGATTTTGAATTTTTGCGCTTAAGGCCGAGCGCCATACCAACCGCAATGCCAAGCCCATGGCCGAGCGACCCACCGGTAATTTCCATACCTGGCGTATAGGATGCCATCCCCGACATCGGCAGACGGCTGTCATCCGAGCCATAGGTTTCTAATTCGGCTTCGGGCAGAATACCGGCTTCGATCAGGACAGCGTAAAGCGCGATGGCATAATGCCCGATCGAGAGCAAAAACCGGTCACGCCCCTCCCAATGCGGATCTTCCGCGTAATAGGTCAACGCATGAAAATAACTCACCGCGAGAACATCAGCGATGCCTAATGCCTGCGCGATATAACCCTGGCCCTGAACCTCGCCCATGCGCAATGCATTGCGGCGGATCCGGTATGCCCGCTCATCAAGCGGTACATTGCTAAGTGTCTGGCTCAATGGATCAACATCCCCCCATTTACATCAATCACCGCACCGGTGATGTAGCCTGACAATTCCGATGCCAGGAACAAAAAGGCATTGGCAACATCCTGAGCAGCGCCCAAACGGCCGATCGGAATATTTTTTAAAATTTCGGTACGGATCGCATCGGTCATCATGCCTCCGGTAATATCGGTCTGAATTAAGCCCGGGGTGACGCTGTTAACGCGAATGCCATCCGGCCCCAATTCCCGCGCCATGGCCTTGGCCAAACCCAGCACACCGGCCTTGGCGGCGGAGTAATGCGGCCCGCCGAAAATGCCACCGCCACGCTGGGCGGAAACTGACGACATACAAGCAATAGAACCAGTTTTGCGGGAGCGCATATGCGGAATAAAAGCCTGGCTCAGGTACAGCACACCACGCAAATTTACGTCCAGAACACGGTCCCAGTTACCGGGTCTGATGTCCATTATCTTGAGCGGCTGGGTAATCCCTGCGTTGTTGATCAGAATATCGGCATGCCCAAACGCCTCAATAACCTGGGCGGCAGCGGTGTTGCAGGCAGCCTCATCGGTAACATCGCATGCAATGCCGATATGCTGGCCGCCTATCGATTGAGCGGCAAACTCGTCGGCCGACTGGTCTAGATCAAGTATCGCTACTCTGGCCCCGTGCTCGGCAAAAAGCCGGGCGGGCGCCAAGCCGATTCCGGCCCGGCTCGCGGCACCGGAAATGACGGCAGTTTTACCGTTAAGCAGCATGGGTTCCTCCAAAACATTGCTATTGTGGGGGTTTGAATGCGCCTCTCCAGCACCACTGACAAAGCCATTCTTTACATCGATTAGTGAATGTAGTTCACTAATAATATGCTTCAAAAAATTCCTCTTTCAGTATTACGCAGCTTCGAAGCCGCCGGACGCAGCGGATCATTCCGGCTTGCCGCTGATGAGTTGGGGCTGACACCGGGAGCTGTCAGCCACGCCATCGCCAAACTGGAAGATGCGCTTGGGGTCAGCCTGTTCACCCGGACGACGAGAGCGGTGGCGCTGACACCTGAGGGTGAAACACTGATGCTCCATGTCGAACGCGGCTTCAATGAATTGCGGCAGGGTCTGGAGCGCGTTTCCGCCCGCGGTCAAAAGCTACTCAGGCTACATGCGGCACCCAGTTTCGCGGCGCAATTCTTGGCACCCCGGTTGCCGCGTTTTTTGGCGTTGCATCCCGATATTGAAATTCGCCTCGCCGCCGGCACCGATTACGCCCGTTTCAAAGCCGATGAATTCGACGCCGACATTGTGTACGGCAAGTTGCCGGTGGCCGCCGGCCTTTTGGCCGTTCACCTGACCCAGGAAACAGTAACGCCCCTATGCACACCCACGATGGCTGCAGCCATCGACAAACCAAGTGATCTGTTAACTCAAAAATTGATCCATAGTGACAACAAACAAATCCGGTGGTCGGATTGGTTCAGCGCCAACGAGATCAAAGCACCTACACCACATGGCCTGCGTTTTGACCGAAGTTTTCTCGCCATCAGCGCCGCCGCCGATGGCCAGGGTGTAGCGCTGGAGTCTACCTTGCTGGCGCAACGAGAACTCAAACAAGGCCGCCTAGTGGCCCCACTGACCGGCAAAGCGAAGGATATTACTTACACCGGACATCATTTCGTTTATCCGCGCGCACGCCAGGGGAGCCTTTTGATTGAAACATTTTTAGCCTGGCTAATAAAGGAACTTGACCAGCCATTCTAAAATTCAAACCGAATATCAATAGCAATATTTTCTCATATTGGCCGGATCTCTCCTCACAACCGCTTGCTTCGATGTCAAAAAGCCGGTTAAATCCCATACCTTGAGATCTGCTGAACCCTCCGGTGCAGCAAGCCGTGAAATGTCTGAAATTACTTGAGACGGACAGGCGATGAAACCACAGCAACGTGTTATTCAACAACGACGACACTACAACAAATGGGTCGGCAACCAAACTGTTGAAGATTTCGCACTCCGGTTTACCGCGCAGCAAGCCCGTCGCTGGTCGGCCTTTCGGGTCGGCAACACAGCGCTAGGTGCTGTATCGTTTCTTGCCTGTGAGGCGATTGGTGGATCAATCACCCTGGCTTTTGGCTTCACCAATGCCATGGCGGCTATCGCTGCAAGTGGTGCCGTGATGTTTTTGGTGGGCCTGCCAATTTGCATTTCAGCCACCCGCAACGGCGTCGATGTCGACCTGCTGACCCGCGGCGCTGGTTTCGGCTATATTGGCTCAACAATCACGTCTCTCATCTACGCAATGTTTACCTTCATTTTATTTTCAATTGAAGCTAGCATCATGTCGGCAGCTATAGTTATGGTTGTGCACATACCTCTTTGGTTAGCCAATATCATCAGTGCAATTGTCGTCATTCCCATTGCTGGATTTGGAATCCGCGCGATCAGTCGAATGCAATTATGGACACAACCGATCTGGCTCGGCTTGCAATTTGGCCCGCTTATATACCTTGCCTGGCGCGGCTTACCAGATTTCAGCGCATGGACACAATTTACTGGTGCCCAGGGCATCAACGGATTTTCCCTTCTGCCATTCGGAATGGCAGCATCTATCTTATTGTCATTGTTGCCACAAATTGGAGAACAAGTAGACTATCTCCGATTCATGCCAGACCGCCGAAAAACCAGCGCTATAGCATGGTGGGGGGCAATGTTATTTGCTGGACCTGGCTGGGTCCTTACAGGCTGCGCCAAAATAGCGGCTGGTTCTTTTCTGACTTACCTTGCCATCCAACGTGGCATAGCCTGGGATAGCGCAGCACAGCCAGCAATTATGTTCCGTATCGCCTATCTTGAGATCTTTCATAATCCAGCGCTGGCATCAGCGCTCATGCTTATTTTTGTTGTCACTTGTCAGATAAAAATTAATACAACAAATGCCTATGCCGGCTCCATTGCATGGTCCAACTTCTTCTCTCGTCTTACACATAGCCATCCTGGGCGCGTGGTATGGGTTGTATTCAATGTTTTGCTAGCATTACTGCTCATGGAAATCGGTATTTTTCGCGTCATACAGAGTATTCTGGGCCTTTATGCTAATTTTGCAGTTGGCTGGATGGGAGCCCTCGCAGCTGACTTGATCATCAATAAGCCACTCGGACTAAGCCCACCTGGAATCGAATTTAAGCGAGCCTATCTTTATGACATAAATCCAGTTGGTGTGGGCGCAATGGCCCTATCGGTCCTTATCTCCACAGCCATGAGCTTCAATGTTTTTGGCAACAGCGCGCACGCACTTGCCCCGTTTGGAGGACTCGTGGTGGCATTCGTGGCGGCACCCACAATCGCGATTTTAACAAAAGGCCGATATTATCTGGCGCGCCAGACTTCATCTCCAATCTCATCGAAAGTCTGCATTGTATGCGAAACAGAGTTTGAAGGTGCTGATCTCGCAAGTTGCCCCGCATACGGCGGTTACATATGTTCACTTTGCTGCTCGCTCGACGCACGTTGCCATGATCTTTGTAAACCAGCCGGACGATTCTCGGCGCAAATGGCAGCGCTAACCAAGCCGATGATACCTGCGTCACTATATGCCAAACTCGACCGTAGGCTATTTCATTTTGCCGGTGTTTTTTTTCTCCTTACGGCAATTATTGCTGCATTACTGAGCCTTACCGGATTTGAGTACGGCAACATCGATCCCGTTCATCGCGCCGTCATCAATGAAACACTCCTCGTCGTTTTCCTCATCCTATTTATTCTTTCAGCTTTGGCCGCCTGGTTGCTGGTGCTCGCACACACAAGTCGCCGCGCAGCTGAACTTGAGATAAGTCATCAAACAGCCATGCTTATGGATGAAATTGCCGCCCATGAAAAAACGGATGCAGCTCTTGAAAAAGCCAAAGCTGCCGCGGAGTCCGCAAATACAGCGAAAAGCCGTTATCTGGTTGGTGTGATCCACGAGATCAGGGCGCCACTAAACGCTATATTCGGGTATGCACAGTTGCTTGAAAGCAGCAGCAGCCTGCGACCCGAAGACGCCGTGAGGACAATTCGTCGGAGTGCCGAACATCTTTCCAACATGGTCGATGGATTACTTGATATTTCGCAAATTGAAACGGGTGCTCTGCAACTACACCGCGACCTGGTCAACTTTCCGGAATTTCTTGATCAAATTGTTGATATGTTCAGACTCCAGGCGGCTGCCAAGCGAATTGGCTTCTTCGATGAACGGATCGGCCATATTCCTGAATTTATTTATACCGATGAGAAACGGTTACGGCAAATTCTCATCAATCTTCTTTCAAATGCGGTAAAATACACCGATACCGGCAGTGCTACATTACGTATCCAGATACGCGGGCAAGTCACAGAATTTGAGGTCATCGATACTGGTCATGGTATTCGGCCCGAAGATATTGATATGATATTCGAACCTTTTGAACGCGGACATATGGCGGCCGCTAATGCGATGCCAGGCACGGGGCTTGGACTGACAATATCAAAATTACTTACACAAATACTGGGAGGCGAAATTTCTGTCGATAGTACGCCAGGTCAGGGAAGCCGCTTCCGGGTACGTCTGCTTTTATCAGAGGCACGCGATGCTGTGCGCCCACAACCTGAACGCCGCGTAACAGCCTATGAAAGTGCACGGCGCCACGTCCTCATGGTTGATGACGACCAAGACCATTTGGAGCTTTTGTCTGAGATATTATCGCCACTCGGGTTTGCGGTCACGACAGCACCCGACGGTACTAGTTGCCTCACGATTATTGATAACCATAAATTTGATCTCGTTATTTTAGATATTGCAATGCCAGGAGTCTCGGGACTGGAAGTGGCTGCAAAAATAAAAACGCGCTATCCGCATACCAAAATATTGATTGTCTCAGGAAATTTCCATGATGCAAAACGTCTTTCAGGACCGGCATCAGATAGAGGCTACGACGCTTTTTTAACGAAACCAATCGATATCAAAGCTTTACTGGCCAAAATCAAAGTCTTGCTCGACCTCAATTGGGTTTATGAGAAACCTTCATCTGCCACAACATCGTCATTGGATCCTCGTGACATGATCCGTCCTGATCGTGAGCACTTACTTGACCTTCTACAACTTGGCCAGATCGGCTATGTGCGCGGTATTGAGGCGAAATTAGACGAAATTATTCTGGTCGAACCGAAGACACTTGAGTTTTGTGATTATCTCCGTACGATGATACGAGCTTTTGAATTGCATCGATATACCAAATGCCTGGAATTACTGCCCGAGTTAATCCGCCATGAGTAGCGCAAGTCAGCGCGACACTGTTTTGGTAGTGGATGATACGCCGGAAACGCTCGGTTTTTTAACCGACGCTCTCGAACATGCAGGCTTGACGGTGTTGGTGGCGAATGACGGAATGAGCGCCGTGAAGTTACTTGCCCATGTTATTCCGGATTTGATTTTAATGGATGCCGTGATGCCGACGATGGATGGGTTTATGACGTGCCGTCTTATCAAAGCCGACCCAGCATTATCACATATACCCGTGATTTTTATGACAGGCCTTTCTGATACAACGCACGTCATAAAAGGACTTGAATCCGGTGGCGTGGATTACGTTGCGAAACCACTCGTGATTGATGAACTTCTAGCGCGCATCCGCGTACATTTAGGTAATGCGCGTGTTGCAAACCGTACCAAAATTATGCTCGATGCTACAGGAGGCTATTTGATCGCTGCCAATGAAGCGGGCCACCTCCGCTGGTGTGCACCGCAGGCTGAAAGGCGCCTGGCGAATGTAATTGAGAATTTTAATGCTGATGACTTCGTTATACCACGCGATAAAATAATTTCGGCGCAGGGCCGTGAATTAAAATTTCTCTTTCTAAGCCGTACGGGGCCTGATGAATATCTATTCCGCCTCACTGAAACAGGAGGAGGCCAAGAAGAAGCTTTTCTCCGGCAATATCTATCGTTGACCATGCGGGAGGCAGAGGTTCTCGTATGGATTGCACGTGGTAAGTCAAACCGTGATATCAGCGATATTCTTGGAATCAGTCCGCGTACCGTAAATAAGCATCTGGAACAAATATTTACCAAGCTCGGCGTTGAGAACCGCGCGTCAGCCGCGGCTTTAGCTGTCAATGCGCTCGCAACCCGCAATTGATCTCAAATATTCACCAAATGAGCAATCTCCGCCGGGGTTTCAGTGTGAGTGCTGCCCTGACGAACAATCTGCCCACGCTGCATGACATAATACTGTTCAGCAAACGACCAGGCAAAATCAAGATACTGCTCGACGATGATAATGGTAACACCAAGCTCCATGCGTATCCGGCGCAAAGCTTGTTCAATTTGCTTGACGACTGAGGGCTGAATACCCTCTGTCGGCTCGTCCAGAAGTAACAATTTTGGTTGTCCTGCTAAAGCACGGCCGATCGCAAGCTGTTGCTGCTCGCCGCCAGAAAGCAGACCAGCTTTACGATGACCGATTTGCTTCAACTTCGGAAAAAGGTCAAATATATGGTCTGCAATACCATATTGTTTTACACCGGCTCGACCACTAAGTGCTGCCAATCCAACCGTCAGGTTTTCAATGACTGACAATTGTGGAAAAACATGCCGCCCTTGCGGCACATATCCAATACCCGCGCGAGCCCTGCCATATGCCGGCAATGTCGATACATCTTGGTCCTGAAACATAATTCTACCAGAAGTCAATTTTTGTATGCCGACAATAGTATTAAGTAATGTTGACTTACCAACACCGTTTCGGCCAATCAAAGCCACAGCACTACCCTCTTCAATATTCATATCAATATCCCAGAGCACCTTACTTTGACCGTATGCTGAACAGATTTTGTCAAGCTTCAGTAGTGTGGTCATCATCTGATCTTCCAAGATAAACTGAAGTGACTTCAGGGTCTGCACGAATTTCCGCGACTGTCCCCTGCTTTAGTATCTGGCCCTGGTGCAGCACAGTCACATACCCGTTCAGCGCCTCCACAAAACTCATGTCATGATCAATCACTAATACTGCGTGGCGACCAAGTAGCGACAAAATCAACTTCGCGGTGCGTTGCGTATCCTGCGGACCCATCCCTGCAGTTGGTTCATCAAGCAACAGCAAGTCGGCGTCCGTAGCTACAACCATTCCAATCTCAAGCCACTGTTTTTCGCCATGTGCAAGGTCAGCCGCAAACACGTCACGGCGTTCCAGCAAGCCTATCTGTGTCAAGATTTCCTCAGCACGCGCAACCTCTGCGGCATGGGAAAATTTCGTGAAGGAACGCCACCAACTGCGGTCCTTTTGCGCCGAAACGAGCAGATTCTCAAACACTGTGAGTGTGGGCAGCACCCCCGGTGTCTGAAATTTTCTACAAATACCCCGGCGAACAATTTCTTGCTCCGGTAGGTCGGTAATGATTTTATCTTTAAAGGTAATTTTTCCAGCCGTTGGCCGTACTCGTCCAATAATTGTATCGCATAACGTAGATTTCCCAGCCCCATTTGGACCGATCAAAATCCGTAAATCACCAGGAGTCAATGCAAGGTTGACATCTGTCAGGGCAAAGAAGCCATCGAAATTAACCGAGACATTCTCCATTAATAAAATGGGAGCAGGAATTGCGTTCATTCGGCAGAACTCAGTTTACGGCGCGACAGAAATTGACGAACAATACGTTCTTCACCACTACCAGGACGAAACATGCCGGCAATGCCACTTGGCAAGAAACTCACCGCAATAATAAAAAGTGCCCCCAAGCCGTATAGCCAAAGCGACGGCAGCGCTGAACTTATCTGATCTTTGGCAAAATTGACCAATAAGGTTCCAGCAATCGCCCCCCAAAGAATATTGCGACCACCGACAGCAACCCAAACCACCATTTCAATTGAGGGAACGACACCAACCAAAGCCGGAGACACCACGCCGGCATGTAACGTAAACAAAGCCCCCCCAATTCCCGCCAACATGCCGGCAATTGAAAATGCGACCACCTTGTATGGTACCGGATCATGCCCCAGAAACCGCACGCGATTTTCACCGTCCCGGGTGGCTCGCAGCATCATGCCATAACGTGAGGAGAGCAGCCACCGTAGAAAAAAATATACCGCAACGACCAGCACAAAAGTGACCCAATAAATAACCTCGGCCGCGCCCGTGGTGGTTATGCTTAGGCCGAACATGGTCGAATAGTCAGTTAGACCATTGAACCCTCCTGTATATGCTTGCTGACTGATTAATAACGTCGAAAACGCCAGAGCGAGCGCTTGCGTAATCAAAGCAAAATACACACCCCCGACTCGACGCCGAAATACCAGCCAGGAAAATGCGGCAGCAAAAAAACCTGGCACAATAACCACACACGCCAGAGAAAAAAATGGATTGGCGAAGGGATACCAAAATGCTGGTAACGCACTAACACCGCTCCAAACCATAAAATCGGGCATATCACCGTTTGCCAGATTAAGCCCCTCAAGTTTTAAGTGGAGTGCCAGACAGTATCCGCCCAACCCAAAAAATACACCCTGCCCAAGAGAAAGTATTCCCGCCTCACCCCATGTTAGCATAATTCCCATAGCCAAAATAGAAAGCGCTAAAAATCGACCCAGTAATGATAATTCGTAAGTCGAAATAATAAAAGGTGCTGTGGCCCCTAATAGTAAAACAATAGCGCCGACAATATATTTAGACTGCATTGGCTATCCTTCCAACGCACGAGTGCGTACGGTGATCACACCTTGTGGCCGGATTTGAATAAATAGAATTACAAAAACCAACAACAGAACTTGCGCGACACTCACGTCAACAAATATCTCGATCAGCGCGGTAAAAAGACCGATGATGATTGAAGCGATTGTCGTCCCTACCAAGCTACCAAGCCCACCCAATATCACAACAAGAAATGCCGGAACGATATAGCTTTGACCAACCGTAGGCGTGACAGGCCCCAATAAAGCCAGAATGACACCAGCTAACCCAGCAACGCCAGTGCCTAAGGCAAATACCAACAAATCAATTCGCCGTGCATTTACACCCATTGCGGCAGCGGTTAGCCGGTCTTGATTCACAGCGCGAACATACAGTCCTAACCGAGTTTTATTAAGTATTAATGCAATGCCACCCAGTACCACTGCAGCGACGATTAGTATGAAAATTCGGGTAAAAGGCAAATCAAGCCCTTTAAGGAAACCAGATTGAATGGCGACAGTATGATTGAGCCATGTCGGTGCAACCACTTCAACCCCAATTGCGCCGAACATATTGCGTGCGGCTTGTTGCAAAATCAGGCTTACCCCCCAGGTCGCAAGCAGCGTATCCAATGGGCGAGCTGAAAGACGATGGATCACCGACCATTCCAACAAGCCACCCAAGACTGCCGCGCCTAAAAATGCCACAGGCATTGCGGCCAATATACCAAGGGGACCTGGTACAATGTGTAATGTCATGTATGCTAAATATCCGCCCAGCATCAGCATTTCGCCATGCGCCATATTAATAACACGCATCAAACCAAAACTAAGCGCAAGCCCGAGTGCGGCGAGAATAAACAATGATGCTACAGAGAAGCCATTAAACACCTGCCCTAGAAGATAAGCTGACTCTTGCATTGCATCAACGCTCCTTGCCAGAGTGGTCAGGAGGATTGCACCCCCTGACGTCTCGAACGACTATTTAAACTTAGAAAGTTGTATGCAATTTACAGCTCTTGCCGGGGAACGTAAGCGGATCATACGGCTCAGGCTGAATGGCACCCGGAGACTGCCAAATCACTTTGAACTGACCATCCGGCTGTAACTCTCCTATATAGCCCGTCTGCACCATGCTCTGGTTAGCTGCAAACTTCACACTGCCCAGCGGGCTATCTTCAAAGCCTAGAGCTACAGCAGCATTCCGTACGGCTTTGGGATCAAACGAATTAGCTTTCTTTACAGCGGCCGCCCACTCATACACATCAACATAACCATGAACCATCGGGTCATCAACCACGGCATCAGCACCGTATTTTGCTTTGTAAGCATCCACAAACGATGCGTTGGCAGCACCCGGCAGGCTTTGGAAATAATTCCAAGAGGTATAGCTGCCGGCCAGCAAGCTAGGGCCCATCGCTTTGGCTTCCGGCTCTGCAATCGAGAAGCTCATCACCGGTAACTTATCTGGCGTCAAACCGGCAGCCGCCATTTGCTTGAAGAACGAGACGTTCGAGTCACCATTCAGCGTATTGATAATAATGTCTGGCTTGGTCTGCTGAATTTGCGCGATAATTGACGAGAAATCCGTACCTCCCAGAGGCACATATTGCTCACCCGACAGCGTCATACCGTCATGTGCAATGTGTTTTTTGAGAATCAGATTAGCAGTACGTGGATAGACGTAATCAGACCCTAGCAGAAAATAGCTCTTATAACCCTTTTCTTCGGCCCAGGTGAGAGCAGGTAACGCCTGCTGATTGGGCTGCGCACCAGAATACATTATGTTTGGCGAGCACTCGTTGCCCTCGAACTGTACCGGGTACCATAGCAGATTATGCAAACGCTCAAACACTGGCAGCATCGCCTTACGGCTTGATGAGGTCCAGCCACCAAATACGGTAACAACCTTGTCTTCTTCGATCAGCTTGGTAGCCTTCTGGGCAAATGTAGAGGGGTCAGATGCACCATCTTCTTCAACCGGTACAATTTGCTTGCCCAGCAATCCGCCTCCCGCATTGATCTGCGCGATAGCCAAAAGTTCCGCGTCTTCAAGTGGTACTTCAGAAATCGCCATGGTACCGCTCAATGACTGCAATACGCCCACCTTCACAGTACCGTCGGCGCGGGCACTGATAGCGGTGGTCAACATTGTACCGGCAAGCAAAGCCGCCGCGAAACCAATTTTTTTCAAACTCATCAAAATTCTCCCATTCGTGGCGGCATCAACCGCGCTGTTACGATGGGTAACACTAATGGTAGCCTATTGCGGCGCACCATGAGGCATTTGACGTATATGCGGCTTATAGCCCTCCCGCATGCTCAATAAAGGCGGCGATACCAGCAACCCCCTGACCGGCGCGAATATTGGCAAACACAAAAGGCCTCTCGCCGCGTTGTTTTTTGGCATCCCGGTCCATCACCTCCAGGCTGGCTCCCACCATCGGTGCCAGATCGATTTTATTGATCACCAGCAGGTCACTTTTGGTAATGCCAGGGCCACCCTTGCGAGGAATTTTATCGCCGGCAGAAACATCGATAACATAAATAGTGATATCAGCGAGTTCCGGCGAAAATGTTGCGGCCAGATTATCTCCGCCACTTTCAATCAACATCAGGTCAAGATTAGGAAATTTTTTATTTAATGCGGCAACGCCCGCAAGGTTCAAACTGGCATCCTCGCGGATAGCGGTATGCGGACAACCGCCGGTCTCAATTCCTAAAATGCGATCCGGTGGCAACGAGCCCGCACGGGTTAAAAACTCCGCGTCTTCCTTGGTGTATATATCATTGGTAATCGCAGCAATCTCCAGTTTATCGCGGAAATATTTGCACAGAGCATCCATCAGAGCGGTTTTGCCAGTGCCGACCGGACCACCGATACCAACACGCAACGGACCGTTTTTTGATTTATTCATGAGCGAAAAAGCCTCGTATGCTGGGTTTCATGATTCATTGAAGCAATATCGGCCGCCCAACTTGCGGTACCGATATCATTGAGCGTTGCGTGTGCGGTAAGTTGCGCCGCACGAAGGCAATATGGTTCCAAAGCCGCTTGCGCGCGTAAGCCAGCCATCTGCCCCAACGGGATAAGCCGGACCGCCGCAGAGATGAAATTTGCTGTGCCGGCATGCAAATATGCCAACGCCACATCGTCCTCACCAATCTGCTGGCCTGCTGCCAGAACACCAACAGCAATCGGATACGGCAA
>VFSW01002936.1_pt1 | contig 25652 bp, 23 predicted proteins | sample 5358111 | NCBI WGS metagenome assembly VFSW01 (sample SAMN11554181, study PRJNA540505) | mine drainage metagenome | isolation source: sediment from site ElyBrook_90M | place: USA: Ely Copper Mine, Vershire, VT | collected 2017
CGGGCAAGCATCTCCCGCGTGACCAGCGTGATGCCCTTGTCGGTGCGCTCGAAGCGCTTGGCGTCCTCGACCGGGTCCGCGCCGATTACCATGTCCTCCGGAATATGGCAGCCGTGGTCGATCACCACGCGCGTGAGGCGGGCGTGACGGCCGACCGTGACCTCAGGCAGGAGCACGGCTTCATGCAATTCACAATAGGAGTTGACGCGGCATCGGGAAAACAGCAGGGAGCGCTCCACCCTGGAGCCGGAGATGATGCAGCCTCCGGAGACCAGCGAATCGAGCGCCATGCCGCGGCGGCCTTCCTGATTGAAGACAAACTTCGCCGGAGCCAGCTGTTCCTGATAGGTCAGAATGGGCCAGTTGCTGTCGTACATGTCCAGTTGCGGCTGGATCGCGGTCAGGTCGATATTGGCTTCCCAATACGCGTCGATCGTGCCGACGTCGCGCCAATAGGGTTCCTGGTTGGCGTCGCTGGCGACACAGCTGTTTTTAAATGGGTGCGCGACCGCCTCGCCGCGGCGCACTGCGCACGGAACGATGTCCTTGCCGAAATCGTGGCTGGAGCCGGGATCGGCGAGGTCCTGCGCCAGCACGTCATACAAATACTGGGCGTTGAACACGTAGACGCCCATGCTGGCGAGCGCACGCTCCGGCTTATCCGGCATCGCGGGCGGCTTGGGCGGCTTTTCGACAAAGTCGGTGATGCGGCGCGAGCGGTCGACCGCCATCACGCCAAAGCTGCTCGCATCGGCGACGGGAACCTCGATGCAGGCGACAGTGCACTGCGCGCCGCGCTCGACATGATCGGTAAGCAGCAGCGAATAGTCCATCTTGTACACGTGGTCGCCCGCAAGGACGACGATGAGTTGCGGTCGCTTGCTGCGGATAATGTCGAGGTTCTGGAAAACCGCATCCGCCGTGCCGCGATACCAGGCCGTCTCATCGATGCGCTGCTGCGCCGGCATCAGGTCGATGAATTCGTTCATCTCGGTCTTCAGGAACGACCATCCCCGTTGCAAATGGCGCAGCAGGCTGTGCGATTTGTATTGGGTTGCCACGCCTATCCGTCTGATCCCGGAATTGACGCAATTGGACAGCGCAAAATCGATAATGCGGAATTTTCCGCCGAAATACACGGCGGGTTTCGCGCGGTAGTCGGTGAGCTGTTTCAGCCGGTTGCCGCGTCCGCCGGCGAGCACGATGGCGAACGCGCGCTTGGGAAGCTGCAATCGGGCAAGAGTATCCGTGGGCATGGTCTTCCTCCTCTTGCATCCCGCCGGGGTGTGGGGAACGCGGCTACGCCTCTATATTACTGCTACCACCGGCATTCGGAAAATTGTGGTGGGCGTAGGCAGGCTGTGCCGGTTTTCGACAAGGCGTTGCGGCGTCCGATCGAAACAGGCGGCGCAGGAAAAGTATAAGATAGGAACATATGAGAACGTTGGAGTATCGAACACTACGAGCGGACCTGTCCCCGCGCGCTTCCGTGAATCAGCCGCCCGAGGGCAATTCCGGCGCGCGAGGCGCGGTCGATGCCGCGGGTCGCAGCGATGGGTAAGGATCCCTCGAAAATAAAGGTATGCCCGGAGTGCCGGCGCCTGGTCGAATCCGCGACCATGCGTCCGTTGTCGCGCAACCAGCTCGGCAGCGGCATCCGCTATGTCTGTCCGGATTGTTTCAAGCGCGTCCTCGCCTTGAGAAAGGTCGTGCGCGACGCACGCGGCAAATAGTTCGCTTGGCCGTCCGGGCCCGACCCCCGGCTCGCAACGAAGCGCTCGGTCCAAGCATCAGATCATTTCACCGGAGAAAAATCATGCCCATATACGAGTATCAATGCGCCTCCTGCGCGAAGGAATTCGAAATCCTGGTGCGCAATTCATCGACCGTGCCCGAATGTCCTGCCTGCCATGGCACCGAGTTGCGCAAGAAGCTGTCGGCATTCGCCGCGATCACCGGAGCGGCATCGGCCCAGGCGGAACTGCCTGCGTCCTGCCAGAGCTGCGGCAGTCCGGGCGGCCCGGGCGCTTGCGCATTCAACCCGTAATGAGTGCGGGCGCCAGGCTTGCGGGCACGCCCGAGCCGATGCATTTCTGGACCGGCGTCGGCGGGGTCCGGATAGCGGGGGATGCATGGGGTGACCCCAACGGGCCGCTGGTGCTGCTGCAACACGGCGGCGGACAAACGCGTCATGCCTGGAAAGGCGCCGGGGAAGTCCTGGGGGCGGCGGGCTATTACGCCGTCGCCTTCGATGAGCGCGGTCACGGCGACTCGGACTGGGCTCCGGACGGGCTCTATGGCCAGGATGTGATGGTCGAGGACCTGAAATGCGTGGTCGCCGCGCTGGGCCGCCGGCGCCCGGTGCTGGTCGGCGCGTCCATGGGCGGCGGCACCAGCCTGGTCGCCATCGGCGAGGACCATGTGGATGCGACGGCGCTGGTGATGGTCGACATCGCCCCGCGCATCGAGATCGAAGGGATCGACAAGATCCAGGCGTTCATGAGCCAGAAGCCCGAGGGCTTCAGTTCGCTCGAAGAGGTGGCGCAGGCCATCGGCAACTATCAGCCGCACCGCAAACGCCCGCGAACGCTCGATGGTCTCGCCAAGAACGTGCGCCTGGGCGCGGACGGCAAATACCGCTGGCACTGGGATCCGCGTTTTCGTCCGGCGAAGCGGGACCTCGAAAAACGCCACGCACGTCTCGAAGCCTGCTCGAGAAGGCTGGCCTTGCCCACTTTGCTGGTACGGGGTGGGCTCTCGGATGTATTGAGCGAAGAGGGGGCGCAGGAATTCCTGCGCTTGTGCCCGCATGCCGAGTACGTGAATGTCACCGGCGCGGCGCACATGGTGGCGGGGGACCGCAACGACATTTTCGGCAATGCCGTGATCGAATTTCTGTCGCGCGCAGTGCCCGTAGGCGGCCAGCCGGTGCAAGCTGCGCACGAGCCGCACCCGCACCACGAGGGGCCGGCGGGCGACATCGTCGACGTGCCCTGAGCGCGTTGGCGCAACAGCGGGAGGAGGCGCCCGCTGTTCACTCGGTTTCAGGCAGGCGGCGCGGCGATCACGTCTTCGTATCGGTGGCGCTTCGTGATCAGGCCCGAATATTAGAAAACGTCCAGCGTAACCTCGAAAGCGGGGCGCGTGATGTCCACATGCGGCGTCCAGCATCCCAGTTTCTGGTAGGTCGCAATCGTCTGCGTCAGCACCGCGCGATCGATGTGAGGAAAGAAAGAAGCCTCGGCCGCGGCGACTTGTGCAGCCGGCGTCGCGATCAGCCAGGCGCGCGCCTTGCGGTAGGCGCGCGTGAAGCGCTTCGCCTGGTCCGTCGCGAGCCACTCGCGCGTTGCCGCCAGACTGGAAAACGCGAGCGGGCCGATCGCATCGCCCAGCGCGGCGACCACATGGCCGACACCGTCATGTTCCAGCTGCTGCGGCGCCGGCCCCTGCTGGTGGATGTAGTCGCCCGTGCCGTCGCGAAATGCCTGGTCCATCGTCTCCATGCCGGCATCCACGATGGACAGCGATTTCCAGTCCAGTCCCTTCTTCAAGCACGCGTACTTGAACATTGCGAGCGGCTGCACGCCGTGATCGACGAGTATCCTGCCCGACTTGAGCTTGTCCCAGGTGAAATTCGAATCGGGCTTGCGCGCGGTGATGAAGAAACCGTCCTTCTCGTTGATCTGGGCGAAATGCAGCACCGGCGGCTGCTGTCCTTTTTCGAGCGGGGTGAAACCCTGCGACGGTGCCGACTGCGCCACCTGCACGCTGCCGTCTACCAATCCGGCGATCGCGGATTTTCCCAAAGGTGCGACCGAATGCCTGGGTTCCAGGCCCTCCTCCTGCAGGAATCCGCCGGCGATGGTGGCGATCAGCGGCGAGTAGAACGCGGAGAAGCGGGTGAATTGAATGTTGATCGCTTGAGTCATGACTACTCCTTCCACGGCACGCCGCCGGCGTAGGTTTTGTAGCTGACGCCGGCAAGCCATCCGGAATCGACTGGAAGCAGAACGCCGGTGATGGTTCTGGCTTCAGCCGAGCACAGGAAAGCGATCGCCGTGGCGATATCCTCGGGACTGGGCAGGGTGTCCAGAGCATGCACCGACATGATCTTGTTCACGTCGCGCAGACCGGCGTCGACCCGCGCTTGGAGAGTCTCGGTCATGACATAAGTCGGACCGACGCTATTGACGCGGATGCCGTGGCGGCCGAGCTCCACCGCCAGCAACTGCGTCAGCCTGGCGATTGCGGCTTTGCCGGGATTGTAGGCGGGCAGGGGCAACGGCAGCAGGCTGTTGATCGAGCCCAGCGTCACGATGGCACCGCGCTTGCGCGCAATCATCTGGCGGCCGAATGAGCGGCAGGCATGGATGGTGCCGTTGTAGTTGACCCGCCACATGCGGTCATGGGCTTCCATGTCCATGTCCATGATCGATTCGGTATTCGGAATCAGCCCGGCCGAAGTCACCAGTACCTCGGCCGGTCCCAAGTCCTTCTCGACCCGCGCCGCGACGGCGTCGACGGCTTTGGCATCGGAGACGTCGCAGTCATAGAAACGGGCGGTGCCGCCGGCAGACAGCGCGGCCGCCATCTTTTCACCACGGTCCCGATTCACGTCCAATATCGCGACCGAGTACGCACGTGAGGCGAACAAACGCGCCGTGGCGGCGCCGATGCCGCTGGATCCGCCGGTGATGACTGCTATTGCTTGAGTTGTCATAGTTGCCGCCCGCTGTTTTTGGAAGTCTGGATTTTTGTTCGCGGCATGGCCGCGCGCTTTTCTGAAATCCACCTGATGGCAGCGTCGGCCGGTAGCGGGAATGTCCGCCGCCGCCAACGGGCAGTGTAATCGCTTGTGGGACGGCGATGCAACGACAATTCCCGCGCTTTGGCGGGCTTGTCGTTGATGCGCTATGGTGGCAGCGAAGGCTTCAGCGTGGGATCCCGCGCACCGCGAGTGACGCCGCGGCTACGCGCGCGGCCGCCGCCATGCTGCGCGCCATGCTTGCACTTTGCCCCGTATAGGCGGCGGGATCGAGCGCCTTGCTCAGCGCATCCCGGCCGATGGCGTCGCGGACGCTGTCGTTCTCGAGGAGCACTTCGAGCAGTGCGACGCGGCGCTGCGAAGCCGCCGCGATGGCCTTCTTCACCGCCTGGTATGCCTGGGTACGCCCGATGGCCGGGGCGAGAACCATCATCGCGCTCTCGGCGGCAATGGACTGGCCCGCCGACCCAAGGTTGCGGCGCATGTTCTCCGGTACCAGGCCGACGCATGCGAGCAGTTCGTCCATCGAGCACGCGAGTTCGTAGGCGAGGGGGCAGGCCTGGTCGATCAGCGCATAGAGCATCTGATTATTGGCGGCGTCGCCCTCGTGCGTGGGCTGCATCGCTTCCAGCGCCAGCGGCGTAAGGGTACGCAGCCGCGCCGACAGCGCGATCACCTGCACGGCTATCTTAGGATTGACCTTGTTGGGCATCGTGCTCGAGCCGACCACGTCCGCAGCCTGCTTCTCGTAGACCTCGCCGATCTCGTCCGCCATCAGGATGTACAGTTCGCGCGCGACCTTGGAACAGGTCGCGCTGAACAGGGCGAGCAGTAGGATGTACTCGGCGACGTAGTCGTTCGCGGACCGCGACGGCACCGCGAGCGGCGTCAGGCCGAGCCGCGCGGAAAAGCGCCGGTTCAGCTCCGGGCCCTGCTCGCCGAATGCGTGCATCGCGCCGACTGCCCCGCCCCACAGCGACGCGAACACGCGCGGCTCGGCGCCCGCGAAGCGCTCGCGGTGGCGCAGGAACTCGTCGATCCAGCCCGCCGCCTTGAAGCCGAAGGTGATCGGCAGCGCCTGGCGAAAATTAGTCCGCCCCGCCATCAGCATTTCGGCGCCGCCCTCGGCGAGGCTGGCCAGATTGAGCAGCACGTCGCCCAGGCGGCCCATAAATGCCTCGTGCGCGCGCCGCATCAGCATCGTGCGCCCCGTCTGCATCACGTTCTGCGTGGTCGCGCCCCAGTGCACATAGCCGCCGGCGTCGCCCTCGCATGCGGCGGCCAGTGTCCGCGCCAGCGAAGCGATCGGCGCCTTGGTGCGGGCGATGTCCGCGGCCAGCGCCTGCTCGTCGACGTGCTCGAAGCTCGCCTTGCGCCGGATCTCGGCCGCCGCCGCGGCCGGGATCATGCCCAGCTCGGCCTGGGTCTGCGCGAGAGCGCTTTCCACGTCGAGCCAGGTTTGCCACAGGCTGTGCTGGGAAAAAAGGTCGCGAATGTCCGCCACCGTAGGGCGGGACGGGCTTGCATGTGTCATGACTTGTGCTCTCGCTAGGTGGTCGGATCCGGCCGCGGCGGACCGCGGTCAAAGCACTTTTTCGAGGAAATGCCGCAGTCGCGGATGGCGCGGGTGGTCGAAGAATTCGTCGGGAGAGGCCAGTTCCAGGATCCTTCCCTGGTCGATGAACACGACCTGGCCCGCGACCTCGCGCGCGAAACGCATCTCGTGCGTGACCACGATCATGGTCATGCCGGCGGTGGCCAGGTCGCGCATCACGCCGAGCACGTCCTTGACGAGTTCCGGATCGAGCGCCGAGGTCGCCTCGTCGAACAGCATCACCTCGGGCTCCATCGCCAGCGCGCGCGCGATCGCCACGCGTTGCTGCTGGCCGCCCGAAAGATCCGAAGGCCGTCGCTTTTCGAGTCCGCCGAGCGCGACCGCGGCGAGCTTCGCGCGCGCGACATCCTCGGCCTGCTCGCGTTCCATGCGGCGAACCTTGCGCAGCGCGAGCGAGACGTTTTCGAGCACGCTGAGGTGCGAGAACAGATGGAAATGCTGGAACACCATGCCCACGCGCGTGCGTATCGCATCGACGTCCGCGCCCGCTGCGGTGATCTCGAGGTCGCCGAGCAGAATGCGTCCGGACTCGGGGCGCTCGAGCAGATTCGTGCACCGCAGCAGCGTTGACTTTCCGGAGCCGGATGGCCCGACGATGCAGGTGGTGACTCCGCCCGGCGCTTTGAGCACGATGTCGCGCAGAACTGCGACGCGTCCGAAAGACTTGTTCACCCGGTCGAAGCGCACGCTCGTTCCGCGATGCGCGCCCGTCCCCCTGCTTTCCGGCATCTCGCCCACGGGCTCAGTCGGCTTCGACGGGGTGCATGGAACGCACGCCGCGAATGCGCCTGTCCCATGCGTTGACCGCGTAGGTCGTCGGGATGGTGAGTGCGAGGTAGACCAGGCCGGCGGCGGTCAGCGGCGACAGGTTGGCGTTGTTGATTGCCGCATCCTGGGCGATCGCGAACATCTCGCGCTGCGAAGCGGTCAAGCCGAGCAGGTACACCAGCGAGGTGGCCTTGATCACGAGGATGAACTGGCCGGTCAGCGGCGGCAGCACGCGACGCGCGCCCTGCGGGATGATGATATGGCGCATCGTCTGCAGCCGTGTCATGCCGGTGCTGCGGGCCGCCTCGATCTGCCCGCGCTCGACACTCTGAAAACCGGCGCGGAAGATTTCGGCGAAATAGGAGCTCTCGATCAGGCCGATCGCGAGCGCCGCATAGCCGTAGGTGTTGCCGCCGAAGATGGCCAAGCCGGCAAGCGGGAGCCCCTGACCGATGAGGTAGACCGTGAGGATGTGGGGCAATCCGCGCAGGATGTCGACGTAGCCGCGGCAAGGCAGGGACACGCTTCGATATCCAGACAGCAGGCCGGCTGCGACCAGCATGCCCAGCGCAATGCCGATGGCACTGGCGAATACCGAGAGCAGCAGCGTATTCGGCAGGCCGACCTCGAGGACTTCCGGCAACGCATGCGCGATCATTCGCGGATCGAAAAACGTGGAGAAAATCCGGTGAAAACCCTCAGACATGGTCGATCTGCCTTGTATCTTATTGCGCCGCGTGAACCGCGCCAGGGGCAGGGTGCGGCATGCCCGGGTAGTCGCTGAAGAGCCGCTGCGGAATCGCCATGGTGGGGCCGTTCCACTTCACGAACAAGCGCGTGAAGGTGCCGTCCTTCATCACCGATGCGAGCGCCTGGTTCATCGCTGCGAGCAGCTTGGGCCGATCCTTCGCCACGGGCATCGCGTTGATGCCGCTCTCCACGGTCTGGGTCGCGGTCAGCTCCGGATGCAGTTCGACCAGGTGTGCCGCCGTGGCGTTGCCGGTGAACAGGCCGTCGACCTGCCCGGCGATCAACGCATTGGTGCTCGAAGCGATGTTGGGGAATTCCTTGATCGTGACCTTAGGCGCGATCTTCTGCAGCAAAGGGATCAGTGCGCTGCCGGTGGTAAGTGCGACGGTCTTGCCGTCGGCGCGTTCGATTGTTTCGAGCGGGGCGATTTTGCGGCTGACCAACTGTGCCTGGCCGTAGCCGATAGGCGTCGTGAAGTCGACCACCGCTTCGCGCTTGGGCGTGACCAGGACGCCGAACGCCGCGGTATCCAGCTGGTGGTTCTGTACCGCGGGCACCATCGCGGCAAAGGTCGTCGAGACGTAGGTCACCCGCAATCCGAGACGCTGCGCAATGTCGTCGACCAGTTCGACCAGAAAGCCGCTGGGTTTGCCGTCCTGCAGAAACGAGACCGGCTTGTCGTCGGTGCGGTAGGCCACCCGCAGCGTGCCGGCCTGGTTGGTTTCGACACCGCCGGCGACCGCAGCGTTAAGCTGCAGGCTGGTCGCAAGTGCGAATGAGAGAGACAGCAGAGCGCGTGACCAGGTCATCTTGGATTCCTCCTATTTGGGTCGGTGAGAGCGAATTCGGTGGCCGCAGGGGGGCAGCCGACCGACCAGCGCCAAGTGTGCTCTTGCCCTGATGCGAAAAGAAGTAGAATTATTCGAACGTCAATTCTACAAATCGGAAGAGTCATCGCTTCCTGCGGCAGCAGCTTCCGCCGCCTGGGGACGCTCCAATACCGTGAATATCCGCGCCCTGCGACTGTTTCGCCTGATCGTCACCAGGGGTTCGCTGGCGGCGGCAGCCGGCGCGATGAACCTCAGCGCCCCGGCCGCGAGCCGGCTGGTCAGACTGCTCGAGGACGAAACGCGGCTGCAGTTGTTCAATCGCTCGCGCCGCCACCTTACGCTGACCCGCGAGGGCGAGGCGTTCTACCGCGAGTCCGAGCACATACTCGCTGGCTTCGACGAGATTCCGCGCATTGCCGCCGACATCCGCTCGAACGCAAACGGCCAGCTGCGCCTGTTGACAGCGCCGCGCATCGGGCAGGGCATCGTCTCGCCCGCGCTGGCGCTGTTCCGCCGCGAATACCCCGAGATTCGCGCGTCGATCGACGTGCAGTCCCGCTTCGGCATCGAGGGGCGGATGGGGACGCGGCTCTATGACCTCGGCATTATTTCGCTGCCGGTCAAACATCCGCTGGTCGAGATCGAGAACCAGCCGCTGTTCCGGGTCCGGATGGAGGCGATCCTGCCGGCAAATCACCGGTTCGCCGACCAACCCGAGCTAAGCGCTGTGGACCTTGCGCAGGAGCCGCTGCTCGGTTTGTGGCCGGGCCTGCAGTGGCGCCAGCAGGTCGACGACTTCTTCCGCTCGGGCGGCGCGCGCCCGCACTACGCGGTCGAAACGCGTTCTTCGCTGATGTCCTGCCAACTCGCGCGTGACGGCGCCGGCATCGCGATCCTCGACCGCCTCTGCGCGCAGGCGATCGACCTGCGCGGCATGGTGATCCGCCCGCTGGTGCCAGAGCGGTGGATCCTGTTCGGCTACATCCACCAGATGCGGCAGCCACTGGCCGCCAACGCGAATGCCTTCCTCGATTGCCTGCGTCGCAGCGTCCACGCGTTCCGCTCGCGCAATCCGGAAAATGCCGCGGCGGTCGTCCCCGTCTGGGACGCCCCCGACGCGCCGGCAGACGGGAACCAGCCGTGAGCCGCGCGCAGCGACTGACACCGGGCATCGTGCGTCTCGAAATGGCGGATCCCCGGGGCCGCGGACGCCGCATCCCGATCTGGCTCTATCGTCCCGCGCGATTCGCACCCGACGGCCGCATCGTGATCGTGATGCACGGTTTGCGGCGGGACGCGTCGCGCTATTGCGAGGCGTGGGCACCTGAGGCCGAACGTCACGGTCTGTTGATCGCCGCGCCCGAGTTCGCCGAGCAATACTATCCGACCGTGCGCGAATACAACTATGGCGACGTCCTGTCCGAGGACGGCCAAGCGCGGCCGCGTTCCGAGTGGCTGTTCCCGATCATCGATCCGATGTTCGACTTCGTCCGGCGCGAGGCCGGGGCCGAGCGCCCGACCTACTGCCTGTACGGTCACTCCGCGGGCGGCCAGTTCGTGCACCGGCTCGTGAGCCTGGCGTGGTCGCCGCGAATCGAGCTCGCGATCAGCGCGAATGCGGGTTCGTACAGCCTTCCGCGTTTCGACGTGGACTATCCGTTCGGACTGGGAGGCACGGGACTGCCGCACTCTGCACTGCCTGATCTGCTCGCGCGGCCCCTGATCGTGCTCGTTGGGGATCGCGACAACGACCCGGAGCACCGCAACCTGCCGAGGCATCCAGAGGCGATGCGGCAGGGACCGCACCGGTTCGCGCGCGGCCGGTACTATGTCGACGCCGCACGCCAGGCCGCCGCAGCGGCCGGCGTCGCGCTCCGCTGGCGGCTCGCGGTCGCCCCGGGGGTCGGCCATTCCAATGCCGGCATGGCACCGTTCGCGGCGCGGCTTTGTGCGGGACTTCAAATCGAATTGCCACAGAGGTGAGCCGCGTCAGTGCGTCGATCCCGACCGGCCAAGATTCGCGCACTTGGGCTTGCGCGATAGGAGGATATGAATCCCCGGCCGAGGGCGGCTGGGATACCCCCGGGCCATTAGTGTCTTACGAGTCGAGAGCTAAGGATCCCAGTGACAGGGAAGCTGAGGCTGTGCAATCATAGTCACACCCTGTTTGGTTCCGACTTGTCCAGTTTAGAGAAACCACTAAACGCGATGGTGCAGGAGTAAGCCAATGAAAGACTTATTCAACATTCTTTTTGTTCTACTGTTTGCGTCTGTGTTTGTCTGGCTTGCGCTTTGCAATTGGCTCTACAATCGGCTAGATAAGCAGCATCCTGAAAAGTACAATGCAATGGGAAGACCCGGTTTGATGTGGAACCAGAACAATTCCATGTCAAACGCTGTTGCTCTCCTGACATTTCTGTTCCAGCGGGAATACCTCGATCTACATGACCCCACCCTCACAAGGTTTTGTCAGTTTATGGCGGTGTTCTTAATTCTGTATGTTATTTGCTTTGCGATCTTGTTTCTTGGCGTGTCACTTGGATATTCACGATAATCCTGCACTCAAGCGGGATCGCGCAAAAGAGCGCCGCCACTTAGCAGCGACATCGTGTTTGGTTCCGGCTTGTCCGGCTTTGGGACGCTTAACGGAGCCCTCAAGCCGCATCTTTCACCGGTTTGCCGCGAGGCTCGAAGTAAAGCGGGCTTCCTTGCGCCCACGTTGCCGCTCACCTGGATCTGCCCGGAGTGACGAGGGTCCGACCGAACCATGATCCGCGAATCGTGGGACCCGACGACCGGGAAGAATTTGTCCGTCGCCCATTCCTGCGAGCCGTCAGGCCGGAAGGAAACGACGCACCCGCCGTTAATACGGCCAGCGTGATTGCAAGGAGCTCGGAACGACAGCCAGTCGATCACAGCGAGCCCCCAAAAGCTGTGACGGATTTGTGACGGAATTGTGTCCCAACCAGGCCCAAACCAGACCACTGGAGACTACAGAGTGGATTTTGAGAACAAAAAGAAAGCCCATAGGAATCATGGGCCTGGGGTAGTCTGGAGTGGTTTCCAGACATCCCCTGTTTGGTGGAGGCGGGGGGAATTGAACCCCCGTCCGCAAGTCCTCTACAGACAGATCTACATACTTAGCCAGGTTGTTAGCTTTAACCGGTTGCCCGCCAACCGGCAGGCTGACAAACGGCGAGTCACCTTGAATTTAGCGAGCTGCAAAGTGACCCTGCCGCACGCGAGCTCATGTAAATGACTCTGCTGTAACTTGCGTTACCCGGCCCATGAACCAACCGGTGCAGAGCTAGCCGGTATTAAGCGGCTAGTGCGAAACGTTCGTCGTTCGCGGTTATTGCGTTCCAGTTGGATTTACGAGGTGGCTGGCCCTCGGTATGCACTGCGCTGCTTTGTAACCCACGTCGAAACCAGGTCGCCCCCGGTATCTGGTGGGGAGTGGAGATCAAGAAGCGGGGAAATTCTCCCGCTCCGCGGCCGCCAATCCCTGACTGCAACTGCATTATCGCACATGGGGTGAAATCAGGCGGATATCAAGTGGCGCGAAGGTAGTCGAGCACCTGGCGCGGATGCTCGATGATCGCATCGGCCTGCCAGGATTCGATCGCGCCGCCGTCGCCCAGATAGCCATACTTCGCCGCCAGTACCGGCATGCCCGCGGCGCGGGCGGCCTGCACGTCGCGCAGGTCATCGCCTACGTACACGCAGGCCGAGGGACGGAGCTGCAGCGCGGCGGCAGCGTGCAGCAGCGGATCCGGGTGCGGCTTGGCGCGGGCCGTGGTGTCGCCGCCGACGACGCAGGCAACGCGTCCGCCCAGGCGCAGGTCCTGCAGCAGGGGCAAGGTAAAACGTTCCGCCTTGTTGGTTACCACGCCCCAGGGCACGCACTCCAGATCGAGCTGGGTCAGCAGTTCGGCCATGCCGTCGAACAGCCGGGTATCGACGCAAATATCGGCGGCATAGAAATCGAGAAACTGCAGCTTGAGCGCTTCATAGCGCGCGTCTCCCGGTTCCAGGCCGAAGCCGACCTTGAGCAAGCCGCGTGCGCCGCTGGAAGTGTAGGACCTGGTGGTTTCCACCGCCATCGGTGCGAGACCGTGCGTCGCGCGCACGCGGTTGAGCGCGCGCGCCAAGTCGGGCGCCGTGTCCGCGAGCGTACCGTCCAGATCGAACAGCACCGCGCGCGCAGAAACCTTGAGAGCGTGTTTCAAGGTCAAGCGCAGTGCCGCTCAGCCGAGCGAACCTGCAAGCCAGGCTGAGTCTGAAACACGCCCTGACGTAGGGGAGCACGAGGGGATCCATCCCCTCGTATCGTCAAACTGCCTAGGCATCGCGCACGCAGTGCATCAGGTAATTGACGCTGGCGTCGTTGTTGAGCGCGTAGACTTTGGTGAGCGGGTTGTAGCTCATGCCGATCACAGTCTTGAGCGTGAGGCCGGCGGCGCGGCAATGCCGCGCGAGCTCCGAGGGCTTGAGGAATTTCGCGTAATCGTGGGTGCCGCGCGGCAGCAGGCGCAGGATGTATTCGGCGCCGATCACCGCGAACAGGTAGGACTTGGGGTTGCGATTGATGGTGGAAAAGAACACCTGCCCGCCCGGTTTGACCAGCTGCGCGCAGGCGCTGACCGTGCTGGCCGGATCGGGCACGTGCTCGAGCATTTCCATGCAGGTGAGCACATCGTATTGTCCGGGCTCGCGCTGTGCCAGCGCTTCGGCGCTGATTTCTTCGTAGTTCACATCCAGGCGCGACTCGAGCAGATGCAGCATCGCCACCTTCAGCGCTTTTTCCGAGAGGTCGATGCCCTTGACGCGCGCGCCCAGCTTCGCCATGGCTTCGGCCAGAATGCCGCCGCCACAGCCGATATCGATTACCGATTTTCCCTTCAGCGCGGCGATGCCGTCGATCCAGCCCAGGCGCAGAGGATTGATCTGGTGCAGCGGCTTGAATTCGCTGGTCGGATCCCACCAACGGTGGGCCAGTTCGCTGAATTTGGCCAGTTCCTGCGGGTCTGCATTCATGGTCATGCGTAGTCCAAATAAAAAAGCCCCGCGCGGGCGGGGCTTTTAAGCGCTTGCCGCAAGCTTAATTGCTGCGGGAGCCCACCACCTCGATTTCGACGCGGCGGTTCTTGGCGCGGCCTTCCTTGGTCTTGTTGCTGGCGATCGGCTGCGTTTCACCCTTGCCTTCGGTGTAAATGCGGTTGGCTTCGATGCCTTTGCTTACCAGGTAAGCCTTGACGGCGTTGGCGCGGCGCACGGAGAGCTTCTGGTTGTATGCTTTGGTGCCGATACTGTCGGTATGGCCCACGGCGATAATGACTTCCAGGTTTACCGCCTTGAGTTTGTCGACAAGATCGTCGAGCCTGGCCTTGCCTTCGGGCTTGAGCACGGCCTTGTCGAAATCGAAGTTCGTTTCGGCGGCCATGGTCACTTTTTCGGTGACCGGCTTTACTACGGGCGCGGGTGCCGGGGCGGGCGCGGGCGGCGCGACGACCGCCGCAGGCGCGGGCGCGGCTTTCTTCGGCATCAGCTCGGGATCGCATTCCGTATTCGCCATGGCGGGCGTCCAGTAGCCGGTGCGCCAGCACAACCCGGTCGAATTCTTGACCACGATATTGCCGGAAACCGGGGCCGTGAGGTAGCCCTCATTTTGAGCCATGACGCTAGTCGCGCCCATGCCGAGCGCGAGCGCGGCGGAAAGGACTAACGCGATGTGTTTTGCTGTGTTTTTCATGTTTTCCCCTCGATAAAGTTCGATCGTGATCGTCTTCCCCCGTGGAAACCCTGTTGCAGACTTCGCTTAAGCCATTGTTTCCATTGACAGCCTATTTTGCCACAAAACGGCCAGCTTTTCCAGATCATTTTTTGGCCGGTTTTTCAACTCCCGGTCTTCGACCAGCAGGCGCCCAGCCACCCATACGTGGCTCACGTTTTCGCGTCCGGCGGCATAGACGAGATGCGAAATCGGATCATAGCAGGGCAGCATGTCGGGCGCGGTGAACTCGACTGCGGTCAGGTCGGCAAATTTGCCGCGCTCGATCGACCCGATCACATGGTCAAGGCGCAGCGCACGCGCGCCATCGAGCGTCGCCATGGCGAGCGCCCGGCGGGCGGGAAGCGCACTCGCGTCGCCGCTGACCGCTTTAGCGAGCAGTGCCGCCTGGCGCATTTCCTGGAACAGGTCGAGGCGGTTATTGCTGGCCGATCCGTCCGTTCCCAGGCCGATGTTGACGCCCTCCGCCAGCATGCGCGCCACCGGCGCAAAGCCGTTGGCGAACTTGAGATTGGAGGAAGGGCAATGCGCGACCGAACTGCCGTTTTGCACCAGCAGCGCGATCTCGTCCGGCGTCACGTGTATCGCATGCACCGCGATCAGATTGGGGCCGACCAGGCCGAGGCGGCGCAGGCGCTCCAGCGGCCGCACCCCGTGCTGCGCGATGCTCTGCCCGATCTCGTCCAGGGTTTCGTGCACATGCATGTGCACCGGCAGATCGAGTTCCTCCGCGAGGGTGATCAGGCGCGAAAAAGTCTTGTCGCTGACGGTATAGGGAGCGTGCGGCGCCATGCAGAACGAAAGCAGTTGCTGCTCGCGCAGCCCATCGCGCAGGGCCAGGCCCTTGGCCACGTAGTCATCGGCGTCGGCGGCATAGGCGCTGGGAAAATCGATGACGATCAGGCCCAGCGCGGCGCGCATGCCCATCTCGAGCGCGGCCCGCGCGGCTTCGCCGGGGAAGAAATACATTTCGTTGAAACAGGTGATGCCCGCGCGCAGCATTTCGGCGCAGGCGAGCAGGGTGCCGTCGTAGACGAACTGCGGCGAGACATGCCTGGCCTCGGCCGGCCAGATGCGATCCTGCAGCCAGCGCATCAGCGCGATGTCGTCGGCGTATCCGCGCATCAGCGCCATCGACGCATGGGCATGCAGATTGACCAGTCCCGGAATGAGCGCGTGCCGGGGCAGCGCTGCGCGCCCGGCCGCGTGGTAGGCAGCCTGCGCCTGCGCCGCCGGCAGCACGTCGACAATGCGCCCATCGCGCACGGCGACGCAGTGGTGTTCAAGCACGCGCCCGGGCGGATTGACCGGGATGACCCAGCGCGCGTCTATCAACAGGTCTATAGCTTCCACATTCGTGCCCTGCAATTCATCGGCGTTTCCACGCGGTGGTTCGCCCGCAGGATACAGCAGAACAGTGAGCCGAAGTCAAGCAGCTGACCCGTCGCTGGCCGCAAATCCGGCCGTTTTTAGGTGGCGAGAAAACGCTTGTACGTGCTAAACTTCAATGCTTTTTTTTGCCGCGATTTGCGGCGCTTTTTTTGGGGCTGTAACGAAAAGAGGTTGCCCCTTTTTGAGACGACCCGATTTGGTTGCAGACCCCCGGGGCGCCTAACAGAATTACCGTTAGGCGACTGACTTAGGGGAGCACGAGGGGACGAGTCCCCTCGTATTGTTAGACACACTTAGAAGATTCGCTGGTCATGGAACAGTTCGCCAAAGAAACCCTGCCGGTCAGCCTGGAAGAGGAAATGCGTCGGTCGTACCTTGATTACGCCATGAGCGTGATCGTGGGGCGGGCCCTGCCGGACGTGCGCGACGGCTTGAAGCCGGTGCACCGGCGCGTGCTGTTTGCGATGCACGAGTCAAACAACGTGTGGAACCGGCCGTACGTGAAATGCGCGCGCATCGTCGGCGAGGTGCTGGGCAAGTACCACCCGCACGGCGATTCGGCCACCTACGAGGCGCTGGTGCGCATGGCGCAGGACTTTTCCATGCGTTACACGCTCATCGACGGCCAGGGCAACTTCGGCTCGATTGACGGCGATTCGGCCGCGGCCTATCGCTACACCGAGTGCCGGTTGGAGCGCATTTCCTCGGAGTTGCTGGCCGATATCGACAAGGAAACCGTCGATTTCGTCCCCAACTACGACGGCAAGGAAATGGAGCCGACGGCGCTGCCGACGCGCATACCCAATTTGCTGATCAACGGTTCGTCGGGTATCGCAGTCGGCATGGCGACCAATATCCCGCCGCACAATCTGGTCGAGGTGGTCGATGCGGGGCTGGCTCTGCTGGCGAATCCGAACATCAGCATCGACGATCTGATCGAAATCATCCCGGCGCCGGATTTTCCCACGGCCGGCATCATTTACGGCGTCGCCGGGGTGCACCAGGGCTACCGCACCGGGCGCGGCCGCGTCATCATGCGCGCGCGCACCCATTTCGAGGACATGGAGAAGGGCAATCGCCAGGCCATCATCGTCGACGAGCTGCCCTACCAGGTCAACAAGAAGAGCCTGCTCGAGCGCATCGCCGAGCTGGTGAACGAGAAGAAAATCGAGGGCATCAGCGAAATCCGCGACGAGTCGGACAAATCGGGCATGCGCATGGTGTTCGAACTGAAGCGCGGTGAGCTGCCCGAAGTAGTGCTCAACAATCTGTACAAGCAGACCCAGCTGCAGGATACCTTCGGCATCAATATGGTGGCGCTGGTCGACGGCCAGCCGCGCCTGCTGAACCTGAAGCAGATGCTCGATGCCTTCCTCGCGCACCGGCGCGAGGTGGTGACGCGGCGCACCGTGTTCGAGTTACGCAAGGCGCGCGAACGCGGCCATATCCTCGAAGGCCTGGCGGTGGCGCTGTCCAACGTCGACGAGATCATCGCCCTGATCAAACAGTCGCAGACGCCGCCCGAAGCCAAGCTGGCGCTGATGGCCAAGGCCTGGCCTTCGCCGCTGGTGGCGGAGATGCTCGCGCGCGCCGCGGCCGATGCTTCGCGCCCCGACGGCCTGGCGGAAAATTTCGGCCTGGTCGATGGCGGCTACCATTTGTCCGACGCCCAGGCGCAGGCGATTCTGGAGATGCGCCTGCAGCGCCTCACCGGCCTGGAGCAGGACAAGATCGTGTCCGAATACAAGGAGGTGATGCTGCAGATTGCCGATTATCTCGACATTCTGGCCAAGCCGGCGCGCATCACGGCGATCATCGTCGAGGAAATGAACGCGATCAAAGAGCAGTACGGCGACAAGAGGAAAAGCGAGATCGAGCTCAACCCGCAGGACCTCGACGACGAGGACCTGATCACGCCGGCCGACATGGTGGTGACGCTGTCGCACACCGGCTACATCAAGTCGCAGCCGCTCGCCGACTACAGCGCGCAGCGCCGCGGCGGGCGCGGCCGGCAGGCGACCGCGACCAAGGAAGACGATTTCATCGAACGCCTGTTCATCGCCAACACCCATGACTACGTGCTGTGTTTTTCCAGCCGCGGCCGCGTCTACTGGATCAAGGTGTACCAGGTGCCGCAGGGCTCAAGCAACAGCCGCGGCAAACCCGTGGTCAATATGTTCCCGCTGGAGGAGGGCGAGAAAATCACCGCCATCCTGCCGGTGAAGCAGTTCGACGACGGGCACTTCATTTTCATGGCGACCGCTCAGGGCACGGTGAAGAAGACGCCGCTCTCGGCGTTTGCCAATCCGCGCGGCAAGGGCATCATCGCGGCCGAACTCGACGGTGGCGATTTCCTCATCGGCGTCGCCATCACCGACGGCAAATACGACGTCATGCTGTTCTCCGACGCCGGCAAGGCGGTGCGCTTCGAGGAGGACGACGTTCGGCCCACCGGACGCGTGACGCGCGGCGTGCGCGGCATGATGCTGGAGGAAGGGCAGCGCGTGATCTCGATGCTGGTGGCCGAGAACGAGAGCCAGACCGTGCTCACCGCAACCGAAAACGGCTTCGGCAAGCGCACCCCGATTTCCGAGTACACTCGGCATGGCCGCGGCACCAAGGGCATGATCGCGATCCATACCGGTGAGCGCAACGGCAAGCTGGTCGGCGCGGTGCTGGTCGAGGAGAAGGACGAGGTGATGCTGGTGTCGAGCGGCGGCGTGGTCATACGCACCAAGGTGGCGCAGATTCGCGAACAGGGGCGCTCGACCCAGGGCGTGACGCTGATCAACCTCGACGCCGGGACGCGGCTCGCCGGGATCGAAAAGGTGCTGGAGTCGGACGACGACAACGGCAACGGCAACGGTGAAGCGAAGGACATTGCCGCGGACAAGTGATGCGCGACGCCACCGCTTGCGCATCAGGTATCGGAGGGAGGTAATCGTGGCACGAGTATTCAATTTCAGCGCGGGTCCGGCGGTGCTGCCGGAGGCAGTGCTGCAGCAGGCCGCGGCGGAGATGCTCGACTGGCACGGCAGCGGCATGTCGGTCATGGAAATGAGCCATCGCGGCAAGGAATTCATTTCGATCCATGCCGAGGCAGAAAAAGACCTGCGCGAACTGCTGGCGGTGCCGCCGAATTACAAGGTGCTGTTCCTGCAGGGCGGGGCGATCGCCGAAAACGCCATCGTGCCGATGAATCTGCTGCGCGGCCGCAGCGTGGCCGACTACGTCAACACCGGCGAATGGTCGAAAAAGTCGATCAAGGAAGCGAAAAAATACTGCAGCGTGAATGTCGCCGCCTCGAGCGAGGACAAGAACTTCACTTATATCCCGCCGCAGCCAAGCTGGAAGTTATCCAGGGACGCGGGCTACGTCCACATCTGCTCCAACGAGACCATAGGCGGCCTGGAATACCACTGGGTGCCCGATACCGGCGCGGTGCCGCTGGTGGCCGACATGTCCTCGCATATCCTGTCGCGTCCGGTGGACGTGGCGAAATACGGATTGATCTACGGTGGGGCGCAGAAGAACATCGGGCCGGCGGGACTGACGCTGGTGATCGTGCGCGACGACCTGATCGGCCAGGCGGCGGCGTTCACGCCCTCGGCGTTCGACTACAAGCTGCAGGCCGAGGCCGATTCGATGTACAACACGCCGGCGACCTATGCGATCTATATCGCCGGGCTGGTGTTCAAGTGGCTGAAAGCACAGGGCGGCGTTGCCGAGATCGAACGGCGCAATATCGCCAAGGCGAAGCTGCTGTACGGCTATCTCGACCAGAGCAAATTCTTCGTCAGCCCGGTCGAACCGCGCGACCGCTCGCGCATGAACGTGCCGTTCAAGCTCAGGAACGAGGCGCTGGACGAGGAGTTCCTCAAGGGGGCGAAGGCGGCGGGCATGGTGCAGCTGAAGGGCCACCGCTCGGTCGGCGGCATGCGCGCCTCGATCTACAATGCCATGCCGATCGAAGGGGTCGAGCGGCTGGTCGCGTACATGCGCGAGTTCGAGGGCAAGCATGGAAAATGAGCATGCCTGAGCGCAAGGCCTTCGAAATCCTGGTGCTGAACAACATTGCCCAGGTCGGGCTGAAGCGCCTGCCGGCCGAGCGCTATCACATCGACAAGGAGGCGGCGCAGCCGGACGCCATCCTGCTGCGCTCGCAGGATCTGCACGAGATGAAAATCCCCGCATCGGTCAAGGCCATCGGCCGCGCCGGCGCCGGCACCAACAACATTCCGGTGAAGGCGATGAGCGAACGCGGCGTGCCGGTGTTCAACGCGCCCGGCGCCAACGCCAACGCGGTAAAGGAACTGGTACTCGCGGGTATGCTGATCGCCGCGCGCAACCTCGCGCCGGCGCTGGAATTCGTGCGCGCCATCAAAGGCGAGGACGAGGCGCTGGCCAAACGCGTCGAGGAAGGCAAGAAACAGTTCGCCGGCATCGAGCTGCCGCAGCACACGCTCGGGGTCATCGGCCTGGGCAGGATCGGCAGCCTCGTCGCCGACGCGGCGATCCACCTCGGCATGAACGTGCTCGGCTACGACCCGGAGATCACCGTGGACGCGGCCTGGAGCCTGCCGGCGCAGGTGAAGAAAGCGCATTCCATCGACGAGGTGCTGAAGGCGAGCCACTTCGTTACACTGCACGTGCCGCTGCTGCCGCAAACGCGCAATCTGGTGAACGCGCGGAACCTGGGGCTGGTGCGTCCGGGCACCATCCTGCTCAATTTTTCGCGCGAAGGCATCGTCGACAGCGCGGCCGTGGTCGAGGCGCTCGCCGCGCACAAGCTGAAGTATTTCGTGACCGATTTTCCCGACAGCCGGCTGGCCGGCGCGCCCGGCGTGATCGCGCTGCCGCACCTCGGTGCGTCGACCTGCGAAGCCGAGGACAATTGCGCCGTAATGGTTGCGGACCAGGTGCGCGAATTTCTCGAGCACGGCAACATATCGAACGCGGTCAATTTTCCGGACATGAGCATGCCGCGCGAGTCGCCTTACCGTGTCGCCATCGCCAACGCCAACGTGCCCAGTATGGTCGCGCAGATTTCCGCCACCATCGCCAAATCCGGCCTGAACATTCACAACATGCTGAACAAGTCCAAGGGCGAGATCGCCTATACCCTGGTCGACATCGACAGCGCGGCGACGCGCGATCTGGTGGCGCAACTGGGCAAGATCGGCGGCGTGCTGGCAGTGCGTTACCTGCCGCTACGGGATTGACGACGAAATGAGCAAGGATCTTGCCAAGCTGCGCGCGCAAATCGATGCGCTCGACCAGCGCCTGATCGAGACGCTGAACGCGCGCGCGCGGGTGGCGCATGCGGTAGGCAAACTCAAGCAGGGCAACCAGGTATACCGGCCGGAGCGCGAAGCCCAGGTGCTGCGCCGGATACTCGAAATGAACCCCGGACCGCTGGGCAAGGAAGCGCTCGCCCGGGTGTATGCGGAAATCATTTCCGCCTGCCGCGCGCTGGAGCAGCCGCTGGCGGTGTCCTATCTCGGCCCCGCCGGCACCTTCAGCGAAATGGCGGTGCAAAAGCTGTTCGGCGGCAGCGTGCGCGCGCAGCCCTGCGGGTCGATCGACGAGGTATTCCGCCAGGCCGAGACCGGCGGCGCCAATTACGGCGTGGTGCCGGTGGAGAATTCGAGCGAAGGCGCGATCGACCGGACGCACGACCTCTTGCTCAGCACGCCGCTCAAGATCTGCGCCGAGACGGTGCTGCGCGTGCGCCAGAACCTGATGTCGAAATCGGGTGTGCTGAAAAAAGTCGCACGCGTTTATTCCCACCCGCAGTCGCTGGCGCAATGCAACCAATGGCTGAGCCGCAAGCTGCCCGACGCCGAACGCATTTCCGTGGCGAGCAATTCCGAGGCGGCGCGCCTGGCCGCAAAAGACGCGGCGGCGGCGGCGATCGCCGGCGATATCGCCGTGCAGCGCCACGGCCTCACGCTGGTGGCGAGGAATATCGAAGACGATCCGAACAACACCACGCGTTTTCTGGTATTGGGCGATCACGATGCCGCGCCCTCGGGCAAGGACCTGACTTCGATCGTCATGTCCGCGCCCAACCGGCCCGGCGCGGTGCACGCGTTGTTGACGCCGATCGCCAGGCACGGCGTGAGCATGAGCCGGCTGGAATCGCGCCCGGCGCGCACCGGGCGCTGGGAATACATGTTCTACGTCGATGTGCAGGGCCATCGCCAGGATCCCAAGGTGGCGAAAGCGCTGGCCGAACTGGAAAAGCTCGCGCCGTTTCTGAAAATTCTCGGTTCCTATCCTGCCGCGGTGCTGTAGGCCGCTGCCAAGCACATGTCGGACATCATCGATCTTTGCGAGCAGTCTCCCGCCTACGTGCGCGCAATTGCGCCCTATCAGCCGGGCAAGCCGATCACCGAAGTTGCACGCGAGCTCGGACTCGACGAGCGCAGCATCGTGAAGCTGGCGTCGAACGAGAACCCGCGCGGGATATCGCCGAAGGCGCTGGCCGCGGTCAAAGCGGCGCTGCCCGAACTGGGGCGCTACCCCGACGGCTTCGAGCTGACGCGGGCGCTGTCGCAGCGCCTCGGCGTGACCATGCAGCAGATCGTGCTCGGCAACGGCTCGAACGATGTGCTCGAGTTGGCGGGCATGGCGTTTCTCGCGCCGGGTCGCTCGGCCGTCTATTCCCAGCACGCGTTCGCCGTCTACCCGCTGGCGACGCAGGCGCGCGGCGCCGAGAGCATCGTCGTTCCGGCGAAGCACTTCGGCCACGATCTGGAGGCGATGCTCGCCGCGATCCGGTCCGACACGCGCGTCGTGTTCATCGCCAACCCGAACAATCCGACCGGCACCATGCTCACCGCCGCGGAGCTCGAGCCGTTCCTGCGCGCGGCGCCGAAGAACGTGGTCGTGGTGGTGGACGAAGCCTATAACGAGTATCTGGTTCCGGACTTGCGCTGCCCCAGCATCGACTGGGTCGGGCGTTTTCCCAACCTGGTCGTGACGCGCACCTTCTCCAAGGTCTACGGCCTTGCGGGCCTGCGCGTCGGCTACGCCGTGTGCCATGCGGAGGTGGCCGCGCTGCTCAATCGCGTGCGCCAGCCCTTCAACGTCAATAATCTTGCGATCGTCGCCGCAGTGGCTGCACTGACTGACGACGACTTTCTGCGCGAAAGTTTCGAGCTCAACGTCGCCGGCATGGCGCAACTGCTGGCCGGATTCAAGCATCTGGGTCTCGCCTGGATTCCCTCGCACGCCAATTTCGTCACTGTCGAAATCCCGCGTTCGCGCGGGGACAAAGCGGGCCAGAGCCAGGCAGGCGCGGTGTTTCAACAGCTGCTGCGCCGGGGCGTGATCGTGCGCCCGCTGGCCAACTACGGCATGCCCGACCACCTGCGCGTCACCATCGGTCTGGCCGAGGAGAACGCGCGCTTTCTCGAGGCGCTGCAAGCAGTGCGGAAGGGCTAGCGCGTGGCGGGGGCTCGCCTCGATACGGTAGTCATATTCGGCGTCGGTTTGATCGGCGGCTCGTTCGCGCTCGGGCTCAAGGCCGCCGGCGCGGCGAAGCGCGTTATCGGCTTCGGCCGCAATCCGGCCAACCTGGAGCGCGCGCTGGAACTCGGCGTCATCGACGAAGCGTCGCACGACCCGGCCGCCGTCGCCGGTGCCGACCTGGTGCTGCTCGCCACGCCGGTAGGCCAGATGGGCGCGGTCATGCGTGCCATCGCGCCGCATCTGGGGGCGGGCACGGTGGTCACCGACGGCGGCAGCACCAAACAGGACGTGGTGGCGCTGGCCTACCGGCTGCTCAAGAGCCGCGCGGCGCAGTTCGTGCCCGGCCACCCGATCGCGGGCGCCGAGCACAGCGGCGTGGCAGCGGCGCGCGCCGATCTGTTCCAAAATCGGAAAGTGGTGCTGACCCCTCTGCCCGAGAACAGCGAGCGCAGCATCCGCCGGGTGCGCGCCGCCTGGGGGCTTTGCGGCGCCAGGCTGTACCAAATGCGGCCGGCCGAGCACGACCGGGTGTTCGCCGCGGTGAGTCATCTCCCGCACCTCCTGTCCTACGCGCTGGTGGACCAGGTCGCGCGCCATCCGAACGGCAAAGCGTTGTTCGAATACGCGGCCGGGGGCTTTCGCGATTTCACCCGCATCGCCTCCAGCCATCCGGAAATGTGGCGCGATATCTGTATCGCCAATCGCAAGGCCCTGCTCGCCGAACTCGCCGGCTATCAGCGCGAACTGGCCGAGGTAAAAGCTTTGCTGCAAAAAGGCGACGCGGCCGGGCTGGAAAAAGTGTTTGTCCGCGCGCGCGCCGCGCGCAACAGATGGCTGAAGAAGCAGCAATGACGCGGCTTTCCGCCTGATTGCAGGAGCGGTGCCCGTGCAATTTCTCGATCTCGCCCCCATCCGCCGCGTCGCCGGCACGGTCAAGCTGCCGGGTTCGAAAAGCATTTCCAACCGCGCACTGCTGCTCGCGGCGCTGGCCTCGGGCGAGACGCGCCTGCACGACCTGCTGGCTTCGGACGACACGCGCGTGATGCAGGATGCCTTGCGCACGCTTGGCATCGCCGTAAAGCAGGAGGCCGACATGACGGTCGTGATCGGCGCGGGCGGCGCGTTTCCGGTCAAGGCCGCCGAGCTGTTTCTCGGCAACGCCGGCACCGCGTTCCGGCCGCTGGCCGCGGCGCTGGCGTTGTGCCGCGGCGAATATCGCCTGTCGGGCGTGGCGCGCATGCACGAGCGGCCGATCGGCGATCTGGTCGATGCGCTGCGCGGCCTGGGCGCCGCCATCGATTACCTTGGTGTGGCGGGATATCCGCCGCTGCACATCAAGCCTGCAACGATCAACGCGGGCGGAAAAGTGAGCGTGCGCGGAGACGTATCCAGCCAGTTCCTGACCGCGCTGCTGATGGCGTTGCCGCTCACCGGCCGGCAGACCACCATTGCCGTCGAGGGCGAGCTGATTTCCAAACCCTATGTCGAGATCACGCTCGACACGATGCGCCGCTTCGGCGTCGAGGTCGTGCGCGACGGCTGGGCCGCGTTCACCATTCCTGCGGGCGCACATTACCGCAGCCCGGGCGAACTCTGGGTGGAAGGGGACGCCTCGTCGGCTTCCTACTTTCTCGCTGCGGGTGCCATCGGCGGCGGACCGGTGCGCGTCGAGGGCGTAGGGCGCGCCAGCGTCCAAGGCGATGTGCGCTTCGTCGAAGCCCTGGAGCAAATGGGTGCGCGCATCGCCATGGGCGAGAATTGGATCGAGGCCGGCGCGCCGGGCGGCACCAACAAAAAACTCCGGGCTATCGATGCCGACTTCAATCACATTCCCGACGCAGCGATGACCATCGCAGTGGCCGCGCTGTTCGCCGACGGCCCCTGCACCCTGCGCAACATCGGCAGCTGGCGCGTCAAGGAAACCGACCGCATCGCCGCCATGGCCACCGAGTTGCGCAAACTCGGCGCGACAGTGGAGGAGGGCAAGGACTGGCTGCGTGTGACCCCGCCCGCCGCTCTGCGCCCGGCCGCCATCGATACTTATGACGATCACCGCATGGCCATGTGCTTTTCACTCGCCGCGCTGGGCGGCGTCACGGTGCGTATCAACGACCCGCAATGCGTCAACAAGACTTTCCCGGAATATTTCGAGGTGCTATCCCAGATCTCGCGTTAGAGTAAGCACGAATTCCCCCAAAATGGGCATCATGGCAATTCGGTCCGAAAATGCCGTAGACAAGTTCATCACGCGCTCAACGCGGAGCG
>VFSW01002937.1_pt1 | contig 25651 bp, 27 predicted proteins | sample 5358111 | NCBI WGS metagenome assembly VFSW01 (sample SAMN11554181, study PRJNA540505) | mine drainage metagenome | isolation source: sediment from site ElyBrook_90M | place: USA: Ely Copper Mine, Vershire, VT | collected 2017
GCCTCCTTGAACGAGATCGAGGTGATCGCTCGGCAAGGCATAACCGAGGGGGTCACCACCAACCAGAAGATACTCCTCACAGAAGGCAGGGTGGACTTTAAGCGGCGGATCCTGGAGATCTGCCGCCTCGTCAAGGGACCTGTGAGCGTGGAGACGACGAAGAGCGGCGTCCAAGAGCTCCTTGCTCAGGGGAGGGAGTTCGCCTCCTGGCACAAGAACATCGTCGTAAAGGTCGCGATGCACGGTGACGGGAGGGGGCTGGAGGTTGTGCATCAGCTCGCGAAAGAGCGCATCAAGACGAACATGACCGTCATGATGACATTCAACCAGCTGGTCCTCGCCTCGAAGGCGGGCGCCACCTACGTCTCGCTCTTCTACAACAGGGCGATCGAGGCCCGCGAGAACCCATTGCAGATAATCAGGGACTACACGGCGCTCGCAAGGGAAAACGACGGCATGGCGAGGCTGATCGTCGGGAGCATCAGGAAGCCCGAAGACGTCGCGCTGGCTGTGGCGGCTGGAGCGCACATCATGACCGTTCCGTTCAAGATCCTGAAGCAGATGCCCTTCAACAAGCGGACCGAGGAGACGATCGAGGAGTTCGACAAGGCATGGGAGGAGTTCGAAGCGATGAAGGAAGCGATCGTCCGGTGAATGCGAGCAACGAGGGCGCCGCATTCATCCTCGACGAGGGTGCTCATTCTCCGCTGCGTTCGCCGGAAGACTCCGCCTAGCCCGGCGTCGGCGGAGCTGGATGACCGGGTTGCGGCATCGACCTGCTGACTTGTGCGCACGGACTGTGGAGGCTGCATGAGAGGATGAAGAGGGCGCTCGTGACCGGTGGGTTGGGGTTCATCGGCAGCCACCTTGTCGACCGACTGCTCGGGGACGAGTGGCAAGTAACGGTCCTCGACAACCTGCTGACGGGCCGCCGCTCCAACCTCGCCCACCAGAAGGGCAACCCGCGCCTCAAGGTGGTCGAGGGGGACATCAGGGACCTCGCAACGGTGTCGAAGTGCTCGCGGGGGTGCGACGCGGTCTTCCACCTCGCCGCCCACGCGCTGATGCGCGTCAGCCTTCGCGACCATCGCGCAGACCTCGAGCACAACATCGTCGGCACCCTCAACGTCCTCGAGAGCATGGTGGCGAACAACGTCCAGGACTTTGTCTTCGCGTCCACCTCCGCGCTCTACGGCGAGGCCGAGGTCACCCCCACCCCCGAGACCTACTCGGGCGTCCAGACGTCGCTCTACGGGGCGGCGAAGCTCGCGGGGGAGGGATACGCTTCAGCGTTCGCAGAGTTCAGCCCAATCAAGGTCTGGGCATACAGGTTCGGGACGGTCCTCGGAGAGCGATGCAGGAGGGGGGCGATCTGGGACTTCACGCACAAGCTACGAGACGACCCTTCCAAGCTGGAGATACTCGGGGACGGAAAGCAGAGCAAGGACTACATGTACGTGAAGGACTGCGTCGACGGCATCATGCTCGGGCACGAGAGGAGCCCCGACCGCGTGAACATCTTCAACCTCGGGCTCCAAGAACAGACCACGGTCGACGAGCTCGCCGACCTCGTCATCGAGGAGATGGGGCTCTCGAAGGTGAAGAAGAGCTACGCGGGCGGCGTGCGGGGCTGGGTCGGCGACAACCCGGTGGTCTACCTCTCGACAAAGAAGATCAGGGGGCTCGGCTGGAAGCCGAAGACCTCCCCCGGCGACGCCATTCGGCTGACCGCGAGGTGGACCCTGCGAGAGGTCGGTAGGCAGGGGAAGTAGCGCAGGATGCCAAGAGTCGCGGTCACAGGGGGGGCGGGGTTCCTCGGCAGCCACATCGTGAGGCGGCTTATCGATGACGGCCGCGAAGTGTCGGTCATCGACGACTTGTCGGGCGGTTCCCTCCAGAACATGAGGGACCTGGGGGTCAGGCGGAAGTGCTCAGTGGGAGATCTGCGCGACTATAAGTTCGCGAAGGCGTCCCTTCGAAAGGCCGAGACCGTCTTCCATTTCGCGGCTGAAGTCGGGAGCGTGAGCTACCTCCACGGCTCGAACGCAAGGGAGCTCTACGCGCTGCAGTCAAACCTCGTCATCGACGCCAACGTGCTCAGGGCCTGCGTGGAAAACGGCGTCCGGACGGTCATCTTCGCTTCCAGCGTCTCGGTCTATCCCTTCGACGAGCAGCTCGGCTCCCACGTCCAGTTCAGAGAGGAGGACACCGAGCGCAAGGTCAACCCGGAGGGAGGATACGGCTGGGCGAAGTACATCGCGGAGAAGCAGCTCTCCCTTATGCCCGACGTCTCGTACGGCATCGCCCGCATCTTCCACGCCTACGGCAAGAACATCTACCTAAAGCCAGACAGGAGCCAGGTGATCGCCTCCCTGATCAGGAAGGTAGTGAGGTACCCTGACGAGGACTTCGTCGTCTGGGGAGACGGGAGCCAGAGGAGGTGCTTCGTCTACGTCGACGACGCGCTCGACGCGCTCATGCGGCTGGAGAGGCACGTCAGAAAGCGGGGGAACCTCACCGTCAACGTAGGGTCGACGGAGGAGACGACCGTCCGGCAGCTCGCTGAGATGATAGTCCGACTCTCCAAGAAGCACCTGCCGTTGAAGTTCGACGACTCCAAACCGACAGGCGCCCTCAACAGGATGCCGAACCTGGAGAGGGCAAAGAGCGTCCTCGGGTGGAGCCCGTCGACGTCCCTCTCTGACGGTCTCGCAAAGACGTTCGACTGGGCCGAGGGAAGGCTTGCGAGCCCGGAAAGACCGTCCTGAATCAGATTCCGCGTCTCGAGGTGCGGGACCGCTGCGCCGGGCGGAGGCGCACCCGAGCCGGGCCTGGTTGTCAGAGATGAGAAATGTGCTCGGCCATTATATATGATGGGCGCCTCGAGTGCCCGAAATGACCCTCGTCGTCTCGGAAGGTCTGCCAAAATCGCTGGTTGTGGTCGACGCCGAGGTCTGCACGGGCTGCGCCCTTTGCGTGGTCGCATGCCCCCAGAGGTGCCTGAAGCTCTCCACCGCCCTCAACCGGAACGGGTACCACCCCGCGGTCTTCAGCTACCACGGGGCGCGGGGGGATTGCACCGCCTGCGGGATATGCTACTGGGTGTGCCCTGACTACGCGATAAAGGAGGTCAAGAGGCTGAGGGTAGGATGAGCCAAAGAGAGCTCATCAAGGGAAACGAAGCCCTCGCATACGGCGCGCTAAAGGCGGGGATGAACGCGTACTTCGGGTACCCCATCACTCCATCCAGCGAGGTCCCAGAGACGCTCGCGAACGAGTTCGGAAGCCCCGAACACCCGGACTTCAAGGTGTTCCTTCAGTCGGCGAGCGAGCTCGAGGCGATCAACATGGTGCTCGGGGCGGCCTCAACGGGCGCAAAGGCGATGACCGCGACCTCCGGGCCCGGATTCAGCCTGATGCAGGAGGGGATCTCCTACGCTGCAGGGATGGAGCTCCCGATCCTTGTAGTGGACGTCAACAGGGCAGGACCGGGGCTCGGCAACCTCGGGCCAGAGCAGAGCGACTACTTCCAGGCCACCAGGGGAGGGGGGCACGGCGGCTCCAGGAACATCGTCCTGGCGCCCAACTCCATCCAGGAGATGGCCTCGTTCCCCGGCGTCGGCTTCTCGCTCGCCTTCAAGTACAGGAATCCCGTCGTGATCCTCGCGGACGCCTTCCTCGGCCAGCTCAAGGAAGACGTCGTCTTCCCGAAGACGACCTCGGAGACCTTCGACACGCCTTGGGCCGCGACGGGGGCGAGAGCGGAGGGCAGGCACCTCATCCTCTCGCTGCACCTCGACTTCGGCGACCAGAGCGAGCACTCGGAGCAGCTCAGGAGGAAGTACGAGAAGGTCGACGCTGAAGAGCCGAGGTCGGAGTCCTACCTCACGGACGACGCGAAGATAGTCCTCGTCGCTTACGGCGTGGTTTCCCGGCTGTGCAAGGAAGTGGTCGACGAGCTGCGCGAGAAGGGGGTCGAGGCGGGCCTGTTCAGGCCGATAACGCTGTCGCCGTTTCCCAGCAGGGCGCTCGCCGACCTGGCTTCGAGTGGCACTGGGAGTAAGTTCCTCGTCGTGGAGCTGAACATGGGCCAGATGGTGTACGACGCCAAGCTCGCCGTAGGAAGCCGCGGAACGGTCGACACGCTCCAGAAGCTGGGCGGCCTCGTGCCGACCGCCAAGGACATCGCCAGAAGGGCGGAGGTGGACCTCGCAGTTGCCTGACAAGCCGCAGGGCGGAGGCGGGTACGTTGTCAAGCTTGGAGAGCTCCCGACCCTCACGGGGAAGCCGACGCACTACTGCGCCGGGTGCGAGCACGGGACTCTGACGAAGCTCATCGCAAGCGCGGTGGACGACCTCGGGATCAGGGAGAAGGCGGTGCTCGTAGACTCGGTCGGGTGCAGCGTCTTCGCGCACGACTACATCAACACCGACGCGGTCCAAGCCCCGCACGGCAGAGCGCCAGCGGTCATGGCCGGGATAAAGAGGGTGAGGCCGGACCTCGTGGTGTTCTCAGTCCAAGGCGACGGCGACGCGGTCTCGATCGGGCTCCTGGAACTGGTCTACGCTGCGAACCGCGGCGAGCCTGTGACGGTGTTCTTGGTCAACAACGCCATCTACGGGATGACCGGCGGCCAGATGGCGCCCACCACCCCTGAAGGGATGGTGACCACCACGTCTCCTCGTGGCAGGGACACGAAGTACACGGGTCCGCCCATGGACGCCTCCCGAATGCTGGCGGCCCTCGAGGGTCCTGCCTACGTGAGGAGGGTGTCGCTTCCCCTCGAGCCCGTAAAGTCAGGGGACCTCTACAGCGCGAGGGGCACGATGGAGTGCGCCAAGGCAGTGGAGAACGCGTTCAGGGTCCAGCTCATGGGGGGCTTCTCCTTCGTCGAGGTGGTGAGCACCTGCAGCGTCAACTGGAAGATGTCCGTGCTGGAGTCGAAGCGCTACGCCGCCGACGTGCTCTCCAAGGTGTTCCCGCCGGGGGTATACAAGGACAGGTTCGGGGTTGAGAAGAGATGAGGAGGCGGCTGATCCTTGCCGGGCATGGAGGGCAGGGCGTGCTCGAGCTCGCGAACTATATCTCTCTCTTCGAGATGCTGAGGGGTCAGCACGTCGCGTGCACGCCATCCTACGGTCCCGAGAGCAGGGGAGGCAAGGTGAAGTGCTACGTCGTCACCGCCGACGAGGAGATCGATTCCCCGATAGTCGACGAGGCGGACTTTCTGATAGCGATGAACATCCCGTCGATGGACTACGTCCCGCTCCTCAGGGCGGGGGGAATGCTCTTCATGAACGGCTCCCTGATCACCGAGAAGCCCGAGAGAGACGACATAACGGTCGTCAGGGTTCCAGCGACCGAGATCTCAGCCGACCTCAAGAGCTTGAACTTGGAGGGAGTGGAAGACAGCAAGATAGCAGCGAACTCCGTGATGTTCGGGGCGTATCTGGCGGTCACGGGCGAGGAGTTGAACCTGGGACTGATGAACAAGGTCTTCAGCAACTTCTTCGCAGGCCGCAAGGCGGTCTACATACCGCTCAACCTCAAGGCGGTCGAGCGCGGGTACGAGTTTGGAGCGAACTTGGCCAAGCGCCAGGCAGCCGCGCCATCAAAGACCTTATGAGCGGTCTTGGGCCGAGCGCCGGCTTACAGGGGCTGACTTTGATTCCTTGAGGAGGGCCGGCGCAACGAGAGCTCAGGTCGCTGCGACGGTCGTCGTGGTGGCCATCGTCATCTTTGGAGCTTCGTATCTCCTCACGTCTCCCTCAAAGGTCGTCACGACGACCGAGACGAACAATGCCTCGACCTCCACCCAGGCGTCGACCACAAAAGCGGCCACGAGCGGCTCCTCCTCCACCGCCTCTGTCTCGTCTTCCTCTTCCTCGTCGTCGGTTGCGTCCACCTCGTCCCTTTCATCAGCCTCCCAGAAGATCTCGCACGTCATCATCGTGCTCATGGAGAACGAAGAGTATGCGAGCGTCATCGGGAGCGTCTCGGCGCCCTACCAGAACGGCCTGGCCGCCACCTACGCGGTCGCCGCCGACTACTTCGGCGTGGCGCATCCGTCGCTCCCCAACTACCTCGCGCTGATCGCGGGGAGCACGTTCGGCACCACGAGCGACTGCCTGCCGGTGCAGTGCAGCCTCCCGAAGAACACGACCACTCTCGCCACCCTGCTGGACTCGCACGGCTTGTCGTGGAAGGAGTACGCAGAGTCCATGCCCACGAACTGCTCGCAGGTCAACAGCCAGGACGGGCTCTACGCTGCGAAGCACAACCCGTTCGTGTATTTCGGCGCCATCACGGGAGACAACGGGGCCGGGGCCGCCTCGAGCTATTGCGACTCGCACGTCGTCTCGATGGACCAGTTCTACCTCGACCTCCAGTCGGGCCGCCTCCCAAGCTTCTCGTTCGTCACGCCGAACGTCTGCGACGACGCCCACAGCTGCCCGCTCGCCACGGGAGACCAATGGCTCTCCACCCTTGTCCCCAAGATAGTCGGTTCGAGCTCCTTCGCCACGACGGCCCTCTTCATCGTCTACGACGAAGGGAGCTCGAGCGATTTGAGCGGGGGAGGGGGGCAGGTGGCCTGCATCCTGGTCTCGCCCTTCGCGAAGGCAGGCTACGCCTCCCACGTCGAGTACACCCACTACTCCCTCCTCGCCACGGTGGAGGCCGTCTTCGACCTGGGGAGCCTCGGAAGGAACGACGCCACCGCGAGCGCGATGGGCGACCTGTTCGTCCCCGCTGCCGGAATCCCGTAGACGGCGCTGTCCCGTGTTCGGGTGATGTGAAGGGCCGTCCAACGTCGGGTGATGCTCGCCTTACGAACAGGTCGCGGGCGTGGGAATCGAGGCAAAGAACAAATGGCTAGCCATGCTCACCGAGGCGGTCCAGAAGGTGAATATCGGTTCGGAAGGCTAGCCAAAACTTCCAAAAGGCGTGTTGATTAGCTCATAGGCATTAATCCCGGCCCAATACATCGCACCTGTCCCAAACAAGGGGTAAGAAATCGAGGCATAGTATTCACCGTGGCCGCCGCAAGAGTTCCCGAAATTGCAAACGGGAGTAGCCGCTACATGCAAGATTGGTGCGAAGTATGAGAAGGCCACGACCGCTACTACCAACGCGATAGCGAAGGCAAATCTTGTCCTCAATGGAGAGATATTTCCTCTGACTACCGATATTTACAGAGTGTGCATCTTTCATCCATCACCCGAAATGAAGCACCCTGACAAATCACCCGATAACGAAGCAGAGCCCAGTAGACCGTGGAGAACCGTTATATCCCCCGAAGGGCCGCTCCGGAAAAGGAAGTTTTCAGGAAGCAAACGGTGTTAGTCTGAATGTTACAAGGCGTCGCTGAGGGATTGGATCTGGCGAAGAAGCTCCAGGAGCTGACCGCCCCAGTCACCGACCTGGACGAAGGGCTCCTCGTCTCCGCCACCTACGACGGCGACAAGCGCAAGGCAGTCCTGAAGTTCTACGACTCGAAGACGGGAAGGGTGTGGCTGTGGGAGGACAACACCGGGCACAGGCCGTATTGCTACACCAAGCTCTCCCGCGCGGAGCTCGACGCGAAGGGCGTCGCCGTCGGGAGGAACGGCGTGGTCTCCATCGACGAAGAGCAGAAGCTCGACCTGCTCACAGATTCGACGATAATGGTCAGGAGGATAGTCGCGACCGACCCTCTGGCGATCGGCGGCGCGCCCAGCAGCCTCAGGGAGAAGTTCGACTGCTGGGAGGCCGACATCAAGTACTACGAGAACTACCTGTACGACAAGCATCTCAAGGTCGGTACCTACTACAAGATTACCAATGGGGTGGTCTCCCAGATGGAGAAGGAGGTCACAGGAGAGGTGAGGCGCTCGCTCGACTCTATCCTAGCCAAGGCCACGGGGGATGCGGCGTTGTACATCAGGGACTGGGCGGCGCTCCTCGGCCAGCCGCTCTCCTCGTTCAAGCGAATCGCCTGTGACATCGAGGTCGCAAACGAGGAGAACCGCCTCCCTGATCCGGAGACCGCGGACAGGCCAGTGATAGCAATCTCCTTCTGCAACGACAAGGAATCCATAGTCTATCTGGTGGACAGGACGGGGCAGGACAAGTCGCTCGAAGGGGCACTGACGGCCTATGCGCACCAGGTCTTCTCCGACGAGGCCTCGCTGCTCCGCGCCGCGTTCGCGAAGATGATGGAGTATCCGTTCCTGATCACCTTCAACGGGGACGATTTCGACCTTAGGTACCTCAAGCATCGCGCAATGAGGCAGGAAATCGGAATCGAGGAGACCGAGATACCAATCGCTCTGCAGAGGCAGGAGGCCTCCCTGAAGCACGGCGTGCACATCGACCTCTATCGCTTCTTCAACAATCGCTCGATACAGGTCTACGTCTACAACAACAGATACACCGAGCACACGCTCAACGGGATATCAGAGGCACTCCTCGGAAGGGAGAAGATACCGTTCGAGGGGAACATCGGGGAGCTCCCCTTGCTGAAGCTCGCCGACTACAATTTCAACGACTCAGAGCTCACGTACTTGCTGACCAGCGCGAACGACTCCCTCCTCATGAAGATGCTCCTCGTCATCTCGAGGATCGCCAAGATGCCCATGAACGACGTCGCCCGCCTGGGAGTCTCCAACTGGACACGGAGCATGCTCTACTACGATCACCGGAGGGTCGGGGCACTCATCCCTCGGTCTGACGAGCTCGCGAAGAGGGGGGGCGCCTCGTCGGAGGCGATAATCAAGGGGAAGAAGTACAAGGGGGGCCTGGTCATCGAGCCCAAGCCTGGAATCTACTTCGGCGTCTCCGTGCTTGACTTCGCCAGCCTGTACCCGAGCATTATCAAGGTCCACAACCTATCCTACGAGACCGTGAACTGTGGCCACGAAGACTGCAGGTCGAACAGGGTCCCGGACACGGACCACTGGGTTTGCAGGAAGCGGAGCGGCATAGAAAGCCTGGTCATAGGCTCCCTTAGGGACCTGAGGGTCGGGCACTACAAGGCGCTCTCGAAGGACAAGACTCTTCCGAAGGACAGCAAGGACCTATACAGTACGGTCACGCAAGGGCTGAAGGTCATCCTGAACGCATGCTTCACGGGAGACACGTTGGTTGTCACGCCCCGCGGGATCAGGAACATAAAGGACTTGAAGGTCGGGGACCACGTAATTAACGTCAATCCAGACAAGCTGGTGGTCGAAGTCGACAAGGTGGTGGAGGTCCAGGCACTCCCGTACAAAGGGAACATGTATCATTTTCAGGACAAGAGGTTCGTCGACCTCGTCGTCACCCCCAACCACAGGCTCCTGACGGTCGACAGGCGAAGGTCGTCCCCCAGCGGGGCGGTCTTCAGGACGGCAGAGGAGGTGGCGAGCCTGGCAAACATCGCAATACCCAAGCTCAAGGACGGGGTTCAGACCCGCCACGGAGTCAAGCGGGTATCACTACTCCAGACCGCCAAGGAGATGAAAGCCTACGCGAGCTTCTATCCTGAGGAAGGCGTGCGTTTGATTAATTGGTTCCGGACACTGCCACCGGGGCTAAGAGAAAAGATCCGCAGGCGCGGTCGTGTGAGGAAGCTCGGGACCCAAGCGTCTTGGGCGACGGCCGAGAGGAACCGCCAGTCGCACTACCTGCTCCCCGCCTCTGATGTGGACGAAGCAGACATCGACGCGGCAGAGGGCGCTCATGGTCGTGTGCTCCTTGGCGAGAGTCGCTCGCGGCAGATCCCGGCGCGCTATGGCGCCCGGGAATTCGCTTCGCTGTGCGGCTGGTTCGTCTCAGAAGGGAACCCGCAGACGACCGCACCGAAGACCTACTCGAATGGCAACTCCCGCGGAAAGACCGCTAGCGTCGTAATCTCGCAAGGATTCGGAAAGGGAAACGCAATGGGGCTGCGATACAGGACCGACATCAAAGACCTCCTCGACGTGATGGGTCTTCGCAGCATCGAAGACTCGATGCGCAACAAGTACTACAAGGTCACCAGCTCGATCCTCAACAGGTGGGTCCTCTCTGAGTGCTATTCCGAAGACCCTGGCCGGCACGGTGCCTTCAATAAGAGAATCCCAGGTTTCGTCTTCCAGTCGGCGGATACCATGAATGCGTTCCTGGCCTCTGTCTACAAAGGCGACGGCGACAAGCGGCAGGTCCGCTATTCCACGGTGAGCCCTGGACTCGCCCACGGCCTGGTGGTCCTCCTAAGTTATCTTGGCCATCGGACCAAGCTCACCTACGACGCTGGCTCGAAGATTTACAGGGTGGTCTTCAAGAACACTAGCTCGAAGCTGACGTACTCAGGTCCCAAGAGGCGCAAGCACCTGGAAGTCTTGCCCTTTGACGGGACTGTCTACTGCGTGACTACCGAGAGGAACCACACGGTGATAGCCGGAAGAAACGGCAGGTTCGTCCCCGTGGGTCAATCCTACGGGGTGATGGGGTTCGAGACGTTCGCGCTCTACTGCCTTCCCGTGGCGGAGGCGACTGCGGCACTGGGCAGGGACGCAATCACAAGGACCATCGAGAAGTGCAGGCAGGAGGCCGTTTCGGTCATCTACTCGGACACGGACAGTCTGTTCATCGAAAACCCAGACAGGGAGAAAGTGGCGGAGGTTCTCAGGTGGGCGGACAAGGCGCTCGGCGTAGAGCTCGAGGTCGACAAGACCTACCGGTATGTCGCATTCAGCGAACGAAAGAAGAACTACTTCGGGGTCCTCCAAGACGGGACCGCGGACATAAAGGGACTGACCGGGAAAAAGTCACAGACTCCAAAGTTCTTGAAGGACGAATTCTATGAGATGCTCGACATCCTCGGAAACGTATACAGCCAGGATGACTTCGCGCAGGCCAAGTCCAGAATCAAGAAGCTTCTGGTGGACATGGTGACCAACCTCAAAGAGAGGAAGATCCCACTCGATGACCTTTCGTTCAACGTGATGATGGGCAAGTCGATCAGCGGGTACAAGTCCACCAAGGCCTCAGAGCCTCCAAAGAGAGACTTGGAGAGGCGAGAAGAGCAGTCCTTCCTCCACGAGAGGCCTGAGCAAATTCAGGAGACAGGCTTCCAGTCAATATCCTTGGACGGCAAGCCACAGCACGTGAAAGCGGCGATTCTCTTGGCGAGGAGCTCCAACCGCGAGATAGGGGCGGGGGAGCTCATCTCGTTCGTGAAGACCAAGGGCGGGCACGGCGTAAAGCCCACCTCCCAAGCCAAGCCGGAGGACATCGACGTTGACAAGTACATCGAGTACGCGAGCTCGATGTTCGACCAGGTGCTGAGCGCGCTCGACCTCTCTTTCGAGTCGGTCGTCCCGAAGACTAGTCTCGACGCGTTCTGGTCCTAGGCGAACCTCGAGACCTTCTCCCTGACCTCTGCGAGAAAGTCCTCGAGCTTAACCCCGTACCTCACGTCGCCGTCCCTCGCCCTCACCGCGACCGAGTTGGCCTGCTCCTCCTTCGAGCCGATGACCAGCATGTAGGGGACCTTTTGGAGCTGCGCGTTCCTGATTTTCCCGCCTATCGTGCCGCTCTCAAAGTCCCTCTCCACCCTCACCCCGCCCTCCGCGAGCGTCCGCGCGACCTTCTCCGCATAGCCGCTGTTCTCGTCCGAGACCGGGAGGACCCTCACCTGCACCGGGGAGACCCAGACCGGGAACTTCCCCTGGAAGTGCTCGATCATCACGCCGATGAACCTCTCGAGCGAGCCGTAGATCGCCCGGTGGATGACCACGGGGGTGTGCTCCTTCCCGTCCGAGCCCGTGTAGGTCAGCCTGAACCTCTGCGGGAGCTGGTAGTCGAGCTGGATGGTGGAGTTCTGCCACTCCCTGCCCATCGAGTCCTTGATGTCGACGTCTATCTTGGGACCGTAGAACGCGCCGTCCTTCTCCTTCACATTGTAGGAGAGGCCCTTCGCCTCCATCACGCGGGCGAGCGTCCCCTCAGCCTTCTCCCAGAACTCCCTCGTGCCCATGTGGTCGTCGGGCATGGTGGAGAGGTTGAGCTTGTACTCCAGCCCGAAGATCTTGAAGACCCTGTCCATGAGGTCGATTATCCCCTTGACCTCGCCCTCCACCTGCTCCTCAGTGGCGAAGATGTGGGCGTCGTCCTGCGAGAACGACTTGACCCTGAACAGCCCGGTCGCGACCCCGCTCAGCTCGTTCCTGTAGAGGGAGTCGAAGCACGCGACGCGCAGCGGGAGCTCCCTGAAGCTCCACCTCCTCGTCCTGTAATACAGCATGGTGGGAGGGCAGTTCATGGGCTTCAGCCCGAACTCCTCGTCTCCCATCGGGGTGAGGAAAAGGTTCTGCCTGTAGTGCTCCCAGTGCCCGCTCACCTTCCAGAGGGCGCTGCTCACGAGGCCCGGGGTGCTCACCTCGATGTAGCCCCCCTTCGCGAGCTCCCCGCGCATGAACTCGATCAGGAGGTTCCTCAGCTTCAGCCCCTTGTGGTGCCAGTACACCATCCCTGGCGAGGGCTCCTGGAAGCTGAAGAGGTCGAGCCTCTCGCCGATTATCCGGTGGTCCGTCTCTGGCAGCCCTGCGAAATCGCTCTTCTTGATGCGCGCGAATAGCTGGTCTTCGGTCAACTCGTGCTGCGGCTTCCTTTCAGGGGAGGGCGCCGCCTGCGGCTTTTCTCCCGCGGACGCGGGGGCGACGTTGGCGTAGACGCGCGACTGCTCTGCGAGGGGATGGCCCTTCACCTTGATCTGGAACGCCTTGTTCCAGCCGAAGGGCGCTCGGTATGTCTCGAGCCCGGCCTCCCTCGCGAGCTTCTCCATCGTCTTCAAGACCTCGAGGGCGTCCTTCGGCCTTGCAAGGCTCGAGCTGAGGTGGGCGTAGGGGTAGATGATTATCTTCTTGACCTTGAGCTTCTCGAGGAACGACTTGGTCCCCTCGACCGCCTTCTTCGCGACTTGCTCGTCGTCTCCCGGCTCCACGCTGACGAAGAGGGCGACTATCTCCTCGTACCTCTGCCTCTTCTTGTCGGGGATGTCCTCCGCCGCCGAGATCTCTTTGCCTATGGGCTCGTACTCGATGAAGTCAAGGTGCTGCTGGAGTATCCTCATCTCTGGACCCCGCCGTCTTCCCTAGCCCCATCTGGCCCTTTGCATGTCCCTCTCCTTCTTGGTGGCCTTCTTCCACGCCTTGTAGTGCTCGTGGCAGAGGTAGACGCGCCTCCCATCGCCGGCAGCGGTGAGCCCGCTCCCAGAGAGCTGCTCCCTGCCGATGGACCTCTCGCTGGCGTTCTTGCAGCCCGTGACCGAACACGAAACGCCCTTCTCCACTTTGCCCATTCTGAAATCGGGTTCGCGAGTCCATATTTATAGCATGTTCTCGGAGAAGACCAACAGGAGTGGACGCTGGAGCGTGCTCGATAGGCTGAGAGGGTCGCTGAAGGGCGTGCTCGACTCCTGCGGGTCGGCGGCGTCCATGATACTCCCGAGTCCAACTGCCTGGACGCTGGTCGGGGTGTTCTTCGCGTTCTTGGCGGCATATTCCTTCGGCGAAGGCCTGCCAGTCGCCGCAGGAGTCCTCGTCGTCCTCTCTGGGCTCTTCGACGTCTTGGACGGGGCGGTTGCTCGCACCACGGGCAAGCCCCCCCAACGCGGGGCGTTCCGCGACTCGACCTTGGCCAGGATCTCGGAGCCGGTGATCGACCGCGGGATCATGGGCGGGAACTACGTCAGCCCGGCCTTCGTCCTCCTCGCGCTGTCGCTGAGCCTCCTGGTCAGCTACACGCGCGCGAAGGGCGACTCGCTCGGCGTGAGCCTCGCCGGGATCGGAGTGGGAGAGAGGAGCGAGAGGCTGGTCGTGCTCATAGCGGCCTCGCTCCTCTCGGTCGTCTGGCTTGGAGTAGTCATCGTCGCGCTGCTCGCCCTCCTCACCTTCGTCGAGAGGACAGTCAAGGTCAGCCGGGCGCTGGGCCGTGCCCTAGAGCCGGCTCCCGCCACCCACGCGCAATCTTGACGAGCGCAGCCTTCTAACCGCGAGCCCTAGAAGTTGTTGCGCCGTTCAGACTTGGCCCTTACGTTCACTATCCCATAATGTACGGAACAGCTGATGCAGTAATATCGAACAGTAATCGGCGCCGCGATGTAGGCCCCGGCTGCCCTCAACTCCCTTGCAAGCAGGGGTTCGACCATGCTGAGCCTCGTCGTGACCTTCTTCGCCTTGTCCCTCGGGACGTGCGCGCCACAATTGCTGCACGAAATGAAGCCGGAGCTGCCCTTGCCGCCCTTCGATCTTCCACGGCTCTTTCTCTTCTTTGTCATCCTGAATACTGCGAGAGGCGCCGCTCGAGCCTGTTTAAAAGCTTGGGGCGCGGCGAAGCTGACGCAAGGCGCCAGCAAGTCTTAAGACGCTTCCATAGTGGAGTGGAGGGAACAGGGTTGAATGTCCTCGTCGCGGGATTCATCACCATTGACAAGATCGAGCTCAACCAGCGGCAGATCACCTCCATAGGCGGTCCCCCCTGCTACGCCGGCCTCCTCTGCGCGAGGTTCGGGTTCGACGTCACGCCCCTCACGAAGATCGGGTCGGACTTCCCTGAGGAGCAGATAGTCTGGCTGGCGCGCAACGGGCTCCAGCTCCGCGCGATGGACAGGAGCCTCACGAAGAAAACGACGCGCTTCAAGCTGGTGAACAAGGGCGAGGAGAGGTCCCTCTACCTCGTCGAGAGGTGCGAGGACCTGAGCATGGAGCAGGTCCCCGACAAGCAGTTCAACGCCTCCCTCATCAGCCCGCTCGCTCACGAGGTCTCGACGCAGGTCTTCGAGGAGGTGCGAAGGAGGTCGGACTTTTGCTTCCTCGACCCGCAGGGGTTCGTAAGGATGTTCGACGCGTCGGGAAGGGTCGTCATCGACAGCTGGAACGACGACAGGATCCTGGGGAACGTCGACGCCCTGAAGATGGACCTCGAGGAGGCGAACGCGCTGACCGGGACGTCCGACGGCAAGGCTGCGCTCGTGAAGCTCTCCAAGAAGGTCCGGAAGGCGGTCGTCACGAGGGGGAGCGAGCCAGCCCTCGTCCTCGAGGGGAACAGGATCTCTCAGGTCGAGGTCCCCAAGGTGAAGGTGGTCGACAGCACCGGCGCGGGGGACATCTTCGCGGGCTCGCTCATCAGCTGCTTCCTTCGCTCGCGGGACTTTTTGTGGTCGTGCTGCTTCGGGATCGCGGCATCTTCGATGTCGCTAACCTCTATCGCGCTCAGCAAGATCGAGCTCCCCCGCAGCGTCGACCAGCAGGCGAGGAAGCTCTACAGCTCGGCAACTACCGTCGAGACGGTCTGAGCTAGTACGCCTTGGCGAGGTAGGCGAGTTCGGTGCCCTTCATGCCGCACCACGTGCATGAGGCCGCGTGCTCCTCCTCGAGGTCGGCCCTCCTGCCGCGGACCTCGTAGCCGCCGGTCTGCGCCTTGATCTCGGCGGCGCACTCCTCCCTCCCGCAGAACGTGAACTTGATGAACCCGCCGGCCCCCTTCGTCTCAGCCAGCAGCTCGCCCTTGGTCGGGGCCTCGTGGATGTTGGAGGTGAGCCACTCCCAAGCCCTCCTCGAGAGCTCGGCGAGGATCTCCTTCTCGAGCGACGCGAGCCTCGGAAGCAGGGAGTCCTCCTCCACGCTCTCCCTCTTCCTGGTGTCGCGCCGCGTGACCGTCAGGACCTTGCTCTCGGCTTCCTTGGGGCCGACCTCCACCCTGACGGGCGCTCCCAGCATCTCCCAACGGTAGAACTTCTCCCCAGCTGTCTCGGTCCCGTCGTCCATCTTCGCCCTGTATCCCGCTTGCGCGAGCTTCGCGGTCAGGCTCCGGGCATACTCGAGCAGCGCGGGCTCGTTCCTGATCGGGATGACCACGACCTGGACGCTCGCTGCCTTGAAGGGGAGGACAAGCCCGTACTCGTCCCCGTGGACCGAGACCACGAGCGCGGCTATCCTCGAGACCCCTGGCCCGAAGCACGTCGACTCCGGCACCACCTTCTCGCCCTGGGAGGAGAGGAACGTGACCTCGAACGGCCTGGTGAAGCGCTGCCCCAGGAGGTGGGTCGTCGCCGACTGCAGGACCTGCTTGTCGGGGAGCGGGACGTCGTACGCGAGGCTCCTCTCGGCGCCCGGGAACCTGTCGAAGGGCTCCCTCTCGATGGGAAGGAACGGGAGCGCGAACTCCTCGAACGTCTTCTTCGTGATCTCAAGGTCTTCGGCGAGCTGCGCCTCGGCCTCCGCCCTGGTAGCGAAGACGTCGTGCGACTCTATCCACAGGAACTCCCTTCCCCTGAAAAGCGGGCGGGTCGCCTTCGTCTCATAGCGGTAGACGGCGCACGACTGGAACGCCTTGAACGGAAGGTCCCTGTAGCTCCTTATCCAGAGGGCGTACATCGGGTAGATCGCGGTCTCGGAGGTCGGCCTGATGAAGAGCCTCTCGTCAAGGGCCTCTGTGGCGGACCTCTCGACGAAGAAGACCTCCTTCTCAAAGCCCTTTACGTGGTCCTTCTCGACGAGCAGGTTCTTGTACGAGATGAGCAGCGGAAAGAGCATCGCCCTGTGCCCCGACGCGATCAGGTGCCTCTCCAGCGTCTCGTAGATCGCCCTGACGACGTGCATGAGGTTCGGCCTGTATACCACGAACCCCTTCACCCCGTACCTCACGTCGGCGAGCTCGGCCTTCTCCGATACGAGGTCATACCACTCGCCGAACTGCTTGAACTTGTCAGGGAGGGGTGCTGGCTTCGCCAACTAATTCCGTGCGCCCGCGCCTCCGACGAGATTTAAGGCTTCGGCGCGGCGACCGGGCCTCAGACGCCGAGGAGGCTGGTAGCTATCACCGTCACTCCGATCACGGTGAACACCAGTATCGAGAGGTGCCTGATCCTCTTCCGGGAGAGGACCTTGCCTAGCCTGTTCCCCAACACCGTCTCGACGGCGACCGCAGCGACCAGCCCGACCACCGCACCCGAGAAGACCGCCAGGACGTCCCCGAAGTGCGCCAACAGCACTATGGTGACCAGCTCGGTCGCGTCCCCAGCGAGGTCGAGCACGATCAGTGTCAGCACCGCGGGGAAGAAGATCGACCACGCGCCCCTCCCTCGCCTTTCCAGGACCCGTTCCTCTCGCTCGTCGACCTGGCGCTCCTCGCTGGAGAACCTGTAGTACTCCCACACGGCATAGCCCAGCATTATCGCGCCCCCTGCGAGCTTGATCGCGATTATCGGGACGAAGGCGATCAGGACCGAGCCCAGTAGCACGATTATCGTAGTGGTGATCGTGAAGGCGACCGAGCCTGCCGCGAACACCACCGAGGGCTTCGTCTTCGTGGCGAGCGCGAGGAGGAAGAGCGCGTCCTTGTCGGTGAGTTCCGTCACGAAGATGGCGCCCATCGTAGTGAAGAGGGCGGTGAGGAGCATCCCCTGGTCCAATCACGCTCCCCCCTCGGCCGTCTCAAGACGCGCTTCGTCCGGCAAGGCTCTCTCCTGGAGGGCGACCAGTCCTGGCTTCGCGTAAAGGCTTTCTCGCCCCTGCTCGAGGAAGAGTGATAACTGCCCCGAACCGGTGCCATGGCGAGATACTCGCTTGGGCAAGCTAGCGATAGGCTTCCAGGGGGAGCACGGGGCCTACAGCGAAGAGGCGATCTACAAGCAGTTCGGGAGGGACGTGAAGACCGTACCGGCCTCGAGCATACACGAGGCCTTCAACCTCGCAGAGGCCGGGGCGGTCGACCTGGCGGTCGTGCCGGTCGAGAACTCTGTGGAGGGGAGCATCAACGAGACCTACGACATGCTCCTCGCGTCGAACCTGACGGTGGTCGGCGAGGTGGTCCTGCGAGTGGTGCACTGCCTCATCGCGCTCCGAACCGCCAGCCTGAAAGGCATCAAGGTGGTGTACTCCCACCCGCAGGCCCTCGCGCAGTGCCGCAACTTCGTGAAGTCCATGGGGGTGGACCCCATGGTCACCTACGACACCGCCGGGAGCGTCAAGATGATCAAGGAGAAGCACCTCGTCGGCGCAGCGGCCATCGCTGGAGAGAGGGCCGCCGAGATCTACGGGCTCAAGGTCCTGAAGAAGGGCATCGAGGACTATTCGACGAACTCGACGAGGTTCCTCATCGTCTCGAGGGAGGACGCGAAAGAGCCCGCCCCTCCGAGGGGCACGGCGGGGCGTCGTGGTGGGATAAGCCACTGGAGCAAGACCTCCATCATCTTCGCCGTCCCGCACACCCCTGGTTCGCTCTACAACGCGCTCGAAGTCTTCGCGAGGGAGAAGATCAACCTCACCAAGATCGAGTCTAGGCCCACGAAGGAGCGCCCTTGGGAGTACTACTTCTTCGTGGACATCGAGGGACACAGGCAGGACCCGAAGGTCCTCAAGGTCCTCTCGGAGCTCGCGAAGAAGACGGCCTTCCTCAAGGTCTTGGGCTCCTACCCGCGCTCCAAGGCAGATCGCTCCTGATGTCGGACGACGGCAAGGCCCCGCTCGACGACTCGCTCTCCCTCCTCTCCGCCGAGGTGAGGAGGTGCACAAGGTGCCCGCTATCCATGACCAGGACAAACGCGGTCCCTGGAGAGGGCCCGTCCGACGCCCCGGTCGTGATAATCGGCGAGGGGCCTGGGAGGAACGAGGACGCCCAGGGGCGGCCTTTCGTCGGGGCGGCGGGGAAGCAGCTTGAAGGGTTGCTGAAGGAGGCCGGGCTCCGCCGCGACGACGTCTACATCACCAACGTGGTGAAGTGCCGCCCCCCTGAGAACCGGCGCCCGACCGGCGCGGAGGCGGACGCCTGCCAGCCCTTCCTCGAACGCCAGCTCGAGCTCGTGCGCCCCAAGGTCGTGGTCCTCCTCGGGGACAGCGCGCTGAAGCGCTTCCTCCCCGCGGAGAGCCTGGCGACGGCGCACGGCAAGCTCTTCAGACTGGTGCGCTTCGCCATCTTCCCGACGTATCACCCGGCGGCGATGATCTACAACAGGGCCCTCGAGAAGGTGACGGGGGATGACTTCAAAGAGCTCGGCAAGATCCTCGACGGCTTGGGACTGGAGGGATGACCGCTCGCGGCATCGCGTAGGGACGCGGGCCCGGCTATTCTTTGTCGTTGCGCAGCAGCAGGAAGGCAGCTACTAGCAGGAGCACGAGCCCCACTCCGAGCCCCGCGACGGTGTTCCTCTTGCCAAGCTCGTAGAGGGCCGCAGGCGACGCGACGAGGAGGAGTATCACGAGCAGGTTCTTCCGGTTGGCGCCCTGCAGCTTGACGGACGGGAGGATGAGGAAGCTGAGCAACACGAGAAGGGCTGGGAAGACCAGCGGGTACCTGCCGTCGAGAAGGTTGAGGAGGGCGGTACCAATGTCCAGACTGGCCGAGTACCACGCCGAGACGAACGCCAGGACTATCGCGGCCACGGCGATCGACTGGAGCCTCTTGCTGAGGGTGACCAAGGCGTTCTTTCTCGCATCGGGAGCCTCAGAGTTGAAGTCGATCACGGCTGCGAGGGAGACCGCCGCGAAGCCCGCCAGGAAGAGGTACGGGCTCTGCGCCACCTCGAGAAACACGAATTGCGGCAGGACGGCCGAGATCCCCGCACCGAACCACAGATAGAGGGCGTAGACGAAGTTGAGGATGAAAGGGGCCGCGTAGCGTAGGATCGCGAAGTCCCCGTATTTTCCATCCGCCGGCTTGCTCAAGGATATCCACCCGCGCGCCCAAGACCGGGTTAAAACTCTTCTCTTGCGCGGGACGGAGGCCGGCCAGGTCGCGCTCTATCCGACCTTCCTTCCGAACACAAGGTAGGCTGTGTGCGCCACCATGAACATCGAAGGCCTGGTCATCCCCGTCCTCGCCTCGATGTTCCGCGCGATGAGCTCGAGCGTCTCGGTCGCCACGAACCCATCGTCCAGGAGGGTCTGCACCAGCCTCTCGGCCTGGTTCATGGTCGGGCATATGCCTGCGACCATCGCAGAAGGAGCCAAGGCCTCCCTGACCGGTTTCACGAGCTCCCAGGGGTCTCCCATGTCGAGGAGCGCCGCGTCGAGCTCCCTCTCCTCCACGCCGAGCTTGGCGTCCTGGGTCTTGAGGGTCACGTGTTTCGAGAGGCCGAACCGTTCGAGGTTCCTTCTCGCCCCGGCCTGGAACTCCTCGTTGATGTCGTAGCTGTAGACGTGCCCCTCGGGTGCCACGGTGTACGAGAGGGCTGCGGTGGCCGCTCCGCTCCCTGTCCCGGCCTCGAACACCCTGCTCCCGGAGTGGATCCCGCACTTTATGATTATCATGGCGATGTCCTTCGGGTAGATCACCTGGGTCCTCCTCGAGAACTTCATCACGATGTCCTCGAGCGTGGGCTTCAATATCATCAGCTCGTCGTTCATCGTGGTGTTGACCCTCATCCCAAAGTCCCTCCCTACGAGGGCGGCGCAGTCGAGTATGCCCAGGTGTGTGTGGAGCTTCGGGGTCTCTGACGGGCGGACGAGCCACTTCCTCCTCCTGTCCCTGTAGACGAGTATGAAGGAGTCCGCCTGTATCTTCTCCATGTTTCCTCTGGCGGCCCACCGCTAACGTTTATATTGTTTCGACGTATATAGCGATTAACAAGGACAATGGAGTTGTCGCGTGGCAACTTAACTTGATTTTGTCCTTCCACCACGCTCTCGAACGATTGTGAACTCACGTTCCAAGTTCCACCACGTTTAAATATAATTCGGGCCTTCCGCGCTCCAGAAGGCGTGGGTAGCTTGGCGGGCGCCCAATGACAGAGTGCTCCAGAAAGGGTGTGCTCAGAAAACCCCAAACGCACAGGTTGTGCGAAAATTGGAGGGCTGCTCGTCGGGTGGGGGGAAGACGACCACGTCCTTCGAAGGACGGAGGAAATGCCGTCCTTGAGGGGCTTGGGTTTCAACCTCCGAAAGGAGGGCGCCGCGCCGCGAGGCGCGGTCCAACCCCTTCATGCTAAAATCGGTGGACCGGGCGGGACTTGAACCCGCGAAATGTTCGGTTTCAGCGAACCGTTTTGCCTGTCTAGACTACCGGCCCGAGCGAGCCTTCGAGGGTTCTCTCTCTTTAACGTGATTTCAGAAATCTGAAATCGGGGTAGTTTGAGGAGACCTCAAACTCGGGCCGAGTTTCCGGTCGGCGGAAACTATTCGCTTTTAGAAACTAGTGAAGAGTACCTGCGAGCTCTGCGGAAAAGAGCCGTCAATCCTGGGCGCGACGTCGAGGCAGCTCGCGATAGGTGAGAAGTGCTACTCCTCCCTCATCGCCAAAGGTGCCACATGGCAACCCGAGACGTCCCTCGAGGAGCTCAGAGGAACGATGAGGGCGCAACTGCCGGCTAGCTCTCCGCCCATGGCTTCGGCTTGAAGACCCTGGCTATCCCCTCGTAGACCCGCCAGTCCGTAGTGACGAGGAGCATCTTCCTGGTGAACTTCCGCGCCTCGATCAGGAGAGCTCTCAGGTTCGCGTCGGCGGCGTATCTGTGCGCCTCGTCGACGACGATCACCCACTTCTTGAGCTCACCCGAGTTCTTGATGAAGTTCAGGTGAGAGAAGACTATGGCGGCCTCCGCCTTGGAGATCTCGAGGTTCTGATTTGGCACGAACCGAAGACGGAGACCTTCCCTTCCCCACTTGGTCCCGAAAAACTCGCCCAGGTCGACCTGCTTGAAGTCTGGATAGTCGACGCCGGTGGTGTCCAGGACGAAGGCGTTGCCCTGCCACTTCTCCAGGAGCTCGCGAACGGTCGTGGTCTTACCTTCACCGCTCTTGCCGGTGATGATCGCCGGCCTGGTCCCCTCCCTGCCGAAGATGATGTCAAAGTCTGCAGGCGGGACGGCGCCCATCGCCTTGATCTCAAGGGCGACGTGGTTGAGGAGGGCGTCGTAGGACCTGAAGCCGAGCTCCTTCTTGAGGTCCTTCAGCTTGTCCCTAGTGCCTTTGATTATGTAGATGCTGGTTAGGTCAGGATTCCGCTTCTGCTTCGTTACTACTGCGCTCATCACATAACAAAAGCAGATTCGTACGCTAGGCTGAGCTCAGCCCTTTCGTCTTTTGGCGCCATTCTTCCCACGAGAAACGTATGGACTTGTGCTCTAGAGACACTGAATCGGGGAAGACTGCCTCGACCGGAGATAACCCTCCTGCAGGAGAGTAGCTCTCTTTGACGTCATGCGAAATGTCCCAATCTTGCGGCTTCAGGTACCATATCCTCCTTCGATAGGTCGCAATTCCGTAGCCGTGCTTCGGGAGCTCGTCTTCGTAGGCGATCAGGCGTGCTGGGAACGACAGTTTGATTTTTCCGGTTCGTCTCGTTGTTGCATGGAGTCCTTCTCGCAGATAGGTGAACTTCTCGGGCACTTCAAGCCAGGTTATTGCGGTCAGATCATTCGACCTTTCGCACGAAGAGACCCTTCTTGCCCTGGACAATGATTTCCGCCCAAATCAGCGTGTCTCCATCGCCGACCCCTAGCCTCTTGGCCTCATCTAGAGGTATCGACGTGCGAAGAGTGGGCGTCTTCCCGCTGACCCTGTGGACTCTGGTTGTTATCGCCATCTGCTTTTCGGGCATGGTGACACTCTGTCTATAAAAGACAGTATAAAAGTGTCTATAATGTCATAAGCGTTAAATATAGACAGTATAGACACTTGTATCCATGAAAGCAGCCAGACCACAGAGGAAACACGGGAAACGAGAGATGGGAGACCCTGTTTACGACTACAGAGGAATCCCTTGCGAGCGGTTCTTGGTCAACATCCCGACCGGCTTTGTGCGGTTCCTTCACGAACTTGGCGTGAGTCCCTTCGAATATCTTCAATCGGCAGTTCTCAGCGTCATCGAGGGAGACCTCGACGACACGAAGGGAGGCCCAATCACATCGCGCTCCAACAAGATCTCCGTGATGCTCGATATCGTCCAGCACATGCAGAAGGAGGAATGGTGAATGGTAGCCGACGAGACGGAGCCGGACTCCTTCGAAATCACTCTGACCGTCCCGAAGGCGGTTTGCAGTTTCTGGGCAAAGATGGCCGACCGAAAAAAGGTCTCCATCGAGCAGAGGATGGTGGAGCAGTTGATGCACGAGATGTTCAACGTGATCGACTGCATGAGCCCCGAATACTTCGCCGAGCAGTATGGGGTTCTCAAGGAGTACACCGAGTGGAAAAAGAAGGGAGTCCAGAGCTAATTGTATCCCCTCCTCGGTTCCAAGATTCTAAGCCTGGACGACCCACGTCTTTCCGCAGCCCAGGACCAATTCGCGGACCCCGCGACTGTCTATGCGACATGGCTGCAGAGAACCTACGACAAGCTGCAGCTGCCGGAAGTCGTCCTCGATAATGCGATTCGGTATTTCTCGAAGACCGGAAAGTTCGAGTCCTTGAGGGGTCTCCACTGCAAGAAGGAGGCTTGCCTTTTCCTGGCTTGTCGGACATGCGGGATTCCACAAAGGATCCGTGAGTTCTCGGACATCACAGGAGAAAGGCCAGCGAAGATTCTGCGCACTGCGTATGAGGTCGCAGACGCGCTCGGACTGAGAGTCAAGGCGCGGCCCACCGACAGAGGCATCTTCAACGCAATCGAGAAGCTCGACTTGCCTCGAGAGCTCTACCTCGAGGTCACTAGACTGCTCCCAATTCTGGACTCGAAGGCTCCGCATGGCGCGCTCCGAGAAACCACTGCTGGCGCGGTGGTCTGGATCCTCCTTCAGGAGGTAGGCGGGATATGGTCACTCAAAACGCAGTACGAGATTGCAGAAGCCCTCGGGATTGCAGAATTTTCAGTGCGAGACAGAGTGGCTGAACTAAAAAAGGACTTGAAGGCGGAAAACTCACCCGACTTCACGACACTACAGACATTCGCCGACAAGAGACATGGATCCAGCAAAAAGGTTTCTAATGCTCGACAACCTGAGAGACGCGAGGCGCCTCAAACGAAGAATAGTGAGGGTCCGATGGGATACGGGAACTAGAGAACCATGACTTTAGAGCGAGAACAGCGGCTCCAAACACTAACGCGATGGTGGCGGGGCGAAATCCCCGGCATTATTGAACGATACCTCAAGTGCAACCCAGATGAGCTGAGCAATGCTCGATACAGAAAGGAGCATCCTGAGATTCATCACAACGATGAATATTTCCTCTGCGGCACGTCCGATGGATGGACTAGAGTGATCACTACCGCGGCTCAAAAACGCTGGGGGGTTTCCAGGGGCACAGCTCGTGACTACGCCGGCATTGTTAGGAATGCCACGCACGACGAGATGTTCGACCTCAAGAGGAAGATTCTCTCCGACTTGATGAAACGCGGCCCCGGCTAGCCATTTGGAGCAGCTCGGGTCCTTTGAAGCTCGTCGAGCCTGACCTGGTCGAGAATCCTCACCGTGTGCTTCCTGGGGGTCCTCCTCCTGCCGTCGGGGTGCCGGTAGACGTCGTACCAGTAGACTTGGGCGCACGCCTTCCCGTCGACAATCTTGGTGGCCGACTTCTTGACCACGCTCATCTGATAGGGCTTGTACGACTTCTTTCCGCACTTCGGGCAGACTGTCTCTCCTGAGCTCACGGCAACTAAAACACAGTTTGGGCAACCGCCCTGAGCTCCCGACGCTTGGACCTACTCTTCCACGGTCAAGCCAACCGTGCCCAAACCACCAAGCAACCCCCCTGTCTACCTGCTACTTTGTGCCTCTCGTGGTTTGGGCAAATTAGCGGGGGGGATGGGGTGGAGCTCTACAGGCGACGGAAAATCAACGGGCCATCTGAAGAGCGCCTTTGGCGTCAGCTCGTAGATGTACTCTCCATCGTTTTGCCGATGGTAGTTGCCGCCTGGGAAGTCTCTCACGATCCTCCTTGGTAGGTCGTCCCTGGGAATGAAGACATCAGGGTACTTGTCCCATGGAAGCGATCGGAGGCGTTCTTCCAGGGATCTCATGGCAAGGACAACCAACTAGTGAAGGCCAAGGGGAGGACGAGAACTTTTCCCCTCGTCCATATGGATATATGTAATGGACAAGGCAAGGCCCCCACACACACACAATTCGTGGAGCAGCCCTGGGCTAATCCTCTTCCAATATTTGCAAGAATTACCTCCCTCTGCAATGCCCTAAGGTGGAGGAGGCGGAGGCAGGGTCTTCTCACTCTTCTCACGCTTCCCCTTTCTTCGAGAGCTCACCGTCCGACCACTTATCTAGACCAAGGGGCTTGACGTCGGGGGCTCTCTAAATCATAAAAGGACACTTTTTTGATTGAGCTCCTGCCTGCTCGTGCCGACGTCGGGCACGTGGCAACCTGCCTCCCGACCAAGCTTGGTCGCCTTGTTCCTAATTGGGCCCCATAGCGGTGGCGCAGGGGGTATTATGGATGGTTGGTTAGTTGGTTGGTCGTTTGTTTGGAGGCTCGCTCGGCCCGTTGCGCGCATCCGCAAGCCCCCTGCACGTGGTATCTTACCGCCTGCCACGACACCAAAAGGCCGGCCTCTCTCAGAGTCGCGGCCGCCTCCTTGTAGCTCAGACCCTTTGCGTGAAGCTCCTGCGCCCTCTTGTGAAGCCCGTCTGCCTGGGGAAACTCAGGCTCTCTACGCCGCTGCTCAAGCCGAGCAACCCGCGCTTTCAATGCGACCTCCGCCCCCCTCTGATTACACTCGTTCGGGGTACCTGCCCGTAGGTTGTAGGCTCTCATTCTCACA
>VFSW01002938.1_pt1 | contig 25636 bp, 27 predicted proteins | sample 5358111 | NCBI WGS metagenome assembly VFSW01 (sample SAMN11554181, study PRJNA540505) | mine drainage metagenome | isolation source: sediment from site ElyBrook_90M | place: USA: Ely Copper Mine, Vershire, VT | collected 2017
GTGACATTTGTCTCCTACGGCGACATGCTGCGCGTCCCCGGCTCGCGCCTGGACCTGTTCCGCGTGAAAGCCGCCGGCGGCGACGTGCGCATCGCCTATTCGCCGATGGAAGCCGTGCGCATCGCACGCCAGCACCCTGAGCGCCAGGTCGTCTTCTTCGCGGTCGGCTTTGAAACAACGGCCCCCGCCAACGCCATGGCCGTTCTGCAAGCTTCCCGCGAGGGCCTGCGCAACTTCTCCATGCTCGCCTCGCATGTGCTCGTTCCGCCCGCCATCCGCCTGCTGCTCGATTCCCCCGGCAATCGCGTGCAAGGCTTCATCGCGCCCGGCCATGTCTGCACCGTCATGGGCTACCGCGAATACCTGCCGCTCGCCGCCCAATACCGTGTCCCATTCGTCGTCGGCGGCTTCGAACCCGTCGACCTGCTGGAAGCCATCCGAATGCTCGTCACACAGCTCGAACAAGGACGCGCCGAGGTAGAAAACCAGTACGTGCGCTCCGTCACCCGCGACGGCAATCTGGGGGCGCAGCAGGCGCTCACCCGGGTCTTCGAAGTCGCGGCCCGCAAATGGCGCGGCCTCGGCGAAATCCCGCAAAGCGGCCTGCGCCTCCGCGACGAGTACGCCGCCTTCGACGCCGAACGCGTCTACGACGTCGAGGCGCTGCGCGTCGATGAGCCGCCGCAGTGCATCGCCGGCGAAGTGCTGAAGGGTCTCAAGAAGCCGGTCGACTGCAGCGCGTTCGGCACGCTCTGCACGCCCGAGAATCCGCTCGGCGCGCCGATGGTCTCCTCCGAAGGCGCCTGCGCCGCCTACTACTCCTACCGCAGGAACCTCGTATGCATCGGCTGACCGTCCTGCTCGGGCACGGCAGCGGCGGCAAGCTCAGCGCGGAACTCATGCGGGATATCTTCCTCCCCGCCTTCTCCAACCCCATCCTCGGCCGTATGGAGGACCAGGCCATCGTTGAGGTGAACGGCACCCGCCTCGCCTTCACCACCGACACCTTCGTCGTTAAGCCCCTGTTCTTTCGCGGCGGAGATATCGGTTCGCTCGCCGTCCACGGCACCATCAACGATCTCGCTATGGGCGGAGCGAGGCCGCTCTTTCTGAGCACCGCGTTCGTGCTCGAAGAGGGTCTGGAAATCGAAACGCTCCGCCGCGTAACCCAATCCCTCGCCGCCGCGGCTGCAGGCGCCTGGGTCTCCATCGTCACCGGCGACACCAAGGTCGTTGAAAGAGGCAGCGGCGATCAACTCTTCATCAACACCACCGGCATTGGTCTCGCGCCCGAAGGGCTCGATCTTTCCGCCGGCCACGCCCGTCCCGGCGACGTGGTCATTCTCAGCGGCCCGATCGGCGATCACGGAATAGCTATCCTCTCCGAACGCGAAGGCATCGAATTTGACTGTCCCGTTGTGAGCGACTCGGCGCCGCTCCACACGCTCGTCGAAGCCATGCTCGCTGCCAGCCGCGAAATCCGCTGCCTGCGCGACCCCACCCGCGGCGGCGTCTCGAGCACACTCAACGAAATCGCCACCCAGTCCCGCGTCGGCATCCAGATCGAGGAAAAAGGGATCCCGATCCGCGAGGAAGTCCGCGGCGCCTGCGAACTGCTGGGTCTCGACCCGCTCTCCGTCGCCAACGAAGGTAAACTCATCGCCATCGCCGCCCCTTCCGCCGCGGACGCAATCGTCGCCGCCATGCGCGCGCATCCGCGCGGCCGCGACGCCCGCGTCATCGGCCGCGTCAACGACGCCAACCCCGGCCTCGTCACCCTGCGAACGCTCTTCGGCTCGACGCGCATCGTGGACATGCTCGCCGGCGACCAACTTCCGCGCATCTGCTGACTCCATGCACGAGTTGTCCATTGCCACCGCGATCCTCGATCAGGCCCGCCAACAATGGGACCTGCGCCCAGCCGGCCGCCTCACCAAGATCGGCCTCCGCCTCGGCGACTTCGCCGGCGTCGACGTCAACTCGCTCACCTTCTGCTTCGAAGCCCTCGCCAAGGACACCGAGTTCGAACCGGTTACCCTCGATATTGAACGCACCGAACGCGACGACTTACAAATGGCTTTCCTGGAGTTCGATGAATGATTGACCGTGTCCCGCTCGAAAAGAAAGTCCTCAGCGAAAACGAACGCATCGCCGCCGGCCTCCGCGACCGTTTCCATCAGAGCCTCATTCTCTGCCTGAACCTCATCAGCTCACCCGGCTCCGGCAAAACCGCCCTGCTCGAGCGCACCCTCGAACGCTTCGACCAATCCACCCGTGTCGGCGTCCTCACCGGCGACATCCAAACCGATAACGACGCCGCCCGCCTCGCCCCCTACGGCTTCCCCGTCAAACAGATCACCACCGCCGGCGCCTGCCACCTCGACGCCCGCATGATCGAACGCGCCATCGACGACTGGATTCTCGACGACTTCGATATCCTGCTCATCGAGAACGTCGGCAATCTCGTCTGCCCGACCAGCTACGACTTAGGCGAGCAAGCCAAAATCGTCGTGCTCAGCGTCACCGCGGGCGAAGACAAGCCGCTCAAGTATCCCGGTATCTTCCGTAAATCGCGTCTCATGGTCTTGAACAAGATCGACCTGCTGCCCTACGTCCCGTTCAAGCTCCAACTCGCCCGCGAGAACGCCCTGCAGATGAACCCCGGCATCGAACTCCTGGAAACCTCCTGCGTCACCGGTCAAGGCCTCGACGAGTGGATGCGCTGGATCGCCCGCCAAACACCGGAATAACTCTCACCCGCCACGCGATCCCGCCTTCGCCGTCCGAGCCTCGACCGGAGGAAACGCTCGCTCCCTGCCTCCACACTGCTCTTTGGTGAACTCAAGGCCCGGCCTCTTCACTCGTGCCGCAATGCCACCGCCGGATCAACCCGAACCGCGCGCAGCGCCGGAACGGCGATCCCCAGCACACCCGCGAGCATGAGCACCGCGCCGACCGAGGCAAGCGTCAACGGATCCGCTGGCTGCACAGCCACAAGCAGCGTGCTGAGCAATCGCATCGCCACGAACGACGCCGTCAGCCCCACGCCGGCCCCGGCTCCAATCTGCCTCAGGCCGTCTCCGATCACCAGCCGCAAAATATCCTGCCGTCCCGCCCCCAGCGCCAATCGCACTCCGATCTCCTGAACGCGCTGGTTCACCGAATCCACGACCACCGAATAAAGCCCGACCGACGCCAGCACCAACGCCAGTGCCGCAAACAACGAGAACATCCCCCCATAGACGCGCCACTTCCATGTCCGCTCCCATAGCAGTTCATCCATCGTGCGAAGATCCGTTACAGGCATGTCCGCGTCCAGCGCCTGCACCGCGCGACGAAAGTCGTTCGCCAGCAACTCCGGCGGCGTCACTGTCCGCGCCGCAAGCACCATCTCTCGCTGAGGCAACTCCCGATACGGCAGATACACCAGCGGATCGTGCAGCCCCTGGCTTACGTCGTTCTGCACGATGTCGGGCACCTCGCCGACGACCGTCAACCATGGCTGCGCGGCGCCCGGAGCCCCGGATGACTCGGGTGCGTCCCGCTCTGCGAGTCGCAGCCGCTTGCCAACCACGTCCTGCCCCGGCCAACATTTGCCCGCAAACGTCCGGTTCACCACCACCACGCCCGCGCCATTCCTCCCGTCCTCGTCCGTAAACACCCGCCCGCGAATCGCCCCGATCCGCAGCAATCGAAAATAGGACGGGCTCACGACGACGCCGCCCGTCTGCGGCCGCCTCCTCGCACCCTTCCGCGAACCATCCTCGCGCTCATAGTAGAAATCCGTCCACCCATCGCCAGGCAGGTTCGACGCCATCCCCACCTCCAACACACCCGGCAACGCCGCCAACCGCGCCTGTAGCTGGTCGTAAAAGGATATCTGCGATGCACGAGCCGGATACTTCGCGGGACGCAACAGGATATCCATGCTCATCAGATGATCGGTCCGGGCGCCGATCGGCGTCAGGGCCATCTTGAGGAAACTGCGAATCATCAGCCCGGCGCCTACTAACAGCACGAACGCCAGCGCCATCTCGCCTGTAACCAACGCCGTTGACAGCCGCCGCCCTCGCCGTCCCAGGCTCGTCCCGCGCTCGCCCTCCTTCAGAGTTCGATTGAGGTCCACGTTCGCCAGGCGCAGCGCCGGCGCCAGCCCGGCCAGCACACCCGTCCCGATCGTAATCGCCACAAGATACGCCAGCACGAGGCCATCGATCGGGAAACTTAAGTAAGCAGCGCGCTCATCGGGAAGGATTGTGCTCCGGAAAACGCGCACACCCCAGATTCCCAGCGCGGAGCCAAGCACGCCGCCGGCCGAGGACAACATCACACTCTCCACCAGCAGTTGCCGCACGACGCGCCAGTGCCCCGCTCCCAGCGCCGCCCGGACCGATACTTCACGCTCACGAAGCACCGCGCGTGCCAGCAACAGGTTCACCACATTGCCGCACGCGATCAACAGTACAAATCCCACCGAACCGAGCAGCGCGAGGAGAACCGTCCGCGTGTCCTCTCCGGCGAAATAATCGTTGAAGCTTTCCACCTGCACGCCAACATCTTTGTTCGTCTCCGGATGCTGCCGCTCCAGATCGCGTGCCAGAGTGGTCATCTCCGCCCGCGCCGAATACGGCGTCGCATTCCCGGCGATCCGCCCGAACAGCGTCAGCGCCCGGTACTCCCGCCGCGTCCAGTTTCCGCCGGGTACGAGAGGAACCCACAAACTGCTGTCGCCCGGAAACCGCAGGCCCGGCCCCATCACACCCACTACCACCGCCGGAACTTCGTCGATCCGGATCGTACTTCCGATCACGCCAGGTTCCCCGTTGTACCGGCTCTTCCACAACTCGAACGTCAGAATCGCAACCGGCGGCGCGCCCGGCCGTGCATCCTCGGGTACAAAATCCCGCCCCAGAATCGGACGCTGGCCGATCAGCGAAAACGCGTTCGCCGACAACCGTGCGCCCTTGTACTGGTTCGGCAGACTCACCTTGTCGCTGACGTCGACGTCGAAGCGGGTGAACGCCCCCAACGCCTCGAACGATTTCACCTCCCGCTGATAGTCGCGGTAGTCGGGATACGATACGCCCCGGCCTTCGTCTTCGCCCCTCCGCACGCTCGTCACGTACAGAATGCGTTCGCTCCCGGCGAACGGCAGGTTTCGCAGGAGGAACCCGTTCGCAATCGTAAACACCGTCGCGTTCGCGCCGATCCCCAGGGCCAACGCCACAATGGCCACCAACGTAAAGCCCGGACTCTTTCTAACGACCCGAAGCGCGAATCGAACATCCTGCCAAAGGTTACCCATCACTCACTCTCCGCGACGAACACGCGCCGCGCCTAGCTACGGTCTGGATCTTTCTGCCAGCATAGTGCGAAGGAAGCGCGGATGTCATTTGCAGCCGGGACCGGGCTCCAGCCGAGCTTAGAGCTGACCCCGCTTCGTCTCCTCAACGCGCCGCCGATGCGGGTTCGATCACCGTCAACGTGAATGTTCCCGGCAACACCGGGGGTCTGCCGCGGCCGCTCCCGGGCGCTGCCCCAAACTTCGCCGACACGATGTAGATGTGGTGATTCCTTGGGTCCAGGCCCATGTTGCGCGCTCGCTCGGGTGTCGGGAGGTTCTCGACTACGTGATAGGAATCCGCACTGTCCTGGTGGATCACGGTGAGCGTGCCGTCGGCATTGGAAGCAAACACGTTGCCCAAACCCGGATCGAAACCGGCTCCGTCAACGCCCTTACCGATCGGAAGCGTCGTCACGACCTTGCCCAACTCATAATCGGAGACCGCCAGAACGCCGCTCCGGCAACCACTGAACAGGCGGTGATGGACCGTATCGATCGCCATGGAAACCGGTTGCCGGCAGGGCGCCGTGGACCATTGGCGTACAACGGATGCGGCTTTGGCGTCGATCTCCACAACTTGGCTTATGTCCGTCAGGTTTGCGTACACCTTTCCGTCACCCGCCGAAGCGCCGTATTCCGGCTTGCCTCCAAGCGGGATGTTGATGATGAGCGTTCCGGCACGCGGATCGATCACGGTCGAGGAGTGCGCGTCCCCATTCAGGCTAAAGACACGATTGGACGCACGGTCGTAGAGGATGGCGTCGGCATCCTCAGCCGCCGGGATGCGGCCGAGCGTTTTAAGCGTCTTCAGATCGAATATCACTACCGATTTGTCACCACTCGATGTCGCGAAGCCATGACCGGAAGCCTCGGCGATCGCGGTCCCGTGCGCGCCGTGGATGCCGGTTACTTCACCGAGTAACTTGCCGTTGTCTTCATCGACAACCATTAACCGATCCTGACGAGCGATAAACAGCCGGTGATTGGCCGAATCGGGCACGATGTAGTCCCAGCCGCCATCACCGCCCAAGGTGTAGGACTTTGTGATGCGGTACGAAGACGACGAACCCGCCAGCACGGATGTCACGGCGGTGATCGTCAGGATCAGTTCACGTTTTCTCATGGAAGGCCTCCTGTCCCCCGGATTTTACTTTCGGTTCCACCCGGACGGCTTGTGATTCCAACGCAGCCAAATCTCCCCAAGCCCGCTGCCGGGCGAGATCTTGTTCCCAGCCGCGATGGTGAGGGAGCTACCCTCACCCCTGGCTGTCTCGCACCAAGGATAGTCCGCGAATCTTAAGATTCTCTGAAACTCGCTGCCATCTCATGGTGGAGCGTGGACTCCTCGCGATCACTCCCCGAGGTTCTCACCGCCGGAAACAAGACATCCGCACCGTCCCGCTCGACAACACCTCACACCCGGCGCACCTCGGCATTGACCAACCACTCGGTGTTTCGCCGCCGGCCGTTCCCTCCTCCTCCACTCCGGCACGGTATCCTGCCACTGATGCCCCAGTTTGACGTCGTCGGAATCGGCCTGAACGCCACCGACACACTAATCCTCCTTCCCAAGTTCCCCGCCTACGCCGGCAAGGCGCCGTTTGAGGCCGAAATGCTCAGCCCCGGCGGTCAGGTCGCTAGCGCGATGGTCACCTGCGCGCGCCTCGGTCTGCGCGTGAAATACATCGGCACCGTCGGCGACGACGAGCGCGGCCAGATCCAACTCGAGAGCCTGCGCGAAACCGGCATCAACCTCGCCGACGTCGAGATCCGGCGGAACTGCCCGAATCAAACCGCCTATATCCTCATCGATCAGAGCACCGGCGAACGCACCGTGCTCTGGCAAAGGAACGACTGCCTGCGCCTGGCGCCTGAGTCGATCACCGAAGAAAAAATCTCCTGCGCGCGCCTGCTCCACCTCGACGCCCACGACACCGATGCCGTGGCTCGCGCGGCCTCGATCGCCCGCCGGCTCGGCATCCCCGTCACGCTCGACGTCGACACCATTTACCACGGCTTCGACCGCGTCCTCCCTCACATCGACTACTTAATCGCCAGCTCCGAATTCCCCTCGCAATGGACCGGCGAGCGCGACCCGTTGAAAGCGCTGGAAACCATCCAGCAAGAGTACGGCATGCGCGTCGCCGGTATGACGCTCGGTGCGCACGGAGCCCTCGTGCGCTGCGAAGGACGCTTCTACTACTCGCCCGCATTTGTCGTCGATTGCCTCGACACTACCGGCGCCGGAGACGTGTTTCACGGGGCGTTTTGTTATGCTGTGCTTCAGGAGATGCCGCTCCCCGAAGCACTCGATTTTTCCAACGCCATGGCCGCCCTGAACTGCACCAAGATCGGCGCGCGCGGAGGCATCGCAACGCTAGGCGAGGCCCGCGCCCTGATGAGCAAGGCACCGCGCCGCGCGCTGAAAGACTTCGAGTCCCGCTTCGGGTTGAGCGCCGGCTCATGATCCCACTCCGCTCCTCCGAGCGTACTTACTCCACTCCTTCCGTCACGCTCGGCATCATCGCGGTGAACGTAGCCGTCTTCCTGTTCGAACTGACTCTGCCGCCCTGGGTTCTCAACCGCTTCATCGCGTACTACGCCATCGTGCCCGATCATCTGCGCGCCGCAACCCTCATCACGTCCATGTTTCTCCACGGCGGATGGCTGCACATCCTCGGCAACATGTGGTTCTTCTGGATCTTCGGCAAAGCCATCGAGGATCTGCTCGGCCATTGGCGCTTCCTGTTTTTCTATTTCGTCTGCGGCCTCGCCGCCGGACTCACTCATGTGCTGCTCAATGCCGATTCTCCCGTGCCCACGATCGGCGCAAGCGGAGCCATCGCCGGCGTCATGGGCGCGTATCTCATCAAGTTCCCGCGCGCCCGCATCGTGACTCTGGTGCCGATTTTTATCTTCCTCACTACCGTCGAAATTCCCGCGGCGTTCCTGCTCCTGTATTGGTTTCTGATTCAGTTCGCCGGCGGCTATATGGGCCAGATCGCCCATAACGTTTACGGCGGCGACAGCACCGCTTGGTTTGCTCACGTCGGAGGATTCCTCGCCGGCATGGGCCTTGTGTTCCTACTGCCAACCCAGCAGCGCTGGCGCCGCTGGAACAACAACTGATGTGGTCTCATAAAATGGCCTCGGCCAGTGTCTCCGAGCCTCTCGATATCCTCGCCATCGCCGCGCATCCCGACGACGTCGAACAAACCTGCGGCGGCACGCTGCTGCGCATGGCCTCCGCCGGATACCGCACTGGCGTGCTCGATCTTACCGCCGGCGACATGGGAAGCCGAGGCACACCGGAGCTTCGTATTCGCGAATCACAGGCCGCCGCCTCGGTGCTGCGTCTCGCCTGGCGCGGCAACTTACGCTGGCCCGATGCACGACTGGAGAACACCATCACCGCGCGCATGACGCTTGCCGCCGAGATTCGCAACCTGCGCCCGCGCGTCGTGATTCTTCCGTATTGGGAAGGACGCCACCCGGATCACTACCGCGCCGCCGAGATCGGCTACGAGTCCTGCTTTCTCTCCGGCCTGCGCAAGCTCGATGAAGAAACACCGCCGCATCGCCCTTCCCAAGTGCTCTACTCCTCGCTCTACGCCAACGTGAAACCGTCGTTCGTCGTCGACGTCAGCGCGCAGTTCGACACGCGGATGGAATCGTTGTTCTCGTACCAAGCGCAGTCCGACGACGATGGCTGCGAAGCCGGCGGCTTCCCCACGCGGGCCGAGATCCGCGAACGCCTCGCCGCGATCGCGCGTTTTTACGGCAATCTCATCGGCGTTCGCTACGGCGAGCCGTTTGTGGTGAAGGAAACGCTGCGCCTCGACGACATCACCAGGCTCGGCGTGCGCAGCCTGTAAGCCTCAGGCGTCCGCCCGCACGACTTCGATTTCGCCTTTGCCCCACACCGCCTGGCGTCCGACGCCGGTGTACTCGGCGGCGCGCAAAAACGGAACAAATTCGCCCAGTTCACCTTCGTAGACCGCTTCGCCGGTGAAACCGCCGAGCGGATGAATCTGGCCGGTGCGACTGCTGCGGCGCGTGGCGGGGGAGTGCTCGATGCGGCTCGAAACCATGCGCACCGCGGCGGCGCGGCAGCCGAGGGCGGCGAAGTCGACTTCGAGCGGACCGGGGCCGTAAAGGGCGCTGAGGTTCGAAATCCGATCGCGAATGCGTGCAAAAAGCTGCGCGAAACCGGGGTTTAAGGCCACTTTGCCCCCTGTTTTGAGCTCAGTTTTTGACACAAAATTAACCCGAATCCGCGAAAGGGCTTCCGTTGCCGCGAGGTCAACCGACTGCTTGGCCGAGACCACTTCCACGAGTTCGGAGCGGCTGTGCCAAAGGCCGAGGCCTTCGCGGGCCATGGCGTACACGGCTGAGACGATTGAATCAATTATGGTCTGCTTTGTTTCAAACACATTCATGCCGAATTGCCAGCGCTCGCCCCTCGCGGCCCCGCCGGCGCACGCTCGTGCGCGGAACACAAACGGACGCGGCGCCTGATGAAGGCCGCTGGGCCCGAGGGCGCGCGGCTCGAAGATTCGCTCGTAGACTTCGGGCGGCGCGGTGCGGCGCAGCGCAAGGCCGAACGCGCCGCGCAGGGTGTTCGCCGCGCCGGAGGAGGCGAAGTGAAGCTCGTCGAGCGCCACGAATTCGAAGCGAAGCGGGTAGAAACAGAAGTCCAACGCCCGCAGTATAGCGAGAGCGAAAGGTCTCAGGCGGGCTGGGCGGCTTCGGTCCGCGGCCGGGTGTCGTTGAAGCTATAGCCAAAGCCCCGCACGGAACGGATCAGCCGCGGGTTGGTGGGATCGAGTTCGAGCTTCTGGCGCAGACGGAGTACGTAGACATCTACCGTGCGGTCGGTCACCGCGCGGTCGTTGCCCCAGACCGCGTCGAGAAGTTGTTCACGGCTGAAGACGACGCCGGCGCGACCCATGAGGAATTCGAGCAGACGCAGTTCGGTGGCGGTAAGCTGCACTTCGGAGCCGCGAAGAAATACCTGGCAACGTGTGCGGTCCAACTCGATTTCAGCCGACTTCAGCACTTCGGCCTGCTCGCGAGGCCGGCGCAGTTGGACCTTCACACGCGCGATCACTTCGCGGATGAAGAACGGCTTCACGATGTAGTCGTTGGCGCCCAACTCGAGGCCCACAATGCGGTCCGTTTCCGAGGCCCGCGCGGTGAGGAAGATCACCGGTGTTTCGAGCATCTCACCTTGCTTGCGAAGGCGTTTGCAGATTTCCAAGCCGTCGGAATCCGGGAGCATGATATCAAGAATGACCAGGTCGGGCTTCTCGCGGAGACAGAGATCGATGGCGCCGCGTCCGGTGTGCGAGCCTGCTACGGCGTAGCCTTCCTTTTCCAGGTTGTATTTCAGCAGCGAGTATAAATCCGTATCATCTTCGATCAGGACGATTTTCTTCATGGGGTTGCTTGACGGGTGCGTGCTCTAATTCCCTGCCTGAAGATAGCCCGATACTTGTCACGAGCCGATTACGGCCCGATGACGGTTTGACGAATTCGGAGCCGCGGGTTAGGATTCGGCGCTAGTGGGAGCTGCTTCGAGGAGATCCTCGCGGCGGTGGCGCACATCGACGCCGCTGCGCAGGAAGATGATATCTTCGGCGACGTTGGTCGCGTGGTCTGCGATCCGCTCCAGGTTGCGGGCGATAAACATAGTCGCCAAGGCGCGGCGCACCTTCGAAGGATCGCGCTCCATCACCCGCGTGAGCGTCTCGTAGATTTCATTCCGTGTCTCATCTACGACATCGTCGGCGCGGAGCACGCTGCGGGCGAGTTCGGTATCTTCCTTCACGAACGCGTCGAGGCAGCGGAGAACCATGTTCTCGACCTGGGCGCCCATCCCCTCGATGTTGACGGTGACGTCGAGGTCTGGCTGATGGATAAGGGTGAGGGCGCGCGCCACGATGTTCACGGCGAGGTCGCCCATGCGTTCGAGATCGGTGCTGATCTTCAGCGCCACCACAAGCATGCGCATGTCGCGCGCCACGGGTTGGTTGAGCGTCAACAGGGTGGTGGTGATGTCGTCGATCTGCATCTCCATCTGGTTGATCATCGACTCGTTGCGCAGCACCTGTTGGCCAAGGTCTTCGTTGTGCTGCGTCAGGCACAGCACGCTCTTGTGAATGGACGCAGCAACCAGTGCACCCATGTCGCGCAAGCGCTCATGAAGATCCCGGAGCTCCTGTTGGAAATGCAGCATCTAGCGTTCTCCTCCCTCACACCTTCGAACCAGCCAGCAGGCGCGAGAGCGGCATCCTCTCAGCCAAATCGGCCTGTGATGTAGTCTTCCGTCTCTTTCTGCGCCGGTGTACGGAAGATGATGCCGGTCTTGTTGAACTCGATCAGTTTACCCAACAAGAAGTAGCCGGTATAGTCGGACACGCGGGCGGCCTGCTGCATGTTATGAGTGACGATCACCAGCGTGCACTGGTCTTTCAAGGTGAACAGCAGGTCTTCGATTTTTCCGGTGGCGATCGGGTCCAGCGCGGAGCACGGCTCATCGAGCAGCAGTACTTGCGGATCAACGGCCAGGGCACGGGCGATGCACAAGCGCTGCTGCTGGCCTCCGGACAAAGCATAGGCGGACTTGTACAGCTTGTCTTTCACTTCGTCCCACAGGGCGGCACGCCGCAGGCTCTTCTCGACGGCCTCCTCGATCGCCCGCTTTCCCCGTGCCAGTCCGTTGATCTTCACTCCGTAGGCAACATTATCGAAAATCGATTTCGGAAATGGATTCGGGCGCTGGAAGACCATCCCGACTGTGCGGCGCAGCAAGGTCACGTCCATCTCTTGGACGTCCTGGCCGTCCAAGAGGATCTCGCCGTCGCGGCGGGCGCCGCGGACCGTTTCGTTGATGCGGTTCAGGGTTCGCAGGAACGTGGATTTTCCGCAGCCGGAAGGCCCGATCAGCGCGGTGATACGCTTTTCAAAGAATTCGATGGAAACGTAGTGAAGAGCCTGGAAGGCGCCGTAGAAAAAGTTGATCCCCGTCGCCTTCAGCTTAACGGCCCGCGCGTCGGTCTGCCCGCCATCGACCGCTTGGGGCAGCGTATGCGCCGGAATGGCGGATTTCACTCTGCTCTCCGGTGTAGCGCTCATGAACTCCTCGGATCAGCCGCGTTGCGCATGCGCTCCTCTCGAAAGGATAAGGCGTGCGGCAATGTTTGCCAACAGCACGAGCGCCAAAAGAACCAACCCGGCAGCCCATGCTTGACGATGCCAATCCTCATACGGGGAGATAGCATGAGTATAAATCATTACCGGGAGCGATGCGATTTCCTCCCTCCATCCTTTGGCCCAGAATTGGTTGTTCAGGGCGGTAAAAAGCAGCGGTGCGGTTTCGCCGGCGATGCGGGCGACGCCAAGAATCAATCCGGTCATGATTCCGGTGGACGCTGCGGGAACGACGACCGTCACCACGGCGCGCCACCGGCTCGCGCCGAGTGCCAGTGCCCCTTCTCGCATCGCAATCGGGACGTCGTTCAGGAACTGCTCCGTCGTGCGCACGGTGATCGGGATGAGCATCATCGCCAAGGCCAAGCCGCCTGCAATCGCCGAGAACCCTTTCATCGGAACGACGACCACGCTCCAGGCGAAGATGCCGACGACGATCGAGGGCACGCCGTTGAGGAGGTCCGCACTATAGCGCACGAGAAAGGAAAAGACACTGTTGGGACTGAACTCGGATAAATAAATGCCCGCCGCCACGCCGATCGGGACGCCGACCGCGGTGGCCATCAGCAACATCTCGAAGGAACCGACGATCGCGTTGGCCATGCCGCCGCCGGTTTCGCCCGGGCTGAGGGGAAGCTTGGTGAAGAAGTTCCAGTCCAGGGAACTGCCGCCGTTCCAGATGAGAAAGCTGAGAATGAGGAACAGGGTGGATGTGGTGATAATGGTGCAAAGACCGGTGAGGGTCAGCATGACGCCATTGACGATTTTGCGGCGAATGAGCCGGACGTTCACTTGGCGCTCCCCTGGCGCGTTGTGGCGAGAATGAGGAGCCTGGCGCCGGCATTGATGATGATGGTGATGAGAAACAAAACGAGCCCAAGAAAGACGAGCGAGGACAGATAGATGTTGCCGGTGGCTTCGGTGAATTCGTTGGCGATGACGGAGGCGATGGTGTAGCCGGGCGCGAGCACGGAGGCGGCGATTTTGGGATCGTTGCCGATGACCATGGTGACGGCCATGGTTTCGCCGAGGGCGCGGGCCAGGCTGAGGAAGATGGAGCCGAGAATTCCGAGACGCGCGAAGGGAATCACGGCATCCCAGGTTGCTTCCCACTTCGTCGCGCCGAGGGCGAGGGCCGCCTCGCGCTGCTCCTGCGGCACCGCCAGCAACGATTCCCGGGAGATCGAGATGACGAAGGGAAAGGTCATCACGGCGAGGACCAAAGCAGCGGTCAGGACGCCGACGCCGTAGACGGGCCCGCTAAACAGCGGCAGAAATCCCAGGACGTTCTGAAGCACCGGCCCGAGCCAATCGCGCACGAGCGGCACCAAAGTGAAGATCGCCAGCAAGCCGTAGATGACGCTCGGGACCGCCGCCAGTAGCTCGACGAGAAAGGTCAGTATGACGGACCATTTCGGGGTGGCGAGCTCGGAGAGGAAAATCGCCGCACCGACTCCGAGCGGCACGCTGATAAGCAAGGCGAGCGCGGAGGTGACCAGCGTTCCATAGATGAACGGAAGCGCGCCAAACTGTCCGGTATTCGGATCCCAGGTGCTGGTCCACAGGAACCGGAAGCCAAAGGCATGGCGCGCCACGGCCGACTGAATCCATAACTGATACACCAGCATGAGGGTCAGCAACAGGACGCTGGCCGCGGTGAGCCAGGTCACGGCGGGGGCAATCGGATCTCCCCCCATCAACCGACGGAGAAACGCGCCGTCCCGTTTCCGAGCAGGTGCGCCGATGGTGGCTGGAGTGGACATAAAGAGAGGGAGGACTAATGGATCCGGTCGATCTGTTTGAGTTCCTTCGCGACCACCTGTTTGGGCAGAGGCGCATAAGCGAGCGGCTCGCAGGAGTTCTGCCCCGAGGTCAACATCCAGCGGAGGAAGTTCTTCAAGTCGGCGCGCTTGCCGGAATCGCGGATCAAGTCTGGAATGAGCAGCCAGGTGAAAGTGGAGATGGGATAGGCGGCTTTGCCGGGCGCGTTGGTGATGGAAACGCGGAAGTCCGCCGGCATGTCTTTCGCCGCTCCTGCCGCGGCGGCGGTGACGCTGGCCAGATCGGCCTTCATGTAGACTCCGTCGGAATTGCGGACCAAGCCATAACCCATATGATTCTGCAGAGCGAAGGTGAGCTCGACGTAGCCGATCGAGTTAGGCACCTGCTTGACCAATCCGGACACTCCCTCGTTACCCTTCGCTCCCAGGCCGACGGGCCAGTTCACGGAGGTGTTCGCGCCCACGCGGCTTTTCCATTCCGGGCTGACTTTTGAAAGATAATCCGACCACACAAATGTGGTTCCGCTGCCATCGGAGCGATGGACCACAGTAATGGCGGTGCCGGGAAGCCGCACGCCGGGATTTTCCTCCGCGATGCGCGGGTCGTTCCACTTTGAAATTTTGCCCAGGAAGATCCCGGCCAAGGTGCTGCCGCTGAACTTCAGTTGCTGGTTTACCCCGGCGAGGTTGTAGGAAGGAACCACGGCGCCCAGGACGGTGGGGAAATGAAGTACGTGCGAAGTCTTGACCGCGGCGATCTGCTCGTTGGTCATCGGCATGTCGGAGGCGCCGAAGTCGACCGTGCCGGAGGTCAACTGGCGAATCCCGCCCCCGGAGCCAATGGACTGGTAATTAATCTGGACCGACGGGTGGGCGGACTTAAACTCCTGTGCCCACTTTTGATAGATGGGTGCACCGAATGTCGAGCCGGCGCCACTGAGATCCGTTGCGTGCGCGGTGGCCCATGGCAGCGCGGCCAGCAGTAGAGTGCCTAATGTGATCTTGTTCAATCTCGTCTCCTCGTTTCGCGTGCGTCCAGGCGGCCCGTGCCGCTAGGTCTAGGTTTGCGGCCAGAGTCCGGCTTGGCCACCTCAGAGGATACCCACGAGCGGATGAGTCTATGATGAATAAAATGTTAACAATCGATGAAGCAAGTCTAAAGTGATTGTGTTCATTCCCATTTTGCCATACCGGGGTGTGGAGGTCTTTCCAAAACATTTCGGTCCTTCGAGGTGCTCCGGGCTCCGGGTCGCGCTACAATAATTCCAATGGCTTCAACCGTGCTCGCCCCCGGCCGGCACCCCACGGCGGCAGCCTCGTATTTCGCGCTCACCAAGCCGCGCATTACGTGGCTCATTCTGATGACTACCGGTGTCGGCTACTACTTCGGCGCTCGAGGCGTGACACCAAACTGGCTGAGTCTGTTTCACACGATTCTGGGCACGGCGCTGATTGCCAGCGGCACCGCCGCGCTGAATCAGTATTTCGAACGGGAGGCCGACGCGAAAATGCGGCGCACGCAGGCGCGTCCGCTTCCCGCCGGACTGCTCCGTCCGCGGAGAGCAGCGGCCTTTGCGATCGTGATCTCCGCTCTCGGCTTTTTGGAGCTCACCTTCGGCGTGAATTTCCTCGCCGGGGCGATCGGCCTGTTCACGCTGCTGAGCTATCTTTTCGTATACACGCCCCTGAAGAGCCGCTCGTTTCACTCGACGACAATCGGAGCGATGCCCGGTGCGATGCCGCCACTGATCGGCTATGCGGCCGCCCGCGGCGCAATCACGCCCGAAGCGTGGATTCTTTTTCTGATCCTGTTCCTCTGGCAGTTCCCGCACTTCTACGCGATCGCGTGGATGTATCGCGAGGACTACCAGCGAGCCGGCATCCGCATGCTACCGGTGATTGACGGTGACGGCGAAGCCACTGCGTGGCACATTCTCCTTTTCGCGGGCGTTCTGATTCCTGTCAGCCTGTTGCCGAAGTTCTGGATGATGACCGGCAACCTGTATCTATTAGGCGCTCTGGTGTTTGGGTCGCTGTTCTTTTATTCGAGCGTCCGCGCGGCCCTCAGCCGCACCCGCCAGAGCGCCCGCCAGGTGTTGCTCGCCTCGGTGATATACCTTCCCGCGCTTCTGGGCCTGATGATGCTCGACCGTCCGGCATGAAACGCTGTTTTTTCTTTGCTCTGCTGCTTCCGCTCGCCGCCTGTCACGCTTCCGCGCCCCCGCTCGATGATTTCGGGGTGGTGCCTCCGTTCGTGCTCACCGGGCAGGATGGACGCCCATTCCAGGCGACCAGCCTCGATGGGCATGTTTGGGTGGCGGATTTCATTTACACCTCCTGCGCCGGGATCTGCCCGCGCATGACCAGCCAGATGCACGAGGTGCAGAAGGCGCTGGCGCAGCAACCTGACGTTCAACTGGTTTCTTTCACTGTGGATCCGGCCAACGACACACCGGAACGCCTGGCTGAATACGCGCGCGAACATAGCGCCAAGACCGCCGTGTGGCATTTCTTGACGGGGCCGCCGCCGGCGTTGCAGAAGCTGGACCGGGACGTGTTTAAGCTTGGCAACGTGGATGGATCGCTGCAGCACAGTTCGCGATTCGTGCTCTGCGACCAGCACCGGCATATCCGGGGATACTACGATACATCGGAAAGTGATTCGATCACGCGCCTGCTTGTGGACATCCAAAGGCTCGAAGGCTCGAAAGGCTGATGGCCGTTCCCACGCTGGCGACGGTGAACGCCACACTGAATGCGACCGCTACGGTTCTTCTTTTGCGCGGCTACTCCTTGATCCGGCAGAAGCGGCGCGAGCAGCATCGCGCGGTAATGCTGGCGGCATTCTCGGTTTCGATCGCGTTCCTCATCTGTTACGTGATCTACCATGCACGGGCCGGAAATGTGCATTATCACGGCGCCTTCCCTACCCTGTATTTTCCGATCCTGATCACGCATGTGGTGCTGGCGGCGACGGTGCCGGTGCTGGCGGTGATTACGATTCGCTACGCGTGGTGGAATCGCATCGAGAGCCATCGCGCCATCGCCCGCTGGACGTTCCCGATCTGGCTTTATGTCAGCGTGACGGGCGTGATTGTTTATCTGATGCTGTATATTTTCTAACCCCGGTTGGGTTCACGGGGTTTCTTCGCCCGCGGTCTCGTTCTCGAGAGCGTCGAGGGCTTGTTCGGCGGCGCGCGCGTGGCGCTTCAACACGCGAATGGAATTTCCCGCAGTGAAGCCCGCGGTGCGCAACCGGCGGAATGCCGAGGCGAGATTTTTCTCTTCACTCAACCACTTGGTCAGATCTTTGTCGCGGTATTTCCGCTCGAGCCAGGCCTCGATGAGCGCGGCTTCGTCCGTGCCGCGGTAGGCTTCCTCGGCGGCCTTCTCGGCGAGCCACGGCGTTACGCGGCGCGCGCGGAGGGTGCGGACAACGCGCATCTTGCCCATGCATTCATTCGCACGACGTAGCGACGCGAACTCTTTCGCGAAGCGCTCATCGTCGAGATAGCCGAGTTCCTTCAGACGCGTGATAGCGGCTGCGACGTCGCCCGTTTCGCGTGCTTTGCGGCGCAGTTTCTCGCGCATCTCGCCGAGCGTGTAGGCCCGCCCGCTCAGCAGACGCGCGGCGTATTCGACCAGCGCCGGACCGTCCAGCAGTTTCGTTTTCCGCTCCGCCATCTGACTGACACACTAGCAAACCGGACGGATGAGAGACGGACGCGTTGAGATTAAGCGCCTGGTCTCGTACCGACCAATCAAGAACTGGTTCGCGTCGCGATCGTCAAACACGCGACGGTAGCCATTCATTTTACGGAACGCGGCGGTCACACACACGGCCGCGCCCTCGTTTCCATAGACGAACGGGCTGTTCTGCGAAAGGCTCTCCGGGTGCGCCGTCGACTCCATCACACCCACGATCACGAATGCAAACGGAATCGCCAAATTTCGCGATCAGCAGAGCGCGTGCGGCGATGACCTCATCGACCGTCGGATAGAACGTCACTGCGCGAGACAGTGGCGAAGTTCGAGATGCTCGCCGATGAACGCTTCCACGGCGGCGAGAAACGAAGTGGCTGGAGCGGGGTTCTTGGCGTTCAAGAAGCGGGTAAAATCGCGCACGACATCCTGTTACTGCGGCGTGAGCGAGGCGATCAACTCGGTCATGGTCTGGGCGGCCATGTTGATCGCTGTACCAAGGGAAGAAGGTTTGGCAGAAAGCGCGGCTGTCTTGAATACAGCCGAAGGGATCGAAGAACTCGGGGCCGTATTTCATGGTTCGGAACTGGCTTTCCGAATATGGGTTGTCCTTGGACGTGTAGGGTCGGCTGTGGGCCTTGGCGACGCTCAGGTCGGCCACAGTAATACCACTGGCTTGGATCGAATGGCTGAGCCGCGGTCGGCATGGCGCCCCAGTTGGTACGGTTGGATATTCTGTTTTTCGCAAGTTTCTTCTGATGAGCTTTCTGGCCAGCCCGGCCCCTTCCCGGGGAGCCACCATCCAGCCGACGACATAACGGCTGAAGACGTCGAGGATGACCTAAGCGCTGAAGCGGCTTTCGAAGACAGGCTTCCACGCGATCACCTCACGCGTGGCACGCTTTACCCGCGTTGGACGGCGCTGGGTCAAATCGCAGATTCCGGCAGGGGCCAGCTCATGTACGGCTCAGTGCCCGGCCAGTTTACCGGGACTCCTGAGTGTACGGACGCAAATATGCGGGCGCCTTGCGCACAATACCGCAGAGCGCCGTTTTCCCAACTCGACGATCGCGGACCGCAACCTCGGGGCCACTCCCAGTACACGGAGCCGGGGCCCCTTCTTGCGTCACTTATTGACGAGCAGCAGCGCTAGGAAACCCAGCGCGGCGCCGGCAGCGAGCGCAAACGCGATCGAGCCCGCTCGGTGGCGCTTGATTCCATGCACAGCCTCCTCGACCCCATCCTCGATCGCGTGCCGGCCACGCTTCAGGATCCGCCCCGCCGCGAGTTTCCCGGTTTCGATCTCTTCAAAAGCGGTGCTTTTCGCGTGGTTAAAACCCTTCTCAATGCGGCCTGCCATCTCTTTGATCTCTTCTCCAAGGCACGTTGGCGCCGGTGCACCCTCCGGCCTGGGATTCATTTCGACCTTTGGTGCGTCCAAAACACTAGCCGCGGCACTCTCCTCCTGTAAGAAAACGCCGCAACGCGGATGCCAGACCCGGAGGCACTGGAGAGCTACTATCGACCTACGCATCGCCTTACGCTGGACTGTAACTTGCAAGCAATTAGAAGGGGCCGGTCGGAAGATGAGCTACCCGGATATCGCGCTCGGAAATCGCACTGGCCCGAAGCACGGTCCGTCTGTGCTCGAAACGTGGTTGCTGCGGCAACTCTTCCACGCCCTAGGGCCGGTTCCCGTGCGGCTGGCCGTCAAAGACGGCGCCGAGATTTCGCCCGATGTTCGCCCTCTGGCCACCGTGGTGTTGCGTGATCGACAGACCCTCGCGAAACTGATCGTCGATCTCGAAATGGCATTCGGCGAAGCGTATGTGGACGGCCGCATCCAGGTGGAAGGCGATCTCGCAGGGGCCTTACAGGCCATCTACGAGTCATCGACCACACGTCAGGCGGATAACGGCCTCTATGAGCGGCTTACGTCGAAGTGGATGAATTGGTTCCAAGACAACACACGGCGTGGCTCACAAGACAATATCCATCGCCATTACGACCTCGGAAACGAATTTTACAAACTGTGGCTCGATGCCGAGCTCATCTACACTTGTGCTTACTTTACCTCGCCTTCCGATACGTTGGAAGCCGCGCAGCAAGCGAAGCTGGACTATATCTGCCGTAAGTTGCAGCTTCAGCCGGGGGAGACCGTGGTAGAGGCCGGCTGCGGCTGGGGTGCACTCGCGCTCCACATGGCGCAGCATTATGGCGTGTCCGTCCAGGCGTTCAATATCTCGCACGAGCAGGTCTCCTACGCCCGGCGGCAGGCGGCGGAAAGGGGCCTAAGCGGTCGTGTCGAGTTTATCGAAGACGACTATCGTTCGATCTCAGCTAAGTTTGATGTCTTCGTCTCGGTGGGGATGCTGGAGCATGTTGGGGTTCGGCATTTTGCGGAGTTCGGACAAGTCATCCATCGGTCGGTGGGAGACGGAGGTCGCGGCCTCCTGCATTTCATCGGCAGAAGTTACAAGGGCGAGTTTAGCCGTTGGATCCGGAAACGAATTTTCCCGGGCGCCTACGCTCCGACCCTCAGCGAAGCGATGAACCTACTTCAGCCCTACCATCTTGCGGCGCTCGATGTTGAGAACCTTCGTCTGCATTACGCCCGGACCCTGGAGTGCTGGTTGGATCGATTTGAACGGGCGACCCGCCAAGTGTCCGCGATGTATGATCCCTGGTTCGTGCGGGCATGGCGTCTCTATCTCGCGGGTTCGATCGCTGCCTTCCGCGCCGGCACCCTCCAACTGTTTCAGATCACCTTTGCCGGCTCGAAAAGTAAGCAACTGCCCTGGACTCGCGCGCCACTGTACGCGGGCGCCAGCAACTCCCTGTCAATTCAGCCGGGCTGTGCCTCCGGGCCATCTGTTGTGGACGCGAACGAGGGTTCGAGATGGAATCCTTCGACGTCCTGATCGTCGGCGCCGGACCAGCAGGCTCCTCGTGCGCCTGGGGACTGCGGCAATCGGGTCTGAATGTGGTCGTCCTCGACAAGCAGGCCTTCCCCCGGGATAAGGTCTGCGGCGGATGGATAAAGCCAAACGTTCTAACGGCGCTGGAAATTGATCCCGGCGAATACACTCGCGGCCGTATGTTGCAACCGATCACCGGCTTTCGTGTCGGCCGGATCGGCGGCCCTGCCGTGGAAACAGGCTACGGCATCCCTGTAAGTTACGGGATTCGCCGCCGCGAGTTCGATGAGTATCTCGTAAGACGCTCCAGCGCACGGTTATATCTCGGAGTGGCCCTAATAAGCCTCAAACGCTCGGAAAATGGGTGGATCGCCAACGAGCAAATCGAGGCTCGCCTCGTCGTGGGTGCGGGTGGCCACTTCTGTCCGGTAGCGTCACTCGCCGGCGTGAAAAGGCCCGGCGAGACCCCGGTGGTCGCCCAGGAAACCGAGTTTGAAATGAACGCGCAGCAGCTTTCCCGCTGCTGCGTCCGCGGCGAGATACCGGAACTGTACTTTTGCTCCGACATGAAGGGTTACGGCTGGTGTATCCGCAAAGGCGGCTTTCTCAATGTTGGCCTGGGCCGGGCCGACACGCACCACCTGTCGGCGCACGTGACCGAATTCCTGGGTTACTTAAAGAGGTCCGAGCGAGTGGCTTTCGACCTTCCGCCTCTTCGCGGCCATGCTTACTTACTCCGCGGCGCGTCCTCGCGCACCACAGTCGGCGACGGGATTCTATTGATAGGCGATGCCGCCGGCCTCGCCTATCCACAAAGTGGGGAAGGCATCGGGCCCGCGGTGGAATCCGGATTAGTTGCGGCCAAGACGATCCTGGCCGGCCATGGACAATATGCGCGAGCACAACTGGAGGTTTATCAGCGGATGATGACCGCCTGGCAGCAGCCTTGGACGATGAAAGGCGGCCGGCTCGTTCCTTCACGCTTGGTGAGCTATGTTGCCCGCGTCCTTCTCCGCCAGCCGTGGTTCGTGCGCGACGTCGTTTTGAACGGATGGTTCCTGCGGGCGAGTCCCAGGCCCTCCTGACGACCGCTTCCGAACACACTGTGCCACGACCCCGCGCGCTCACTGCCATCGACGGACCCGTTCCGCGTTGTGAATCCTGTCGCTAGCCAAAGCAATCGCCGCCTTCCGCGTTGAGACCTCCGTACGCCGGGCGGTCTCAAGAACGCTTGCGGTGTTCCGGCGGATCTTGTCTTCGATCACCTCAAACGCGCATCTCTCCGTTTCACTGTGATATTCGATCGGCGCGCAGATGACGCCTCCCGCGTTGACCATGAAGTCCGGCAGCACCAGCACGCTGCGGGCTTCGAGCATCGCCTCTGCTTCCGTCGTGCAAGGGATATTGGCGCCCTGGGCGACGATTCGCGCGTCGAGCAACGCCACGTTCCCCGAGTTCACCACATCGGGTCTCGCAGCCGGAATCCAAACATAGCATGGAATGCCGAGGATCGCCTCCGGACCGGCTTTCTGTCCTGCGAGGAAATCGATCACGGATTTTCCCGCGCCTTTCAGTGCTATCAGACCGGCAACCTCAAGGCCCCCGGGAGAAGAGACGGTGCAGCGGCTGTCGCTGCAGGCCACAATACAGCAACCCTTCCGCGCCAGAAACCTTGCGGAGTGTTTCCCGACGGCGCCGAAACCCTGGATCGCCACGCGCGCGCCTTTCAGATCGAGCGCAATCACCTCGGGGCAACCTCAATGGCGCAGGCGAGGCCGAATCCGGTGGCGCCCGATCTCATCCAGCGGAATGCCTCCCAACTCCCGCGGTAGCCCGTCCGCCCGGCCAATCTCGTCCTGAATCCAACCGATGGCGAGTTCGTCGGTGCCCATGTCCGGCCCGGGAACGTAGCCCATACGCCCGGCGATCGCCACCGCAAACGCGCGGATCCACTTTCCCTTGTCGCGCGGCGCCATTTTCGGGTCGCCGGAAATCACCGCTTTGCCGCCGCCGTGGGGAAGGCCCGCGCCGGCATTCTTCAACGTCATGGTGCGCGCCAGGCGGCACGCCTCCGCCGCCGACACATCGGGCGCGAAACGAACCCCTCCGATTGTGGGCCCACACGCGGTGTTATCCACCGCCACGACCGCCTTCAGCCCAAGCTTCGGCAGAAAATATGCGGGACCTAGCTCGCGCCCAACTCCTTCTCGAAGCGGAAAGTGTCTTCCATTTGCACCCTCCCGTATATTGGGCTCGCGCCCAGGCGGCCAAACAGACACGCCGCCCCAGTTCCCACGGGCGGCTCAGTCGTGTTTGCGAATCACGTCCACCGAGCAGCCGGCGTGCATCGCCACCGCCTCCGACACGCTGCCCAGCAGGAAGCGATCAATGCCGCGATGCCCATGTGAGCCAACCACAATGAGGTCCGCGCCCCACTCCTCGGCTTCTTTGAGAATGATTTCCTGGGGCGTCTCCAGCAGCACAGAGATCGACTCGGACACGCTCCATCCGGTCTCCGACAGCAAACCCACCGCTCCGGCAACCGCGTCCTGCGCCAGCTTCATCGCTTCCGCGCGGTTGGACTCGAGGTACGCGGTATCGAGGAAAGGCGGCTCCAGGAACGCGCGACTCGTCGGCAACATCAGTTCCACCGCGCTTAGTACGCGAATCTCCGTTCCCGCCGGCCATGGCCGTTCGGCAACCGATCGCGACGCTTCGCGCGAATACTCGGAACCGTCGGTTGCCAGCAGCACTTTCATCCCTTCCCGCCCCACTCGCGCAGCGCTGGCGCGCACCACCTCAACCGAGCAGGCAGCGTAGCGCAGCACCGTCGCGGCGACGTTCCCCATCACAAATCGCCGAAGTGCGGAAGCCCCGTGCGGACCCACGAGGATGAAGTCGGCGCCGATGTCTTTCGCCTGATCCAGGATGACGGCCTTCGGATCTCCGGACGGAGTGACACCACCCACCCGGTGTCCTTTGGATCCAAGCTGCCCAACGGCGCCTCGTACGACCTTCTCGGCGCGATGGGCAGATTCCTGCGCCACCGCCAGCGTGGTCCACAAATGCGTCGGCTCGATGACGCTGATCACCTGAAACGACGAATCCGCAGGCCAAGGCCGCCCCGCGACTTCGTCAAGCATCGCCCCCCGTGCGTCTGAAGTGTCAACAGCTAACAGGATTTTCATTGTCCCCCGATCTTGCGCTTCCGGCCTCGCACAGGAAATTAGCAACCGGAAGGCCAAAGCTCGACGCGCGCAGAGCACCACTTCGCGGCCCGAGGCTGCGCATAGGGCAACTCGCGCCTGGTGATACACTTCGTCCGATGGCCTCTGGGTACTCGTTCCCCGTCGTGACGGAAAGCCGTGGCTCCACGCCGCGCATCTCCTCGCTTCTCATCAAACCCGTATCCGCGGCCTGTAATCTCGACTGCGCCTACTGCTTCTACCTCGATCGCGATACGGACCCATATCAGTCTCTCGCGGTTCACCGCATGAGCGACGAAACGCTCGAGCGCCTGGTGGACTCCTATCTCTTCTACTCATATCCGAACACGACATTCGCCTTCCAGGGCGGCGAACCAACCTTAGCTGGCGTAAAATTCTTCGAACACCTTGTAGAACTCGAGAAACGCTACGGCCGGAACGGGCAAACCGTCTCGAACGTGATGCAGACCAACGGGATCGTCCTCGATGACCACTGGTGCGCCCTGTTCAAGCAATACGAATGGCTGGTCGGCATCTCGATCGACGGGCCCGAGCCCGTCCATGACCTCTACCGGGTCAGTCGCCAGGGCGCCGGTTCCTGGCGTAAGGTCATGAACGGAGTCGAACTCCTGCGAAAACATGGAGTGGAATTCAACGCCCTCTGCGTGGTCAGCCAAGCCAATGTAGGCAAAGCCGCCGAACTCTATCACTTCTTCCGCTCACTCGGCATCGACTACGTCCAATACATCCCGCTCTCGGAGTTCGACCGCGACGGCCACCCGCTGCCCTTCACCATCACGGCCGAACAATACGGCCGCTTTCTCTGCGAGCTGTTCGATCTCTGGTGGCCTGACCGCCGGAAGGTGCGCATCCGCTATTTCGACAACATCGCCGAGGCGCTCGCCGGACAGGGCCCCAGCACCTGCACGATGCGCGAAACTTGCGACAGTTACGCGGTGGTAGAGTACAACGGCGACGTCTATCCCTGTGACTTTTTTGTCGAATCCTCCTGGAAACTGGGCAACGTTGAAATCGATTCCTGGTCCGAAATCGCCCGCCGCCGCCGCCGCTACGAATTTGCGTCGCAAAAGACCCTCCCTCATCCGGACTGCCAAGCTTGCCAATATCAGTCAATCTGCCACGGCGGCTGCCCGAAGCACCGGCACGATCCGCACCGCAGCTTCGTCGATCTCGACTACTTCTGCCCGGCCTACAAGCAAATCTTCGCGAAAGCTATCGGCCCACTCAGCAAGGAAGTCGAAAAACTCACCGGCCGTCCGGCGACGTTCGGCCCTCCTACAGCACCTCCACGCGGTGCGCGCGCATCGCGATAAGCCTCGAATCGAGAGACGTCCCCACCGGGTGCGGCACATGCAGCAGAAGCTCAAACGATTCCAACTGCGCGAAATCCTTCTCGCCTAGTACTACTGTGTTATAAATGGAACATTTTGATGTAGAATTGTTTTGTGGGTA
>VFSW01002939.1_pt1 | contig 25635 bp, 26 predicted proteins | sample 5358111 | NCBI WGS metagenome assembly VFSW01 (sample SAMN11554181, study PRJNA540505) | mine drainage metagenome | isolation source: sediment from site ElyBrook_90M | place: USA: Ely Copper Mine, Vershire, VT | collected 2017
AAACCGGTCATTGAGTACGACTTCTTAAGCCTGCCGTCCTGCAAATCCTGAAGGACCTGCGGTAAAAGGCCCTCTACCTCTCCGATAACAATACTGTCTGCGTGTTCGATTGCCTCATCAGGACGAAGAGACACATGTAAGCCTCCCAGGATAACTTTTTTCCCACGGTTTCTGAACTCCCGTGCAATCTAGTATGCCCTGGGTGCCTGGCAGCTCAACATAATGGATATACCTACCACATCATAGTCACCGGCGAAATCAACGGGCTGTACGTTTTCGTCACATACACTTGCCTCCACCGTTTGCGGGAGGCTTGCCGCAACGGTAATAATTCCCAAAGGAGGGAGGGTGAACGGTGTTTGCTGGGGTAATTTCGGCCACCGCGGAAAAATCAAATGGAATTTCATATGTTATTGTCTCTTGTTTTGTTTTTATTTTTTAAAAGCATAAAGCTCCTTTTCATGGTATGAGTAGAGTCTATTCTGTATAACTATTTTTTGAACGGTGTCAAGCCCAAAAAAGAATTATTGTTAAAATGCTTCGCACTTGACTTATTAAAGCTGGACAATATACTTTGAAATAGCAGAAGAGGTTAATGACCTCGTGAGAAGTTTTTCCCGTTTGACGTGCATATTTCGTGGAGGCGGACGGTTCGGAGGTTAAGACCTCTGACAGAATAAAAAGGAGGTAAGATTATATGATCTTCTTAGCAGGTATAGTATTACATGCGATGCTTATAGCGGCACCGCAAAGGCCCGTCATAGAATTCCGTGTTACGAATGCGTATGTCTCGTATACTGCGCAAGAAACCAATATGGGGTCTTCAGTAAAAACCACGGTTGGACGTAATGATCATCTTTTCATTGAACTGCTTGGCTCTCCTGAAATGCAGGCAAAGCTTGTGATCTCAGCTACAGGTTTCAAAACCGACAAGCCGATGCGGGACTGGTCTGTAAAGACACTGTATTTGAAGTCCGGACAGTATCCGGAAATCACCTTTGAAATATTGAAAATAAATGGAGAGCCTCTGTCAAAAGTTCTGCACCCGCTCAATAAAGACATGCTCCTGAAAGCGGATCCCCGGAATGAGACTGTGGACATGCTTCTTCCTGATAAAGCGAATGCTCCCTTAGTTTTGCGGGTAGGCGGAGAGGAACTATCGGTAGAGGGAAAGCTCAGGAATGATATCCTCAATGCTATCAACGCGGATAAAGGTCAGATTCATTTAACCGGCAAACTTACCGTGGCAGGCGGGTCAAAAGACTTTGACACTGCGGTATCCTTTCAGAAAATAGGAAATAATGAGTTTGCCCTTTCTACAACCATTGACGCTAAGTTCAGTGATTTTGGTATGTCAGCGCCGAACCTTGCGTGGGTTATCGAAGTTCATAATGCGTTGGTCCTTAAGGGGTACGCCGTAATCCAGGTTTTGAAATAATTTTTGGATATTACGACAGCACTCAAACAGGGCGATTCACCGAATAGCCCCTACAATAAAATCCCGATGTTTAAGTCCTCTGTAAGACTGTCATTGTGAGAAATGAAATGACGAAGCAATCTATAGGCATAGGGATTGCTTCGCCTTTGGCTCGCAATGACAGGGTAATAGTTTTCCTTTTTTGCTAATATTCGAAGGATGCTCCCTTTAAATAACAATGATTACAAAGGCTTGACAATAAGTGTTGAGGCGTGTAATTTCTTCACAGGGACATAGATATCGTGGCGATAAACAATACAGTATTAAATCTTTCCAAGAAATTACCGTTGTCAGGAGAGTGGACATTCGCAGACCTTCTTACGGACACACGTGTGCGGGAACGCTGGGAAAAGGTCAGAAAATACTTTTTCTTGAGAGAATCAACCTATGATATGGCAACCAGGTGCAACATGCGTTGCGACGGCTGTTACTACTATAACGGAGAAAAACAGTTTACACGGGAAAACCTTGATCCTGAAGCATGGCGGGATCTTTTCCGTGAGGAAAAGAAAAGAGGCATAACGTTTGTGGTACTTGCAGGTGCAGAGCCTTCTCTGGTCCCGGATCTGGTGCAAGCCTGCTATGACGAAATCCCGTTGGGCTGTATAGCGACGAACGGATTGAAGCGTATTCCGGAATCAGCGGGGTATAAGATACACATTTCAGTCTGGGGCAACGACGAGACCAGTTACAGGGTCAGAAAGGCAAAAAACCTTCTCAAAAAACAGATCGATAATTATGCAGGAGATCCTCGAGCTGTATTTGTCTACACGTTTTGCCAGGATAATATCGATGAATCCTACGAAGCAGCGGAACTTCTGGCTTCGCAAGAATGCAAGATCACGTTCAACATGTTTTCCGCACCGTTGAACTATTCCGGGAACCTTTTGCACACGCCGGAAACCCTGGGAAAAGTCCGCACTACCATGATAGACCTCATGGAAAAATACCCGGAATCGGTATTATTTTCGCATTATAGTGCCGTTGCGCACACCCACAAAAAGAGCCTGTATCAGCTGTTTTCGTGTCCCTATCCCCGTATGAACCCATCGGTTGCATTCGGTCTCGGCAGGTCGTTCCGGCAGTACAGGACGGACCTTACGTGGGACAGGACAGCGTCGTGTTGTGTGCCGGACACGGACTGTAATGACTGCAGGCATTATGCCGCAGGGAGTTCTATCGTTACCTCAAAGCTCAACAGACATACCGGTAATCCGGAGATCTTTAAGTCATGGCTCGATTACGTGGATACCTATCTGGCTGTCTGGGTTAAAGGATACGACAAGGGGGAAAACCTCTGTTCTCATATAGAGCAACCGCCCGGTTTTTAATATAATACAAATTTTCTGGACATTGGAATATTTTCTGTTTTAAAAATAACAATCAAACCTAAAGGAGGAGCTTATGCGGAAAAGAAACAGTATTTTCGGTGTATTTGCAGGGATAAGTATGCTGGCTATCGTTATAGCTTTAGTTGCAGGAGGGTGCAGACGCGCTATCAATGGGGGCTCGGAAAAGGTAGAGATCAAACAGGAGAGTTATTTCCCTGAATTGGGGAAAACATTCCCGGGTTACCGGGGGAAGTCGATATATCTGGCAAATGTGGACAATCAGGCAAACAATACAACCACATGGTATTACTATAATCCCCAGGGCAACATCACCTATGAAAGCTGGCCGAGCCTGACGTCATATTTCTGGTACGTTATTCAAAAGGGACTGGAGCGTGCAGGGCTTAAGGTGTATAGCATGGATCAGGCCACAACTGCTCCGGAGGTCGATATTACGCTTGAGTCTATTACGGACCAGCAATTCCAGTATATGGTCAGCGTACACGGAAAGGGCGCTCCTTTTCAGAAACGCTTTACCATAACCATGGCGCCGGCAGCGACGACCGATGCAGGGCTCCTCGAGAAGCGGGCATACAAGATGATCGATAAGATGGTAAAAGCGATGCTGGAAGACCGGGGATTCGAGCGCGCAGTTTCCGCCCGCTGAGGAAAAGAATCATACATGCAGACAGTAAGTACGCTGCTTACCGGAGAGTGGAAGAAACGGTACAACGCAATATCCCATCTCAACATACGCAGTTCCATCTATGATATGACGAACAAGTGTAACCTGAGATGTAAAGGTTGTTTCTTTTTTTCCTCGGATGAACATAAACTGCAGGAGGAGACAAGCCTCGGGAAATGGGAGGAGTTTGTCGAGAAGGAAAAGGAACGGGGGGTGAACCTTGCGATATTGATCGGAGGGGAACCGACACTCTTCCTTGACAGGATTGAGGCATTTTATAAACGCATTCCAACGTATTGCGCAACAAACGGCCTTATCAAAGTTCCGAGAGACCGTTTCCCGGACATGATGGTCGGGATCTCCCTGTGGGGAGACGAGAACGAAGAACAGGTCCTGCGCGGAAAGAACACCTTCGGCACGTCCCTGAAGAATTATAAGGGCGACCCTTATACCTATTATCTTTACACGATAACGCCGAGGCAGGTGGGCACCGGTACGATCGAACGGATCATAAATAAGATATCGGATGCAGGGTTAAAGGTACATCTCCAGTTGTTCTCGAACGACGAGGACGTAGAAGGCTTTGTGTGGACGCCCGGGATACTCGATCGCGTGCGCGATGAAATGGACGATATGCTGGAGAGGTATCCCAACACCGTAATATCCAGCAAGTACTATCATAAAATTATAACGAGCGGGAAGATGCTGGACAGAACATGGGGATGGATGGAATGCCCGTCTGTGACAGAGCCCATGGATACACGAAACCCCCAGCCAAAGCGGCTTATTCGCTTCATACGGTGGGGAGCAGACCTTAAAACAACGCACCGGTGCTGTACATCGGCCACCCGGGAGTGCTCTACCTGCAAGGACGGCGCTGCACACATGAGCTGGGTAATGGTAAACAAGCGTGCACACATGCGCAGCCCTGAAGATTTCCAGCACTGGGTAGAGGTCTATGAAATGTTCGCCAAACTCTATCGTTTCATCCCGTGGTAATGCAGGTTGTCCGACAATATACAAAATTACCTCTCCCCCTTGATGGGGGAGACGGAGAGAGGGTGAAATCTGTTGATATTTAATGAATTTGCCACCCTCCCTTTCTTCCCTCCCGTCAAGGGAGGGACAGAAAAAGACATTGTTGGACAACCTGTAAAAAGAAGGTGCACGTTATGAGGTCTGTTCGTCCCGTGGTTTTGGGATACGATGCCGTATCTCCCCTGGGCACTGTTTTTGAGGATCAATGGAACAGGGCTGCACAGGGACAGAGCGGTATAGGACCCCTGACGCGGTTTCCCCTGAGAGAGAATTTTCCGGTGCAGATCGCAGGACAGGTGTCCGATGTGGACGTTACTCCATACCCGTTCTTAAGACCCAGGGAAATGGTACACTGGAAATCACCGATCTTTAAATACGGCATGCTCGTGGTCCATCGAACCTTAAAGAAGATCGGACTGGACATTACCGGTGAGCTTTCTCCAAGGATAGCAACCACGTTCAGCACCGCTATCGGGGGGCTTGATGCCGTGCTCGATGCGGACAGGACCATGGTACAATCCGGACAGTTGCCCAAGCCGTACGTGAACCCGAATTCCTGTATTAATATGGTCGGAGGCAAGATATCGATCCTTACCAATGCCACAGGCCCTATCCTTACCACGGTCACGGCCTGTGCCACGGGAAGCACCTCGATGATTATCGGGTCCATGTTATTGCAGAGCGGCATGGCTGATGTCGCCATTTGCGGGGCAGTGGATTTCCCACTGGTGGAAAGCATTGTTGCAGGGTTTGCCACGATGAACGGAGCATACCAGAACAGTGCGGAATCCGCTCCGGAACCGCCGTCCCGTGCAAGCAGGCCGTTTTCCATGGACAGGCGGGGGTTCATCATCTCGGAGGGGGCAGGGTGTGTTATCCTGTCAACAAGGGAATTTGCAGAGGCACACGGATTGAAGTATGCCATAGAACTGGCGGGATGGTCCATGACAGCCGATGCCTACCACTCCGTAGCACCGCGGCAGGACACTATCGTTCATTGTATCGATGGCGCCATCAAGCATGCAGGCATCAACCCCGGAGATATCAGTGCGATCAATGCACATGCGACATCAACCAGGGTAGGGGATGAGGTCGAATACAGTGCCCTCCGGCAGATCTTCCAGGACAGGATTCCTCCGGTAAGTGCCAACAAATCCATGATCGGTCATGCAATGGGTGCGTCCAGTGCCCTGGAGAGTATATTTGCCATGGAGGGCATGATGAGGGACGCGGTCCTTCCAACGATAAACTACACGCCCGACCCATCCATAAACATTGACTGTGTTTCCGGGTCTGTTAGAACGCTGAAACAAGAATATGTCTTAAAGAATGCATTCGGCTTCGGTGGGGCGAATGCCTGCATACTATTTCACAGGATTCAATGAGGGGAGTATGAAATCACCAAAAAATAGACGGGTTTTTGTAGTAGGATATGCTGTTGCAACACCTCTGGGGAAGACCATGGAAGAAACATGGAAGAGGGCAGTAAAAGGGGAAACAGGGTTCCGCCGCGTTACAAGATGCACGGTGGATACGCCTGCCAATGTTGTCGGAGAGATTCCCGACTGGAACCCTGCGGGTCTGGATTTTTCCAGTGAAAAAGAGGCCAAGGAATGGAACGCAATGTATGTGATCCTGACCATGTCGGTGTGCAAAGATGCAATGAAGAACGCAGGACTTGAGATGGTCGACGGTGTAAAAGAAAGGACCGCATGTATGATAGGTTCCGCGATTAATGGGCATGATGCCTACAGGAAAGCAATGATCAATTTGCAGGATAAAGGGCCCAACGGTGTCAGCAACTACCTTCTCCCGAATCTGTGTGCCAACCTGCCTTCCGGAAAGGCAAGCATGCTTTTAGGGTTCACGGGTCCGATCTTCTCTCCGCAGGCGGCATGCGCTTCAGGCAATTACGCCATCGGCATCGGTGCAAGGATGATACGGGACGGAGACAGTGATTTTGTTCTCGCGGGCGGGGTTGATACCCCGATTATGCCCGAGATACTTCACGGGTTTGCCAACATGAATGCGGTAATCAAAGTAACGGAAAAAGACCGTGCATGGAATGATCCCGGACAGGCGTCCAGGCCGTTCAGTATCGACCGCCAGGGTTTTGTACTGTCCGAGGGTGCGGGGGTCGTTGTCCTGGCAGCCGAAGAGATGATGCCCATCTATGGTCTCAAGCCCAGGGCCGAGGTCATCGGCGTAGGCTGGACATCCGATGCCTACCATTTCACAAGGCCGAACGGACCCACGGTTGTCCGGGCAATGCAGGAGGCCATTGATGATGCGGGCATGAGTCCTGCAGATATTCAGTACGTAAATACGCACGGCACATCTACCCCCAAGGGTGATTTGAACGAGATAAATTGTATACGGGAGGTGTTCGGCAAAGCGCTTGAGCATACCCCTGTTTCATCCAATAAATCTCAGATCGGGCATACCCTGGGAGCTGCGGCCGCAATCGAGGGTGCATTGACGATAGAGGGAATGCAGCAGGGGATTATCCTTCCGACCATGAACCACATCCCTGACCCGGGCTTTCAAAATGTCGACGTTGTACCCAATGAGGCGCGGAAGCAGAAAGTGGAAATTGCCATGTCCAATGCCTTTGGTTTCGGCGGGACAAATTGCTGTATCGTTTTCCGGGGGGTGTAGATGAGACCCGCACCATTTAAACCTGAAGCAATAACCACGAATCCCCCGTTTGACGGAACTCATTTTGTCAGGGACACTGTCGGCAAGCTTGTCTGGCACAAGGTATTCAACAGGACGCTGTATGCTGATACGGATCGATCCGAGGTTGTTTATCATGCAAATTACCTCAGGTATTACGAACTGGGGCGTGCAAGCTTGATGAGGGACGTAGGGTATCCGTACAAAGAGGTGGAGGACAGCGGGTATGTTTATCCCATTATCAACCTCGGGGTATCGTACCATTCGCCCTTGTATTATGATGATCCTATGTGGATATATACACGCCCTGCCGAGATAAGTCGCGTCAAGGTTGCATTCAATTATATCATTACGCATGCAGATACGGGTAAAATAATCTGCACCGGGTTTACCCAGCATTGTGCAATGAGCAAATCCGGATGGCCGGTCGCCGTAGACAAAAAAACAGTCCATATGTGGGAAACATTTCCGAAATAAAGGCCCGCATGCGCTCCACTGTTCAGATAGAAAACCATGCCTATCTTGCGGACCATAGGGTGGAGGGGCATGCAGTGTATCCTGCTGTGGAATCCCTCGAGAGGCTTGCAGAGGCTGTAGCAGCCGGATGCCCGGGACACGGGGTGTTGAATTCCTGCGATGCCCGGTTTCTCAGGTTCCTTGAGATCCCTGCCGGAAAATCTTCTGTAGAAGCCGTCACGGACATTGAGACGAAACAGAACGGAGCGGTAACTGCCTCCCTGGGCACCTCTGTGCATGCATTGAAAGGCCAAATCTCTCGTATCCGCGAGCACGCACGGGTAACATTCTCGGATATAACCCCTCCGGCACCCATACCTCTCGACATTGCATGTGCAGGGGAGGGGCTATGCTATCCGTTACCCGCAGAAAAACTTTACAAGGAGATGGTACCATTCGGTGCGTCATTCCAGAACGCAGTGGGTACCGTTTTCCTGTTCCTTGACGGAGCAGTGGCAAGCCTTCAGGCTCCCCGCCTGGGAACACCTCACCCCCCTCTGGGCTCTCCGTTTGTGCTTGATGCTGCGTTCCACGTTGCCTGTGCATGGGGACAACGCTATCGCGGCTACATTGCCTTCCCGGTCGGCTATACAGCAAGGGCAATTATTCATCCCACGATAGCCGGGGAATCGTATTTTTGCAGGGTTATTCCAATGGCTGATGAAACAGACGCACTTATTTTTGATATATGGATATATAGCTCGCAGGGAGAGCTGTACGAGGTTGTTTCAGGCGTAAGAATGAAGGACGTATTCAAGAACAAGATGCCGGTGCCGGTATGGGTGAGATTCGCCGGTACGGACAAGCTCCGGGTCATAAAGGATACAAGCAGAGGAATGTCCGTGGTCGAGCTGGCAAGCATTTTGCCGTTTGCTGAAAATATATTATCGCCGCATGAGCTGGAGATAAGAGGCAGGCGCCACCCGGGTAAAAGAAACAGGCACATAGGAGCAAGGATTGCTCTCAAGCGTCTATCGCGTATCCTCTACAAAACCGGTGTACCGGATGACCCGTCACACATAGAAACTATAGCTCCGGATGGCATCCATCCTGTGTGCGTTCCATCAGGGAACAAACAAAGCTTTTATTGCAGTGCATCTCACGATGACCGGTTTGCTGTAGCTGTGGCAGGCGACCGGCCCATAGGCGTAGATGTAGAACGGATGAAAGATACTCTTTTGAAAGGCGCTCACGTCTATATGACATCAGGCGAGCAGGCATTGTGTGCACGTTCTCCGCTCGGTCAGGAAAACGCAGCCATCAGGGTCTGGACTGCAAAGGAATGTGCAGCCAAGGCACTCGATATACCGATTACTGCCATGTGGTCCAGGGCAGAGTTGAAGGAGATCGGAGAGGACCGGAGTATCGTATCGATCGAGGGCAGGGAAGTTGAGGCTTATCATGCTCCTGTAGACGATCACCTGTTCACGGTCCTGCAAATGCCCGGTGCATAGACTGCTGCGTCACCATGTACAAAATTACTTCTCTTACCTGTGTTCACTTTCCCGTGTCATCCCGGACATTGAGTAAAATGTAAGAGCAAAATGGCTGCTCATAGAACTCAAACATTGTTCAATTTGATATGACACATGGCAAAAAAGATTGACCGGAATGGCGTAAAATCCTATAAAAACAGGGAGGTAACAATGAAAAAATCAATAGCAGTCGCAATATTCATAACACTCATAACGGCATTGGTGTCAGGCATTGCAGGAGCATGCACCGCTTTTACCGTGACAGCTGCAGACGGGACAAGGATTTGTACTCGTACCATGGAATTCGGAGTGGATCTTCATCCCGGTATCGTGGTTGTACCGAGGGCGCTTGCTTATGCCAGTCCGGCACTGAACGGCACCAACGGAGTCAAATGGCAGAACAAATACGGTTTTGTCGGTATTGATGCATTCGGGGACTATCGTATGGTAATGGACGGCATGAACGAGAAAGGACTGTCTTTCAGCGCACTCTGGTATGAGCCTGATACCCGGTACCAGACAGTAAGTACGAGAGAGAGGAAAAAGGCACTGTCGTACGAATTGATCGGCGATTGGATACTGGGTAACTTCGGTTCTATCCGGGAGGTCGTCATGGCATTGCACAAAGTAAGGGTGTACGGGGTTGCTTTGCCGCAAATGAACAACGCTGTTTTGCCCCTGCATTTTATAATCAGTGATGCTGCAGGAGGCTGCATCGTGGTAGAGTACGATAACGGTGTATTGCATATCTATGACAATAAGCCCGGTATTATGACCAATGCCCCTAATTTCCCATGGCAATTGAACAATCTCCGGCTCTATGCCGGTATGACCAATACGACGCAAGGCAGGATTGATTTTGCCGGACTGCATCAAGATACAATCGGACATGGAACAGGGTTTACCGGATTGCCCGGCGACTATACTCCGCCCTCGCGTTTTGTCAGAATCGCAATACTGACGCATTTTGCAAGGCAGGCGAAGAATGCTGCAGAGGCGCTGAACCTGTCAAGACACATAATCGACAATGTTGATATCGTTGACGGTACCATTGTTGACAAAAACGCACAGGGGAAGATCATTGCCGGAGAGACAACACAATGGACGGTTTTTAAAGATCTGACCGACCGCGTACTATACTTTTACACGTACGAAAATCCGTCCCTGCACATGGTAGACTTGAAGAGGTTGAAGTTTACCGGAACAAAGCCGTTAAACATCGACATGACCGGAGGCCGCGTCATCATTACCGATCTTACCGGCCAAGCCCGATAATGTACCTTATTTTTTTCCTGATTTTGAAAGCAGAGACACAGCAGCCTGATGGTCCCGCTTGCCGGATAAAGTAGTGGGGATGGAAGGGACACGGACGATACGCCTCGGCATGTGTGTAGGCTCCAAGACCTGTGCAAAGGATTTTCTGAGATTGGGCAGGGCCATCCTGGTCACGACGAGTACGGCAATATCGTTCTCGCGTCCTGAAAGAGCAGGAAGAGACAGTACCCATGCATCCTTTATCGAGGTCAGGGATTTTATTTTCTGCTCGATTGCAGTCAGGTCGACCCGTTTACCGCCGATTTTGACGATCCCGTCTGCCCTGCCGTGAAGAATAAAAGTACCGTTCCCGGCATCCGAAGCACGGTCTCCCGTGGTAAAAAACCCTTTCTTGTTCCTGTGCAGATTCGGTGACAGGAACTCGGAGGACACCGAGAGCCGTCCGCCCTGAATCATCCAGCGGACGCAGGAGAAAGGCTGCCACGCGGATTGTTCCCCGGACTGGCAGCGGGTTGCAATCCCGCCGGTTTCCGTTGACCCGTAAATCTCCATAACACCGGTCCCGGTTGCGCGGGTAAAATGCAGGCTATGGGATTTTTCCAGAAAACCTCCGGAAGAAAAGGCATGCCTGAGATGTGTTATAGGGAATGAGGATGTAGAAAGTGCCCGGTAGTGCATGGGCGAGCCGATGAAGACCGTACATCCTGTCCGGTCGACCGTCCTGATAATCTCCCGGGGGAAATACGGGATATCTCCGCCGATGACGGCATGAGAGACAAAAGGGAGGAGTACGGAAAAGAGCAGGCCGTAAATGTGGAGCGGGAGTACGGTGGATACAAGGATGTCTGTATCGTTTATGGCAAATACCTTTTTAAGGTTCAGGGCTTCGCCGACGATGTTGACCGGGGTTTTCGGCCAGAGCTTTGGTGATCCGGTGGAGCCGCCGGTGTAGAGCCACAGGAACGGCTTGTCTGTTTTTCTCCTGAGATGCCATGCAGGCATGGCTCCTTTTTCTCTCTGCAGGGGAACGGACCGGACACCCCTGGGTATGGCAATTGGTTGATCGGACAGAACAGCGCCGGCACCGGTCATCTTGCAGGTTTCTGCGATTACAGCGTCCGAAATGGATGCAGGAAGGACCAGCTTGGGCCCGTTGTTCAGGGATGCAAGGATTGCAGCCATGAGCAGTGCTTTGTTGGAGGTCGCCAGACAGATAGGTTTCTTTGTTTTATGCTCATGGGAACTCCAGAAAACAAGGGAAGAAGCTAAATTGAAGACATCTTCATACGATGGTCCACCAAGGATGTATTCTTTCCCCATTGTTTCCGGGACAGGAGCAAGGGCATCGGATATATCCGGTTCTGTTCCTCTCATGGTATAAGGTCGTTGCGGTTCGACATTATGGCCTGTGCATTGAACGTTTGCAGATGTACTTGGCCATAGATTGTATGGTCATCTTTTACCTCACCTTCGAACTCGGCATATTGGTTGTTGAGGCTTACAAGCATTCTGCAGGAAGTCCTCAGGCGGCTTCCGACCGGGATGAATGGAACATTCAAAACAGCTTTTTTGATTCCGACAATAACGCCTTCACCCCCGGTTTTTGTCTCATTGCGCTTTTGCCATCCCACGAAGGCAGAAGCTGTTTGTGCGACAAGTTCCACGATAATTATGGAGTTGATTTGTTCACCCTTGCATAACGGCCATAGGGGTGTTGCAACGGACTCTGTTACGCAGTGGTCATCATTGATCTCGATGATGTCATTGATGAGTTTCATCCTGTCCTGGTGAGGGATAAAGTCATCGATGGTATACATGTTCTTTGTCACGAGATGCTTTCCACTTTTACAACGAGCATGCCGTCGCAAACCTTTATGCCGCCGGACGTGCAGTGAAAAGTCCCCTGAGAAACCTCATCGCCGGTCTTTAATGAGATGGATACGTTAAAATGTGATTCCGGTCTCAGAATCTGTCTGAAACGGATCCGTTTCATTTCCCGTATGGTCAGTCTGATACCATGGTGCGCTGAATACTCGGAAAGAGTATCATACACCATACCCAGCATGCCGATCGCCGGGAGTATGGGCATATTCGGGAAATGACCCGAGAACCAGGAAGAATTGCCGGGCACAAAAAAGGAACCATCTGTGCTGTTCTCGCTATGGACGAACTTTTCGGGGATTATCCACGTTTCGCTCATTGAAGAGATGCTGTCATGCGGTAACATTGATTTTTGAGGAGACGAAATCCACAACGTCCTGAACGGTTCGTATATCGGTAAGTTCATCTACATTCACATCAAGGTCTATCTGCGATTCCAGCATACCAACCATATCCAGGGCATCGATACTGTCCATACCCAGATCTTTGAAAAGATTGGCATTCGGTTTGATTTTTTCTTTTGGAATCTCGAATTGTTCCACAAAGAACGAGGTTATTAGATTATAAATTTCTGTACGATCCATAGCGTTCTCCCTTAATTGTTGTAGTTAGAAACTGTTCATGCTGTGTTGTTAGGACTAATATAATCTCTGGTTTCTTGTCAAGCCCTTGCAGGTGTTGTTCATACGGTACAGCGGACTGTTTTTCCTCAGGCTTTCTTTCTTTCACGGGCTTTTTCTATCCGTATTTCTTTGCCTTTCACAATGATCTTATCTATGGACTGGATCACGCGTTCAGCATAATCCTTGGACACCTCGACGAAAGTGAACGCATCCATCAGGTTTATCCTCCCGATCTCGCTGAACGGTACTCCTGCCTCTGCAGTAAAGGTCTTCACAATGTCTTTTGCGGTTATGCCGTCCCTCTTACCCGCTGTCATAAACAGCCTGGTCATCGGGGCCTGTCCGCTTTCCTTCTCATGCTCCGCTACACCGCTGAAGGCCATGCTCATGACTGCTGCAAGGCATTCCTCTGCATCGTATTTTTCGAGCAGTTTCCCGGCTGCTGGGATGAAGCTGCTGTGTGCCCCTTTATCCATGACAGCCGTAATGCTGTCCAGTATCGACTGCTGCCTTGCCTCCATCACCGCCTGTGAAGAAGGAAGTTTTTCCTTTGCTATCTTTGTTTTCGCGATCTTTTCAATAAGGCGGAGTTCTTTGTACTCCCGCGGGGTCACAAACATAATTGCTATCCCGGATTTACCCGCTCTTCCGGTCCTGCCTATCCTGTGGATATAGCTCTCGGGATCCTGCGGCATGCTGTAATTAATGACATGCGTTACGTCCTGAATATCGAGCCCCCGTGCTGCTACATCGGTTGCAACCAGGATATCGATTGTGCCGTTCCTGAAGTGCCTCATTGCGGTGTTACGCTGAGACTGGGAATAATCCCCGTGTATGGCATCCGCGTTATATCCCATGTCTTTCAGCTTTAACGCGACCTGGTCTGCCTCCCTTTTCGTGTGGCAGAATACGAGACACCGGTAGAGGTCTTCGACATCGATGATCCTTGAGAGCGCATCGATCTTCTCACCCTCACGTACCTCGTAAAAGATTTGCCGTATCTTCGGGACGACGATATCCGCGAGGTTTATCATTACCCTTACCGGGTCGTGCATGTATCTTTTCGAAATATCGAGGACGTTCTTGTCGATCGTAGCGGAAAACAGCATCGTCTGTCTGTCCTCCGGTGTCTTTCCGAGTATCCTTTTAATGTCGTCGATAAAGCCCATATCAAGCATATCATCGGCTTCGTCAAGGACCGCTATTTGTACTTTGTCAAGGTTGAGCGTACCTCTCTGGATATGGTCTATTACGCGTCCGGGTGTCCCGATCACGATATCCACACCTTTTTTCAGGGCGCGGAGCTGGTGCTCGATGGACTGTCCTCCATAAATCGGAACGGCACTGAGCCCTTTAAACTTTCCGATCTTGTTGAACTCTTCCGATACCTGTATGGCAAGTTCACGCGTGGGCTCAAGGACTATGGCCGAAGGGTGTGTACCCTTTTTGCACCGCTGGAGTATTGGAATCGCAAATGCTGCGGTTTTTCCTGTGCCTGTTTGTGCCTGCCCTATAATGTCCTTTCCTTCCAGAGCGGGCGGTATAGCACCTTTCTGTATCGGTGTGGGCTCTTCATAACCTATCTCGTAAATGGCTTTTACTATCTGTGCTGATATACCAAGTTCTTCAAAATTCATAAGTGTTTTTTCTCCTGTCAAGAGTAAAGCCTCCAATTGGTATTATGTCAAGCTAACGGGGTTCAGTTCTTTGCAGGAGATACTTCTTTGCTGTATTTGCTGGCGGGGTAGGACTGTTGCAACAGGTCTATGGTCTGCCTGTATTCTGCAGGTGAGTTTATCTTTTTGTAAATGGCCGCGAGCTTATAAAGCGCCTCGTCCGCCACACCGCTGTCCGGGTACTTCTCGTAGACGGTTTTCAATCTGCCGATCGCAGCTTCATAGTGCTCGTGCGATGTATAAAAATCGGCTATATAGATCTCGTGGTTTGCAAGCGCCTTTTCACATTCTATGGCATATTTCTTTGCCTTGTCCGCATATTCGGAAGACGGATAATTATTCATAATATATTTGAATTCATCAAAAGCGTTGTATATGCCTGTTGGATCTATATCGTAGGGTATGCTTCCGGTAAGCCATGATTTCTGGTTTTCGAAGAAGGACCTGCCCTCCATGAAAACGGCATACGGCATGTTTTTATCGTTGGGATACAGCTTAATGAAATGATCGTAAGCCTCTGCCGATTCCAGATATCTGCCCTCTTTGTAATACGTATCCGCTATGCGGAGCTGTGCCAGCGGTGCGTAGGTCGAATACGGGTAATTATCTATGATTTGATTTAATGTCTGCCGTACCTGATTATAATCAGGGCCGAAGATCCATCCGCCTTTCAAATCCTCCATTGCCTTGTTGTAATACATCTCCGGACCCGGCTGTTCCTTTTTTACCGGTGCGGAAGCGCAGCCCGAAACAAAAGCGAGCAGCACAAACATGAAAAGTATATGCCGATTAAACTTTTTCATTTTATCGCCAGGTGGTGCCGTATGTCTTTTCCGATTACCATAAATATAACGTCCTCCGCTATATTTGTAGCATGGTCCGCTATACGTTCAAGGTTTTTTGATACGAATATAAGATCAAAGGCAATGGGGATGGTCGTATGGTCGCTCATCATGTAGGTCAGTAATTCCCTGAATACCTGATTGTTTATATCATCTATGGTATCATCTCTGGTGAGGACATCCTCGGCGAGTTTGACATCCTTTTTTATAAAGGCATCAAGGCTGTCATTGACCATCTTTTGGGCTATGGTGGATTCCCTTGGTATATCAACGAGCGGTTTTATGGCCGGTCTTTCCAGCAGGGATTCTGTTCTCTGGGCTATATTGACAGCCTGGTCCCCGAGCCTTTCGAGGTCGGTATTTATTTTAATCGCTGCCGTTACCATGCGGAGGTCCCCTGCCTGGGGTTGCCGCAAGGCTAAAAGTTTTAAACAAAAATCATCGATCTCTACGTGCATAACGTTAACGGACTCTTCCAGGGTGTATACATCCTTCAGCAGTGACCGGTCCCTGTCAGCGAGGGCTTTTATGGATTTATGGATCATGGTCTGCGCAAGACTCCCCATTTTCATAAGCATGCCGGATAGTTCTTTTAATTCCTCATCAAATTTTCTTTCCATAAATACTCCTTTACCCCCTTAAAGGGCCCCGCCATGTATGGCAGACCAATAGGGTAACATTTAATTTCATTATAGAAAAGGTGTGTTTCAAAGCCACATCCTTTCGAACGGGGTTTACCCAAACCTTCCCGTTATATAGTCCTCTGTCCTTTTGTCCCTGGGATTTGTGAATATATCGGATGTCTTGTTGAACTCTATCAGTTCTCCAAGAAGGAAAAATCCCGTATAATCGGAGACCCGTGCAGCCTGCTGCATATTGTGCGTTACAATGACAATGGTATATCTCTCTTTTATCTGCTGGATAAGCTCCTCTATATGGGCGGTTGATATAGGATCCAGGGCAGATGCCGGCTCATCCATAAGTATTACCTCGGGTTCTATCGCAATCGTTCTCGCTATGCACAACCTCTGCTGCTGGCCGCCGGACAGAGCTGTGGCGGATTTATAGAGCTTGTCTTTCACCTCATCCCATAGTGCTGCCATTTTAATACTTCTTTCCACGGTATCCGCGATTTCGCTTTTCTTTTTTGAACCATTCAATCTGAGTCCTGCAGCGACATTCTCGAAAATGCTCATCGTCGGAAATGGGTTCGGCTTCTGGAATACCATGCCGATCCTCCTTCTGACAAGTACCGGGTCCATGATGCTTGAATATATGTCCTCCCCGTCGAGCAATACACTGCCGGTTACCTTTGCTTTATCAACCACTTCATGGATCCTGTTCAGGCATCGTACAAATGTAGTTTTCCCGCATCCCGAAGGTCCTATGACGGCGGTTACACCGTTTTCTTCTATATCAATATTGATATCTTTCAGTGCCTGTACGGTCCCGAACCATGCATTGAGGTGCTCTATAATAAGTTTTTTTGCCATATAATTTTTATCTTATAAATAATATTTTCCCTTTGTAAACATCTTTGATATTATGTTCACCACGAGAAGGATCATGATGAGGAGGAATGCGGTACCCCATGCTATCGCATTCCAATCCGGGTACGGTGATGATGCGTAGTTGTAGATAAGTACCGTCATGGTCGAGATGGGCTGGTTCAGCTTGAAGCTCATGAAAGAATTGTTGAACGCGGTAAACAGCAACGGTGCCGTTTCACCGCCGACCCTTGCTACTGCAAGCATGATGCCGGTTACGATGCCGGTCGATGCGGTCCTCAAGACGATAAACAATATAACCTTCCACTGCGGTATGCCGAGTGCAAGTGCAGCCTCCCGTATGGTGTCCGGCACCATCCGTATCAGTTCTTCGCTGGTCCTCGTTATGATGGGGATCATCATGATCGACAGAGCAATGCCTCCGGCAAGCGCTGAAAACCCGTGCATCGGTAAAACAACAAAGACATACGCCACGATACCGGTGACGATGGAAGGTATGCCGTTCAGCACATCCGCGAAATACCGTATGAACGAGGCAAATTTGTTTTTGCCGAACTCGGCCAGATATATGCCGGACATTACGCCGACGGGTATTGCTATGAGAGATGCTATACCGACGACAATAAAACTCCCTACAATGGCATTCGAAATGCCGCCGCCCGTTTCCCCTGTTGGTTTCGGCAGCTTTATAAAGAAGTCAAGGTTCAGGGATGATGCTCCTTTAATAATTATGTAAGAAAGTATGAGGAACAGGATAAGAACGCCGATGGCCGCGGAGCCATACGATAGAAAAAGCATTGTTTTGTTGACCATGCGTCTCTTGAGATACGTTATTGAGCTCATTCTGTGAACTTCCCTTTTTTGATGAGTAGTTTTGCTATGGCGTTAAAGGTCATGGAAATTATGAATAACAGGAGTGCGAGTTCTATCAGCGATGAGATATAGAGTTTCGATGTTGCCTCGGTAAATTCATTGGCTATGACGCTGGCCAGCGTGTATGCCGGCGAGAATAACGACGGGGACAGGGACGGTGCATTGCCTATTACCATGGTTATCGCCATTGTTTCCCCGAGTGCCCTGCCGAACCCCAGCATGATTGCACCGATCATCCCTGATCTGGCCTGGGGAAAGACTATTTTTGATATAACTTCCCACCTTGTCATACCGATCGCGAACCCGGCTTCTTTATACAGCATGGGGATGGTATTGAATATGTCCCTCGTTATGGATGCAATAGTCGGTAAGATCATAATTGCCAGTATCATACCGCCGGCGAGCATGCCGACACCGACCGGCGGACCCTGGAACAGGGGGACAAACCCAAGGTATTTCCCGAGAAAAGGCTCGACGTGGACCTGCAGGAAAGGTGTCATAACAAATAATCCCCATAACCCATAGATTATGCTCGGTATGGCGGCGAGCAGTTCGATCATGAGAGAGACAAAAAACTTCACCCTGTTTGGCGCAAGTTCCGAGAGGAAGATCGCTATGCCTATGCTCAGCGGCAGGGCTATAATTAAGGCAATAATCGATGAAACAATGGTGCCGAAGATAAAAGGTAATGCGCCGAAGACCTGATTTACCGGGTCCCATGTTGAGGTTATGATAAACTTCCAGCCGAATTTTGCAAGGGAAGACGCCGATCCCCGTATTAATTCATAGACAATTCCAACGATGAGCAGTAAGATAAAAAAAGTGAAAAATAACGACAGCAGTTTAATGATACGATCGCCTGTTCTTTTTCCCATGATAGGAGAAAAATACATCCGATTAATTTTACACACAAGTAAACTTTGGTTTACGCGGATTTTACATGAATTTAACACGGGGAAATGGCCTGTTTTGCGCTGGTCCGGCGGTTAAGAGAAAACACTTGAAAATCTAAATATTTTGTGCTTAACTTATAAAGCGGTATTTAAAAGGTGGGTTTTAACCCACTTTTTTATTTGCATGGTGGAGAATGGTTATGGACAAACATAAGAGTATAGCTGACAAGGTTTATGATATAGCTTCCTCGAATCTGCCGAAAGCGGGTTATGAGGTCATAGATGTTGAGTACCGGAAGGAAAGGACCGGTAATGTACTCAGAGTGTTTATTGATAAAAGAGGCAGGATCAGTGCACAGGACTGTGAAAAGGCGGCACATATACTGAGCAGTGCAATAGATATAGATGTGGAAGTGCCGATTCATTTTTCTTACACGTTGGAGGTGTCATCCCCTGGACTTACCCGGGAGTTAAAGAGGAAAGAGGAATACGTGAGGTTCAGCGGGAGAGACATCAGGATAATAACGCGTGAGCCTGTTTTGAATAAAGTTGTCCTCGAGGGGACACTCCGAGGCATGAAGGATGAGGACGTATTGATTGACGATGACGGTACCGAAATTATGATACCGTACAGGATTATAAAGAAGGCAAATTTAACATTTAAAGTATAGGGGGAAAAAATGTTTTCTGAACTCACAAAAATTATAGGGCAGCTCGAGCGTGATAAAAGTATAGATAAGGTCATAATACTGAATGCTTTAGAGGCTGCTATGATAAGTGCAGCCAAGAAAACGATCAAATACAATGCCGATATAGAGGCCAAGTTCAACGAAGAACTCGGTGAGGTTGAGGTGTTCGAGTTTAAAGAAGTCGTTGAAACGATAACCAATCCCGACACACAGCTTACCATGGAGCAGGCAAAGACCATGGATCCCGATGCCCAGGCAGGGGACAGTATCGGTATAAAAATAGATACACAAAAATTCGGAAGGATATCAGCACAGGCAGCTAAACAGGTCATCCTCCAGAGGATGAACGATGCTGAGAAAGAGGTTGTTTATAAGGAGTTCAAGACGAAGAAGGGCGAGGTCGTTTACGGGGTCATCAGGAGGTTCGAGGGCAGAACAATCGTGATGGACCTTGGCAAAACAGAAGGCGTGCTGCCGCCGACAGAACAACTGCCCAAAGAGAACTTCAGGATAGGGGATAAAATAAGGGTCTATGTGCAGGAGATCAGGATGACCAACAAAGGCCCGAAGATTATCCTGTCCAGAACGAACAACGAGTTCCTCGTTAAGTTGTTTTCAACGGAGGTACCGGAGATTGCGGAAGGTATTGTTGAAATAAAGGCTGTTTCAAGGGAGCCCGGCAATAAGGCGAAGATAGCGGTTTTCTCGAAGAATAAGGATGTGGATGCTGTCGGAGCCTGCGTCGGAATGAGAGGAGCAAGGGTACAGAACATCGTCCAGGAGTTAAGCGGGGAAAAGATAGATATCATTCCATGGACAACCGATCATGCAAAATATATAATTTCCGCACTTGCCCCGGCAAAAATAACGGAGGTTTCCGTGGATGAAGACGAGAGATATATAGAAGTTATTGTCCCGGATGACCAGTTATCCCTTGCGATTGGAAGAAAGGGCATAAATGTGCGGTTGGCTGCTCAGCTTTCCGGCTGGAAGATCGATATCAAGAGCGAGACCAACATGAAAGAGATAAAAGAAAAGGCCAAAGAAGCGTTTGCCGGATTTAGCTCGATAACGATAAAAACCGCTGAACTGCTGTACGGATACGGGATAAAATCCATGAAAGAACTGGCGGAGAGCCCGATGGATGCATTGATAAAGATACCGGGTTTTGACGAGAACAACGCAAAACAACTGAAAGAATCGGCGATAGAAGAATTAAAAAAAAGGTCTGACAGCGAATCTTCAGGAAAGAAGTCCGAGTCTGTCGATCAGAGCAATTAAAAAGGGATAAGATGAAAAAAAGGGTACATGAAATAGCAAAAGAGCTTAACCTTCCGTATAAGGATCTCATAAAAAAATTTGAGGATCTCGGAGTAACGGTAAAGAGCCATAACAGCTCGGTTGAGGAAAAAGATTTCGAAGCTTTAAAAAAATTACTCGAAAAAGAAAAGGTTCAGGCAGAGGTAAAACCGAAGACCATCCTCAGGAAGAGAAAGGAAGCTGTTGCACCCGAACAGGAAGTCCAGCAGCCGGTCCAGGCCGGTGCTGGGGAAAAACAGCAATCACCGGAGGAGGAGGTCAAAGCACCAGAAAAGGGTGTGCATGAAACGGCTCACCCGCCTGTATCGAAGACTGAAGAAACAACCGGTACCCGCACCGCGGCACAGGGAAAGGCCGTAAAACAGGAAACAACACAGATGCGGGAGGAGCCGGTTCATGAAGCACAGGTAAAAAAGCCTGCGCAAACCGGGCATAAAGAGATAACCGCAGAAGAAGGTACTTCACAGCCCGAGCCGTCCCCGGTGGTACAAGAGCAGCCCCCTGCCGGTGAGGCCAAAGAACAGGAAACTGTTGAATCTAAAAAACCCGCAAAACCGTCTGTGGAGATCCTTGCTCCGGAAAAGGGTAAAGGCAAGATTAAATCCGAGAAGGGCGGGGCTTTTATAAAGAAAAAGATATTATCCAGAATAAAAACGGATATTTCTGAGGAGATTGATCTGCTGCAGGAAAGCAAGGAAGACGAGACTATACTGGAGACCGTTACTACTTACCCGAAGAAGGTACAGCCCCAGTACAAACAGCAAAAACATGAAAAATCTCCCCAGGGAATTCCAAAAGCACCGGTGCAGCCGCAAAAGAAAATCGTGAAGATAGACGATAAAATGACGGTGTCCAAGCTCTCGCAGCTTATGGGGGTAAAGGCATCCGAGATTATAAAAAGACTTATAGCCCTTGGTGTTATGGCCGGGATTAATGACACCATTGATGCGGATACCGCTTCCCTGGTAATAAAAGACATAGGATTTGAGGTAACATTGAAGCAGGAAGAATCTCCTGAAGCAATCCTTGAAAAAGAGAAAGATGCACCGGAAACACTGAAGGCAAGGCCGCCCGTGGTAACGGTCATGGGGCATGTCGATCACGGCAAGACCACCCTGCTTGATGCAATACGGGCAACAAAGGTGGCAGAAGGCGAGGCTGGAGGAATAACACAGCATATCGGTGCATATAAAATAATGGTGGACAATAAGACGGTTGTATTCCTCGATACACCGGGTCATGAGGCTTTTACGGCAATGCGGGCAAGAGGTGCGAAGGTGACGGATATCGTTGTGCTGGTCGTTGCTGCTGATGACGGGGTTATGCCGCAAACCATCGAAGCTATCGATCACGCAAAAGCTGCGGGCGTACCCATCCTTGTTGCAATAAATAAAATAGATAAACCCGAAGCCCAGCCGCAGAGAGTGATGCAGCAGCTTTCGGATTACGGACTTGTGCCGGAACAGTGGGGCGGAAATACCCTGTATGCCATGATTTCCGCGAAGAAGAAAACAGGTATCAATGAGATGCTGGAGCTTATCCTCCTGCAGGCGGAGATGCTGGAGCTCAAGGTAAATCCGGACAAAAAGGCCAAAGCAACCATTATAGAGACACGTATGGAAAAGGGATTTGGTGTCGTTGCTACGGCAATAATAAAAGAGGGTACGCTCAAAAAAGGCGATTATATCGTTTATGGTGCTCATTACAACAGGGTCAAAACACTCCTCGATGATAACGGGAACGTCATGCCGAGTGCCGGGCCGGCCATGCCGGTGGAGATCATCGGTTTTGAATCGCTCCCCGAGGTCGGAGATATCATACTGGCTGTTGATGATGAGGATATGGCAGCCAGGATCACCGAACACAGGGTCAATCAGCACCAGGCTTTGGAACCCACGAAGAAGAACAAGGTATCGCTTGAGGACATATATAAGAAGATAGAAGAGGGGAGTATTAAAGAACTGCCCGTGCTTTTAAAGTGTGATGTTATGGGATCACTGGGTGCTATCCGGGACGCTATAGCAGGACTTTCGGAAGAAAATGTAAAGGTCAAAATAATCCATGCGGGTATAGGCGGCATAAACGAAAGCGATGTAATGCTTGCCGCGGCTTCCGACGGCATTATCATAGGATTCAATGTCAGGCCCGATGCGAAGGCGGTCCAGATAGCAAACACCCAGAACATCGAGATTAAGACCTACACGATAATATACGAGCTGATAGATGATATAAAGAAGGCCCTCACGGGGCTGTTGAAGCCCGTGATCAAGGAGAGAAGTGTGGGCAGGGCCAAGGTACTCGAGGTGTTCAAGATCAGTAAAGTTGGCCAGATAGCAGGTTCCATGGTAATCGACGGCAAGGTTGAGAGGGGGGCTAATGTACGGGTCGTGAGAGACGGTGTCGTTGTCTATGAAAGCAGGATCAGCTCCTTAAAAAGGTTCAAAGAGGACGTGAAAGATGTCGATAAAGGTTTCGAGTGCGGTATCGGTATAGAGAAATTCAACGATTTGAAAAAGAACGACGAGCTGGAATTTTACAGAATGGAAAAAGAGGGTGCTGCAAGCTGAGTTATGATACCGAATAGAACGCAGCGTTTTGGCGAGCTGCTGAAAGAAGAGATAACGTCGATAATATCAAGAAAGGTACGGGACCCGAGAATAGGGTTCCTCACGATTAACGAAGTCGAAGTAAAACCGGATTTTAAATCCGCGATCGTGTATTACACGGTCATCGGTGACGAAGAGCAGAGAAAAAAAACATCCGTTGCCCTTGAGAAGATGGCCGGTTTTATAAGGAGAGAATTAAAAGCAAGCCGTCTGAACATCAGAACCCTTCCTTCCCTCTCGTTTCAGTATGACACATCGCTTGATTATGGTGAAAAAATAGACGCAACGTTAAAAAGAATAAAGAATTTATGATCCGCGCGGAAACCGTTAAAAAACTGAAAAACTTGCTCAGGGCAAATCAAAGATTTCTCATATTGTCACATGTGAATCCCGAGCCCGATACCATCGGCGCTGCACTTTCATTCTATCATTACCTGAAAGCGCTGGGCAAGCAGGTGAGTGTTTATAATGCGGACGGAGTACCGTCGTTTATCCGGTTTATGCCGCACTCTGAAATAATAAAAACAACTCTATCCGCCACAAATTTCGATGTGGCAATTTGTGTGGATGCCGGCAGTACGGATATGCTCGGCGAGCATTTTGCTGCGTTTAAGAAGAAGATCACCATTAACATCGATCACCACAGGACCAACACCATGTATGGAGATCTGAACATCGTCGATCCCGGCGCGTCAGCCACGTGCGAGCTTATCTATACCCTCTTTAAGAAAGCCGGTATTCCTCTCGATCTTACCGTAGCAGCATTACTCCTTGCCGGTATCATCTATGATACCGGATCGTTCAGGTACAGGAATACGACCAGCAAGACGCTGAAAGCCGCTTCAGAGCTTATAGAACTGGGTGCAGAAATAGGGGATATCAGCGAAAAACTTTACGAGAACCAATCCCTCGGCAGGCTGAAACTGCTGAAGATGGTCCTCGATACGCTTGAGCTTTCGTCAGACGGCAGGATAGCATCTGTTGAACTAACCAGGTTTATGTATGCAGCCACAAAGACCACGAAAGAAGATTCAGAAGGTATGATCGATTATCCGAAATCGATCAATGGCGTTGTTGTTGCTGTTCTGTTCCGGGAGGTCGGGCAAGACAAGTACAAGATAAGCCTTAGGTCGAAACGGAACGTCAATATCTCCGATATCGCCGAAGGGTTTGGCGGCGGCGGGCATAAGAATGCAGCCGGATGTACTATGGAAGGGTTGTTGTCCGAAGTTAAGAACAGGGTTTTTGCAAAGATCGTTGAGAGGCTGAAGTAGTAACATGGAATTATCGGGAGCGATCCTCATAGATAAACCGCCGTTGATTACATCGTATGATGTTATCAGAGAATTGAAACCGCTGCTGCCTGTTAAAAAGATCGGACACACCGGTACCCTGGATCCCATAGCAACGGGCCTCATGATCCTGCTCCTGGGAACCGCTACCAGGCTTGCGCAGTATTTCCTTCATTTGAATAAAGTGTACAGGTTTACCGTGAAACTGGGAGAAGAAACCGACACCATGGACAGCGAGGGAACGGTTACCAGAACATGCGATTGCTCGAATGTCCGGGCTGAGGATTTAACGGCAGCAGTACAGTCATTCCACGGGCCCATGGAACAATACCCGCCTGTTTATTCAGCCATAAAATACAAGGGAAGACCCCTGTACACGTATGCGAGAAAAGGACAAACGGTAGAATTACATCCGAGGACGGTAAACATAGGAAGACTCTCCCTGGATGACTTTTCCCCTCCGTACGCGCTCTTCACGGCGGAAGTATCATCGGGTACGTATATACGTTCCCTTGCAAAGTCTATCGGTGATGTGATAGAGTGTTGTGTGCATGTGACAGCACTGAGGCGTTTGAGTGTTGGAGAATTTCATGTGGAACAGGCTGTTCAATTACAGGACATAAAACAGCGTCTGGAATGCGAAGATAACAAGTATAGTTTCCTTATAGACAGGGAAACACTTTTGACTAAAATAAAAATATAGTTCCTTATAATCAAGGAGTATAAACGCAGGAGGTAAAAATGGCATTAACAAAGGAAAAAAAAGCAGAGGTTGTAAAAGCTTACGGCACCAGCGACAAAGATACGGGTTCACCGGAGGTTCAGATCTCCCTGCTTACACAGAGAATTAGTATGCTCGAAGAGCACTTTAAAACACACAAGAAGGACCATCATTCGAGACAGGGACTGCTGAAGCTTGTGAGTCAAAGACGTAGTTTATTAAACTACTTAAAAAAAAG
>VFSW01002940.1_pt1 | contig 25634 bp, 38 predicted proteins | sample 5358111 | NCBI WGS metagenome assembly VFSW01 (sample SAMN11554181, study PRJNA540505) | mine drainage metagenome | isolation source: sediment from site ElyBrook_90M | place: USA: Ely Copper Mine, Vershire, VT | collected 2017
AGGCCCCACTGGACCCAGCCTATGACGTTGCCGAACGCGTCTCTACAGATGCGCATCCAGAGCGGGTCGAGCGTCTTCAGTTCGATTAGCTCGCCGGAGCCTGGAGCGAACAGCGCGTCGTCGTCCCGGGCTCTCGTCCCTGCGGGCCTGTCTTGGATGTCTCCGTCTGCCTTGGCGACGAACCTCTTGATGTTGCGCTGATACTTCGGCTCCATCGCCTCCAGCCGCGCGTTCAGCCTCGCCCGCTTCAGGGCCATGTCCACCTCCATCGCCTCGCTCACGTCCTTGTCCGCCAGCCACTTTTCCACCGCGTTGATGTCGTGCCCGTAGGCCTTCACCCGCTTGGTAAGCTCGGCGGGGTCTTCCACGTCCAGCGCGTCGTTCGTCCACTCCTGGATGTCGGGCTTCGCCTGCACCCTCGACTCTATCGGCTCAAGCTCCAATTCCTCGTGCGACTGCTCCTCGTCCGGCATCGACCTCACCTTCTCGGCCACCGAGTAGCCGTAGACCAGCATGTCGCTCACCGCAGACTGGAGGTAGTCGCGTATCCCCAAGTGATTGATGAGGCGGTTCGCATACTGCTCTATCTCCTCGTCGTCGTCACAGACGAGAGTGAGACCGCGTCCCACGGCAAGGATGACCTTCAGGTCCATGCCCCGGCGAATCTCGGGCCTTGCGCGGAACATGTAGCGCCACTTGGGCATGTCCTGATTCGGCTGGAGCCCCCATGTCAGCGTATACCACTGGGAGTAGGGCGAATCGACGAGTCCGACGCCCGAGTCCGGAGGCTTCTGTTGCGCCCGGTAGCCCGTCCCCCAGTAGACGGCGGAGGTCTCCATCCAGTTGATGAAGGTGTCTGGGGCGACGCGCCTCACCGTGGAACTGTCGAGGATACGCGCAAAGAACCTGTTGCGGGGCCTGACCTCGTTCTCGCTCAAAACGAGAGTTAAATCGTCTCCGGCGATAAAAGGAACTAACCGAACCAGATGGGCTCTGCGCGCGAGGGCTCGTCGAGCGGGGTCTTCAACCATGACCTATCCGCGATGGTCAGCAGGTCCGTGTAGCTCTCGCGTATCTCGATGTCCTTGACCGCCAAGGCGAGGGCCGTGAACAGGTCGTCGTGCTTCCCCGTCTTGAAGACCTCAATCTCCGGGTTCTGGGGGTCGTCGCGGATGACCTTCGCCTGTAGCTGGCGCATCTCGTTGATGAGTTCGGTCAGCGTCCGGTTGTAGATGACATCGCCCCTTCGCGTGGCGAACCGCAGCTTGTTGAACGCGTGGAGCATCTTGACCTTGCCCACAAGCTCCCGCTTGCTCTTGTTGGTGAAGACGAACCCCTCGATGCGGGCGTTCGGGATAAGCTCCTGAATCATGTCGGCTGGGCTAGGCCCTGACGCTGTAGCATCTACCGAGAACGAGACCACTTCGCCCAACGCGGCGGCGCTGTCGTAGACCTCCTTGCTGGTCCTGAACACGAGCGGGTAGGGCGTCCCGAGCGGATACTTCACCAGCAGGCGCACTATGGCCTTCGGCTCGACCAGTTCGACTAGGCAGATGGCGGAGTGGTCTTGGCGTTGCCCAATATCGAGCCCAATCCTGAAGGCCCGCGTCTCCGACACTAGATTAGCGCCTCCTTGCCCGAAAGCTGGTCGTTGATGCCCTTCATCGTGTTCTCGAACACGTCCTCCGTGTCGTCCATGCTCGCGCGCAGGCCGTTCTCGTCGAACAGGCTCGTAAGCTCGTCCAAGAACTCGACCTCGTATTCCTGCTTCACATACGCGTCCCCTATCGTCAGCCGCTTCGCTTCTATGCTCTCGGGGCTAATCCTCGGACACTGGTTCCAAGGGACGCGGAACCTCTGGTAGCGAGGGTTGTTCCACTCGTGGTAGAAGAATCCGCCCGTGCCTGCCGGGGTCGAGGCGAGTATCAACTGACCGTTGCCGACCTCCATCATGGGGTCGATGCCGATGAAGACCTCGTCCTCAAGGAACGCGGCCTCGTCGATGAAGACGATGGTGGGCGCGGAGTAGCCCCTGACCTTCTCGTTGCCGGGGAGCCCGACGACGCGCGACCCGTTCGGAAGCTCCATGCTCGTGATGTTCTCGGCCACGGGCGTCAGCGTCAATTCGCCGTCGTATCTCTCGCGCAGAATCTTGTCGTAGGCCTTAGCCAAGTCCTTGACCTTTCGGATGTCCTCGTTCGACTGGCGCTGCTCCGCCACTATGAGGCAGAGCGCATCTGGCACGGTCAAGAGCGTGTGGAATATCTTGCAGGCCATCGTCGAGGACTTGCCCGACTGCCTCGAACAGCCCAGAATCATGTATTTCTCCTGAGACTTCAAGACCTCGCGCTGCCACGGGTCGATGTTCTTCCAGTTCCAGGCCTTGAGGGTCAGCCGCGCCGTGAAAAGCTCGATGTTGCTCGCAATCGTGGCCTCTGCCTCTGCGGGACTGCGCCTAACCATGCAGGTCGCGGGATTTCTTACCGCGCTGGCTTATAGCCTTGCTCGCGTCCTCGGGACCGCCCGACTGTTGCCAGTCTTGGCGTATGAAGTGCTGGAGGATGTCCATGTATTTCACGATGTGACCCTCGCACCGCGAAGCCGTCGCAATGTCGTCGTTCAGCTTCGCCGTCTCGGACATCTCGCTCAGCCGGGCTATCTTGCGGTTGATGAACTCGATGGCCTTCTTGGGGTCGTTGATTAGGTCGGACGGGACGCTCACCAGCGGCTACCTCTTTTCACGCTCTCAATCATCTGGTTCAGCCCGTTCACCACCATCTTGCGGGAAAAGACCTCGGCTCTCGCCCTACAGGCCTGCGCGTCGAACTTCAGTTCCCCCGACATGACCTTCGCCACGCTCGCGGCCACTTCATCGACATTGTTGCACAGAACCCCCGTCTCCGGCGTGAGGATGTCAGCCGCGCCCCAGGTGTTCAGGCTTATCACGGGCGTCCCGCTCGCAAGGCCCTCGACGAGGTTCAGGCCGAATATCTCCTCGAATCCGGCGTCCTTCATGCACACGAGGACTTTGTCCGTAGCCAAGAACTTATTCCTATCGGCATCAGGGACTAGGCCGAAATATGAGGCGAACGCCGACTTCTTGCACCGCTCCTTGATGAACTGGACGTAGCCCTGGTCGGGCACCAGCGTAGAATCGTCTCCTACCACGTCCGCCTTGACCTTGTCCTTCTCGATGACATCCAAGAACAGGTGGATGCCCTTCGTCGCCATTATCCGGTTCAGGCTCAATACACGCTCCTGCTTGTCCTTGGTCACGGTGAACTCCTCCACGTTGACGGGGTTCCAGATGACGCGCACGGGACGCTGTAGCCTCTGGGTCAGGAACCTCGCGTGCCCCCGGGACACCCCGCAGAGCATCGGATACTCCCTCGGAGGCGGCGTCTGGTAGGGCTGTATCGAGTGACAGAGGCCGATAATCTCGTCCTTCTTGGTGGTGTAGGACCACTTGCTCCACGACATGTCCAGCACAACGTCATAGTCCGGTATCGACGCGTCGTAGAACCCGAAGGCCTCCTGTTCGTGGGCACGCCATCCGTTGAACGTGCGCCCGGTCCACTTCTGGCCGCCCCACTCGCGCTCCACGCCGTCGCTCCGCGCGTAGGCCATCTGTTGTTCGGGAGTCAGGGCGTCCCACGATGGCGGTCCTTCGATGAGCGCGACGCCCGACGGGGCCTTGGAGCCCTTGCTGGCTACCAATGTGACCGAGTGACCGGCCTCCGCGAGACCCAGCGCCTCCTCGTAGGCGACCCTTTCGAGTCCGCCGTAGTTCGCGGGAGGCGTCTTGAGCGCAAAGCTGCTGACGACGAGGACTTTCATGGCGAAACACCGAAGTCTACCGGGGCGAACGATTCGTGGGGCTGGTGGTTCGTCATCTTGCAACCACAGACGCCCGTTTCCTTGCCGCACCCATCGCAGATGACGAAATGGACGCCGTGGATGGATTCTTCGTCACGGTGGGCTGGAGAACCGCACCAGCAAACGAGCGCCGGTCGCTGACTCATCTTGAAGCCTCCGCCGCAACCCAAGCCCAGCCGTCGAACCGTAAGTCCTTGAGAACGTAGGTCAGCCCAGCCGCCTCCAAGTCCTCCGCCAGAGTCTCCGCGTCGTATCTCTGCTTGTGCTTCTCGTTGGTGAACGGGCGAAGTTCTTGAGGCCAAATCCATTCATTTGGAACAATCAGCACTATCTTCGACTCTTTGACGGCCTTCAGATATTCGACTGGATTCTGCTCTTGCTGAAGGAGTTCATTCGCCACGAAAACATCTGGCTTGCCTAGGAATGGCTTTAGGAACGCTGTGACTGGCGTTTCAGGCTGTTGGGACGTTCTTTCGCCTCCAATACTCTTGCCGCTTGCGTTCCCGGACACAGGTTGCACAGCGCCTCTCGCCTCTCGCTAACATGAACGGGACGAGATTATCGCCGCTGAGAGGATGCCCGTGGATACAGTGGGTCTTATCGACGTTGCGCCGAGTAATGGTGTCGCCTCTTAGAAGGTTCTCGCGCGTCGTCACAGGCTCTAGATGGTCAGGATTGACGCAGACGATGTTCTTGCACAGATGGTCGAGCGGAAGACCGCCGGGGATTTCGCCCTTCACGAGTTCATACGCAACTCGATGCGCCTTCCTCATCTTGTAGCCGACTTCAAACTCCCCATAGCCCGTCGAAGTCTTTCCCGCTGTCCAAATCCAGCACCCGTTCGGGCCGTTCTTATCCACCTTACTCCAGAATCGATGCTGGAAATACTCTGCCTCGTGACCCCTCTTAGCTTGGCCCATGTCTCTAGGCCCAGAACCTAGCAAGCGTGGTAAAAGCGAGCGAGTAGTCTCGGCGCTTCCCCAGAACTTACCAGATTCCGGTTTGCCCGACAGTGGAATGAGGTCTACCATTCTTAAGGCTGTCTGGTTTACCAGCCGATGTTCTCCCCCGGAAATTCAATCTTGAGCTGTCCGTTCCCACTCGGCATGAATTTGGCTGGACCCATATGCTTACAACGGACGGCTGTATGACAGAAGACCGGAATCCCGTGCTGCTTCGCCCTCACGCAGAACGAGAAGTCCTCCGACATGGCCCCCATCGGGAGCCGGGATTCCGTCCACAGGAACCATGAGGGCAACGAGTTCGCGGGCTGTCCGTCTATGGTCAGGTTGAACGGGCGCATCTTCTCGAAGACCTCCGTCCTGATTAGGAGGCAACCCGTCGCTACTGGGTCGCACTCCACCAAGGAGCCGGGCTGGTATTCGCCGTCGTTGATAGGCCGGAGGCCTTGGGGCGTGAGCCGGAGCATCTCGTTGAACGGCGGGTTGTGCCTCCTGCCGTAGAGCGCGGAGACGATGGGCTTGTCGGCGGCTACGAGCCTTGCGAACGCGTCCGGGGGCGGCAGTATGTCCGAGTCGATGAACCACAGCCACCGCGCGCCGCTGTTAAGCGCAGTCTGGACGGCCTTGTTCCTGCTGACATCCACGACCGGCTCGGGGAACTTTGCGAAGCCGACCTTCAAGTCCCTCGGGAACTGTCCCCAGAGCTGCTTCACGGCCTCGCCCGCTTCCTGATAAATCGTCTCCGCTCCGCTTATCGTCATAGCCACCAGAACGTCTAACGGCGACTTTTCCCAACTCCCGGAACCGCTCACGAAAGGGGAGTCGGCAGTTGGCGTATTTGAGTTTGCGAGCCTAGTGGGTGTAAATCAGTTCCGTGAACCAGCCCGCGGCCCCCACGGCGACGATGCCGCTGGTCATGGGTATCTCAAGCCTCGCCCCCGCGCTCGGGTTGTTGGCCGCAGACGAGCCGAACCCGCTCTGCGCCCCGAAGCCGTAGCTCCAGACGAGGAGGCCCGCGCAGCTCGCGCTCGCTCCGCTTACGCTGTCGAATATCTGAATCTGGGGGCCGCTGGACGATGCCCCCGGTCCCCCTGACATCGGGTAGACGAGGACGTTGTAGATGGTGCTGAAGCCGGAGCCGACGATGGTGAGCGTGGCTGCGCCGCTGACTACGGTCTTGGTGGAGACGGTGGCTGTGCTGCTCAAATCCATGAGGACAGGGTCGGCCTTCGATTAATAGAACTTGCGCGGGTTGAAGTTCTCTTAGCGCGTCGTCCCCATGACTCGCTCGTTGCCTGACCAGCCGCCGACCAAGTATTTCGAGGATAAGGGACCAGCCGTGAAGGAGTCGCTGAGAAAGGCGCATCCCGACTGGAGCGAGAGCAAGCTGGACCAGATGAGCCGGGCGACGCTCGCAGACGTTTGGTATCATAAGCTCACCCCGGAGGAGCGCGTCAAGCTGACCAAGCAATATGAGGGCGAGAGCGACGATGCGGAGACCGCAGTCAAGGCCATCCGCGCGAGCGACTTTGGCGAGATGAACAAATTTACCGAACCGGGCACGGAGCCCGCAAACATCGGACAGGACGACGGCGACATCGCGCCCGTGGAGGCGAAGGTGCTGACAGAGAAGGAGCGCGACAAGCTCCCGGACCAGAAGTTCGCCTACCCGGAGGGGCAGAAGCTCCCCATCAACGACGCGGAGCATGTGCGGAACGCGCTCGCCCGCTTCAACCAGACCGACCTTCCCGCCGACAAGAAGGGCGAAGTCCTCGGACGCATCTGTAGCGCCGCCAAGAAGTTCGGCATCGAATCCGAACTCTGCAAGAGCCGGGGCAAAGCCGAGGCGACAGACACCAAGATTCACTTCCCCAGCCACAGGTTCTTCTACACGGCAGAGCCCAAGTTCGGCGGCGAGCAGGGCGACATACTGATGAAGGCCATCGTCCTCGAACCGGGGCTCAACGTCAACGGCTGGGAGGTGGACGAGCCTGAGTTCGGGAGGGTCGCCGACGCCTACAAGGCCGGACGCCAGCTAAGGCTCGACCACGACAAGGAGCATGTAAGCTCGGTCTTCGGCAAGAGCTTCAACGGCCAAGTGATGAGCGGCAAGGACGCGGCCAACTATCTCGGCCACGATGTCCCCGGGCTGGACCCGGAGGGCACGGTGGTCGTCGCCGACTTCGTGGCTACGCCGATGGACCCGCAGGTCCGCACCAACATAATGAAGGGCTACGTCGAGACGTGCAGCATAGGGCTCGACGCGAACGCCTTCTGCAAGGCCTGTGACCAGCCCGTGACGATAACCGCAGACGGCTCTGTGAACCGCTCCTGCACGGACCTCAACGCGGGCATAGTCCTCCGCAACGTGGATGTCAAGGAGTATTCCTACGTCAGCGAGCCCGCGTTCCCCCACGCCATGCTCTACCCTAGTTTCAGCGCGGCGGTCAGCGCGACGCTGGGAAGTTCTCTTAGTATCTCCTCAAGGAAGACAGAGGCATCAATGTCCCAGGTCTCGAAGGTCGAAGCCAAGACGGCAGAGCCCAAGGAGGAATCTGTCCATCCCCAGATACAGATGGACGCGGACGCCTACGCGGAGCAGCGCATGAACGACTACAAGCGCGGCCTCGCTGACGCGGCCAAGTTCCGCGCCGCACCCGGCGACACCACCGAGCAGGACGAGGCGAGCGCCAAGGCCAACGCGGAGGGAGACGGGCGCACGGAGGCCAAGGCGTCGAAAGACCAGGTCGCCACCACCAACAAGACGGGGACCAAGAGCGTAGCGCAGTCGGCCAAGGACGACCTGATTGCGAGGGTCACGCGGCCCACGGAATACGCGTTCAGGAACGACCCGGCGATGATAGAAATATTCAAGGCGGCGGTCCAAGACCCGAAGGCTCCATCGGAGGTAAAGTCCAAACTAGGAGGTGTGTTCCGGTAGATGTCCTACAACACGGGGCAGCCGCCCACTCCAGTCTCGGAATCCACAGCCATCGAGGTCCGTAGGACCGAGGGCACCGTCCACAGCTACGTCGCCATCGGGACGATAGCCGCAGGGAGCCTCGTCAAGCTCACCAACTCCGGCCTAGTCCAGACGGTGGGCACGGAAGACCCGGCGGCAGTCCTGGGCGTCACACTCTACACAGCGACCAGCGGTTCGAGGATAGCCACCGCTAGAGGGCAGATGCGAGTCACTTGGGACGGCGTGGGCACGGTCACGCCGGGCGTCGAAGTCCAGGCCTCGATAACCAACTCGGGCTGGTTCACCGCGAACAACTCGGGAACCCTCACCAGCGTCGGCCGATACGACCCTATGCCCGGATATGGAACCCTGGTAGCCGCCAATTCTGGCACGCTACAGGTGATTACCCTCCCATAGAGGTGTTGAGAGCAAATGTCTATCTCCGTCCAGCAGTTGGTAACGACACAGACAGAGTTCGCGTATCCTGAGCTTTCGACGCGGATAATCCAGGCCATCTTCCCGGCCAACATCTTCGTCAACACCCTCACCTACTACTCCATCGCCGACCGCCAAGTCCCGGCTGTCACCTTCGTCCTCCAGAACATCCCGACGAGCCAGCCCACCATCATGCCCATCTCGGAGTCGGAAGACATCCCGGTGGACATGACCCCATACAGCAAGTCAACCGTGACTCCGCAGTTCTGGGGCGACGCCATCCGCATCCCGAGGAACGTCACAGAGGACTTGCAGATTCCGGTGATGCAGGACTACCTCCAGCGCATCACCTACAAGACGCAGTTCACCAGGGACAAGCACGTCGAGCAGACGCTCAACGCGGCCCTCAGCTCCACGGCGCACGTCGAGGGGAACAACAACTTCGTCGGCTTCACCGGCACGGGCTTCGGCCTCACCGGGACTCTCTCGCAACTGGACATCAGGACGATGAAGGCGAACGTAGAGAAGGACACGAACAACTTCCTCATCACCGACCTCATCCTCAACGCCATCAACGCGTCCGACCTGATACGCGTCCCTAACTACGTCAGCGCGTTCTACTACGGACGGACGGACGTGGGAGTCAAGGGCGCGGTCCAGCAGGCCACGGCCCCGATAGGGCTACTCCACGGCTACAACGTCTGGGTCAGCAACGTAGCGACGGCGGGGACCGCTTACGCGCTCGCGGCAGGCGGGGCGAACGTCAACAACCAGTATTCCGCGCTCGGGTTCTTCGTAGAGAAGAGGCCCCCGACGGCGGAGCAGCTGTTCTGGCCTTCCACCGACGAGTTCCGCGTCTGGGTCACGACAAGGTTCAAGGCCTACGTCGCCCGCGCCCAGGCCGGCTACACCATCACAGGGCTGAACACCTCGTAGGAGTGGCTGGACATGGCGACATTCATCAACACGGAACAGACCTACAGCATCAGCGGAGTCAACGCCGTCTGGGTCGCCGCGGACCCGGTCTTCTCGTCCGTCAGGAACTCCGGCGGCATAGTCAGCGTAGCAGGCCCCGTCATGGTCAAGAACATCTACCTGCTCTACGCGTCCGGACAGTCCACAGCCGCCTCTGAGTCGGGGCTCGTCATCACGGTCAACAACGCGACAAGCGGCATGGCCGCGGTCCTGAGCGGAGCCGACACCCTGTTCAACTACGCGCCCGGAGCCCAGTCGGGCCTCGTCAACGGCCTCGCCCTCGTCCCGATGTCCACGCCCCTAGGCCCTATGGACTTCATCTGCCGCTCGGGGCTCGTCACCAACAACGCGGGGACGCACGTCTTCGACCTCGTCGTGACATACGCTTCACGCCAAGCCTGACCTGAACGCTTAACTAGCGGCGGCGGGTAGCAGAGGCCAGATGTCCAAGACCGACCTAACCACGGGCCAAGTCGTCGATACGTCCACCACGCTCCCCAAGCAGGCGGGGCGTCCGGCGCGAAAGGCAGAACTCTACAAGGGCGAGCCTCCCCAGTCGAACGACGGCAAGATGCCCCAGGTCTTCACGATACAGCAGAAGTGCGGCCTAGCCGATGTCGATAGGCAGGGCAAGAAGTTCAACTGCGCGCAGAAGCTACAGGTCGTCAGGGTCAAGAACCAGGTCTTCGAGAAGGACGAGTCCGGGTTCGGCGGCCAGCTCAACTATGACGACAAGGACATCCGGCAATACATCACCTGTCCCATACACGGCGGGCTACCCACGGGCTACCAGTCATGGGAACCTGGGCAAAACTCCAAGCTCTAGTCCGACGACGGCAGACTTGGGACGAGCGCTACGCCGAGTTCCTCACCCCCGACAGGGCCTACACCGACTTTGAGACCAAGCGGCTCATGTATCGCGGAGCGCCCTACTGCCTCAACTGCAAGGCCAAGGTCATGTCCTATGGCTCGTTCTGTGCCGACTGCAAGGACATCGATACGGTGAAAGTCCCCGAGCCCATGAGCCCCGCAGAGCAGGCGAAGGCGTGGGACAAGCTCGACCGCATGGCCGAGGAGCGGCGCAAGGACGAACAGAAGTCTTAATACGCGTCAGCCCTGATTTCTCCCTGTATTGAGCTTAGTGACGCAGGCGCAAGTCACCGACATCGTGAGCGAGTGTAATGGAGCGGGAAGCGGGCCATACACGATTTTTAACGTTTCAAATGTTTCGAGCGGGCAAATCTATGACCGCATCACGGAGGCCAACGCCTTCCTACAGCAGTCCGTGGGGCTCGGGGGCGCGACACCCGTGAACGCGTGGCAGACGGAGTGCATCAAGAGGTTCGAGGTCGCCTACGCGTCCGCGCACCTTGCCTCCAATCTGATTGGCGTGATAATCACGGACGGGTTCAACGTCACCACCGGAGGCATAGCGATACAGCGCCAGACAGCCCAGCAGCAGGCGTATGTGAGGTTCATCACCGACCACCTGAACAACGCGATGGAGTGGCGCAAGATGCTCAACCCCTGGTTCTACCCGGGCAGTCCCACCTACCCGCAGGGCTCGGACGAGTATGGGAACCCCGTGGGCTACTGGAACACGAGCCCCGCCCGCTACTGAGGGATTCGCAAACGCTTCCACGAAGTTCCGTTAATCCGGCAACAGCTAGAGGATAGTTCTGTTGTCCTCCGAGCAAATCGATAAGGAGCGTCTTGCGGTGCTGGAGACGAAGGTAGCCGACTTGAGGACCGACTTCGCCAACATCGAGAGCAAGCTCGACCGGATGACCGACCGGCTCGAAGCCAACGGGAAGCTCCTCGCGGGCTACGTCACCTACAACCGGATACTCTGGCCCGTGGTCACGGTGCTGGTAGCGGTTATAAGTTGGCTCGTCGGAACACACTTCTAGCTTGTCTGGAACCCCTGACTCCATACGCATCTTCCTCAACGCCATCCAGTCGGGCGTCGTCGTCTCGGGCAACAACTACATCACGGTCTCCAGGGTCGTCAACTCAGGCGACGCAATCTCGTCCCTCCGCGTGAGCGGCGCGAGGGACTACATCGGGCTAAGGCTACAGCGCGACGCGACCGTCCCCATGACCGGAACCTACTTCACCCAGGTCGCGGACACCGTGACGGCGGACATCTACCACCACGACTTTACGAGCAACGCCTCGGGCGTCACCGACTCGGGGGCGAGCGTCGCCATAGTAGAGCGCATGGTCAACGACTACAAGCTCACCGTCTCGGGATACTCGTGGTCGGGCGTGGCCCCTCCGAAGCTGATAGCCGAGTCGCACCCGATGGCTCAGGCGCAGTTCGCCCGGGCAGAAGTTTCATATCGCCTAAGATATTTGCTCTGAGCGTGGGCCGTGCATGATGCTACGCGAGATGCGTGTGCTAACCCTTCTGTGGGGGTTCCATGAAACACACGGCCTTCCGCTACACTTAATAGTGAACCTGAAGATTGTCTGGGCATGGTAAGAATGTTCAGGCAGGGCGATGTCCTTCTGGTTCCGGTAGCTGCTGTCCCTAACGGTGCGACCAAGACGGACAATCGCGTCCTCGTCATGGGCGAAGTCACAGGGCACAGTCACCGCATCACTGGTCAGGTCTCCGTCTACAAATGGAAGTCGCCCGCTCAAAGTTGGCGAGACGAGGAGACCTACCTTTCAGTGACAGATGCCGAGTTAGTCCACGAGGAGCATGGGCCTATTCAGGTTCCATCCGGAATCTATCAGGTCAGAAGGCAACGAGAGTATGACCCCGCAAGAGCCAGATTCGTCATGGACTGACTGGACGAGGATAAAGCGGAAGAAAGGCAAGAAGGTAAAGTCTCCCTATCCTCAAGACCGGATGGTCGCGCTCCAGCGAAGGCAAGACACCCTATCAGGGGTGAAGCGGGTCATGCGTCTCCCCGATGGGAGGTTCCACGACGACAAGGACTCCGCTGTCGAATGGCGAGACGGCGAAAAGGTCTACTTTCTCGAAGGGATAAGGTTCGACTATGAAATCTGGAAGGGGCTGGTGGACAACACACTCGACCCGCGCACCGCTCTGACCCTGAAGAACATGACCCAGAGGAGGTTCGCCATCAAGCGGATAGGATACGCCGAGATAGTCGAGAAGCTAGGGTTCAAGGAAATCAAGAGTGAGGGCGACTATCACCTCTGGGTCGGCCACCTAGACGACGACGATAACAGAGCCGCCTACATCATGCAGATGAAGTGCCCCTCTACCAAGATGGACTACTACATCCGCGTCCCTCCCGTCGTAGACTGGACTATCCACGACTATATCGCGTGGACGTTCGGATTCGAGAACAGGCCCATCAAGAACGAGGCGGTCCTCTATCAGCCTGAGAAGGAAACGTAAGTTCTCTTAGCCATTAGCGCGTCACTTCGACGCAGATAGAACAGATTGTCAACCTCGCCTCCGGACAGAACTCAGTCGTGGTGGGCCGCGCTAACCCGCATCATCATCTCCGGCGTGCCCTACGCCGCTGTCAGCGACGGCTCGGCCAAGTGGGGCTACAAGATTGCGGAGGAGGCGGTCACGGGCTCCAACATACCCTACCTCGGGACGGGCGTCTTCCACGGCGAGGTCCAGTTCAAGGGCATCGGGGCTCCGACGGACAGGTGGGACAACATCGTCACCTCTTCGTCAGGCGTCGTCTCGTCGTTCGGCATGACGGTCCGATACGCGGACACCACGGGCTCGTCGTCCGGCGCGAGGACTTGGACCTACTCGGGCAAGTTCACCGAATACCAGCAGTCGTTCTCGAAGGACGGCGCGGTGATGTTCGACGTGAAGGCGATACTCGGCTCCGAGCCGACCGCTGTGATGTCGTAGGGGCGATGAGCCTTTAGCATCCAAGTCGTCGTCGATGACACCGAAGCCCTCGCCCTCCTGTCTCAAATCGGGGAGTCCGTCAGCGACATCGCCCCGGGGCTCGAACAGGCCGTCCAGCAGGTCGCCATCCCGAACCTTCAGGAGCTGTCCGCGCAGGAATACGAGGTCGTCACGGGGATGTATTCGCTCGGCTGGGAGGTCGTCAGCGCCGGAGGAAACGTCGTCGTCGTGGGGAACACCGCAGAGGCTATATCCGACGGCTACCCCTACTCTCTCTCGCTTGAGTATGGATGGCGCTCTCACCCAGGGGCATACGTCGCCCAGACCGCAGCCGAGATGTCAGTCGAAGGGATTTCGGAGGCGCTTCTGAACTGGGTGATGTCCCTGCTCCCGACCTGACGGAAGAACAGAAGTTCGAGGAGCTGAAGAAACAGTTCCTCAACGAGAGGGTCTACAGGTTCCAGCCCACGGTGAACGCCATCGAGGACGCGAACTGGGGCAAGCCGGTGTTCATCACCATCGGAGACAAGAAGTGGACGTTCAGGAAGCTCGTCCACGCGGAGGTCACGATGATAACAGGGCTCCCCTATTTCCACAAGCTCATCTCGCAGAAGCCCCTCGACGACAAGGAGGCGCAGGAGTGGAAGGGCACCCAGAAGACCATGACCGCCGCGCTGTGCGCCGAGCCCAATAGCTGGCTCCAGTTCGTGGAAAAGTCGCCCGCGTGGGTCGAGCAGGTGTTCGCCTCGCTGATGAAGGAGTCCACGATAGACGTTCTCGCGCTGGACGAGTTCTTCGACTCGGACTACGGCTGGAACTACGGGCTGCTCTGGTTCGGGATGATGACGCGGACACCCAGCGAGGTCGGGGCGATGTCTGAGCGCGACTATCAGGCGGTCTCGTCGTGGTTCCGCAAGAACAGGGAGCGCATGAACAAGATGCAGGGGCCGATGAAGCGATGAAAGTCTGCGGCAAATGCTACGACGACATAGCGACGGCGATGGATGGTGATTCCCTGGTCTACCATTTCCTCGGTGAACCCGTCACCGAACTTGATTGTGAGTTCTGGGCGCACAAGGTCAACCGGCAGATGGGGGCGCGCGCTTGAGCGCGGGTGTAACCATCGACTTCCAAGGAGACGCCTCGGGAGTCCAGGCCGCAGCCGCCGACGCGACAGCAGCAGTAGAGTCGGTGGGGGCCGCTACCCAGCAGTCCTCCGCGATAGGCGGCAACGCGCTCCTCGGACTGACGGGGCAGTTCTCCATGATGGGGCTGACCGCCGTGATGGCCTACGACATGACCTCGGCCTACGGGGCGAGATATGCGATGGTCCAGCAGCGCGTCCAGATAGCTCAGGAGAACGTCACCAAGGCCCTGATGAGCTACGGGGCGGGCTCGATTCAGGTGATTCAGGCGCAGCAGCAGCTCACCGCCACGCAGGAGGAGGCGAAATACGCTCAGGGCGAATACAACCGGGAGATGCTGATGATGGGGGCCATGATTGCGCCGCAGATGATGATGGCGCTCCCGAAGGTCGTCATAGCGATACAGGAATACACGGGCGCGGCGCGTGCGGCGACGATAGCCTCGAACGCCCTCTCGATGTCGATGGTGGGCCTGCTCGGCGCGGGTATAGGCGTGGTGGCGATGGTAGCCCTGATGTCCTTCGCGGGAGGGACGACCGGGCCTCAGTCCAGCAACGTCAACGTCTACGGGAACGTCAACATGACGGGGGGCATCGCCAATCCCTACCAGTTCGGCACCTCAGTCCAGTCGTGGACGCAGAGCATGAGGGGCTAGATGTCCTCCGTCACCTTCAACGTGATAATCAGCGGAGTCAGCGTCTCGGGTGACCTGGACGTGAGCAAGACCCCGCTCCAAATCAACCTCGGCAACTCCGACTCTATCGGCATGGCGACGTTCGCGCTCCAGAACGCCAACGGGCAGTATTCTTCCATGCTGTTCAGCGGCCACGCCCTGTTCCAGATAGACGCGATGCAGGGGAACAATGTCATCCAGACGGTCTTCCGTGGGACTCTTGAGACGGCGTCGCCGGTGGTGGATGTCATCTCGAACGACGGCTCTCAGGTGCAGTTCACCGGCTACGACTTTGCGCAGGAACTCCTGGGGTTCGTCAGCCCGGACGCGCGCCAGCCCTCGACGATAGTGGTGAGCGGCGACCCCGGATACGTCTCAGGCGGCTCCGCGATTTCTTTGATTTCGGGCGACCAGGGCATGGGCGTCCTCACGGGGATGGACCTCGCGCTCTACGTCTCCGGCGCGATAGGCTCGGGCACCGTCGGCTACCCGGTGGGAGGGTATACGCTCGGCAAGCCCCTCGCGGCGTCCATCAGCGCCTTCATGTCGCAATACTTCGGCAAGTCGGGCGACACCACGGGCACCAACTCGGGGCAGGCGTTCTCGTTCAAGCCCTACGTCTCCGGCATCTCGATATGGGGCTCAAACCCCTACTACAAGGCGTGGTATGCGCCGGACTACGACCTCTCGGGGAACGACACCAACTCGAACTACTGGATAACCTACCACACACTCGTTGCGAAGCAGGAGATTGCGTGGGATGTCCTCAAGAAGATAACCCGGCAGGGATATGCGATAGACAGGAGCGGCACCAAGACCCAGTTCGAGCTTTACGTCGGAGTGTCGGGTGACCTGCACATGAGGACCAGCGGCGCGACCACGTTCCTCGCCTCGGGCATCTCCCTCATCTACTACCCCGCCGGGACATCGGGCTCCCAGAACAACAACGTCGAGCAGATACAGTCGCTCCCGTGGGACTCGACCAACATCAAGAACTTCATCGTGGGCTGGTTCCCGACGTGGACGACCTTCCCGTTCGGCGACGACTACACCGACATCGCCTCGTTCTCCGGCGGCTACTGGAGCATCACCAACGTCCAAGGCGGGACCGGTGGGACCACCGCGCTCTCGGGGGGACCGCCAGCGCCGGGTTCTCCGGGCATGATGTCCGTCGTCGGGACGCTCTCGGGCGTGACCGCCGCGGTCGGAAGCACGACCTACGACCTGTTCTTCAGGTTTTGGAGCGGCTACACCCTCGACCTGACCAAGTGGAACGTCTCCGGAGGGGCGGGCGTGGGAATCAGCTTCCAAGTCCAGCCGAACGACAACGACCCCAACGCGAGCCCCCAGACTCTCACGCTCCGCATCGTGGACACCAGCGGCAACTACATCATAATCTCGGGGCAGGCGAGCAACATCCTGCTGCTGGACGCGAACCAGGTCGCCAACTCGGGCTGGAGCCAGGTCAACCAGCCCATCTACACGCAGAGCGGCACCTTCTACAGCGGGGACGGCAAGACCACGGGCTGGGCGTTCGGGCACGTCTCGGGCATACCCGGGGCGGTCGCCTCCGGCATCCCTGACATGACGCGCATCAACGGCATCGGCATCGGCTTCGGGATGTATGGTTCCATCAACCCCAGCATCTTCACCCTCGCCGTGGACCAGCTACAGTTCAACTTCGTCTACAACTTCAACCCGCTCGTCGCCTACAACCAGGCGTCCATCTCCGGCTATGGTCGACGATACGAGGTCTTCCAGTTCCCCTACCAGTATACCGACAGCGGGGCGCAGGCCGTGGTGACTTCGGAGCTTGTAGGGAAGATGTTCTCGCGGCAGATAGGGACGTTCGTCGTGAAGGACAACCCGAACCTCCCGTTCAGCGCGCAGTTCGGGATAACGCCGGGACAGGCTTTCGTCCTCGACTCGCCCATACTTGCCGCAGGCTCGGGGCAGTTCTACGGCTACTGGGTGACTACATCCGTGAAGCACGAGATGGACATGACGCGGGGCTTCATCACGACGATACAGGCCTACCCGTTCTTCTCGGGGGCGACCGTCCTTTCAGGGCAGAACATCATCACCTACTCCCTGACCAAGCCCATGCAGGTCCAGCCGAACGTAGGCGCGATGATGCCGAACACGACCCCGTGGTATATGTGGCATCCGGTGAACGCGTGACATGGCCCCCCTCGTGAGCTGGGGTCCGGCGACGTTCATCGGCTCCGGCGTCGGGGGCTACGCGCCGACCAAAATCGCCGGACCCGTCCGCGCGAACCACATAGTTGAACACGAAGTCCCGGCGCGCGAGGGCGGCGTCATCGAGTATCTGGGGAGCAAGCAGCCGACCTACCAGTTGAAGGGCTTCCTCGCGCCGACGCCGGAGACCATCCAGTCGGGCGTGTCTCTGTCGGTCCTCTCGGGCCAGCTATACTACGGGCTCGGGCCTGACGACTCGCTCCACTACCTCCAGGGACTTCGGGGCTCGGGAGCCCAGCTTCTCAGGCTCGAAAGCGTCTGGTCCAACACCGGGAACGGCCCCATCCTCTACGAGAACGATTTCTTCTACGCGACCAACATGACCTTCGGCATGGAGGCCGGGCGCGGCTACCCCTACTACCCCTACGGCATCGACCTGATGCGGGCGAGCTACGCGACGTGGGGCAACACCTCGGGGACGACCACGCTCGGGAACGACGCGGGAGGGGCTACGAGCGGGGCGTATCTCAGCGGCTACTACAGGGCCTACACCTACGAGATTACGCGGGCGGTCAGCGCGGCGATGGGGCTCGGGTTCTACGCGCTTGCCGTCCACGGGACATACCACGCGCAGATGGCGATAGCGGGGATAACCTCCGGAGGGCCTTATCTGGCGACCACGGCGTCCCAGGTCGTCAACTCGGGGTTCAACTATTTCCCGCTCAACCCGAGCGTCACCCTGACCAGCGGCACGACCTACAACATCGTCATCGGGAGCGACGCCCCCAACAACGGGGCTTGGGCCTTGGCCTACACGGACGCCGGTGCGACGGGCCTCTCGTCCCTCCAGAGCGGCATCGCCTACTCGCTGGGCTTCGGGGCCGGGTTCTTGCCGGGCAGCTACTCGGACATCAGCGGCTATGCGTTGGACATCTTCGTGGTGACCCCATGATTGGGCGACGCTTGGAAGATGTTCTGGATGAACGGCTGGGGGCCGCTCCCTCCGGTCGTGCCACCGGGTTCGGTCGTCCTTGGGGGCGTCGTCCTGTCAGGCGTCCAGACTACCGTCTTCAGCTACGCCGACTACCTCCCCGAGCACCAGATTCCCGGACGTGAGGGCGGTATTGTCGAGCGGTTCGGCTCACAACTGGGCGTGGTGAAGCTCCACGGCTTCGCCGACTCCTCCGGCGCTGAAATCCTTCTCTCGACGCTACAGGGCTACCGTGGGACCATCCAGTCCCTCAGCATCCACAGCACGGCCAGCGGCTACCTGTTCTTCTCGGGGGTCGTCAACGTGGACTCGATGCAGTCCTATCCGGGGCCGGGCTACGGCTACCCGTTCTACTATTGGAGGCTGGAGGGCAAGGTGTCCGGGGCGCTCTACTGAGCGCCGAACGGCTTGTCCGGGTTCCCGGCTATCAAATTTCCCGCGCGGTCCCTTGCGAACACGACGTTCCCCCCCATGAAGATGAACATGGGGACTTGGTCGAGCTGCCCGAAGGCGGCCTGGTTCCCCTGGTAGCCCTGCTGGTTAGAGTCGTAGATGACGTGGGCCTGCGGCGCGATGAACGTGGCTATGCCGCTGATGGGCGCAAGCTCGTAGATGCTCCCGGACTGCTGGAAGGCGAGCGTCTGGCCGCTCTGCTGGTCGAGCTGGAACACGTCGCCCTGGAACGTGCCGAGGGGCTTGCCTTGGAGATACAAGGGGCCCGCGTCCTGTCCTGACTGGGGCATCTTGGTTCTTTCATTCCGCTTCCCGAAACTAAGAGAACTGCCGTGACCGACGACATCGTAATCCTTCCCCCCGATTCTACAGGGAAGTCCATGCGGACCATCAAGCAGACCGTCGGGGTGAACGTCACCGAGGCGGAGGTCGTCCACATCGCGTCGCCTACGAACGCGAGCGGCATAGCCGAAGTCGTCGTCAGCGCCCTCAACGTCAACGTCGCTGGCGGCCTCACAGTTTCCGGCGGAGTGACCGTGTCGGGCGGGATTCAGGTCTCCGGGACGGTGAGCGTGTCGGGCGTGGTCAGCGTGTCCGGGAACGCGGTCCAGAACTCGGGCCAGTCCGTCAACGTCATCGCGCTCAACAACATACGGGTCTCGGGGTCTCCTCTGACGATAACCGGCGCGTCGGGCGGTATTGCCCTCCCCAACGTCACGAGCAAGTCCGTCCTCGTAACGAACCACTCTGGCAACGCGGACATGTATCTCGGCTCTGCGACCGACGTTCCCTACTCGGGCTTCGGCTACATGTTCATGGGCTCGACCTCGGTGTCCGTGGACGTGGCGAACCCCAGCACGGTGCTCTTGGTGGCGACGACCTCGGGCCAGAAGGCCTCGTATGTCGTGGTGATGGCGTAGTGGCTCCGCGCATCAGCGCGGCAGGCGGCGTAGGCCCTCTTGCTACAGGTGTCTACTCCATCAAGCAGGATAGTAACGGCAACCTCGGAATCTTCAATGGCGCGACCGAAATCGCGCTCATCGACTCAAACGGGAACATGGAGCCGAATACTTCGACTCCTCTGACGGGCGCGACCTACGGCATGGGCAAGGGCATCAATCCGCTCGTCTTTAACGTGCCGACGGGCAAGTTCTTCTCGTTCAGGGTCAACGGCACGGGTCAGATAGAGTTCGGCAGCCTGTTGCTGACCTACAATGGAATTTCCGTGGCAGGGAACGGCATCCCATCTATCTACGGCACACCGGGCTTGGGTGTCAACCTGAACACCACGGCAACACAGATTTGCACCTACACACCAGCGGCGACGGGCTTCTACTCCGTGAGGATTGCGATAAGCTGTAAGACGACTTCGACCGTGGCTCTGACTATCTCCTATTCCGACCCGCAGGCCGGGACTATCACCGCCCAGCAAATCTACTCCAAGGCACTCACTGGTGGCACAACGGACTCGGTCACGTTCAATGTCTTGGCAGCGGGTGGAACGGCCATCACCGTCAACGGAACTGACTCGCTGGCCCTCGGCGACGCTTACGCTTCAGGCCAAGTCGAAGAACTTCAGTAAAACGGTTCTTTTCAACCGCGTAGATAAAGAGAACTCGGATGTCCATCACCCACGCCCACCAGCTAATCAATAAGGCGAACACGACCGACCCGAGCATCGTCAGCGCGGGGGACTGGAACGCGAACCATGTCCTAAGCTGGGGCCTGCTCCAGAACAACCCATCCTACATCATCACAAACTCGGGCGGCGTCTACGACGCGGTCAACGGCAACACGAGCGTCATCGACTATACCGGGTCTGGAGCGATAGCAGTCATCCAGAGCGCTATCAACGCTCTTACCTCGGGCGGCACGGTCTTCCTGAAGAACGGGGTCTACAACCTCCTCAGCAGGACGCAAGACCCTGCTCTTGCCAACATCTACTACTGCATCGCCATGAAGCCTGGCATCCGGTTCATGGGCGAGAGCACCACTGGCACGATTCTATTCCTCGGCAGCGGCCTTCAGGCGAACATCCTCTTGGGCGACGGTATCTCGGGAGGAACGGGTCCGGCAGACAACTGCGAAATCTCCTACATGACGCTGGACGGCAACGTCGCCAACCAGACTGACGCAGGGACAGACGGGAACCAATGCGGCATCTACATGGACCGCTCGGTCCGCGTCACCTACCGCAATCTGATTGTCCAGAAAACCATGCACCAAGGCATCTACGACTCGTTTTCCAGCGGGACGCTCGCGGAGCACCTGTATTTCCTCGGGACGGGTTACGAGGGCCTCAGCGTCTCCGCGTGCAAGTTCGGCACCTATCACGACATCGTCTGCGACACCTGCGGGAGCGGAGCCGTGGCTGCCGGGTTCATCTACAACACGGGCTTCTACCCGTCTGGGAACGACAGAGGCAACGTCTTCTCGAAAATCGTCTCGGTGAACAGCCCCGGCTACGGTATGGGCATCCAGTCGGACGGGAACACGGATGACTTCCAGGGCAACACCTTTGTCGGCATCACGCTCATCGGCGCGAACAACACCGGCCTCGCGGTCGGGGGCACAAGCGCCGCTCACGTCAACGGAAACACCTTCTTGGGAGTCGAGATTGTCGCGTGCGGCAACCAAGGAGTCGCCCTCACCAATGCGAACGACAACAAGTTCTACGGCGTGAGAGTCTCAGACTGTAGCGGCACCGCACTCAACATCAGCTCGTCGCAGAGGAACTTCTTCTACGGATTCGAGGCGCTCATCAGCGGAGGCGGCGTCTTTCAGGATGGCATCAACGAGAACACCTTCCCCGGCCAACAAGCCTCAACCGGCAACATGATGATTGGCGGTGACTTCTCAAGGTGGAGTGGGCGTGGGCAAAAGCTGGACATCACGACCTCTGGCGGCACTCCGATAGCGGTGGTAGATGTGCGCGGCATCAATCCGATAGGCTCGCTGGCGACCCCGTTCAATGTCGCAAACGGCACTATAGGCCTCGGCGGCCTTTCGGGCGCGCCTAGTAGCGGCATCGTCTTTACGGCCACGCAGGATTTCATCATCTACTCCAGCGGGGGGACTGGCAGTTCGATAACCACCAAGGATGGGCAAGGGAACGTGATGGACTCGGCGCTGACCTCGGGCATGAACCGTTATCTATTGCAGGGAGGACAGACGATAACATGGGGTCCAGTGAGTGGGTCAGCGGCCAACGTCCAAGTGTTCTTACCGTAGAGGAGAAGGAGCGCGTCGAGGGTCGCAATTTCGGCGACGACTACTAAACTAATCTTCACTGATTAGTCTACGCGAGTCCGGAGGGGCGACGATATACTCCCCGCCACTACAGGCCCATGAAAACATCCGTAAGAAAGAGCGCATCCAAGATAGCCATCGCCCTGCTCTCAGTAGGGCTCCTCGCAAGCACCGCGACCGCCGTATCCCTCATCTTCACCCTCAACACGCCCGCGACGCTCACCGTGAACGACCCCGGGCTCGCCCTGTTCGCAAGCGACTGCACCACGCCTCTCACGACGCTCGCGTTCCCGTCGGTGACGCCCGGAGGCTCGACATCCGTCGAAGCGTGCCTCGTCCCCGGAGGGTCAACGTCCGAATACATCGACTCGAACTCGCTTACGACCACTCTGCCATCGACAATCGGAACCCTGAGCTGGACGATAATCCAGAAGCAGGGCAACAACCAGCTCTCGCCGCCGATACAGTTGCAGCCCGGGAACCCCGGTAGCGTGATGCTGTTGAACTTCACCCTCACGACCACGGCCAGCGCCACGAGCCAGCCCTTCACCGTCACGATAAGCGTCTACAACGCGTAGACGCGCTCCCCTTTTTTCAGCACAACGTTTAAAGGCTAATTCATTTAAAGCGTAGTCCCAGCATGGCGCAAGCCGCTGTTTCTGAGTCAATCAAGCTGTCGAAGATACGCCCACCGTTCTACCAGATGCGGAAGGACATGGGCAAGCCCGAAGAAATCGAAGAACTGAAGCACTCAATCAAGGAACGCGGTCTTGAGAACGCCATCAAGGTCAGGCCGGTGCCGAAGGACAGCCAAGGGCGCGACTTTGAGATTGTCACTGGGCGCAGACGATACATGGCCTTACAGCAACTCGGATTCACGGAACTGATTGTGGGTGAACAGGTCAAGATTACGCCTTGTGACGACCAGACATCGCTTGAACGCGCCTTGGACGAGAATCTGAGGCGAAAAGACATCACGGCAGTCGAGGAGGCGGAAGCCTACTACGCCTATGTCAACGAATACGGGTATGGCGGGGTCAGCGAACTCGCCAAGAAGCTCGGGGTCAGCCACAGCCACATCTCCGACCGCATGAGCATCCTCAACATGGACGAGAAACTTGTCACACGTGTGACCGCCGACGAGAAGCTGCTTGCGAGCGACAACAGCAAGATTACCCCCTCTCATGCTGAAGCCATATCGCGCCTCGACACCGAGTCAGCCACGCTCCTCGCAGACGAGATAGGCGAGCGGGGAATAACGGTCAAGCAGACGCAACAAATCGTCTCACTCAAGAACCAGGGCTGGGAGATTGAACACGCCGTGCAACGCGTCCTATTCCATCCTGAGTTCGTCGAGCAGATGAAAGAGGGCGGCACCAAGCCCTACAACATGACAGAGGAGGCGCGAAGCGACATCGAGATTGCGCTCGGCAAGGCCCTCCATGAAGTCGATGCAGCGATGAACCGGATGCCCGAGGGTGAGGAACATGCGGTATGGCAGAACAAGATACGCTACCCACTACATCAACTGGTAGACCAAACGATTAAGATTAGGAAGCAATACAGGTCGAGCGAATGAGCGACGAACGACGAAAGAAGGCCCGTGTTCAGCGCCTCAAGCGTAGATATGGTTTCACCGAAGCCCATGTCCAACATATCCTCGATGTGCAGAAGGGCAAGTGCGCCATCTGTCAGCATCCCATACTTGAACCTCAAGATGTCTTCACGGGCGGCATACGCGGCAAGATGGTCAAGCGCGTCTGTTATGCTGTAGACCACGACCACAGAACGGGAAAGGTGAGAGGTTTGCTTTGTCGCAAGTGCAACCTGATGATAGCCTACGCCGATGAGGATGAGAAGATTCTGCAACGCGCAATCGCTTATCTCGTGATATGGAGCGAGTTCCACAAGCCTGACCCGGAGATAGAGAAATGAACGCTACCGACCAGCGGAGGAAACTCGAACCCGAAGACTACGGACGCATCCGCTATGCGCTGGACATGAACTACACCATCCGCGAAGTTGCCTCAGTGTGGAACGTATCTACTAAGTATGCAAAACGGATTAGGGAGGGTCATTTCACGTTCGCATCGGACGGCACAGTGACATTCAGCACAGCACCAGACCACACCGACCCGCTACCGCTCAAGATGCCGACTTGCTCAGGTTGTGGGATGTCCTACGGCTTGTCCGGCCTTGAATCACACTATGCAATCTACACCTCCGGCAACACGAAAGAACTGGAATGTGGGGCCTTGATTGGACGATGATTACCAACTCGAACCTGGAAGCATGGAAGAACGGTAACATCACCTCCACCGTCCCGTCGCTGAACGGCGTCGCCATGCGGAACTATGTCAAGCAGACGGACGAATACGACCTGTTCGACTATCGCTTGGAGGGCGTCACCGTGAGCGTCACCGAGATAAAGGCTGGAAAAGCCACGCGGGGCCATTCTCATTCCAACGCCGAGTGCTACATCTTCCAAGACGACTGCGTGGTAAGGCTCGGGCACAAGACCTACGAGGTGAGCAAGGGACAGATGCTCTTGGTGCGCCCGAACGAGTTCCACCGCGTCTACGCCAAGCCCGGTCGCCCTGCAAGGTTCGTCTGTCTCTTTGCTGGGACGCGCGACGAGAAGAAAGCGACCTAGGGCGAAAAATCAATGCGATAAGGGGTCTCCTCTGACCCTCCGAAAATCCGATTTTTTGAAAGCCACTACCCCGGTTTGGAATCGAATCCTCGCCGACTTGCTACTATTTGCCGCCTTCGGACCCTGAGCTTGATTCCTTGAAGGGCGAAGATTATGAGGATGAAAATCTTGCAACTATTAGGAGGGTTTGGCTTCCAGGGTCTTTCGCGTCAGATAGGTCAAGCCGTCGAGTTCGAGGGCTCGGGTATCTTCCGCTATTTGTTGTGCTTCCAAGTCAGCGTCGTATAGTCCTATGCAACCTTGCCAGGGACAACCACATCCGTCGATGTTGCGATAGTGGACGCGCTCATGAGTCGTCTTGCGAACATGGCAAGGATAGCAGAGAAGTTGAATGTTATCAATCATGTTAGAGCCCCCACGCCTCCATGGGATTATGTGGTCAAATTGTAGACCTGCTCTTGCCTCTCCGCATTTTGCGCAGGCTATCGGCCCGGGCCACAAGCTCAGGATGAGTTCGACATACCAACCAGGCCTTGCACCATTCGACGATTGCTCGCTGTTCATTTTTGAATTATCAAGCTCGATATCGTATATAAGCACCCCTGTTTAGCACCAATAACTTTATCTGCCGTCCCTGCTATACCTGCAACCATGGAATCACAGATTCAGGTCGAAGCGGTCAAGGTCGGGGACATTTTTTACGAGTCCTGGGGCTATGACCAGACGCAAAACGATTTCTGCCAAGTCGTGCGGATTTCGCCAAGCGGCAAGACGGCGATATGTCGCATGGTGCATCTCCGGGGCGTGACAGACTCCACGGTAGAGCCGACCGGCGAGCAGTATGGAATCGAGTTCAGGATGAAGCTCGACCATTGGGTAGACAACGAGGGAATCGACCACGGGACATACCTACGGGGCAGCTATCCCTTCATCCAAGAGGAGAAATACGGAAGGCCCAGAGACGACAAGAACGTAGATTACCGCGGGCCTGTCTCGTTCTCCAAATACAAGGGCGAGCCGGTGTATGAGACTCCAGCGGGGTTCGGTCACTAATGGCGCGCCAAACCGTTTGGATAGAGGGCGGATGCGTCGAAGTCGAAGCCGACTCAGCAAGAGCAGCCAAGAGGCAGGTTTACGAGCGACTTAGGCCCGTGCTTGACCAATTCGTCTTAGCCGACGACGAGCAGCACAAGGAGATCACCGCGGCG
>VFSW01002941.1_pt1 | contig 25633 bp, 29 predicted proteins | sample 5358111 | NCBI WGS metagenome assembly VFSW01 (sample SAMN11554181, study PRJNA540505) | mine drainage metagenome | isolation source: sediment from site ElyBrook_90M | place: USA: Ely Copper Mine, Vershire, VT | collected 2017
GTTTTCATTTTCATTCTCCTTTTTTTGATTTTTTTTAGACGTAAAAAACATGAGAACGGAGGCTTGTTTTTATCACACCCGGGAATCGTTCAATTTCCGCGGCGGTTATTTCGCAAATTCCGCGACTTTTCAGATCTTGATAATCTTCCCAGTCTCGCCTGAACTTCCGCAATTCCGCACGGAATTGCTTAACATATCCCCTGCAAACGTCAACCGAACCGCCACCGATTTGGATCTTCATTTTTTGTTCTCCTGTTTTTGATTTTGGTGGGGAGCAACCCCACCTACAACAAAAGTATAGCAGTTCAATCCGATTTTGTCAATCCCCCTGGGGGTTATTTTTTTACGTGCTCTCCACCGACGAGATTTTGCACGGGCGCGGCACTTGGCCGATGCGTAAGGTGATTTGATAATCCAGTAGCGGCGCGGCAATCCACATCCGCAAATACAGTTAATCATGGATGGATGATAGCATTATCTCTCGGCCAAAACAATACCCCCCTGGGGCTATATATAAGGAGAAATAGCTAACATGCAACTGGAGAGAAAACAATTGAAACTTAAACCATGTCCATTCTGCGGATGTAAAAAAATCGAATTGATCCAAGAGCCTGATTAGGTAGGTATTGACAATCCGGCAAAATCCCGGTAAAATCCCCACATGGCAATGATGCGCCTCAAAGATTTTTACCCGCGCAAAATAAAAACGCCATTTTTGGAGCACATCTGTGATAACTGCGGTAATGCTCTAAGTGCCCATTGGCAGTATCGCGGAGAGAGTCTAGCAGATCATTTTACGCTAACGAGCCAAGGCCGCAAACCTGATGGTGTAATGTATTGCCACCGCGACCAAACAGCAAGCGCAAAATCTTACCACCAACGCATATTACGGCGCACACTGGAGCCTGGATATACTCACGCGCGAATATAATAAGCAAATTGCAAAAACAACATAAAATCAATGCCCTTCCAAAAAGGTCAATCCGGCAACCCGAAAGGCAAACCGAAAGGCACCAAGAACAAACCGAAACCATGGGTCGTCCGTCTCCAAGAGGCTTTTGGCGGGGCTATCAGCGATACTGATCTTGAGGAGTTGGCACGGCGTGCAGTCAAACATGCAGCCGGCGATACCATCATCACGGAGAGCCAAGACGGCCAATCTCTCAAGGCAAAGTTGGTCTCCGATCCACGACTGTTTTTGGGTGTGGGGCAGATGATCCAGCGGCACGAGGAAAAACACCAGGACAGAAGCGCGTTACCTCCAATCCTGGAGGGACTGAGGCAGGAGCTGGAGCAATACGGCGAGCCGAAAGAGTGATCGCGCTCACACCGGAGAAAGTCTCCGCGGCATGGCAGGTCGGAGCGTTGGGGTATCGACTCCGGGAAATTCAGCGGAAGATCCGAAAATCAGCAAGTCTAGCCCACAAAACATCAATCAAGTTTTACATCGAGGCGTGTCGGCGCACAGGTAAATCCACGTATGGATTGATCTGGTTGACCGAGGATTGCATCAAAAATCCTGGGAGTGTTAGCGCGTTTTTCGCGCCGGTCAAGGAGGGGCTGAAAGATTACATCGTCCCGATCATCGATCAGACCTACTCTGATTGTCCGGACCTGTTCCGGCCCGTTTTGGACGCTAACCTTACGCTGGAGTTTCCGAGCGGATCGAAGATCATTTTCCGGGGCTCCAACAATCAGCAACATCGGACGCGCCGGGGCAATGCGTTTAGGAGGGTGTTTATTGATGAGGCGCGTGATGTAGACGATCTGGACACGTTGCTGGAGTCGGTTGTAATCCCCAGCCTGTTTTCCACCGATGGGCGCGTGTTGATCAGCTCAACGCCAGCAGATAGCGATGATCACCCGCTAGCGGCGATCAAGCAGCAGTCAGAGCGCGAGGGCTGGTATTATCATGCGGATATTTATGACTGCGCCAAGAGCGATCCGGCAGATTTCCCACTGGATCGGATCGATCAGTGGAAGCGTGAGACAAGCGATCCGGTGGCTTGGGAGCGTGAGTATCTAGCTAAGTGGGTTAAGGACCCCACCAAGACGATCGTCCCTGAGTGGTCGGATGCTTACATCAGGTCCGCGGCGCATGATGATTGTTTTCCCTACTACCACAAATACACAGCGATTGATTCCGGCGTCACCGACAAGACTGCGATCTTGTTTGGCTACTACGATTTCCGGCAGGCGAAGCTGCTGATCGAGGCTGAGGCGATCTTGCATGGGGAGGAAGTCAGGACTGATCGCATTGCTCACCTGGTGCGTGAGACTGAGGAGCGGTTAGGTTATCAACTGGATCACCTGATGCCGGAGGATGCGGCGCGGCGAGATGATCAGTCAAGAGCGGTCCTGCGCTTGCTGGATCACGAGAAGGTTTACCGCCGGGTTGCTGACAATGACAACCTGATATTGATACAAGATTTGGATGTGAGCTACGGGCTCAACTTCTTCGCCACGCGCAAGGATGATCTGGATGCGCAGATAAATCGTGTGCGTGAGTGGGTTAACTCCGGGAAAATAATCGTTGACAAATCGTGTCCGGAATTGTTAGGTTGTCTGCGAAATGGTCAATGGGATCGGGACAGAAAAAAGCTCGGGCGAAGCAAAGTGTATGGACACTTCGACGCTCTCATGGCGTTGGTTTATCTGGTCAGGAACATCGATATCAGCACCAACCCGATTCCGGTTTACCTCAACAAGTCTCCATTCACTCACGCCATCCCATTTGAAAGTCAGAGAGAAACCTCAGCACAAAAGCTTGCAAAAATCTTCTTCAAGCCGACAGCGATCACGCAAGCGCGGCGAGACTTCGCGCAAGGTAAATTTTAATGGAGCTTAGAATCCCGGAGAATGTTCGGTTGGCAGAGATGGTTTTTATTCTTTGCCGGAAGTATCAAGTAAAAGTTTTAACAATCGCTCCGGTAGAAGCTGGCGGTCCTCTGTGGAGTGTAAATGGCTAGTGTTGCTGGATTAACAGGCCAATCTTCAGCCAAGGCGATACAGTCATTCGTTCCCACCAGTTCATTCATCAGCCTCTTGGAGTATGATGAGTCAAATCTTACGCTTACCACACATTTGAGCAATGGCGCGATCTATCAGCATCACTTTGTTTTGCCAGTTGAGTTTGACGCCCTGAAAACGTCGCAGAATCATGGCAAGTATTGGTCAAACAACATCAAGGGCAAGACATTGGGGACAAAGGTCAAAGGGATCAAGGCACCGAATGCGGCTAGAAAATTCAGACAGAAAGTCGGATAGGAGAGAGAAAATGAGCGGGATGTCAGAGACGATGGAAAAGGTAAACGATAAATACACGCAACCGCAGTCGCAGTCAAGGGATGAACACGCTGAGAACATCCGGGCTTATGTTGCGGCGATAAAAGCTGTCAAAGGCGGCACGTTCACTGGTGAAGTGTGCCACGCGATAGACGCATTGCTCAAGTTCCTGGAGATGAACCGTCAAGCTGCGCAACTTGCGTTTGAAAAGGCAAGCATGACCCATCCTGAGTGGGGAGATTCAGCCAAGAAGGTTGCTGATGTTCCTACCGCGTCCACCGGTGGACGCGTTGAGGTCCAGTAATGCAGATCCAGTATAAAACACAGCGTGAGCTGGACATGATGCGGGCGAAGTCCGCGCCGGATCGTGAGCGAGAGATCAAGGCTGACCGGCAGGAAAGGCCGAACATTTACGAGCCGAAACTCATGATTGAGGTGAGCAGATGTGTGGCTGGCAACTGCGTTGGTCTGTTCGCCCTCCATCAACTGATCGCGAAGGATGCGAAAGGTGTTCCGCTTAAGCGAACTGAGAAGAAGCTTCTGATCCGTGATGTGCATCGAGACAGCATTGAGCGGGAGTTCGGGAATGCCATTCACAAGGTGTTTTTCACGTGATTAGGTTTCTTGTTCGTTTTGCTCATTGGCTGGACAAGCGATTCCCGCCGAAGGTTAGGGTTACGACTGATAACTGGGAAGCGTTGAATCGCAGGGTGTTACTTCTTGAGGAACGAGTATCATACTGTTTAGCGGGGACGAATGAAATCCGAGGCCATCAGGATCGCAGAATAAGCCAATTGGAGGCCCATGTTTCTTTGCTTCGCAAGCAGAAAGACGAAGTGAGGCCGGAAGTTAATGGTTCAAGCGTTTCAGCGGTGCGTTCAAAGTTCATCGCCAGCGGAGATCTAAGCTAAATGGGAAATGCCAGCAAGTTCAAGATGGAGGGGGTTGACGATTATTTTGCCAGGCTCCCCAGCCAGGAATGTGCTGAGCGTGCTGAGGAATTGATTGAAAATTACTACAGCGAGGCGGCTGAATCGGGTCGCCTTATCCTTTACAGGACGAGTTTTTTTGATTACTACCAAGGCTTTATAGTCAAGGGGCAACTCCAGCGCAAAGGGACGCAAGGTGAGCAAGTGGGAGTTACGATCAACAACTACCACAACTTTATTAAGCATCGGGTAACGATGGCTTGCCAGCAGAAGATTGCGTATGAGCCGCAGACGACTGACAGCTCAAGCAAAGCGTTGGATCAGATACGGCTGGCGAAAGGTTTGCTGAGTCTCTACTCTGATCGTCCTGACATTGACTTGAGCGGCAAGCTGAGGAAGGCTACTCAGTTCTCGCAGATGTTCATGGAGTCATTCCTAACGATCAGGTGGGATCAGTCCAAGGGCAATCCTGTGGCAATGGACACTGAGTCCGGCGAGTTAGTCCCGGAGGGTGATATTGACATCCAAGTCAAAGACCCATTGAGTATCGTAAGGGATGTTGACCTAGGCGATTCCAGTTCGGATCAGTGGTGGATTATTCGTGATGATGTTCCCAAGGTTGAACTAGCTGTCCAATATCCGCAGTTTGAATCAGAGATCATGTCTGACACCTTGGACGACAAGAACAAGAACCGCCGGATTTATCATTACGGTTCCGGGCACTCTGATATCTGTTGGGTGTGGACGCTGATTCATAAACCTACCTTGGCGGTTCCCGCGGGCAGGCTGATGAAGTTCATCTCAAGCGAGACGGTGCTTGAGGATGGGCCATTGCCGAAGATGTATGGCGATGGCTGCGTCCATCGGATGGCGGCTGAGGACTTGGCCGGTAGTCCCTGGGGTTATACCGATGCGATGGATGCGATCCCGATTTGCGATGCGATCAGCAGACTCCACTCGACAGTTCTGACGAACAATGTTACTTTCGGATTGCAGAAGGTTCTCATCGCTGAGGGGACAAACATTACCGAGTCCGAGCTTGGGATGGGATTGACGACGTTGAGTTGGCCAGCTGAGAAGGGAATAGCGTTCAAGCCGGAGGCGATGAATCTGACCAAGAGTGCGCCCGAGACGTATGAGTATATAAATACTCTGACGCAGACTGCCGGGACGCTGATGGGAATCAATGAGGTAAGCCGCGGCAATCCTGACCTGATCTTGAAAGGCACTCAGTCAGGCGCCTCTTTGGCGTTGATGTCTACCCAGTCGATCCAGTTCAACTCAGATTTGGGTGAGGCTTACAACTCATTGGCAGAGCGCGCTGGAACGGCGATCATCAAGATTCTTTCTGAGAAGGCGGTAGTTCCCAGGTCTGGTCGGATGATTGGAATGTCCGGCAAGTTCTATTCTAAGCAATTTTCCGGGTCTGACCTTGAGATGATAGATAAGGTGATTGTAAAGACTGGGAATCCCTTAGCTCAGACGACATCCGGGCGGTTGCAGATTGCCGATTCACTACAAGCGGCCGGTTACATCAAGAATCATCAAGACTATCTACAGGTGCTCGAGACTGGGAATCTTGAGCCTATGCTGGAAGGTTATGAGCAGGAGATCAGCCTGATTAAAGATGAGAACGATGCTATGGGTGATGGGCCCATCCCTGACGCAGTGGTCTTTGATGATCACGTTACCCACTTAGCTGAGCATAAGATTCTGCTCTCAAGTGTGGAAGCTAGGAAGAATCCAAAGTTAGTCATGTCAGTAACGAAGCACATCCAGAGCCATCTTGACTTCTTGGCCGGGAATGCTCAACATGGTCCGATGAATCCGATATTGGCGAGCGTTTTGAATCAGCCCACCTTGCCAATGGGAACGCCATCTGCTATACTTCTGCCGAAGCCGCAGGTTGGAGCCCCGCCGCAAGCGGGTCCTGGGCCTCAGAAACCAATGCCAAAACTCCAACCGCCGCAAGTTCAAACACCTGTTAGTCCGTCAACAAATCTGCCCTCTGTAAAACTTCCTCAATCACCTGTAATTCAAGGAGCCCCGCGATGAAAAGCAAATTAAAGTTATTCTCGATTTTATTCTTGATCCCGGCACTTACTGCGTTATCAAAATTTGCCGGGGCTGCCGTAGTGATAAACAACGCCACATTGACTCTGGCTGTTACTACATCTGCGGCTGGTGAGTTTCCAGTTAATCTTGGTGCGGCTGATGTGGCATCATGGCAATATGGATTAACCGGATCGGATTGTCAGGCCAAATTGCAGGAGAGCAACGACAGTATAAACTGGGTTGATTTCAACACGGCGGGATCGTCTATCACGCTTCCGGCGGCAAGCACTACTACTGTCAATAACGAAATGTTCAGCCTCCAGCCGATTCTATACCGATACGTTAATTGGAGCGTTACGAACTCCTCCGCTCCGGCGACAGGGACGGCTCCGGTGTGCAATTTTTCAGCGGTGCAGTGCCTTAAGTCAATCACGATACAGAGCAACTAAGTAATGGCTACAGCGGTAACCCTAAACGGTGCAGCATTTAGCGTTCCAGCCTACAATGATATAGGTTGGGCGCAAGGAACCGGCAATTTATCGGCTTATCTGATCGCGATAGCGTCAAGCACTTTACAGCAGACCGGCGGCGCGTTCACGTTGACAGCTGATGTAAACTTTGGCAGTTCGTATGGCCTCATAGCGAAGTATTTCAAGACACAAGGCGGCGCAACCATTCCGGCATATTACTCAACAACTTTCACGAGCCAGACGAGTGTTACCGTTACCCACAATTTAGGGCATTACCCGCTAGTTCAGATATTGGATGCCAGCGGCAACCTGATACAAGCGGATACGTTGAATCATGGATCGGTCAATGCGTTCACTGCTACATTTACCCCGGCGTTGTCCGGGACGATTATTTATATCGGCTAGGAGGAACATGAAACTATTTCTGCTTCTTTTGCTTGGGATGCCTGGAGTAGTGTCGGCCTACACGATTCAGGGGAGTTTGACTGTTACCGGTCCCAATCTAAGCGTTGGAACTTCTACGATGGTTGTAACTGGCGGCAATGTCGGTATTGGGACGGCCAGTCCTTCATCTGCTCTAGTGGTGGTAGGAACGGCGACAGCATCTGAATTTATTGGTAGTCTGGTTGGCAATGCGTCGAGTTCTACTTATGCTTCTACGGCTCTTGGGAATGGGATTGTTGGGCCTCTTACAGTTTCCAGTGCGACGATCACGACTAATTTTTCAGCGGGGGGCGTGAGCATCTTCTCCGGCAATGTCAAAATCGCGGGACCTAATCCCTATATAGACATCACCGCGCCGCCCTACAACGCCAAAGGCGATGGCACGACTGACGATACAAACGCTTTCACGCTCGCGTTATCTTCGCAGAGCAATAACGGTCATCCTCTTGTGATTTTTGTTCCTTGCGGAAATTATCGCGTAACGGGGCCTCTCAACACGACTCAGGACGCGCAGGGGCATAATCAGGGCTCAGCATTAATCGCTCCTTCTCCGTCCTGCGCCACAATATACAACGTCAACGCCTCAACCGACGCCCTCCAAGTTTGGGGCTACTACAACTACACGATGTCCAATCTTGCGATAATTTCAAGCGCAACGACTCTTGGCGCGTCGGACCTGGACTTAAATGGGACAATGCGCTCGGGCTTTTATAACCTGCTTTTCGGCGGTGCGTCCTATCAAGTAAAGATGCTTTCGGACCAGGTAGATTTATTCGTAAATCCAAAAACCTGCGGCGACATCACTTGCAACGTCAACGATTATCGGCCCGTCCCGCAAATAGATTTTTATATTTATGGTGCGGGCTCGAATGGAAACGTTTGGATTGACCCGGTTTTGGAGCAGGGCGCGACGGAGTTTTACAACATCTCGAACGGGCATGACAATCTGGTCGAAGGCGGCACGATTGAAGGCGCGTCCGGCGAGTGCGTCTACCAAAACGGTGGCAAAACGAACTCATTTAAAAATGTTGACGTCGAATCGTGTGGGAACGGAAATTTATTTTCCAATATGATAGGCCCACGCCTTGACGGCGGCTACTGGGGGTCGTTAACAGTCTCTGGTTCGACGGGCGCATATTTTTCGGATGTTGGTGGAAACATCACTCTCGCAAGCTCGGACATTGACAGCGTTTTGCTCAACACTCCAAACAACATCGTGGGCGGCGAAACGCTGACCAATAATGACCCCTCATCTATCGTGATCCAAAATGGTTCCATAACCGCAAATCATTTCATAGGGGCAGTCCAGATATCTTCCGTTGCAATCAATAACGTAACAACGACGGCAACCACATATGGAACTTGTTTGAGCGGTTCTACTTTTACCTTCGTTTCTAATGGAGATTTAGCTAAAATTTCATTTAACGGAACTATGCAATCTTCGGCGGGGAGTGTTGACATCTATGCTGATGTGATATTTGACGGCGGCTACATATCCCCCGGAAGCTCTGCGCTGCACGCTGATGCAATTGGAGTGCCTTCGGCGTTAGCAGGAGATTTCAATCCATTCCATTTTTCATACGCGATAAAACCGACGACAGGAACACATAGTGTTTGCCTTGGGATTTACAGTTCTGCGGCTTCGACATTGACCGTAAGCCATTATACTGTGGGCGAATTTAAAATCACTCAATACTAAAAGGAGAAATAAAATGCCAGATCAAACAGCGACACCTCAGGCGAACACGCAGACATCGAATACCGGAGCGGCCGCAGGTTCCGCGTCCACCGGTGGACAAGTGGGGGTGCAAACCAATGGACAGGCCGCACCTACTTTTGAGCTTAAGGTAGATGGGAAGGTAATCAATGTCACCGAGGCTCAGCTGAGGGCTTATGCTCAAAAGGGTTTGTTCGCTGATAAAGCCTTAAAGAGCGTGGATGTGCTTAAGAACAGCACGAGCAATTTAATCAACAAGCTCAAAACCCCGGAAGGTTTATGGGAAGTGCTGAACGATCCGGCCCTGGGCGCAAATCCAAAGGCTGTCTTTAAGAAGCTCATGGCTTCCGGTATAGTAGACGATGAGTTAAAAGATGAGATGGGCCAGTATCTTTACAACAACGATCCGCGGATCAATAAGTCATTGACTCCCGAGCAACTGGAACAGCGCAGGAAGCTTGAAGAATATGAGCGTATGAAGTCAGATGAGCAGAAGCGTAAAGAAGCTGATTTGACGGCTCAACAAAAAGCGCAAGTGGACAGGATATATCAAGGTGTCCGCGCCGAAGTGTCAAAGCAAATCCTGGCTGATAAGACTTTTCCGCAGACAGAAGGTTCGATCCGGCAAGTGGTGGAGAAGCTCAGGGTTATGAATCGGCAGGGAGTGGCGATAACGACAGAATCGGTTACGAAGGCTCTTGATCTGGTCAAGAAAGACCATTTCTTGCATCAGCAGACGATGTTTGACGCTATCCAAGACCCTGAAGAATTGATCAAGTTCTTGGGTGAGGATCGCGCCTTGAAGATTTCTAAAGCTCTTGTGGCCAGACTCAAAGGCAAGCAAGCGGTTAAATCAAGCGGAAGTCCGGCGGTTCGGACTGAGGGCAAAGAGAAGATCACCGATGCTCTGGATAAAAAATTTGGCAGAAATCGCCAAGGATACGCTATAATGGATGTCTAAACGATTTTTTTGGAGGTTTTTCCACTAGACGCTACGGCTACCGAATGGAAAAACAGCGGGCTCGACGACGCTACGGCCACCTGAGAGCTTGACGGGAATGTAGTAACCGCTTCGGCGGTAAATTCTTATCAAGGCGGTGTGTTATGGCTAGTGTTGAGACGATTACTACTTTGAACGGCCTCTTCAAGGAGGTATACGGTGATAAGGTGATGGATTTGATTCCAGAGTCCGACATTCTTTTCGGAACTTCCAAGATCAAATTCGTTAGCAAGAAAGGTCGTGAGGGTTTGGCTTACAATCAGCCTGTCCTCTTGTCATATCCTTCCAGTGCGACGTGGGGCTTGAATGGTCCTACGCTAAATGCGCCTATCGCTTCCCTGATGGGGAATGCGACAGTTACGGGCTCCGCGATCACGATGCGCGATGTTATCGCGTATGACGCGGCGGCGCGCTCGGTCGGTTCTGCGGCCGCTTTTGAAGCGGTTGCCGGGCTCATCATCCGCAATCTCTACAAGGCCATCGGTAAGTTCTCCGAGATTGACATGCTCTACGGAAACGGGAGCATCACCTCGGGAATTTCCTTGGGGCAGTCAACCACTGTTACCCAGGCCGGGGGTGCGGGGACGAATGTTACCTTGACGCTTACTTATGCGTCTTGGGCACCTGCGCTGTTCTCCGGTTTTGAGAACGCTCTGGTGGACGCTTACCGGGGGGGAACAAAGCTCAACACCAACGCGGGGCTTCAGATCGTGTCTGTTGGCGTCAATCCTGCCTCTAGTTCAGTGGGTGGCCGATTGGTGCTGACTGGAAATGCGACTGATCTCAACGCGGTTTATGCCGCGACTGGTGGGACGGCGATTGACCTTTACTGGACTTCCGCTTATGGGAATAACCAGATCGGTATTTCCGGCATTCTTCAGAATACTGGAACTATCTTCGGGATCAATGCCGCGTCGTATTCGCTGTGGCTCCCGAACTCATTCACCAACCCGGCAAATACTCAGCTGACCTTCTCCAAAGTCCAGCAAGCCGTGGCTCTTGCCGTGTCTCGCGGTTTGGATGATGAGGTTATGTGCATCTTCAGCCCTGTTTCGTTCGCTGATCTAGTGAATGAGCAAGCTGGAGCTCGCAGATACGACAGTTCCTACAAGTCCAAGGACAATGATCAAGGCTCGGAAGCCCTGACGTTCTGGGGTCCCAATGGAAAGATGGAGGTCGTTCCCCATCTGTTCTGCCATCAGGGTGAGGGATTCATAATCCCGCCTTCTGAAGTGATGAAGGTTGGTCCTATGGACAAGGCTGAGGCCGCGTTGCCTGGTCTTGGCACTGAGTTGTTCTTCCAAAGCCCGTTAACCGCGTCTTACGAGATGCGTCTGTTCACGGACTTTGCGACGCTAGTGACTGCTCCGGCGAAGTGCGTTTACTTCTCTGGAATTGTCAACAGCCAGAGCGCATAAATGAATATCAAGACTCTAAAGAACTCCACTTTAGAAGCCATCTTAGTCTTGGCGGGTATTCGCTCCCCGTTTTTCAAGATGGCAAAATTTAGGAAATAAGAGAGGTAAAGAACATGGCAGTCATAAATCGCTTGATACTCAAAACAGACACTAACGGGGTGAGTCCTTCCGGCTTCTCAAACGTTGATGGGCCGTTGATGCTCCGCAAGTGTGAGGATTTGCTAGGTCGCGCGGCTCAAGGAGCTTGTGCGGCTAATCTTCAACTGGCGGTCGCTCCCGTAGCGGCGCAAGCCACTGTTACGGCCACTGGGAACGGCACCGCTCTCGATACTCTAACTGTGGTGAACGAAGTCATCACTATAGTTACAAGCGGTGCGGCCGCGTCTAGCTTGCAGATTAACATCGCAGGGTCTGCCACACTTCTAGCGGCGGCGATTGCGGCGTTGATTAACGGACAAACAAATGCCCTCTACACAGGTTCCACTACTGTATTTTCCGGGATTTGTTCCGCTTCTGCCGCGGCTGGCGTGGTTACATTAACCGCGCTTCTTCCCGGTGTGATGGGGAATGGCTTGCAATTATCAGTTAGTTCCACGTCTTTGACGCTGACTTATGCGTGGGGAGCGTCGGTTGCCGGAAGCGAAGGAACGTCGCAGACATTCTCGGTTGGGCTCTAAGGGGGAATCATGGCAGAGAAAGCATCGTTGTTTGAAGCCGCTCTTGATCGTCTGCTTGATGATATGGACTCGACAGAAGGCCATGCGGCGACTGCTCATTCTGTAGATGAATGTCCTAACCCGTTGTCATGCACACAGCATGATGAGGAATCTATGGGAAACCTTGCACCGGATAAAAAAGCCGCCATTGAGATTGAAGTTCACAAAGATCCGAAACATCTGGCTGAAGGCGGCGAAGCTCCAATGGACTTGCACTTGAAGAAAGGCGCGCTCCATAAAGAACTTGGCGTTTCCGATGATGAGCGGATTCCAGGCAAGAAGCTTGATAAAGCTCTTGATTCTGACAATCCTCTTGAGCGAAAGCGCGCGCAGTTCGCTGAGAACGCTAAACACTGGGATCACAAGGCTGACGGCGGTGAGATAGAAGGATTAAGCCCGGAGGATTTAGAACTCCTCAAGAAGCATATGCGGTAGGGGGTTAAATGGCCGACAGTTTTCAAAGCCACGCTCTTGTAGATTATCTCGCGGCGAAGGTTAATTTAAAAATGCTTAACCCGTTGTCGCAGAATACCTATCAGTTATCCGATATCGTTTCTTTGATGTCTGATGAGATGAGCTTAGTTGTGGTTCCGCTGCTCAAAGCGGCTTCAGGTGATTATTTCACGATGAACGTTGATATCCAAATCGTGAATGGGCAATCGGCCTATACCTACCCAAAAAGGGCTGTGGGAAATGCGCTTAAGGATATCGTCTTACTTGATGCTGGCGGCAATGAGATCAACCTCAACAACTTGGAAAGAGGTTATATCAAGTCGCAATTCCCGTTTACCTTCATACCCACGATATGGAGCTTCGGGATGTATCAAACCGCGAATGAGGTAAATCTCTACAACACCTTGATCCAGACCTACACGGCGTATAAATTAAGGTTCATCACTGAACGGCGCCCTGGCGATTTGACGCTCTCAACCAACTGCGGGCAGATAAATTCCATCGCCGGAAATGTGTTGACGCTCAATTATGTCGATCCGACCTGGACGACGGCTACCACGTTCGATATCATCAATAATTTGCCGCCGTTCCAGTCTTTTGGCGATGATTTGACGATTACGAACATCACCGGATACGCGGTAACGTTTTCAGCGGTGCCGATCGGTGTCGCTGTTGGGATGTGGGTCTGTCCGGCGATGTTAGCCTGCATCCCGCAGATTCCCTATGAGCTTTTCCCGCTATTGACTGAATTAACTGTAGCTGACCTAGGGGAAGGGCTTGACATGAGCGCGTTAATCGCTACGGCCAGGGCCAAGATTCAGACGTATGTCTCAAATTCTTCAATCTTGACGCGGCCGCGGATTAAGGGATCGCCCAAGGTTATTATAAATCGCGATCTTCTTAGCGGCACAGGCTTTGGCGGCACTGGCGGTTTTGGGATAGGAAGATAGGATGTATTATTCCGCGCTCGACGCTCGGGGGTTATACACTTACGTTAATAATCTCGGCTCTCAATCGCCGCCCGGTGCGGCTTCTTACGCCATGAATGTCAACTGTGATGAAGTGGGGAATTACACTACGAGAAGGGGGTTTAATTTCTACTCTACTCATCAGTTCCCGTCCACCGGTGGACTTATTACCAAACTTTTCGTTTATGAAAACACACTTTACGCTTCTTTTAATGGCGGTCAATTTGCTCAGGATAATGGATCGGGGACTTGGACGACATATGGTTCAGGATTCTTGATGAAGCCGCCTTCCGGATCGGCGATCCACCAGATGCTAGGTGGTGGGAACTCATATTTAACGACAAGCAATGGGATTTATAAGATATCCGGAATTAATTCCAATTCTCCAATTCCATGCGGGGCTCCTCTAGCGGCTGATACGAGCATCTTAGTAAGTTCCCTGGTTTCTACCGGATTTTTGAACGCACAAAGCCAATGTGCCTACTCTATCGTGTGGGGATATACTGATCAAAGCAATCTTGAGGTTATTGGCGCGCCGTCTAAAGCGGCCTATGCGTCGAATACTCAAACTGCCGGATCAACTCACAATGCTAATACGACTGTCATTTTCAGCATACCGCCTTTTGTGGAGCAGACAAAGACGCTCCCATGGTTTTACCAGATTTATCGAACTCCGAATACTGGAAGTTTGACAGTTCCACCGGGCAATAATTACCAACTGGTAAGTCAGGGAAATCCGGCAAGTTCAGACTACACAAATCACTACGTAGCCTATGTTGATTCAGTTCTTGATAGCTTGTTGGGTGCTGATCTTTATACCGATGATGGTCAACCCAATATCGGGCTTCCGTATAATCAGCCGCCCCTGGCTCTCGATGCGGCTTATTTCAACAGTATGGCTTTATACGCGAACTTTTCAACGCTTCAGACGGTTATTTTAACACTTGATTCCGTTGGTGCTTCGGCAGGAATACAATCAGGCGACACGATCACGATAACGGATAGTGGCGGTCCTACGTCTTATACCTATACGGCGGCGACATCCAGCGCGGGGACGTCTGTCTCTGGGGCAAGCCCTGCCACGACAGCTACGTCTTTGACTTTCAGCGTTAATATCAACGGCGATGGAGCGCAATCAATCACTGTGAGCGATGGTGGCACTCATACCGGCGCGGCAGTTGCTTCAGCGATTCAAACGGCGATACAAGCCCTCACTGCCAACTCAATTTTCAATCAAGCGGCTATTTCAGCGACAACCTGCGTTTATACGACTGTCTACACGATAACATCCGGTTCTATCGCCCAGACCGCCGCGCCAAGTTCAGTTGTTGTTACCGGATCGGGGGCTTCTACTCTTAAGCTTGGCGTTGCTAATGGTGGAACTGAGACAGCTGGGACTAACGCGAATAATCCCACTTCCAGGACTTTCGCGGTGTATACCTCTGGGACTGCATCGGTCAATATCCAGACAACGGCGCAGAATATCGTTTCAGTCATAAATCAAGACCCTAATAATACGCTGTTCACCATCCAATACAACTCGACTTATTCAGGTTTGCCGGGCCAGATGCAGATTTACGCGCAGAATCTCTCCCAGGATTTCTTCTCGGTGATTTCATCGCGCACGACGTGTTGGACTCCTGCGCTACCATCTTCCGGCACGGCTTACGCCTCAGCGAACACGACTGAACAGAATGGGATAGCCGTTTCTTTGATCGCAATGCCGGAGAGCGTTCCACCTTCTCAGATTTTGTTTATCGGTTCTCCAAATTTCCCAATCGAGCGAATAATCCCTGTAAGGACAGCGGCGATAGTGGTAAAGCCGGAAGAAGGGATTTTCATGATCACCGGAACGAGCCCTTCCACACTTACAGTAACGACGCTCGACACGACAGCCTATATCCGCGGTTCAGAGACGATGGCGGCGTTAAACAATGCCGGGTATTTCTTCACGACTCAAGGTGTCATGTCTGTAAATGAGTCAGGAGCTTCGATCATGAGCCGGAACATCCAGGGAGATATCCTGGCCCTGGCATCATACAACTACCCAAACTTCGCTTCTTTGGCTTTTGGCATCGGTTACCAAAGCGATAACGCTTATATATTGTTCTGCCAAGAAAATCCAACAGATACTTACTCCACTATTCAGTATCGCTACAACTGGATCACGCAAGGCTGGACCACTTGGGACATTCCATGCACCGCGGCGGTGGTCAATACGGCCAATGACAGGCTATACCTGGCTACTCCGCAAGGTTATATTTTGGAAGAGCGCAAAACCTTCACAAACCAGGATTTCGCGGATGAAGAGACTGTCATAACCATAAATAGCATCAGTGGTTTGACCATGACTTTGGCAAGTTCTGCTAATGTCAATATCGGAGATCAGATAAGCCAGGTGGTTGGTCCAGCGACGTATACGGCTACAGTTCTGGCGAATAATGTAATCACCAATGTGATCACCGTTAGTTCGGTTACAGGATTCTCTGCTGGAACGGCTTATGACACTGCGGCGATAAACTCTACCATAACTTTCATGCCGACCAGTGGCGGCTATCCGGCGTTCGTCAAGAAATTCTCCACGTGGAAATTCGTCTTCGCTGATGTGTCCTTCACGACGGCTACGGCATCATTTACAACTGATTTTTACCCAAATTCAGAATCAGTAACCATCACTCCTAAAGTATCGAATACATGGGGAACTTTCGGGTGGGGAACTGTTCCGTGGGGAGTAACTGCTCCAGTTCTACAGAACATATCAACCTACGCCACGAAGAACACGGCGATAGGAAGCTGGGCTGTTCTAACGCTTAACCTGCAACAAGCTTTTAACGGATTTAGTTTGAGCGGTTATGAATCGTTCTTCCAGTTCTATGGCGAGAGGATGAGATAATGGCTAACTCTAATCCACTGCCTTCTCAGTATCGCTTCGACTGGGGGGATTACCAGGGCCTGGGGCCCATCTTCCAGAAATTCCTGGCCAATCTAAACCTGTTCACTGTAGCGATTTACCAGCTGATAAATGGAGGCATCGGCTTTGCAAATTTACAGCGCACGATTTACACGACCACAATTACAGCGGCCGTCACGACTCCGATGGTGTTCGTTAATCCTCTGCCTATCCAGCCATCGGGTTTGAATGTGGTAAAGATATTTCTAGTTTCAGATCCGGCAACCCCGCTTACAAGCTCCGTCAGTGTGGCAAATTGGACTTTTGACGGGAAGAATATAAACGTTCTAAATATAACTGGCCTTACGTCAGGGCATCAATATAAAATATCAGTGGAGATTTGCTAGGAGTTTACTAAATGGCAACCGTCCAGAATCCAGATCAACAGATTACGCCCGCTCCGGTCGCTCCGGTGGGTCCCCAATCAACCGGAGGAGCTGGTGTGGCTGGAACCGCAAAACCGGCCGCTAATACGGCTGGGCAGAATGTTCCGGCTCAGCCATCAGCACAGCTTTCAGCCTATCTTAATGCGAATCAACCGCAAGCGGCCGCGATGGGACAGACTGTTGCCCAGACAATGGGGAATCAGGTCAATTCAGCAGGTCAGGCCATTCTTCCGGCAGTCAATACTTACACTGGCCAACTTACGAATGTCCCGGTTGATACAACGGTTAATCAGCAAGTGGCGACTCATCCATCAGCATTAACTGCTCAGCAAGAGCAGAGTTTCCAGAATGAACTTGGTGCGGCGCAGAATGCTCCCAATTCATCGGCAACATTTGAGAAAACTCCAGCTTATCAGGACTTGACGCAAAATATCCAAAATGCGGTTGGACAGGCGAATCTTTGGAACAGCGGGAATAATGTGGCTGATTTATCGACGGCTCTACAGCCTTTTGAGCCAAAGAACGCCACGAGCGGAGATGTAACCCTCGACTCCCTGCTTCTGTCTCAGTCTCCCGGTGCTTATCAGCAGATTCAACAAGCGGCCGCACCTGCGGCTAATCTTCAATCTCAGCTTGGAGCAGGAACCACGCAAGCGGATCAATCGCTCCAAACGGCAATAGCAAATGACCAGGCGGCTACTGCGGCGGCGCAAGCGGCGCCTCAATCTTTTGCGGCGAATCTTGCCAATTACCTAAAAGGTGCGGTATCCCAAGCGCAAGGAACTGCGACGAGTCAAGAGGCGCAAATCTTAGCGGATGCCAAGGCTGGAACTTTAACCCCGGCAGATGATACTGCTCTTGGAATTACAACGACCCAGGGACAGAAACTTAATGCTGAAGCAAATCCAATAAGTGTCATGATGTCTTCTCCAGTAGGAATAAATCTAGCGAACTACTTGACGCAATCTCCGGTCTCCGAGATTAACGCGGCTAATGTGGCGAATCCTGTAAATTATTCAGATGTGGCCATGTTGCAAAATATTTTAGGCGGTAATGCCCCTGTCGAACCGATTGACTCATCAACCACCAATGAAGCTGGAAACTTGCCTAATCTTAACTCCTTCAATCTAGCGGCGGCTCTGGCGGCATTCCAAGCCGCTAATCCTCCAGCTCCGACTCCTCCTCCGTCTAGTGGGGGACCATCAGATGTGCGTAAGACTAATCTTTATAATACGATTGGCATTCCCGTAGGTGAACTCCTAGGTTCCATCGGATCATTTTTCACAGGATTGAATCAAGGCGGCCTAGTTAAAGACAAAGAGGAATAAATTATGAGTTTAATGGGAAGCATCAATGATTTTTTGACTGGTGGGAGCAACAAAAACGCGCAGAGCGACTTAGCCCAGGCTCTAGCGGCGATCCAGGCCGTTCAAACTCCTACGGCACAGCAATTAAATCTTACACCACTGGCGCAATACGAAAATACCGGAAATCTTACTCCGGCTCAGATGCAAGCCGCGCTTGCCGGGAATAATGCGCTGGCAAATGAGAACCTTTCTGCGGTCCCGATGTCCACGATGCAACAGGCATTATCCCAAGAAGCTGGAATTGCCAATGCTAACGGCATGACACCGCAAGAACAGGCGGCGATTGCCCAGGCCGAACAGTCAGCCAATGAAGCCACGGCTGGCCAGCGCGGAGCGATTGCTCAACAATTCGCCGGAGAAGGCGTTCCACAGTCTTTGATCTCAGCGGCATTGCAAAACCAGACGGCAGGTCAAACGGCGCAACAGGATTATCAAGACGCTCTGCAAGCCCAAGGGCAAGCGGCGAATGAAGGTTTGACTGCGCTTTCAAATGAAGGGAATCTTGCGTCTACGATGTATGGCCAACAAGCTGGACAAGCAAATACTGTAGCGGCAGCGCAGAACGCCTTAAATCAGTTCAATGCGGCCAATACCCAACAGGCCAATGTCCAAAATCTCGCTAATCAGCAATCAGCGAATACCTACAACACCGAGAACGCTCAGACGCTCGCTAATCAGAACGTGCAAGGCCAGCAACAAGTTCAGGAACAAAACCAGGTTCAAGCCCCGCAAGAAGCGGCAAGCCTAGCCCTTGAAAAGGCCGCCGCGCAAGCCGGAGTGGGAGAACAGCAAGCCAATCAGCAGACTGCGGTAGGTCAACAAAATGCCGGACTGGTTGGATCGGCTATCGGCGCAACAGGAAGCGCTCTTAGCGGAGGGCCTATAGTTCTCGGGAAAGCTCATGGCGGGGAGATAGAACCGAGAATCCCGGCAATTCCTTTTTTACAAGGCGGCAATGTCCCTGGCAGGGCTGTAGTTCCAGGAAATAGCCCGCGCAACGACATTATACCCGCCAAGCTAAGCCCCGGTGAGGTGGTGTTGCCAAGAACGGTCGCTCAGAACCCTGGGCCGCAAGGGACTAATATCAAACGCTTCCTGCAAGAAAAAGTTCCGAATGTAGCGGCGAAGATGAGCCCGCACAGTTCGGACTTGGCCTCACTGCTCAGGGCTATGAGTGAATTAAGACAACAAGGAGTCGCTTAAATGCCGAAACTATCCAAGCGTGAATATCAAGAAGCGATTGCCGAGAGATACAACGGGAAGGATTTGTATGCTCCTGGGAATGACCCTAAACAACAACCCGCGCATTTCAAGCCACAAGATATCACCGGCGAACCTTGCGATGTCTGCAACGAACATCATATCCCAGGGATGTGTGAAGGCGGCGACGTGCGGGACGTTAAGATGTCCAAAGGGGGGCCAGTCAAGTTAGCCGATGGAGGCGAGACTATCGGGCCAGCCAATAATCAACCCGAGGGTAATCTATCAGCCGGAAATAGCGGCTGGATTGGTGCGCCCGATGCCGCTCCCGATCCGACATCTCCGGATTTATCTGTAACTCCTGAAAACTTCACGCCGCAGACAAGCACTGGCAATCTGGCAGATTTACTAGCACAAGCTCAGGCGGCTAAGCCACCATCTTATACCGCATCACCGATTCTTGGTAATGTAAAGCCGGGATGGGGACAATCTCTTGTTCCCGATCCAGAAGCAGATCAAAATCAAGTGGCTAGTTCAGATTTTAAAGATGGGCTGGCGAATGTTCAGAATCTCCCGGATGGATCAGTTCCACAGAAAACTAACCAAGCTAAAAATATCACTGCAAAATCAGCGGCTGCGTCGACTCCGGCGGCTCCGGCGACTGCATCTAAAAATAGTCTTGGGATGGAACCTGATCAATTCAACGAGCTCATGCAGTATCTTGAAAGGGGGCCTTCTACTCAACAGCGCGTTGGGAATGTTTTATCAACCTTAGGGAGTGGAATAATCCAAGGTGTTGCACGGGCCGGGAATCCTGGGTTTATGGAGAATCAGCAAGCACAACAACAAGCTAGGAACGCAATGTTGCTTGAAGCTCTCAAGTCCAAGTATGAAAAGCAGTTCCAGCAGGGCAGTCTTAATCTTAATATCGGAAAGACCAGGGCAAACATTATAAATCAACAGCAAGAACGAGATCAAGCTGGCAATGCACAAGAATTGACGAGAACGAAGAACAATATGGACGCGGCGAATCAAGTTCTGGCTGCGGCAAGGGCTGCTACTGGTATACTACCAGGAGCAGAACGGGAAATTGGTGTAGGAGCTCCCCTTCCTACACCAGCCGCGATAGCCTGGGCACAATATGTTCAAAGCCACAATGGGCAAACCCCTCTGGGCCAAGAAAACGCCCCGAGCGAGTATCAAACCACGCCAAAAGGGGTTAAGTATACGGTGAGCAAATAATGGCGACTCTATCAGCCGTAGCTCCGGATGGCGCAACTCTTAATATAGACGTGCCTCCCGGAACAGATCCGGCCACATACGGCAACATGGTGGATGATGCAGTTAGCCACTATACCGCCAATCAACAAACTCCGATTGAATCAGTTGAATCGTTTGGGCGCGGAGCTTTGCGTAATTTCCCTGGGGCTCAACAGGCAGTAGCTATGGCGGCTCCAGAACTCAATAAAATAGGCTTGGCTGATGAACCAACCTATTCAGGAGAGATTTCTCACCTCACAAATGCCGCGGAACAGGCAAAAGCGCAGAATAAAGGCGCATATGATGCCGGGGCTATCTTTGGAACAGCTCTTCCGTTGGCCATTCCTGGGGCAGGAGAGGCCCTAGGAGCCGCCGGACCACTAGCGGATGTTTTAGAGGGCGCAAGCGGCTCAGGAATCATTGGCGGGGCTTTAAACGGGGCGGCGCAAAGCCTATCAGACACCAATTTAACCAAACCTGGGGCACAAGACATTAAAAATGCTGGAAGTTCAGCCGTGATGGGTGGTGTTTTAGGTGGTGCTGGAAGCTGGATCGGCAATCACTTTCCTACTGCTGATTCTTTGGAGGCTAGAGCCGCTAAGAGTGCTGGGAGTTTGGGGGATTACACAACTCAAGAAGCAATAAACCTCCCTTCAAAATACCGTAACGAACTGGCGCAAAACCAACTCCCGAAAGATATGGGTGGCGTTCAACGATTACTTGGAAAAAATCTTAATGATGAACTGGAAAAGGCTGGAACTCCAATCCGCGCGGGAGATACCAACCAAGATGTTTTAGATAAGGCAGAAAATGCCCTGTCTGGTCTAGGAAAGCAACAAGCCGCTATCATTTCAAGCTTGGACAGCAACCCGGTAGCCGCAGGACAAGCGCAAGCTGTAGCCCATGAAGCGATGGGCAAGTTTCAGACAGATGCGGCTGAGAAGTGGGCTCTCCCAGGCCAAAAGAAAGTTCCGTTCATGGACTTAAAACCAAGACCTCTTGCTAGGACTGAACTAGCCCAGGCCAAACGGATAAATGCTGAATTTATGATTTTGCGGGATGATCCGTCTTTCGGGGCCGCACAGTCATTGAAACAGATGCTCGATAGCAAGATTAGCAATTTCTTCAAAGCGGTGGTGCCTGGACATTCCCAACAACCGCTCATGGACGCAAGAACAGCTCTACGAAATGCCATGACCGATGCGGCTCCCCCTGAACTCGCGGACATTTTACACAAAGAAGGTAAACTTTACGACGTAATCGAACCAATCCAAAGAAAAGCGGCCGCGATAGGAGCAACTGGCGGTAAAAACGCGATGATGTCCTACTACTCAAACCCTGTAGCTTTGGCGGCTTTCGGACTTGGACACTTAGCGGGGGGTTGGATTCCTGGCATGGTAGCCGGTGTGGGAACTGCCAGCGTGATGAAAAATCACGGGCCACAGATGGCTACAGCGATGGCCAATAGCCCGCTTACGAAGAAGATCGTAACCGGATTGCCGCCTCTAACCAATGCGGCGCGGCTTGAACTGATGAATTATCTCGCGTCCAAGCATGGACAACAGCAATAAGATTGCAATTTATTTATTTTGCTATACTTCATTTCAAGGAGAAAAAAAGCATAATGAAAAAAATAATCATCGCTGGGATGTTCCTCGAAGCTGTTATCTTCTGCTCGCAAGCAAACGCCGCTGATAGGTATGTCGGCAAACTTGACTTGAACTGGGGAAGTGCGGCCGCTGTCATGTCAAGGGATTATACCGATGGTATTTGGATGGGCGGCCTAGAAGTTCAAGCGTTTAAACTTGAGGATGCCTCCCAGCAGGATAAAGAGATTGCTTACCTGGCGCCTCAATACCTGCATGGCGTCAATGGAAACAATCAGACACTTGGACTTGCCCTGGGAATACCGGTAGGGACTGATTTAATCACTGGGATCAACGGAGTTTTGGGATTCTTGTCAAAGAACGCTCCGCAGATTACTCTGCCTCCAGTGGCGCAGGAAATATCGAACATCTTGACGATTGAGGTCAGCGGAGGGTATAATTTCGCCCGTCAATTCGGCTACTTAAAGCCGTGGCTTGCTACAGTGGGCGCGGAAGTTCGCTATCCAATCGGTGCTGGAACAAAGCTTTAAAATGGCTTTAAAGCAAACGTCCACTGGTGGACGAACTCAATGATATTAAAGGCCGGTGATCTGATTTGCGTGGCCTATCACCACGGCAATTTAATCCAGGAGGGTATCTGTGCCTTTGAGCAGGGACGTTATGGGCATGTCGTTTGCTCACTTGGTGGAAATGAGATCATCGAAGCAGACACGGACGGGGTGCGGTGGACAGATCTGCGAGACTATCTGCTGAGGCATGATTGCTCTTTGCTTGTTAAGCGCCATCCTAGGATGGTTCCAGAACTGGGAAATCTTGCCGTCAGCTACTGGAAATCGCAGGTAGGGGCTAAATACAGTTATTGGGGAGATGCGAGGCTAGGACTTATCTTGGCCGCGCGGCTTCTTGGCTTCCATCACGTGCTGAAGTTTTTCCCTGATTTTTGGAAATCATCTCATTCTAAATTCTGTTCGGAGCTAGGGATCAAAGGTCTGCAAGCGGCGCAAGTTATTCCCAGGAGATACGACGCTGGAGATTATTCACCGGAGAAGATAGCCAAGGACACGACACTGATATCGATGGGATATTGGGACGGGAAAGAATGGTCATGAGCATAGACCGGGAATTTTCTGATTTTAGGATTCGCTTTGAGGAGGAAAGCCGCTCCAACGCTGAGTTCCGCGGCGAGATGCGGGAATACGCAAAGAACACGACGGACTATATAACGGCAGTAAACGGCCGCATAAATGTCCATCTTGACGATCACAAGCGGGAGCATCGAGGGTTGATGACCGCCGCTATTGGTATAATATCGTCTGGACTTACGATCCTAGCTAACCGGATTTTAAAACAATGACCACCTACGCAGAAGCGATTGCGAAGATACGGCTTCGCGCCGAGAGGAAGGAAAAGCGCAGGGAAAAAGCTAAAGAGCTTGGGTTGCGTAAACCAAAACTCGATAAAATCCCTCTGTTAATCAAGAAGAATGATGCTATCTTCTCGCTCATCATCCGCGGCAGGGACGCCAAGCGCGGCTGTCCATTCTTCCATGAAGTCTTTACGCCTGTTCAGTGTTGCTTCCATATCATCCCGCGCGGGAAGCATTGGGTTCGGTGGGACATGGATAACGCCGTAGGATCGTGCCATTCATGCAATTATAGGTATGAGCAGGATCACTTCTTCGTCCATGACGTGATCGCCTGGGTCAGAAAGAATGTCCCAAGGTATGAAGAAATCATGTTGATTGCGAACACCAAAGAGCCTATGGGACGTGAAAGGCTTGAGAAGATACACTCTGATTTGTTGGCAAAAATACAAGCTCCAAGGGGATAACATGGAAAACATGATCGCGGGATTAGTGGCCAATCACTTGCAATTAGTCGAAGGGATCGCGGTTGGTTATGCCGCTTCTCACACCGGACCAATCGTCGGATTTATCGTCAATCAGGTGTTTCGGATCAAGGCCGTTCGCTCCTACTGTGCCGCACATCCGGCAGCGGTTAAGGCTGTCATGGCTGAGATTGCCGCGGACGTGGATCAAGATGTTGACGCTGCGGTTAAAGCTCAAGGACCTGTAGCTCATAACTGAAATGTCAGACCGCCAAGTAGTCTTAACTCGGAATATTTTTCTTCCCTACGCGACATTGGGCGATCTGATTACGGATTCAGGATACTCATTCAAGTCGGTGGAAAGACCTTGGCTGGATAATCAGCCGGATGTTTCTTGTGACCCAATCGGGTCTTATCGGTGCGGATCGTCTTTCTCTCCGAAACATGGTTGTAATGTCTACCATCTGCTCGATGTGCGTGGGCGAACAGCGGTTGAAATTCATGCGGCTAATTTGGCTATCCAACTTCTTGGATGTATTGCTCTTGGGAAGGCGATAGCTGAGTTCAAGGCTTCTTCAATCTCTGAAAACCTACCGCCAGCAGACATGATGGGAGTTACTGAAAGCGTTACAGCGATTGCTGAATTTGAAGCGGCGATGAGGAACAAAGACGGAATTCAAGAACTATTTGTCTTGGTTATTAAAAATTCTTGAGTCTCTCTAAAGCTTCAAGGGCAGTTTTAGTTTCATCAAGTTCAGCCTCAAGTTCGGCAATGCGTTTCTCGCACACTTTATTAGCTTCAAGAAGATTATTTATCAGTGCGCTGCGTTTCAAGCATTCCTCTGGTTCTTCGATGAACTCAGGCGGATCGCCTGGCTCTCCAAAGCGCGCACGTTCAGCGATTCTTTGATTGCCGAGGGAAACGCGGAGGCAATAGGCTTCGTAATGCAACTCATCGGTTGTATCGGCCACTTATTTATACCCTTTTAATTTCAGCAGTTTTCCGATCATTTTATTTCGCCCCCGCGAAGAACTCTTTAAACTTCTGCGCTCCGTAGGCGCCATTGGTCAGCTCGATGATCTTGGCCACCGTAACTTTCTGCGGTGTCTTTCTCTGTTCCATCCAGAGCCTAACGCCTTCCGCGCAAGCTCCGGTAATGCAACGATACGCTCTTATTGCATCACGTTTTGACACGACCTTATCCAGTTTCCACCCCTTGAACTCAGAAGGATCGCGAGAGCTGATTTTGTAGAGCAGCCCTTCACGCGCTTCTTTGATACTCTTCCCGTGAGAATAGTTTTCCCCATCCGTAACCAAATAAGACACGTCAGTTTTTCCGCAGATTATGACACGGGAGACCGGGCCTCGCTGTGAAACAATCTTGGATAGAATTCCATCGGCGAAGGAAAATCCATTGCTGGAGAAAGATGCAGTGAGGGCCGAATTACATTTTGCTGATGCGGTAGGATCATTTTTACACATCTTCGGCGCATCCAACTTCGCGTCGGTGTAGATGCAGAGACTCCCTCCCACGCTCGTCAGAGCTGGAAGCTTCGCGTCGGAACGGATGTCTAGATACC
>VFSW01002942.1_pt1 | contig 25628 bp, 15 predicted proteins | sample 5358111 | NCBI WGS metagenome assembly VFSW01 (sample SAMN11554181, study PRJNA540505) | mine drainage metagenome | isolation source: sediment from site ElyBrook_90M | place: USA: Ely Copper Mine, Vershire, VT | collected 2017
ATGGTGCGGTCGGGGAAGATCATCCCGTTCACGCAGAAGGTCAGGCTGGAAGGCTCGTCGCCGTAATCGCCCCCGTAGGCGAAATATTCTATGCCATCCGGGGTGCGGCGGCGGAGGCCCTGGTCGACCCAATCCCAAACAAAACCGCCGCGCAGGCGCGGGTACAGCTCGATGGTCTCCCAATACTCTTTCAGGTTACCGGGGCTGTTGCCCATGGCGTGGGCATACTCGCACATGATCAGCGGGCGCGTCTCGCCCGGCAGGCTGCCCAGGGCGGCCAGGTTCTTGACTGTGGGGTACATGACGCTGAGGATATCCAGGTAGGGCTCGCTGCGCGCCGATTCGTAATGCACCGGGCGGGTCGGGTCATGCTGGTGCATCCAGGCTGCCAGGACAGCGTGGTTGACGCCATAACCCGACTCGTTGCCCATCGACCAGATAACGACCGAAGGGTGGTTCTTATCCCGTTCGAGCATGCGCGCGCCGCGTTCCAGGAAGGCGGCCTGCCAGGTTGGGTCTTTGGCGAACTTATCCCACAACCCGTGCGATTCGATGTTGGCTTCGTCGATCAGGTACAGGCCGTATTCGTCGCACAGGTCGTACCAGCGCGGGTCGTCCGGGTAGTGGCAGGTACGCACACTGTTGATATTGAAACGTTTCATCAACAGGATATCCTGCACCATCGATTCAACCGTCACGGCGTGGCCGCGGTCGGGGTCGAACTCATGCCGGTTGACGCCCTTGAACAGCACGCCCACCCCGTTGACCAGCACCTTGCCGTCTTTGACTTCCACCTGCCGGAAGCCCACCCGGCTGCGTTCCACTTCCAGCAGCTTGCCGGCCGGGTCTTTCAGGGTCAGCAATAAAGTGTATAAATAAGGCTGCTCGTCCGACCATTTGGTTGGATGAGCGACCGGCTGGGAGATCTCCAGTTCGGTTTCTGCCCCACCGGCCAGGCTGAAGGCTGCCGTCACCGGCCAGCCCGCCAGGCGCTGGCCTTTGGCGTCGAACAAAGCCGCTTCAAGATGGTATGCGTTGGCCGGCTGCCCGGCGTAATTCTTGAGGTTCAAGCGCACTTTCAAAACCGCATCCCGGTAGGTTTCATCCAGGCTGGTCTGCACCCAGAAGTCGCGCAGGTGCACCGCCGGCGTGGCAAACAGGTACACGTCGCGGAAGATGCCGCTCAGGAACCACATATCCTGGTCTTCCAGGTAGCTGCCGTCCGAAAAGCGGTAGACACGGGCGGCCAGCAGGTTTTCCCCGGCGTGCACGAAGCGGGTGATGTTGAACTCCGCCGGCAGGCGGCTGTCCTGGCTGTAGCCTACCATTTGCCCGTTGATCCACAGGTAGAAGGCCGAGTCAACCCCGTCGAAGTTGATGAATACCTGCTTCCCGTCCCATGCTTCGGGAACAGTAAACAGGGTGCGGTAACAGCCGGTTTCATTGGTTTCTTGCGGGATAAAGGGTGGGTTGGATTTATCGAAGGGGTAATCGTTAGCCAGGTAGCGCGGCAGGCCGTAGCCCAGCATTTGCCAGTTGCTGGGAACCGCAATGGTGTCCCAGGCCTGGTCGGCATACCCCACCTGGTAAAAATCCGGAGGAGCCGCATACGGGTTGGCTGAAAATTTGAACTTCCAATCCCCGTTCAACAACTTGACGAAAGGCGAGCCGCGGCGGTCTCCGTCCAGGGCGCTTTTCTCATCTGCAAAGGGCAGCAGGGTAACATGGGCTGCTTCTTTGTTACGGCCGACCACCTGTTGGTTCTCCCAATCATTCACATGCATTGCATCCATAATAAACCTCTCAAAAGAATTCAAATTTTGTGGAATGAGCATGCGATAGACACGCTCATTCCACAAAATAAGGTCTACCCAATTGTAATTCAATAGGATTCACTTTTTTAGGTGCAGTAAAACCTACGGTTTTACTGCACCTAAAAAAGTGATATTAAACGACATTCACTGCCCCGATCAGGGAAAGCTCGGCGGCGCGGTGGCATTTTACATAGTGCTTCGGGCTGATCTCTTCGAAGACGGGTTCCTCTGTCTTGCAGATATCCAGGCAATAGGTGCAGCGTGGGTGGAAATAGCAACCCGAAGGCGGGTTGGCAGGGTTGGCAACCTCGCCGGCCAGCAGGACACGTTTCTCCCGCGGGCGTGGATCTGGAAGCGGGATGGCCGACATGAGCGCTTCGGTGTAAGGGTGTTTGGGGTTGGCGAAAAGTTCGGGCGTTGAAGCCAATTCGACAATCTTGCCGACATACATGACCGCCACCCGGTCGCTGATATGGGCCACCACACTCAGGTCGTGGGCTACGAACAGGTAGGTCAGCCCCATCTTTTCCTGCAGATCCTTGAGCAGGTTCAGGATTTGCGCCTGCACCGACACATCCAGCGCAGAGACGGGCTCGTCACATACCACGAAAGTAGGTGAAGGCGCCAGGGCGCGCGCCAGGCCAATGCGCTGGCGCTGTCCACCACTGAAAGCATGCGGGTAGCGCCGCATGTATTCGGGTCGCAGGCCGACCAGGATCAACATCTCAGCCACGCGATCTTCAATTTCCTTCGCAGGCATGAGGCCCATTGCACGCAGGGGCGCCCCGACAATTTCCTGCAGAGTCATGCGCGGATTCAAAGAAGCATAGGGATCCTGGAAGATCATGCGGATGCTGCGGCGCACAGCGCGGACTTGTTTTTGGTCTAACTGGGCAATATCGACATGTCCTAAAGTTGGGTCCTGGTACCATACCTGACCGCTGGTGGGATCAATGGCGCGCATGACGCAGCGCCCGGTGGTGGTCTTCCCGCAGCCGCTCTCCCCGACCAACCCTAAAGTTTCTCCCTTGTTAACGTAAAAATTCACATCATCAACGGCTTTGACATGCCCAACAACCCGTTTTAAAAAGCCGCGTTGAATGGGGAAGTACTTTTTCAGGGCGGTCACTTCCAGCAACGGCTCTAGAGCGTCGGTTCCGGCATTGCTTGGATCAGTTTGGCTGATTTGACCAGTCATAACGATGTCCTTGTTTAGGTGTAGATTCAGGCGCCTGGCAACCTAGGCAGCCGCAGGTCCCGTATAAAGGTGGCAGCGCACAAGGTGCCCAGGTTTAACATTAACATTCTTTGGCTCAACCTGGTCACACTGCCCTGGGATCATCTGTGGGCAGCGTGGATAAAATGGGCAACCCTTCAACCGCGTATAAGGATCCGGCACCATGCCTTTGATCGTTTGCAAGCGCCGGCCCCGGTCGACATGCGTGATGGATTCGTTCAAATGAGGAATGGATGCCAGCAGCCCGCGCGTATAAGGGTGAAGCGGATCGAGGAAGATCGTCTCGACATCCGTTTGCTCGACAACCTTGCCCATGTACATCACCGCTACTTCATCTGCCATCTCGGCAATCACTCCCATATTGTGGGTAATATACATTATTGCCATCCCGAAATCATTTTGGAGGGTTCGCATAAGCTCCAGGATTTGTGCTTCGGTGGTCACATCCAGGGCGGTGGTGGGCTCATCGGCGATCAACAAACTGGGCTGGCAGCTGAGCGCCATTGCAATCACGGCGCGCTGGCGCATGCCGCCGCTCAGTTGGAACGGATAATCGTCAATGACGCGCTCAGGCCTGGACATTTTGACGCGCCCCAGCATGTAGATGGCTTTTTCACGCGCTTCCTTCTTGGAGACATTCTGATGCAGGATGATCGCTTCAGTAATCTGTTGGCCGATTGTACGCACCGGGATCATAGCGGTCATGGGTTCCTGGAAAACCATCGAGATGTGGTTGCCGCGAATATCGCGGATTTCTTTACCTCTTGGATCCATGGCGGTGATATTGACCACATCTACCGTCCCGCCGGTACTATCCTGCTTGACAGGCTTGTAAAACAGAATTTCACCCCCCTCGATCTTACCCGGCGGGGGCACCAATTGAAGCAAAGAGAGCGAGGTAATGCTCTTACCACAACCGCTCTCGCCGACCACGCCGAGGGTCTGGCGGCGCTTTATTGTCAGATCAACACCATCCACGGCGCGCACGACCCCTTCGGCCAGGTAAAAGTAGGTATGCAGGTTCTTAATTTCTACCAGAGTGTTCGCATCTGCCATAAGAGCCTCTATCAGGTCACGTAAGGATCGGCGGCGTCACGCATGCCGTCGCCCAGGAAGTTGAACATCAGCACCGCCAGGATGACAAAGGCCACGGGCCAGAGCAACCAGGGGGTCTGTGCGACCGTTTGCAGGTTTTGCGCATCCTGGAGCATCACCCCCCATGAAATGGTGGGGGCGCGCAATCCAACTCCCAGGAAACTAAGCGCCGTCTCACCCAGGATCATGCCGGGGATGGAGAGGGTCAGCGAAACGAGAATATAGCTGGTAAAGCCGGGCAGCAAATAGCGGGCGATGATCTGCCCATCCGACTCATTGTCCAGCCTGGCTGCCATGACATAATCTTCCTCGCGCAAACTGAGCAACTTGCTGCGCACAGTGCGTGCCAGGGAGGTCCAGCCCAGGATGGAGAGGATGATGGTCACAAAGAAATAGGTTTTTAGTTGGGGCCAATCCTGCGGCAGGGCCGCCGCCAGGGACATCCACAAGGGAATAGTGGGTAAGGAGATGAGCACATCAATTACGCGCATGGTGACCTCATCTACCATCCCGCCGAAGAAACCCGCAATCCCGCCGAGTAACAGTCCCAGAAAGAAGGCCAGGAAAATGCCGATCAGGCCGACGGTCAGCGAGATGCGCGCCCCGAAGAAAATGCGGGATAGCAGGTCGTGGCCCAGTGTATCGCTGCCCAGGAAGAATAGAGGCACGAACTTGTTCGGTTCAGTTCTTACCCCAAAAAGATGGATATTCCCAGGGAACAGGCCCCACAGTTTATATTCATCACCCGAGACAAAAAAACTGATCGGGTAGATCGTTGAGGTATCTTCTTTGTAAACCGGCCGCAAGGTCACCGGATCGCGCGCCCGTTTGAACCCGTACACAAACGGCAGGTGAACCTGGCCCTGCGCATCCATGATATGTAGACTGACCGGCGCCATGGTACTGTAATCCTTGAAGCGTTTTTGGGGATCGTAGGGGGCGATGAATTCGTCGAAAATGACGATAAGATAGAAGATGCCCAGGACGACCATGGCAATTTGCGCCAACTTGTGCCGGCGGAATTTCCACCACACCAACTGCCACTGCCCGGCGCGGTAAAAAGATTCATCTTTCTCAACCGCCTTGCCAACTGGCTGGCTTTTTTTCCGATAATCCCACCAATTTCGCTTGGGAGAGGTCGGCTGTGCTGTGCTCATGCTGCCTCCATGTTTCCAAACCGGATGCGCGGGTCGACGGCTGCCAGGAGCAAGTCCGAGAGCAGGCTGCCTACCGCCGTGAGCACTCCAATAATTAAGATGTATGCACCAGCGGTATACATATCCTGGTTGATCAGCGCCCGCCACAATACCGGACCGGCAGTATCCAGATTGAGCACAATCTCAACCACCGTGCCCCCGGAGAAAAACCACACCAGCAGCCAACCAAAGGTGCTGAGGATGGGGTTGATGGCGATGCGCACCGGGTATTGCATGATTACCATGAATTCTGAAAGACCCTTGGAGCGCGCCACGGTGACGTAGGGTTTACGCAGTTCGTCCAACATGGTGGCGCGCAGCGTGCGGATCAAAGTCGCCGTGCCACCCAGCGCCAGGATCAGCACTGGCAGCCAGATGTGCTTCAACAGATCCAGCAACTTTGCCCAGCTCATTGGCAATACCGCAAATTCCGGAGAAAACAACCCGCCCACCTGCAGGCCTAACTTGGCGTAGCAGATATACATCAACACCAGGGCCAGCAAGAATCCGGGCGTAGCCAGACCGATAAAGCCGAGAAACGTGAAAAAATAGTCGGCGAACGAATATTGTTTGACCGCCACAAAGATGCCGGCCGGTATCGCCAATCCCCAACAGACGATAAAAGATAGGAAGGCGATAAAAAAGGTCATCCCCATGCGGCCTAACAGGATGTCATTGACCGGTTGGCCCCACAGGAACGAATAGCCAAAGTCGAATTTGGTGACGATGTTCCATATCCAGCGGATATATTGGATATACATGGGTTGATCCAGGCCGTATGTTTTGGTCAGAAGCGCAACCTGAGCCTTGTCAACCGTCACACCGGTAGCTTGCAAACGCTGGATTTGTGCGGTTAGATAATCACCTGGCGGTAGTTGAACGATAATGAAGGCCAGGATCGAAATCAGGAAAACCTGTGGAACCATCCTTGCAATACGCCCGATGATGTAATTCAACATAATAAAATCATCTCCACGTATAAGTATCCATCCTAAAAATCAGGGGATGCACTTTTTTATATGTGGAAAACGTACGGCTTTGCCGTTCACATATTAAAAAGTGGTTTCCTTATTTTTCTTATGGGCACTACCGGATGAGGGCAGCCTCGGCGATGCTTGCAGTCATTGCCCACATCCGGTAGTTGATTCCACTTCAAATCTCAGGCGCGCGTACCGCCCTCGTAGAAGTAGGCTTCAGGGTGATAGGTTGAATTGCCGTAGGTGTCCCAACCCATGGTGGCCTTCGGTCGCGGCAGGTTGCGCATGTTCTTGTTGAAGATCAATGGAGCCGGGCACTCCAGGATCAGGCCGATTGCCAAGGGGGTCTCCGCCAGGCCATCGAAGATCTGCTGGCCAAATTTAACGCGGTCGTCTTCGTTGGTGGTGGAGGTCATCTGAGCAAACAGATCGTAGTACTTCTTGATCTGATCCGGCGGCTCAATCAAACCGGCAGCCGTCTTATCCGCAGCCGCCCACCAGGCGGCCCATTTACTCGAAGCTCCGCCCTGGCCTCCGGCGGTGGGGATATACCAATGCATTTCCAGCGGCAGGAGCATGTCGGTGCAGCGGTCAGCGTGCCAGACCGTGCAGTGCACCTGGCCATTGTTCATGCGGTTTTGCAGCAGGCTTGAATCGACCTCTTTGGAAGTTGCATCGATGCCGATATCGCGCCAATATGATGCGATCATTTCGGAAACCTTGGGGGTCAAAGGGCCCACGCGCAAACCGCCCTGTTCGATGACGTAGGTGAGGGGCTTGCCATCCTTGCGCAGGCGGATGCCCTGGGCATTCGTCTTGTCCAGGCCCATGCCGTCGAGCAGTTTGTTGGCGGCAGCTTTGTCGAACTGCGCCCAGGCGCTGGCGTACTTCTCCTTGAAATACTTTGAGGAAGGCATGGGGCTCAACTGGCCCATGCGAGCCGTACCGAAGAGCAGGCTCTGGTTGATCTCATCCCGGTCAATGGCCATCGAGAGCGCTTTGACAAAGTCCGGGTGATTGACGATCTCTTCCAGTACCGTATCCCGGGTGGTGCCGTCTTCCAGGAAGATGACATGCTGAGGGAAGAATACATCGCGGTCGGACATGCAGGAGATATAATCCATCACCTGGAAGTTGCCCTTGGCTTCATTGTCCTTGTAGAAGGGGTATTCTGCCATGGTGACATCGTGCATGCCCATGGCATCCAACTCATTTTGCGCCAGCTTGAGCTTGGCCGCATCGGTGGTGGTGATGTAATCCAGGCGCATGCTGTCGATGTAAGGAAGCTGGTTACCAGACAGGTCAATCTTCCAGTAGTAGGGGTTGCGCTCAAGGGTAAACAAGCCTGAGCCTGGCATGTCTTTGAGGACCCAGGGAGATAGGGTCGGATACGGAGTAGTTTTCATCCAGTCCGGCATCTGCCAGTAACCCAGGCCCCATTGGCTGGGACCACAGCGCTGGTTGTACAACTGCACCCAGGTGTCGAGCTTATTGTCCTTGGCCATTTGATCCAGTTTGGCCTGGTCAGTGTACTTGGGGTGGTACTGCTTGTAGTACTTCGAGGGACCCAGGATGCTGGGCCAGTTGCCAATTTCCCAACGGGTCAGGTGAGCGGGCAAGGCGCCAAAGGGGGCTGCGTAAGTCAGGGTGAAGTTGAAGTCATCCGCCACATCCAGCTTGGCGTTGACGGTGTTGGCTTTTCCGTCGAAGCGCAGCTGCCACATCGGGGCGCCATTGAGGTCCTTGTTGAACCAAACATCTTCGATAAAGTAGCGCACATCCTCAGTGGTCACGGGCTGGCCGTCTGACCACTTCAGGCCCTTGCGCATCTTGAAGGTGAAAGTGGTGCCATCTTCCGAGACTGTCCAGGCTTCGAAGATGTTGGGCACGATGGTGCGCAGGTCGATGTCCGAATAGTGCAGCAGGCGCTCGGACATCCAGTCGTAGTTGCTGACCGTCCACACCGGGTCGAAGTGGATCATGCGAATTTCGCCGCCATACACGCCGATGGAATCCCGTCCGCCAACCACTACAGGGGTTTCGGGTAAGCGCTCGTCAACGGGAGGCAGCGTGCCGGCTTTGACCAGGTCGGCCAGCATGGGGGGTTCAACGCGCTTGGTAGGCACTTCCACCGTGACCTGTACCTCTACCTGCTGCGTAACCACTTTTTCGACAACAACGGGGGTCTGAGTGGCAGGCACTTCAGTTGCCGGCGGAGCCGCCGGAGCGCAGGCCGCCGCGGCTGCGCCAAGCACAGCCAGCGACGACACTTTCAAAAAATCACGACGCTTCAAAAAACGGGCCATTTGTTGTTCCTCCTTACAGATTGGGAAAGAATGAATTGAATTTGTACGGCAAGGGATGCCATACATTGATCCATTTTTACATTACCATTCTGAACCGCATAATTCTTCCACTATTGGGACAAGGTCATGGATTTTAAGGACAAACCTACCCGGTGAGCGCCTCCTTTCTATCAGCTTAAATCGAGCCTGAGCAAATACTGGTTGAACAGGATTTCCATCTGTGTGGCGGGCAGGTCTGCCGTGCAGTATGGGTTTTCGAAATGCTTAAATCCCTTCAAGGGCTGCTCCTGCCCATTGAGCAGCCAGGGTCCTTCCCAACTGAAAGCCAGGCTGTCGCCGCGCAGGGTCTGGCATTCCACCGACAGGCCGGCGAAGGCGACCTTGAGCGCCAGGATTTTTTCCTGGAATTCGGCGAAACTGCCATCCAGGGCGGCGCGCCCCATGTGCACCAGCCAGGCATTTTGAGCCCCATAGGAGCGCAGTTCGCGCAGGGCGGTGCGGCCCTCTTTGACCAGGTCGAATCCCTGTGAGGCAGTCAAGGCCAGGTAGCCATCCCCCTTGCGTGCAAACGCCCAGCCGTTGCGCAGGCTGTATTCGTCAAACTCTACCACCGGGAAATAGGCGTGCGTAAAGCCCATCCAATCGGTTTCAGGCAGGTTGTACAGGCTGACCAGCACGTCTTTCCACTGGGCGGCGCGCGGTAAGACGGCGTTGCCCACCCAGAAGTTCGGCGCCACAGCTTCGCGTTCGGAAGAATTGCCCGGGTGGGTCACAAACACCACTGCCGAGGTTCCCAGGCTGGCCTGCCAGATGTGTTCCCGGCTGCCTTTCTGGCCGGCGTGGTAATCCTGGGTGCAGGAAAGCATGCCATTGGGGGTCTTGTAAGTGACCTTATTGATTTCATCATCTGCTTTTTCGACGCCCGGCGCGCTGGAAATGATCGAGCGCTCGCGGTCCCACATTTCTTCCATTAAAGAGGCGGCAATATCGGAAACGATGGGAGGCATCTCGTAGTTTTTCATGCAGGCCAGGCTGACCGGCCCGGCAGTGAAGTGGTTGAAGACGCCCATACCCCACATCAGCCGGCTGACCCCGGCAGTCGGGTCGAGCAGCCCGCCTTTCAATGAGACGGCCGAGTCGACGTGTCCGTGCGTCGAGCCGGCTACACCCCAGAAGGAATTGAGCGCCAGGCCGAAGAACAGCTTATCCATCATTACAGCGGCCAGGTTGTACAAATCTTCGTTCCTGGCCAGGTCGGCCAGGTGCGAAAGGGCCACCAGCGTAGCAGCCAGGCGGCCAGTGGAGTCCCAGTCCGCAAGCCCCTGCGACCCGGCCTTACGCAGCCAGTTCACCGCCAGTTGTTCGCCCCTCTTGCGATGCCAGCGGCCATCTTTTCCGCTGGCGGTGAAAATCTGCTCGGGATAAAGCTGCCCGGCCAGGATCTCGCAAGCATGGTAGAGAATGGCCTGGCTTTCGCTGGTGTACTCAGGGCTAGTGCCGTCGCTGCGTAATCCTTCCGGCCAGTAACTCATATTTAAAATCGAATTCTTCAACACTCTTTTGAGCGAGCGCGGAAATTCAGCTTTGCTGCCAAAACGCGCTAACGCTCCGATCAAACCCAGCCGGTTCAGTTCACTGCCTTCCGCAGGCTGGATGGAGGCTTCGGCAGCCTGGAATAGCGGCTCCAGATCGAGTTTATCCCATTGGCCCAGGGCCATGCGGGCGATCTGGCCAAAGACATCCTTTTCCCGTTTAGAGGCCGCCGTCAAGGCTTCTTGGCGACGTTGAGCATAATTCGCGTAAGGTCCGGAAGAAAATGGATTGGTTCCCATGCCCCAGATAAAGATGTCTTTGGTGATGCGAATGTCCTTTTCGTAATATTCCCAGGCACGCGGCATCAGGTGTACCCGGTAGAGGCCTTCGTCAACCATATACGTGTGACTCAAATAAAGGCTGTCGCCCGGTACGCCTTCCACTTCTGCCTGACCGTAGGTAAGCCCTGCGGGGGTCTGGAAAGACACGTCCGTGGCGGTGGCTTCCGGCAAGCTTTCTGGCCAATGTACGGTAATTTTGTCCTGGGCGGCAAAAATATCTTTTTCGGCGAATACAGCCTCAAAGGAGCGTTCCAATTTATTGCGCCGCTCTATGGCAGGAATTAAGGATGGTATGCGTACCCGCATTCCAACTGGCGGTTGGCCGTCAGTCGTTAGAATTTGCAGGGCCATTAAGTAGGGACAGTTTCCCATGGCGACCTGCTCGAAGCGCACCAGGATCTCATTCTCGCCTTCTCTAAAATCGACCGGGATGGCTGCCCCGTGCACCGGTTGGTTATAGATCTGTTCCTGGCGATAAACGGCTTCGCCATTCAGCCACACATCTGCCGGTCCGCAGGAGGTCAATCTCAGGCTGGCTTTCTGGGCGTGTTCACATTCAACCTGGACGTAAGCCCACGAACGCAGGAAAACGTAAACCGGGGAGGAGACAGAAGAATCGACAAAATGGTCGTCACGGCAGGGGTAATATAACCATGACCCTTCGTATTTTCCGATTGTGAATACACCTTCGCTCAACGGTCCGCGCTCGACCGGCTGTTTGCGGATGCCGGAACCTTTTTCATAAAAATGGCGGGCAATTTGCAGCCGGATATCCTCGTGGCCGGGGATTTGTTTGGCATCTTTTGCCGGGATTAATTGCGGGCCGGCGGTCAACCAGTTATCAATAAAACCCTTATGGAGATCATAATAAACATACTCAATAGACATGCGCTGTGCTCCTAAATGTGTTATTGTGATGAATGGGGATGAGATAATTCTATTTTATCAGGTTCGCTTTTTTGATGGGAGCGTGTGTACCAGACGCATACTGCAGCCAGGCCCAATTCAATCAACAGGAGCAGCCATCTTAGCCAGACTGCCGCATTGGGCCCTTGCAGGATCAATAATCCAAGATCGGCCAGGAATACCAGCAGGAATTCAGGCCCGGCGATACGGGTGAAACGCCTCATTAAAATCTTTTTTTTCACGCTCTTTTTGAAGTCGTCTTCCATTAAGATCATAAAAATCAGCCAGGTCAGGCCCAGCACGATCAAGTACACTTTATCTAAAAATCCGATCTGCCAGCCGCGCGCCATATTGTCCCCCACGTAATTTACCCCCAGAAAAAATAACAAGAATTGCCGGCTGATCAGAATAAACCACACGCCGATTAACAGGTTGAGCGTCCACATCAAGTACGCCAGGATGTAACTAAGCCATTGTTTGATCATATTATTACTCACAAGGATAGAGACCAATTTCGGTCAAAACGTTGATAAAGTCTTTATAAAGGATTGGCATGCGCAGGCAGACCGCCGCCCCTTCTTCAAGACCGCGTTGTTGTTCGTCCAGCCAGGAACACAGCACCACCGGGATACAGCTCGTGGTTATTTCTGATTTGAGTTCGCGTAAGAAATACCACCCCAGGTTGCCGGGGTGGTCGATCTCTATGATAATTGCCGCAGGCTGCTCACGCCGGACCAGAGCCAGCGCGTCGTCCATCCAGGACGTGATCAACGCCAGGCGTGAACTTTCTCTAACGTAGGACTGGATCAGGTAGCAAAAATGGGCGTCATTTCCGATCACCATAATGCTGCCTGGAACTGCTTGATTCATAGGTTCCTTTAGTTGGAATCAGCCGGGACTGGCTGGGATAACTATACTTTACCCCCTGCATGCTCGCAAAGCTTCCACAATTGGGACGAATAGTTGTACTTATGGGACATCTGTGCAGTTGCCACGCACGAAGGCGCTTGGCGACACGCCTACCTCCTGCCTGAAAACGCGCGTGAAATAGCCGCTGCTTGAAAAACCTACATCCAGTGCGATCTCGGTGATCACTTTCTTGCCGGCTACCAGCAAGACCTTGGCCTGGTTGATGCGAAAACGGTTCAGGTAGGTAATCGGGGTAATGCCCATTTCCTGGCGGAAGCAGCGCGTCAGGTGCCTTTCACTTAGCCCGACGAAATCAGCCACGTCCCGGCGTGTAATTGGCTCGGCATAATGAGCGTGGATGTATACCACGGCTTTCAATACCGTGCGCTGGGCTTCCGAACCCCACTTGCGCTTGTGCGCCAAAGCGGCAGAAATGTGTTTGAGCGTCTCTTCGACGCTGAACATACCCTTGCCGAGCACGCTGACGACCCCGTTGTTCAGGCGCAGCATGTCTTCTTCGGTCAGCATCTGCCCGGTTACCACGATCACCGGAATCTTGCGGGTCGATTCCTCAGAGTGCATGGCTTCCAGAACGGCAAAGCCGTCCATTTCGGGCATCATCAGGTCCAGCAGCACCAGGCCAGGGTGCTCCTGGCGCACCAGATTCAAGGCTTCGCGCCCGTTGCTTGCCTTCAGGATGCGGTAGATTGGGGATTGGGATTTGACCAGGCGGGCATGCAGGTCGAGAATATCGGGGTCGTCATCCACGACCAGGATCGATTTTTGGGCGCCGGCCAGACCGCCTTCGGATGAAAAACCCTGGGCTGCCAGCGCTTTGGCCAGGTCGGAACTGGCGATTGGTTTGGTCATGTAATCCATTTCCAACATCGCCCCGCTGCTCTGGTCGCCGGTTATAGAGTAGAACAGCACGGGTAAATTCCGTGTGGCGGAGTTTTCTTTTAGCGCGCGCATGATTTCCCAGCCGCGTTCCTGGGTCAGCCCCAGGTCGAGGATAACTGCATCCGGCAGGGTTGGCAGCAGCCACGATAACCAATCGGCGGTCTCATCTTCAGCGTGCAGATCCACCTTGAGCCCCTGGCCGGTCAGGTGCGCTTTCAACTGCTCTGCACCGGCGGCATCTTTCACCAGCAGCAAAATCTGGTGCATCTCAGCCGGCAGTCTCTCGACCTCTGGGGCCGCCGCCAGCCCTTGTAACCGCGGCAGGGTGAAGTAAAAGGTCGACCCTTTGCCTTCTTCTCCGGACGAGCACACGCCGATTTCACCGCCATGTTTTTCCACCAACCTCTGGCAAATCGCCAGCCCAAGCCCCAGTCCGCCGAAACCGCGCGCTGAAGTGCGCGTAGATTGGCGGAATTCGTCGAAGATCAGGTTTTGTTCATTGGTGGGGATACCTAACCCGGTATCGCTCACGGAAATGCGCACTTTATCGTTTTCGACAATGGCAGTCAGGATGATCTCACCCTGCACGGTAAATTTGACGGCGTTATTCACCAGGTTCAAGGCCACCTGGCGCAGGCGTGTGCGGTCGCCGCGCACTTGCAGCGCCTCTCCGGTGATCTCCGCCCGCCAGGTCAGCCCTTTTTCCCGCGCCAGTTGTTCGCCGATCACCCCCACCTCATTCAACACTTCTTTGAGATTCAATGGCTCCAGGACCAGGTTGAGCTGGCCCACGTCGATACGCGCCAGGTCGAATACGTCCCGGATCAACCCATCCAGGTGTTGGGTTGTGACGTAGATCCTTTCCAGGTCCTTCAAATCGATCTTGATCTGGTCTGCGCCGGTGCGTTCGCTGTTTTGCAGCAGCTCGTCGCTGAGTCCGGAGATCAGGTTCAGGGGCGTGCGCAGTTCGTGGCTGACCATGGAGAGGAAACGGCTTTTCATCCGGTTAGCCTCTTCGGCCAGCTCTTGCGCCATCTCGGCATACCGGCGCGCCTGAACGGCCTGGCGGTAAAGCTGGATATCCCGCAGGGCTGCTTCAAGCTGGCGCACGATCGAGGCGCACGGCTCCAGGTTGCTGGCGTCAAAAGCGATAAAGCCCGGGTTGTTATCCGGCATTTTGAAAGGTAATATCGCCAGGTTGAACGGCTTGGTCTCAGGGTAGATGCCCGGAGGTGGGAAATGCCGGGTGGGAAAACGCTGGCAGCTCGGCGGGAGGTCCTGGGGGGTTAGCAGGCGGGTCCAGGCCACGCCGTCGTCCCCTTCCGCCTCGTACAGGGCAGCCGTCACGTGTTGGATGCCCAGTGAAGGCAGCGTGCGCGCCAGGATTTTAAAGATTTCGTCTTCATCCCTGGCTGCAAAGAACAGCGAAGCCATTTGCCCAACCTGGTCGGCCGCCTCAGCCTGGAGGATTTGCTGGCGCGCCGACTGCCCCTGGACGATTTCACCGATCATCACACGGGCTTGCTGGAACATATCTTCAATTTGCCAGCCCGGTAGACTGGTAGGTGTTTCTTTTAAAAGCGCTGGCATGGTTTCGCGTAAGATTGTGATAACTTTCTGCCAGGTATACAGGTCATTCTCTTGCGAGGAGACACGTTCGAGGATCTGCCGCAGCGACAGGTGAAAAGTGGAAAGGTCGCTCTGCTGCAGGCTGGTCTTCAATGCCTGTAACAGGCTCTGGCACAGGTACTCGACCTCTTTTTTGCTCAAGCACTGCGTTTCACCCTGGACGGCCTGGAAAATGGATTGGGCAAGCCTGGCATAAACGGCCGCTTCACCTGACGCGCCGGATGATGGGACGCCTCCGCCGGCGGGCCCGGTTTCAATGCCACTCGAGACATCCAGGCGGGTAACCGCGTCAGACAGGCAGCCGCACGAACCTCGGATCACCAGGTGGATGGGGATGCGCACGAATACGTCTTCTTTTTTCCCGTCGATGATTTGCAGGAGTTCTTCGACGGCCTGGTAACCAACTTCGAACATAGGGAAGTGCACCGAGGTGAGCGGTGGAATCTGCGCCTTGGCCTCGACCCGGTCATCGAAGCCGATCACCGCCACGTCTTTTGGCACCAGCAGGCCGGCCTCACGCAAGGCGTGCATGGCGCCCACCGCGGTGACGTCGTTACTCGCCAGCACGGCGGTAAAGCGGGTGCCGCGTTTGAGCAGGTTTTCGACTGCCTGGTGCCCGCCATCATAGGTGTGAAAGCCCGGCTCGATCAGTTCGGGATCTACCTCCGCCCCCAAGGCGTACAGGCTGGCCCGGTAACCCGTCAGCCGCAGATAGCTGTCTTCGTCCGACCGGCCGGAAAGGAAGGCGATGCGTTGGTGCCCATGGGCTACCAGGTGGTTGACCGCCTGGCGAATCCCGCCCTCGTTATCGGCGATGACTGCCGGGCTTTTCATGCGGTCTCCCGCAAACATGATCGGGAACCCGCTTTCCAAAAGGTCTTCAATATATTGGATGGCAAAGTCCGACATCAGCGGGGGCACCGCCACCAGGCCATCCGTGTTCCACGGTCCAACCGGCACGAAATCCGCGTCGGGCTTGACCAGCGGCCAGGCGATCCGGCCGAGGTTGATGTCGTAGGGAGGTCCTATGCCGCAAGATAGCAGCAGGTTACATTCCCGGTCGTGGGCAGCCGCCTGGATACCCCTGAACACATTTTCCAGGAAGCTGTCGAGAGTTCTGGAATATGCCTGATAGGAGAGAATCCCAATCGTGGGCCGGTTGTGCTTATATTTTTGCATGGGGTAGCTGCAGCCAGGGCAATCTATATCCCTCGGACTGCCTGGTTAATATTAACACATTCCTGAATAAAGGGTTCACTTTTTCAGGTGTTTACTTTTTTAGATGTGAAAAGCGGAGCTTTTCACATCTAAAAAAGAATAGTATGATAACGGAAGCTCCAAAGCCTGAGATTGTAACTTTGAGCAGCCGGATTGTGTAGTTCGATAAAAGTTGGAGCACAATAGCGTATGCACTTTCAACGCATCGTCGTAAAACTGGGCACTTCAACCCTGACCGCCGGAACCCCGTACCTGTCGCACCCGCACCTGGTGGACCTGGCGCGCCAGATGGCGCAGCTGCAAGCCGGTGACAACCAGGTGGTGCTCGTGTCTTCCGGGGCAGTCGCCGCCGGTAAAGAAGCGCTCAACTTCCCCGAGTTGCCGCGCTTTATCCCCAAGAAGCAAATGCTGGCAGCCGTTGGGCAACCGCGCCTGATGGGAATTTACGACCGGTACTTTCATATTTATGGTAAAACCATCGCCCAGGTGCTGCTGACCCGCTCCGACCTGACCGACCGCCGCCGGTACATTAACGCTCGCAATACCCTGGAGGCTCTCCTGGCGCAGAAAGTCATCCCGATCGTCAACGAAAACGATACGGTGGCCACCGACGAAATCCGCGTCGGCGACAACGACAACCTGTCTGCCCTGGTGGCTAACCTGATCGAGGCTGACCTGCTGGTGCTGCTCACCGACCAGGAGGGCCTGTTTACCCGTGACCCGCGCCGCGATCCACAGGCTAATTTGATCCACGAGGTGTCTTCCCCCGTCATTCCCAAAGAGGTGTGGCTGGCAGCCGGCGGGACGGGCAGCGGGCAGGGCACCGGCGGTATGCTGACCAAGCTCCAGGCAGCCGACCTGGCGCGCCGCTCAGGCACCACGGTGGTGATCGCCGGAGGCAGCCAGCCGGATATTCTCTTGCGCGTGGCGGCCGGTGAGATGGCCGGGACGCGTTTTTCGCCCCTCGTTTCGACCATCGAAAGCCGCAAGCGCTACCTGCTGGCCGGTAAACGCACCTCCGGCCTGCTGCACATCGATGGCGGGGCCGCCAATGCGCTGGCGCAGGGCGGCAGCCTGCTGGCGGTGGGTGTGCGCAAAGTGGAGGGCAGTTTCGAGCGCGGCGATACGGTGCGGGCGGTAACCCTGGACGGCAAAGAAATTGCCCTCGGCCTGGTCAATTATTCATCGAAGGATCTGGCTGTGCTGGGCGGGCACCAGTCTGCCGAAATCGAGACGCTGTTAGGCTTTACTTTTGGCGATGAAGTCATCCACCACAACAATATGGTGCTATTGTAGAATCCCTTTTTTGAATGATGGGATGCGTACGCATCCCATCATTCAAAAAAGGGGAACTTAGGAGGCATATGTTGGAAGAAATGGGTAAAAATGCACGGGCGGCGGCGCGGCGCCTGGCCAGGGCCACCACCGGGCAGAAAAACGCCGTCCTGGCCCGGCTGGCCGGGCTGCTGCTTTCCGACCAGGACGTAATTCTGGCAGCCAACCGGCTGGACGTGGCAGCCGGCGAGCGGGCTGGCTTATCGGCGGCCCTGCTCGACCGCCTGACCCTCACCGGGCCGCGCCTGGAGGGCATCCGCAGCGACCTGCTGCAGGTAGCCGCCCTGCCCGACCCGGCCGGCGAGATTTTCGACGAAAGTAGCCTGCCCAACGGCCTGCACGTGCGCAAGCAGCGCGTCCCTCTCGGTGTATTGGGAATTATCTACGAATCGCGCCCGAACGTGACCATCGACGTGGCCGGGCTGGCGCTGAAGACCGGCAATGCAGCCATTTTGCGCGGCGGCAGTGAAACCATCCACTCGAACCGCGCCCTGGTTGAATTGGTCCACCAGGCTCTGAACGAAGAAAGCCTTCCCGCCCACGCTATCCAATTCATCGACGACCCTGACCGCCAACTGGTGGGCGAACTGCTAAAAATGTACGAGTATGTCGATATGATCATACCGCGCGGTGGGGCGGCCCTGCACCAGTTCTGCCGCGAGAACAGCCGCATCCCAGTCATCACCGGCGGGATTGGCATCTGCCACCTGTTCGTCGACGAAACCGCCGACCTTCAAGCGGCCCTGCCGGTGATCCGCAATGCCAAGATCCAACGCCCCAGCGTGTGCAACGCCCTCGACACGCTGCTCGTTCACCGGGCTGTGGCGCAGCAGTTCATTCCTGTGCTGGTCGAGCGCCTGGCAGCCGATGGGGTGACCTTCAGGGCGGATGAGCGTGCTCGCAGCACCCTGGCTGGTAAAGCGGATGGGGTGGTCTTTCCCGCCGGAGCGCAGGATTTCGATACGGAATGGTTGTCGCTCGTCCTGGGCATCAAGGTGGTCGACAGCCTGGCTGAGGCCATCGAACATATCGCTGCTCATAGCACGGCTCATTCAGACGGGATTCTGACCAACGACCCTGAAAATGCGCGTCAGTTTACCGCCGAAGTCGACTCGGCTGCGGTGTACGTCAATGCCAGCACGCGTTTCACCGATGGCGGGCAGCTCGGCCTGGGAGCCGAGGTCGCCGTTTCGACCCAACGCCTGCATGCCCGCGGTCCCATGGGCCTGCGCGAGCTGACTACCTATAAATGGGTGATTGAAGGCAGCTACACTATCCGCACGTAATATTCACTTTTTTATCCTTGAAAACCGCAGGTTTTCAAGGATAAAAAAGTGAATCCTTTAAAACAGCCGGATGAACTGATCGGGGTGCAGGTCCAAAAAATCGCTGGCGATCTCGATCACCGGGCACAGGCCCACGAAGTCCCTGGCCGGGATGGTGGTGGTGATGGCGACCGCCTGCATGCCGGCCCGGCAGGCGGCTTCTACTCCCAGCAGGGCGTCCTCGAAAACCAGGCAGTGCTGTGGAAGAACACCCAACCGCTGGGCGGCCAGCAGAAAGATTTCCGGGTCCGGTTTGCCTTGCAATACTTCTTCCCCGCCTACCAGCACGTCGAAGTAAGGTTTCAGACCGGTTCCGGAAAGAGTGTATTCGATGTTGATCTTGCCTGCTGAAGTAGCCAGCCCTACCGGGATGTGCAGGCGCCGGGTTTCCTCGAGGAAACCCGGTAACCCGGCGATCGCGCGCAGGTAGGGCCGGAACACCTGGCGATAAATGTCTTCTTTCTTCTCCGAAATGCGCGCAATTTCAACCGAAGTGGCTCTTTCTCCCAGGTACAGGCGCAGGATTTCATGGGTTTTCTTCCCGGTTGTCTGCCGGTTAAAATCGTCGATATCGATCTGCACGCCTTCATCGGCCAGCACCAACTGCCAGGTCTGATTGTGTACGCGCATGTTATCGACAACGGTGCCGTCCATGTCAAAAATAAAGGCGATGTTGTTTTCGGTCATTCTTTTTTCACAGCTGCTTCCATTTCGGAGGAACTCAATTTATAAGCCAGGGTGGTCAATGCCAGCCCGACATCTGATTTAGGCTCGGTAACCATGAACGGGCGCCCGGAATGGATCGCTTGAATAAAGAGCGGGCTGTCGTAAGGAATTTCACCGTAGACCATTTTTTTCAAGGCGCTTTCGATCCTTTTCAATGGCAGGCGGTCGGCGGTGAAATTGCAACTGACCACCGGCAGCACCTTGGCCGGATCGTAACCCAGTTTATCGAAAATCTGCATGGCATCCAGGGCAGCCCTGACCGAGGCCAGCTCAGGTGAAAGTACGAGCAGGATGATATCTGACCGTTCAAGCAGGGTCAGCGCTGCATCGGTGAAATGGTTGCCGCCATCTACCACGAGAAAGGCATAGTTGCTCACCAGGAAAGGGAAGACCAGGTCAACCACGTGCGGGGTTACCAGCTCCGCCTCGGAGGCAGTCTGCGGAGCCGGCATCAGCTCGATGCCGGATTCGTGTTTGATCAACATATCTGCCAGGATCCGGTCTTCCACCGAGTCTTCCGGCCAATCTGCCAGAGAGGTAAGCGTACTCCTGGCCTTCAGGTTCAGAAAAAAACCGCAGTGCCCGCTGCTAAGCGCCAGGTCCCACAAGCACACCTTGATATCCCACAGGTGCGCCAAAGCGATGGACAGGTTAGTCGCGATCGAAGTAGTCCCAACTCCACCGCGCAGGCTGAACACCGTGATGATTTTGGCGGTAATCTGGCTGAAAGTCTGTTCGTTGTCTGCCCGCGACAGAAGCGCCTTGACGCGCAGCTCCAGCTCGGTTGGACTGATCGTTTTGACGACGTAATCGTCTGCCCCGGCTTCCATGCCGGCCAGCCGGTTGTTCATTTCGGTTTGCCCGGTGAGCAAGATGATCGGGATTTTAGCGATGGCCGGCGTGGTGCGCACCTGGCGGATAAATTCCAGGCCATCCATGCCGGGCATGACCACATCTGAAATGATCAGGTCTGGCCGTTCCTTAGTCTGTTTCAGCCACTCAAATGCCTCGGAGGCCGCCGGGGAGGTGGTAACTGCATATCCAAGCCGGAGAAGCACCGCTTTCAGCTTGAATAGAGTGATTTCGCTATCTTCGACCACCAGGATATGGGCTTTATCCATGTGTTTCCTTCTTATTTTTGTAAGCATACCATGCCGGTTCGGATAATTGCAAGACTTTTTCTATCTCGCATTCCACTTTTCCGAACTCTTCTTTGATTTGTTCCAGGATAGCCTGGGCGCCATCCTGGCTTCCATTCTTTGCAATTTGTTCCAGGGTAAAGCATATACTGGCTAACCGCACGGCGCCCACCTGGCCGCTGTTGCCTTTCAAAGTATGCGCCGCCCGGTGCAGGTCGGGTAGATTCTGTTGGTCAAGGGTTTGCTGTAAACTGTCGATCAAATCCAGCGAATTTTTTCGGTACATGCGCAGCAGGTCTTGTGCCAGATCAACCCCACTTTCGCCCATCATTTCGCTGAATTCACGCAGGAGCGAAATGTCGAACGTGCAGGTGCACGCTTGAGCCGGAGTTGGCGATCCTTTTTCAAGCGCACTATTTGCAGGCAAAGAGGCAGATTGGGCCGCGCCCACCGGCCGGCTCTCCTGCAATATCCTGACCAGTTTGTCGATCCTGATCGGTTTGCTCAGGTAATCGTCCATCCCTACCGCCAGGTAGTGTTCCCGGTCGCCGGGTAAGGCGTTAGCGGTCATGGCGATCACGCGCGGCTGCTGGTCGGGTGGAAAATCCTGCCGGATGTGTGTCGTGGCGGTTTCTCCATCCATTTCTGGCATCTGTACGTCCATCAAAACCACGTCGAAAGGTTTTTCGTGCAAGATTTTCAGCACTTCCAGACCGTTATTGGCCATTTCAGCCCGGTACCCGAGCCGTCCCAGAATGCTGGACACCAACTTCTGGTTGATTTCATTGTCTTCGGCAACCAACAGGCGCAAGGGATGCCGGCTGCCAATTTCAAGATTGAACAGTGTTTTTCCAGCCGGCCGTGAGACTGAAGTAGGCCGGTGAGTGACCAACCGGGTCAGGCAGTCATACAGTTGGGAAGGTTTCACCGGTTTGGTCAGGCAGGCCGAGAAGCGCGATCCACCCGGCCGGTTGTCGTGGTAACCCAGTGAAGTAAGCAAAACCAGGGGCAAGTCGTGCGCTAACTGTTCTGCCAGGCTGACGCCATCCATCTCCGGCATTTGCTGGTCGAGGATGGCCACGCCAAAGTGGGCGCCCTGGGCGATCAACCCCAGGGCTTCCATACCCGAGTGGACCGCGCTAGGCGCCATTCCCCAGGATTCGGTCTGGTTGACCAGTATCTGGCAGTTGGTCTGGTTGTCATCCACAATCAGCACTTTTACGCCGTTCAGGTTACCGTCGATTGGTTCCTCGTCGCCAACCTGGTCCGGCGCTACCTGGGTAAGCATGGTGAAGTGGAAAATAGATCCCTGGCCGGGAATGCCGTGACTTTCCGCCCACAGCCTGCCTCCCATGAGCTCGCTCAGGCGTTTGCTGATCGCCAGTCCCAGTCCGGTGCCGCCAAACCGGCGCGTCGTAGAAGCGTCTACCTGGCTGAAGGGTTTGAACAACTGCTCCATCCCCTCGGCTGTAATGCCGATGCCGGTATCTTTGACGGAAAAATGCAGCCGGTACTGCTGGTTTTCCAGGGACTGCCCGGTAACGGAAACGATCACTTCGCCCTGATCGGTAAACTTTATCGCGTTGCTGAGCAGGTTGACCAAAATCTGTCGCAAACGGGTTACGTCGCCGGTGAAAGTATTGGGTACGCCGCGGTCGATTGAATAAGCCAGTTCGAGCTTTTTCTGCGCAGATTTGACCTGCAGCAGGTCAAAAGCACCTTCGATACAGCGCCGCAGGTTGAAAGGCGCCTGTTCCAGTTCCATCCGCTGCGCTTCTATCTTGGAGAAGTCGAGGATATCATTAATCAAGGTTAGCAGCACTTCTCCGCTGGTGCGAATCGTCTCGATGAAGTCACGCTGTTCGTCGTCGAGTTTGGTTTCCAGCGCCAGCCCGGTCATGCCGATGATGGCGTTCAAGGGTGTGCGGATTTCGTGGCTCATATTGGCCAGGAAGCGGCTTTTGACCTGGCTGGCTTTTTCCAGCTCCAGGTTCGTTTTCTCCAGGTCTTCCAGGGCTTTTTTGAGGGCTGTCTCAGCCTGCTGGCGTTCGGTAACGTCGACCACCGAGGTGATGACGATAAAATTTTCGCCTGTATTGACCGGGCTCAAGCCAATTTCGATGGCGATTTCGCGTCCGTCTTTACGCTGGCCAACCAGGGCATGCATGCCGCCCATCTGCCGCACGGTGGGATTGGCGATGTAGAGGTCGCGCAGCTCCGTGTGCCGGACGAAGCGCGCCGGGATGAGCAGTTCAACCGTTTGGCCTTTGAGTTCGGCCTGGCTGTATCCAAAGATCAGCTCAATCTGCTTGTTAGCCAAAAGGATCTCATGCCGGTGGTTGACGATCAGAATGCCGGTTGGGGCGTTTTCCACCAGCACGCGGATCTCCTCTTCACTCCTTCTGACCGTCTCCTCGGCTTGCTTGCGCCGGGTCAGGTCGCGGCTGAAGCCGATGATGCCAATCGGCTCCTTGCCCGAGTCTCCGTATACCAGAGTCTTCAGGGTCGCCAAAAAACGCAGCTCGCCGTTGGGGTACACCACCCATTCTTCAAACTGCTGTGGCTTGCCCGTCTCTAATAGAGCCAGGTCTGCACTGCGGTATCTTTCGGCGGCCACCCGCGGGTACAGTTCAAAATCATTGTGGTTGGCGATCTCGCTCTCTTTCATCCCGGTGTATTCTTCGAAAGCCGGGTTACAACTGCGGTAGACCCCATCTTTGTCTTTAAAAAATATCGGGTCAGGTGAGCTGTTTAAGATCGAGCGTAATAAGGCCTTTTCGCTCTTCAGTATCTCTGCCTGGGATTGCAATTCGGTGGTGGAGGCGTTGACCTGCTGTAGCAGGCCAAGGTTGGCGTTCTTTAATTCTGCGATGCCCCGCCGGCGCGCCCGCACCAGGGTAAAGGTCAGGATCAAGGACAGCAGGATGGTTACCCCGGTTAGCACCAGGCTGATGCTGCGGATTTCAATGAATGGCTGCATGGCTTCGCCGGCCTGGATTTCGGTGGCGATGCCTATCCCGGATTGTTCATCCCACTGCCAGGCGCCGAACATGGTTTTCCCCTGGTAGCCGGTATATCCGCTCAGGTTCGTGCCTGAAATGCCTGGCGGAATGGTAACGTGCACTCTTCCGGCGCTGGCCTGCCCCGGCAGGATTGCGCCGGCGCTGCGCAGACGGTCATCAAAACGGCTTTCGGTCAGCAAGACGCCGTTCCTATCGTACAGATAGGTTTCACCGCTCTGCCCGATCTGGCCTGGTTGAACAATGGCGGTGAAGTCCCTGGCAGGGTCGATGCGTATGGCCAGGGCGGCGATAGCCTGGCCGTTCTCGCCGGAAATTGGGGCAATAAAAAACATGGCCTGAGAATTCGGCGTAAGGGCGCCCATATAATCAGGCAGGGGTAGGTCGGCGAATAAGGGCGGCGTCAGGACGGGCTTGCCTTCGAACACTCTTCTGATCAAGTCGGGGCGCTGGTTGGCGATCAGGTTGGTCTGCCCCAGGTTGTCGTCTGACAGCGAAGCAATGGTGGTGGAATCGGGAGCGATGATCAATGCCCCCAGCCCGTCTATATATACCGGGCGGGTTCGAAAGTAACTTCTGATCGCCGGCAAAGCCGGGTTGGCTTTCAGGGCTTGCGCCTGGCGGGCGCCAGAAAGCTGCTGTTTCACCAGGCTGACCAGGGCCGGGTCGCCTGCCATCGCCTGTGTACTTGACCGGATTTCGTTTTCGCTCAATTGCAAGGAGGCCCGGGTAGTTTGCAGGACGGTGGAAAGGTCCTGCCCGGTATTGGCGCGGATTTGCCCTTCGATGCGCAAAATGGCCAGCCATGCCAGGGTAATCGTCAACACAATAAAACTGGCGATTAAGAAGTATTCCCGGGGATTGTTCCGGTATATAGAAAATGCTTGTTTCTGATCCTGACCAGGCGCCAGTATCTTTCCGCGACCCATAAGTTGCGACCTTTTTTCAGAGCTGACTCTGGCTCTACATTTTTGTGGAAAAGGGATTTCCTCAAAATCAAGGGTTCACTTTTTCAGATGTGAAAAGCCTGGTTGTGAAAAATGTAGTTTTTCACAACTGAAAAAGCAATTTCTTTCAGTATAGCACTACGGCCAGGACAAGCCGGTTTACAATCCTTTATCAACTTACCGCCCCGGAGAGGGGACCGGCTTATTGATTTCTGAGGATTTCCTTGACCGCCTTGTAGAACCCTTCCAGATCGAGAGGCCGCTCGTTGTTGAGTTTTTCCCGCCCCAGGCGCCGGGTCCACTCCACCATCACCGCCTGTGCGCCATCCGGCCCCTCTCCGGCATATTCCAGAGCAACTACCTTGGTGGTATCCGAAACGAAAGAAAAGGGGATGATGCGCAAGGGCCGGTGGATCAAGGCCACGAAATAGGCTTCCAACTCTTTGCATGGTTCAGGCATAGAAATCAGGGCGATCGTGGTGCGGTTGGTTGGCCGGCGTACCAGGTAGCTCAGTCCAAATCCTTCGTTGTGTAAGGATGGGTCAATCTTTGCACCGGCTTCATGCCAGTAAAAGTTCAGGAATTTAATCCCGTCACGCTCCAGGTAGTGAAAGAATTGGTCGGGCGTGGAGTGAAATAATGACGGCAGCACCTCTGATTCGAAGATCATTTGCTGCGTCTTGGTTGCTATTTTAAGCATGACTGCCTCCAAAAATCGCTTTACCAGTAATAAGACCTGGCAGCAGGTTCGCATAATTAAATTCAAACCCTTAAAAATACTACTATATTTATAATTATTGTGCAAATAACTTGTCCTGTCTTTTGAAGTCCCGCGATGAATTCTCCCCTAAAGCGCGGATAAACCCGCCACTATATGATCGGCCGTAGTAATAATTTCAGTCGTTTCTCCTCAGCGAGCCAATCACCGCCCCGGCCACGATCAGCGCCAGGGCAGCCAGGGTAACGGCTGAGAAAGGCTGCTGGCCAAACACCACCAGGTTGAAAGTGGAAAGGATGGGGGTCAGGTAGGTCAGCGTACCGATCTGGCGTGGATCGCCGCGCTTGAGGGCTGCAT
>VFSW01002943.1_pt1 | contig 25626 bp, 22 predicted proteins | sample 5358111 | NCBI WGS metagenome assembly VFSW01 (sample SAMN11554181, study PRJNA540505) | mine drainage metagenome | isolation source: sediment from site ElyBrook_90M | place: USA: Ely Copper Mine, Vershire, VT | collected 2017
GGCGCGAAGCCCCTTCAAGGTCTCTAACCGCCCGGCCGCGCGCCGCCGCTCGTCCTCCGGCAGGACGCCGCCGCGCGGCGCCTTGCGGTAGTCGAGCGCGCCGGCGCGCGCCAGCGCGAGCAGGCCCGCGTCGGTCAGCGCCGCCAGCGGCGAGCGCAGAAGCCCCGCGAGCGCGATCCGGTCGTCGGCGTCGTCGAGCGCGCGCAGAAGATTAAGGAAGTCCGACACCTCCGGAACCTCGTAGAAATCGCGCTCGATCTCGACGGCGTACGGGATCCCCGCGCGCTTGAAGGCGTCGAGCAGGGCCGGCAGCGGCGTCGACGAGCGCAGGAGGACCGCGACGTCCTTGAGCGGGCGGCGCCCTTCCGGCGGCGCGCCCGGCACGCGCGCGTGGTCGACGATCCAGCCCGCGATCCAGGCGGCTTCCGAGCGCGAGACCTCGGCGGCGTCGCCTTCGCCCGCGACCGCGACCCCGCGCACCGCCGGCCCCGGCGCGCCCTCGGCGCGCGCCGGCCGGATGGCCTTGTACTCGGGCTGAGCGCCGGCCTCGGCCTTCATCGCAAGCGCGAAGGCCTCGTTGACCGGAGAGATCACGCCGGGAACCGAGCGGAAGTTCGCCGTCAGGTCGCAGACCAGCGCCCCCGACGCGCGCAGATGCGCGACGAAGCCCTCGTACGCCGCGATGTCGGCGCCGCGGAAGCGGTAGATGGACTGCTTCGGGTCCCCGACCACGAAGATGCGCCCCGGCGCCGGGACCGCGTCCCGCCACGACCTCGCCCGGCCGCCCGTCTGCTCGGCCAGGAACATCAGCAGCTCGCCCTGGAGCGGATCGGTGTCCTGGAACTCGTCGATGAGCAGGGCCGCGAAGCGGCGCTTGGCCTCCTCGCGCACCCGGGGATTGTCCCGCGCCAGATCGCGCGCCCGGCGCAGCAGGCCGTCGAAGGAGATCCAGCCCCGCCGCGCGTACTCCCGGCGGAAGCGCTCGGCGAACGGGACGAGCAGGCGCGCCGCGCGCCTGACCGCCGCCTCGCCCCGCGCCGTCGCGGCGGCGGCCGTCTCGCCGGCCCGCGCGTACAGCGCCTCGGCCGCGGGGTCCTCCTCCCACGCCGCCGGCCACTTCGAGGAGCGCGGCTCGGGAAGCTCCGGCGCGTCCAGCGGCGGATCCTCGGCTTGCGCCCCGCCCCCCCCGCCCCCCCCCCGCCCCCCCCCCCCGCCCCCGCCCCGGAGAATCTGGCGGCCCCCGTCCGCCGGCCCGCGGCCGGCGGCCCCGCCCGCCGCGCGGCGCGCCAGCGCGCGCAGGGCCTCCGCGGACGCGGGGTCCGGGCCGGCCAGCTCCTCGAGCTCGAGCTTCTCCGAGCACAGCTCCCGCGCGAACGACTCCAATTCGTCCAGGTCGGCCAGGGCGAGCAGCTCGAGCCACGCGCCGCGGCGCGGCGGCCGTTCGCCGAGCTCGTCGTCGAGCCAGCGCGCCCACTCGGAGGCGAACAGCTCCTCGAACGCCTCGCCCTCGTCGACCCGGAAGCCCGGGTCCACTCCCGCCTCGATCGGATGGAGGCGCAGCAGCTGGGCGCAGAAGGAGTGGATCGTCCCGATCGGCGCCTTGTCCAGGTCCTCCAGCGCCGCGCGCGCCCGCTCGAGCACTTCCGCGTCCGCCTTGCCGAAGCGCTCGCGCAGCTCGGAAAGGGTGCGGCCGCAGCGCTCGCGCGCCGCGTCGGACAAAGCGCCGCCGGACAGGCTCGCGGCGAGTTCGGCCAGACGGTCCGAGAGCCGCAGCTTGATCTCGCCGGCCGCCTTCTCGGTGAACGTCAGCGCGACGACGCGGTCCACGCGCACCGGCACCGGCTGGTCCCAGCCGAGGACGAGAAAAAGGATCCGATCGGTCAGCAGCGTGGTCTTGCCCGTGCCCGCCCCCGCCTCGACGACCACGTTCGCGTCGAGCCGGAAGCGCGCGCGGTCGCGGGAATCCTTGTCGGGAGCGTCCATGAGCGGATTATAGGATTTCGCGGGCGGCCGCCCGGTCATTGCGCGGACCGCGGCGTAAATCGCACCATACCCCCGATGAAGAATTGGTCGCTGCGCGCGCGCCTGACGGCGCTTCTCGTCGTCGTGCTGTGCGCCTACACCGGGCTGTCCACGGTCGCCTACCTGACCAGCAGCCGCGCCGAGGACCGCCTCGAGGCCGCGTTCGCCGAGGAACTCTCGTTCCTGGCGGACCTTCCCGCCCAACGCAGCCGCCTGCGCCAGGTCGACGTCGACACCGCCGACTACCTGCTGACGAGCCGGGAATCGTGGCTTCTGCGCCGCCGCGCCGCGCTCGCGGACTTCCGCGATTGGCAGGCGCGACTGGGCTCGCGCCTGCCGCCCGCCAGCTCGCAGTCCCTCGAGTGGAACGCCGTCGGCACCGCCTTCGAGCGCTACGTCCAAGCGGAGGACGACCTCATCCGGAGCGTGAAGAGCGGCCGGATGACCGCCAACGAAGCCACGCGCATGACCCTGGCCCGCCAGGAGATCGACGAGCTCATCGAGCGCATGGTCCATTTCGGCTCCCTCGGCTTCGCGCGCATGGACGCCCAGCGGCGCGCCGCGCGCCGCGCCGCCTTCGCGACCTTCGGCTTCATCCTCGCCGTCGGCGTCCTCGGCGCCCTCGCGCTCGCCGCCGCCATCTCGAGGGTCATCGTGGCTCCGGTCCTGCGCCTGCGCGAGCAGGCCGCGCATTGGCGCCTCGGCGACGAATGGACCTTCGCCGACGGGGACGTCCCGCGCGAGGTGGGCGAGCTGATGGCGGCCATGCGCACGATGGCGCGGACGCTCAACGAGCAGTTCGAGCGCGAGCGCCAGACCAACCGCCTGAAATCCCAGCTCGTTTCCGGCGTGAGCCACGAGTTCAACAACGCCCTCTCGGTCATCCATACCGCCCACGTCCTGCTGCGGGAGAACGACCCGTCGCCCGAGGACGCCCCGTGGCACGACATGCTCGAGGCCAACATCCGCGCCCTGTCGGCGATGGCCACGAACCTGCTGAACCTCGGGCGCCTCGAGGCCGGGAAGTTCGACCTCGACATGCAGCGCGTGGACCTGGCGCCGCTGCTGGGCAGCACGTTCGAGCGCTTAAGCGTGATCGGCCGGCGCAAGAAGCTCGCGCTGAGGCTCGAGGTCCCCGCGGACCTCCCCGCCGTCCTCGCCGACGCGGACGCCCTGCCGCTCGTCGTCGCGAACCTGCTGACGAACGCCTTCAAGTACACCCCCGACGGCGGCTCCGTGACCCTCGGAGCGTCGAAGCGGCCGGGCGGCGTCGTGGAGATCTTCGTCTCGGACACCGGCATCGGCGTCGCGCCCGAGGACCGCGAGAGGATCTTCTCCGGCTACTACCGGACCGAGCAGGGGAAGAAGGCCGCCAAGGGCTTCGGCGTGGGCCTGGCCCTGTCGCGGATGATCTTGGAGGCGCACGGCGCCGAGCTTCAGCTCGAGAGCGCGCCCGGCAAGGGCTCGCGCTTCTCCTTCGCGCTCCTGCCGGCCTAAGCGGCGCGCGCCGCGCGGGCTCGCGAGGGCCCGTGCGACTTGCGGCACAGCGTCGGGAAGTCGCACCAGGAGCAGTGTCCGCGTTCGCCGTCCTCGGGCGAGATCGGGAAGCGCCCGCGGCCGATCGCCTCGACTTTCTCGGCCAGCTTGGCCAGGAACGGCCCTCTCGCGCGCGACCACTCCTCGGGGGAGAGGACCATCGCGCGGTCCCCATCGTCCTCGGCTTCGATGAAGAGGAGCTCGCCGCCCGCGAAGCTCCAGCCCTCGCCGAGCGCGCCCGCCGCGAGCGCGGCGTAGAACGGGATCTGGTGGGATTCCCCCTCCGCGGCCAGGAAGGCCAGGCCCTTCCTCCAGCGTCCGGACTCGCGCGTCTTGTAGTCCGCCACGCGGAAGAGCTTTCCGCCCTCGTCGGCGTCCACGCGGTCGGCCACGCCCCGCCAGGGCAGGCCTCCGGGCGCGCCGCCCTCGGGCTCGCCGAACAGCCGGGCCTCGTACAGCCGCGGCCGGAAGCCGCCGGCGCGCAGCCGCGCGGCGTCCCAGGCGGCGAAGGCGCGCAGGTGAGCGCTCATCTCCCGGCGCGACGCCTCCCACAAAAGCGGATAAAGGCCCAGCGCGCGCCAATCGTTCTCGGCGAACGTCTCCGCGAGCACCGCTTCGAGATGCGCCAGGGGGTCGGCGCGGCCGCTCCACGCGGCCTCGGGCAGCGTGCGGTAGAAGCGCTCGAGCGCCGAGTGGTAGACCTGGCCGCGCGCGGCCGCGGTCAGCTCGCCGCGTTCGCCGCCTTCCTCGCGCTCGTCGAGGCCGAGCACGCGGGAGGCGAAGAACTTGAACGGGCAGGCCGCGTACTCGTCGAGCGCGGTCGGCGACAGGCCCGACTTGCGCCAGCCCGCCAGAGCCGCGGCCGGCGGCGGAACCATCCCGTCGCGCGCGCCCGGCCCTCCGCCGGCGTTGAGGGCGGCGGCGAGGCGTAAGCCCTCGGCCAGCGCGCGCGCCGGCACTCCGGCCTTTTCCAATATTTCGGGCGGGTCTTCGCCTTCGAGCGCGCACAGCAGGGCGGCCTCGGCGGGCGTGCGGCGCGCCGGCGGCAGGCCGCGCAGACGCTCGGCGGGCGGGCGCGGCACGCGCCAGGCGTCCTCCTCCCCGGGAGCGGGCAGGCCCGCGGCGCGGCACAGCTCGCGCAGGTACGTCGACGGGACCTCCGCGCGGCCGGATTCGTCGGAGCGCGGGTAGATCAGGATCAGCCGCTCGCGCGCCGACGCGGCGGCCAGCGCGAACAGCAGGCGCTCCTCTTCGTGGCCCGCCGCCTTGCGCCCGATCCAATAGCCCGCCGGGTGGCGCAGGGCCGCGCGCGCGGCGTCGCGCAGGATCGGATCCTCCTGGATCCGGCGCGGGAACAGCTTCTCCTTCAACCCGATCAGAATCACGGCGGAGCAGCGCTGGCCGCGCGCGTCCATGGCATCGAGCGCGCGCACGCCCAGCCCGCCGGCGCCGACCGCGCGGGTCGCGCCCGCGAGCTTGCGCTCGAAGACGTCCAGGAAGCCGTCCCACGAGCACGCCGTTCCGAGCCGGTCGAACGCCGCCGCCTCGTCGAGCGCCCCGCGCACCGCGCTCCAGGCGCCGCGCTCGGCGGGCGAAGCTCCGTCGGGCAGCTCCAGATGGGCGTCGAGAAGACGGCGCGCCTCCTCGGCCCGCTTCGACCACGGAGCGGCCGGGCCTCCCAGGCTGTCGCGGACTCCGGCGAGGAACTCCCACAGCGCGGCCGCGTCGGCGGCGGGCACGGCGAAGCCGGTCCGGCCCTCGCGCACGCGGTGCGGGTACAGCTCGACGGGCCCCGTCGCGCGCGGCTCGAGCTTCCCGCGCCACTGCAGCCAGCCCGCGCGCACCCCGAGCGCTTCGATCAGCCTCCGCCACAGCGCGACGCGCGCCGGCCGCGCGGAGGCGAAGTACGGGGACGAGGCCAGGTCCTCCACGCCGCGCGCCGGGAAATCGCGGCGGCGCAGGGTGAGCAGGTCGAGGCAGGCTTTCGCGAGAGGGTGGCGCAGGATGGGCTCGCCGCCGGAAAGATCCAGTTCCAAACCCTCGGCGGCGAAGGCCTCCGCCAGCGCCGCGCGGTAGGGCTCAAGCGAGCGCGCGACGACCGCGATCTCCGCGCAGGGAACTCCGGCCTCGACCAGGCGCGACGCTTCCTTCGCCGCGGCCCAGGCCTCGTCGCGGGCTCCCGACGCGGACACGACGCGCACGCGCGCGGGATCGGCCTTCGCCGGAGGCGCGGCCGGATCGAACAGCGCGTCGAGCGCCGGGCCGAGCGCGGTCCCCGCGCCGCCGGGCCGGGACAGATCGACCGGGGCGCGCCCGGCGAGCTTGACCTCGAAGAACTCGTCGGCGAAGCGGTAGGCGGGGTGGCCTTTGCGGTACGGGAAATAGAGCCGCGAGGGCCGCGAGGACGTGACGGCGTCGAACGCGTCGGCCTGGAGGCCGGTCAGATCGTAGAAGCCGTAGTAAAGAACCTCGCGGAAGCCGCCGAGCCACGCGGACGAGGGCGCGAGCTCGGCCGCGCGCCGGACCATGGCCGAGGGACGCAGGACGCGCAGCCTCTCGAGCTTCTTTTCATAGGCGGCCAGAAGGGAGAGCAGGGCGACGAAGCGCGCGCGCTCGTCCGCCTCGCCGCGCAGGATTTCGTCGCCGAAATTCTCCGCGAGGACGGCGGGATCGACGCCCGCGTCGGCCAGGTCGCGCAGGCTCGCGCGAACCGCCGCCGCCAGCGCGCGCGGGCGCAGCTCCTTGGCGATGCCGAGCGACGGGGCCTCGTCGAGCACCGAGTCCACCACCGCGTCGTGAAACAACGGATCGGACATCAAGGTCCCGTCCGGGAACCCCCCGTCCTCGACGATCGCGGCCGCGACCGAGTGGAAGGTGTGGAAGTGCACGCCGAGCAGGGGCAGGCCTTTCTCGACCGACAGCAGGCGCTCCAGCCGGTCGGCCAGCGCGCGCGACGGCGCGACGACGAGCAGCGGCGCCTCGCCCGCGCGCGGCCGCAGTTCCGCGACGCGCGCGGCGAACGCGTCCTCGAGCGCCTCGAACGGCCCATGAAAGACCTGCAGCTGCCCGCTCACGAAAGGAGTTTAGCGGTTCCGAAACCCAAAATCTCCGGCGAATCGATCAGGCGCGCGCTCTTCGAGCGAACAACTGGAGGAGGAGCACTTGAATCAAGGCGAGCGCGAAGAAGGTCCGCGAGACTTCCGGCCCGAAGATCGATCCTCCTTCGTAATAGTATTGGGTGTCGCCGCGTTCCAGCTCGGAGACTTCCTCCTCCGGGATTCTCGCGATCGGCAGGCCGAGGCTCGGCCACATCAGGAAGCCTCTCTTTGCCACAGTCCCCTTCCTCAGCTCATAAGGGCCGACTTTCGTGAGCGGAGGAACGGCTCCGCCTTCCCATCGAGTGTAAGTGAAGACGTTCACCCGGACCATGCCGAACAATCCCGCCCCCAGGAAGCCCGCGAGGGTCACGAGGAACACCGATCTCGCCGCCTTCGCCGTGACGATCTCCTCGCGCTCGTCCCGCTCTCGGAATCCCGACAGCCGCGCGAGCAGAGCTTCGCGGAAGCTCGTGCTCCAGACCAGGCAGCAGCAGAAGTAGACGATGGTCGCCGCCCAAACGCCGATCATCCAGCCCCAAATCGGCGCGGCGCCTTCCATGAACTTCGCCATGCCCGCGGTCATATTCGTCAGATAGAGCGAGCCGAGGGCCGGAATCGTCAAAATCGCCATGGCGGCCAAGGCGGCTCGATGCAGTCCGCGAAGCGTCCGATCGATTCTTTTCATGGTGCCCTCCTCATGATTCGACATGGAATATGTCCTCGATCCTTTTCTTGAAGAACCTCGCGAGAAGAAACGCCAGCTCCAAGGACGGACGATATTCCGCGTTCTCGATATAATTGATGGTGGCGCGCGTCACTCCGACCTCCGCCGCGAGGTCTTCTTGAGTGAGCCCGCGCTTGGCGCGCAGCTCTTTCAGGTCGTTGGCGATGCGAAGAGTCGGATTTTTTCCCATGTCTAACTTCCTTTACTTTCTAGATTGTAAAGGTACTTAGACATTTTGTCAAGGTCGGCGCGAGGATTTTTGATAGACTTTCCGCGATGCCCACCACCCTGGCGGAGCTCGTGCTGCTGCTCGCGGCGGTCTGGCTCGTCTACCGGCTCCTCGAGCCGCTGCGCCGCCGCCTCGAGCGCGCGATCCTGCGGCTCGTCGACCCCTCGAAAGCACCGATCATCGACGCGGAGCTCGTCCCCCGCGACCGGAAGAACCCCAAGGAATGAACATGGCCAACATCGACTCCGACCTCAGCCCCGAAGCCCTCGCCAAGATCGGCAGCCGCGTCGCGACCGCCCTCGTCGCGCTCCTCGCGCTGACCGCCCTGATGAGCTCGTACACCGTGATCTCGCCGGGCAACACCGGCGTGATCTTCAACAATTTGACCGGCTCGCTGAGCACCGTCGGCCAGGGCCTGGCCATGCGCGTGCCGTGGGTCACGCGCGTGCAGAGCTACCCGACCGCGCTGCGAACCTACACGATGGTCATGCGCGCGGGCGAGGGCTCGTCGGCCGCGGACGACAGCATCGACCTGCCGACCCGCGAGGGCCAGCACATCCGCCAGGACATCTCCGTGACCTACAACACGACGCAGGAGCGCGCGGCCGACGTTTTCCGCTCCTTCCGCGGCGCGCCCGTCGAGGACATCGAGAACACCTTCATCCGGCGCACCATCATCACCGTCGCGCAGAACGCGGCGGGCCAGATGTCGCTGTCGGAGATCATCTCGGCCAAGCGCGGCGAGCTGCAGAGCTCCATCACGCAGACCCTGCAGGGAGAGCTCGCGAAGATGGGCTTCAGCCTCGACAAGGTCAACCTCGGCGCCAGCCACCTCCCGCCCGCGATCGAGAACCAGATGCAGCAGAAGATGGCCGCCCAGCAGGAAGCCCAGCAGGCCGAGTACGAGCTGCAGAAGCAGGAGACGCTGGCCAAGGCCGCCGTCGCGCAGGCGCAGGGCGAGGCGCAGTCCGTGCTCGTGCGCGCGAAAGCCCAAGCCGAAGCCAACCGTCTCCTGACGAGCTCGCTGAACCAGACCCTCGTCAACTACCGCGCGGTCGACAAGTGGAACGGCATCCTGCCCACGATCACGAGCGGCGCGACGCCGTTCATCGACCTGCGCAAGCCCTGACGCCATGTCCATCCCCACCGCGCCGCCGTCGGGCTTCCGAGACTTCCTCCCGGAACAGGTCGCATTGCGCCAGGACGCGGTCGCGGCGATCACGAAGGTCTACAAGTCCTTCGGCTTCCAGCCCATCGCCACGTCGGCGGTCGAGGACTTGGCGGTCCTGACCGGCCAGGGCGGCGGCGAGAACGAGAAGCTGATCTTCAAGATCCTCAAGCGCGGCGAGGCGCTCGAGCGCGCGCACGCCGAGAAGACCGACCTCGCCGATCTGGGCCTGCGCTTCGACCTGACGCTGCCGCTGGCGCGCTACTACACCAAGCACGGCTCGCTCCTGCCCCACCCGTTCAAGGCGCTGCAGCTCGGGCCCGTTTGGCGGGCCGAGCGCGCGCAGAAGGGCCGCTACCGTGAATTCACGCAGTGCGACGTCGACATCATCGGGTCGGACTCGTGGGGCGCCGAGGTCGAGGTGATCGCGGCGATCCTGACCGTCTTCAAGGCCTTGGGCCTGAGCGGCGTGAAGGTCCACCTGAACGACCGCCGCCTCGTCGACAAGAGCCTGGAGGCCGCGGGCGTTCCGGCCGAGAAGCGCGGCCACGCGTGCGTGATCGTCGACAAGCTCGACAAGATGGAACCGGCCAAGGTCCTGGCCGAGCTCGAGGCCGAGGTCGGCGCGGAGGCCGCGAAGGCGCTGTCGGCCACGATTTTGGCGACGGAAGCCGGCCCCGAGACGCTCGCGGCCATGAAGAGCGGAGACTTCGCCCATCTCGGAAGGATCTCCGACGCGGTGAAGGGCTCCGTCCCCGACGCGGACATCGTCTTCACGCCGAACCTGATGCGCGGCATGGGATACTACACCGGGCCGGTGTTCGAGTTCCGCCACGCCTCGCTGTCGGGCTCCCTCGGCGGCGGCGGGCGCTACGACAAGCTCACGGAAAAATTCGGCGGCCAGCCCATCCCGGCCTGCGGCGGCTCGATCGGCTTCGAGCGCCTGATGCTCGTCCTCGAGGAGATGGGCCGGCACGGGACTTCCGCCGCGCCGGACGCGGTCGTGACCGTGTTCTCCGACGAGCTGCGCGGCCGCTCGCTGGACGTCGCCGCCGCGCTGCGCGCCAAGGGGCTGACGGTCGACGTGTTCCCCGGCGGAGGCAAGCTCAAGCACCAGTTCAAGTACGCCGACGCGAAAAAGGCGGCCTACGCGCTGGTGATCGGCCCCGACGAGGCCGCGCGCGGGGTCGTGCAGGTGAAGTCCCTCAAGACCGGCGACGAGGCCGCGCTGACGCTCGACGAGGCGTGCGCGCGCATCGCCGCGCGCGCGTGACGCCGTGAGCCGGGCCTTCGTCAAGGAAGACGGCCCCGAGCCCGACGAGAACCCGCCGGAGAAGCCGCTCTCGCCGCATCCCAACTACGTGACGCCGCGCGGCGCGAAGCTCCTGCAGGACGAGGAGAAGCGTCTGGCCGCGGAGCTGTCGGCGCTGGCCGGCGCCCAGGACGACGCGCTCCGCCGCCGGCGCAAGCGCGTGCTGGAGCGCGACCTGCGCTACGTGCGCGCGCGCCTGGAGGCCGCGATCCCCGTCGATCCCGCGAACCTCCCCAAGGACGAGGTCCGCTTCGGAGCGCGCGTCGTCCTCGCGCGCGCCGACGGCGAAGTCCGGACCCTGCGCATCGTCGGCGAGGACGAGGCCGAGGAAGGCGGCGAGCTCGCGCCGTGGTCGGCGCCGTTCGTCGCGGCGCTGTTCGGTCTCAAGGCGGGCGGGACGCTCGACTGGGACGGCGGCGGCGTCGTCGAGCGCTGGACGGTCGCGTCCGTCGCCTATCCGGGCTGAACGAAGCGGGAATCAGCGCGAAGCGGCGGCGGGAGCCGCGCGCGCCGCGCGGATCGCGGCCCAGGCCTGCGGCGCGTCCTCGGCGAAGGTGAACAGCGACAGGTCGGCGCTCGAGATCAGGCCCATGTGCGCGAACTCGTCGAAGTCGAGGATGTGGTCCCAGTAGGCGCGCTCGCCGACGAGGACGATCGGCGCGCGCGGCATCTTGCCGGTCTGCATCAGCGTCAGGATCTCGAAGAGCTCGTACATCGTGCCGAAGCAGCCGGGGAAGTAGACCAACCCCATCGAGCCGTGGCGCATCGCCATCTGGCGCATCGGGAAATGCTCGAACGTGAACTCGAGCCCGGGCGTCGCGTACGGATTGGGGCTCTGCTCCATCGGGAGCTTGATGTTGAAGCCCGCGCTCGGCCCGCCGGCCTCGAACGCGCCCCGCATGCCGCCCTCCATGATGCCGGGTCCGCCGCCGGTGACGACCGCGATCCTGCCCCCGCCCTCGCGGGCGATGAGCCCGCCCAGCTCGCGCGCGACCTGGTAGTACTTCGACATGCGCATCGCCTCGCGCGCCGCGGCCAGCTTCGCCCGGGCGTCCTTGCCCTGGGGCCGGGCCCCGACCTCGGCGATCACGGCATCGAGCTTCGCCTGCGCCTTCTCGGGAGAGAGGATGCGCGCCGAGCCGTACATCGTGACCGTCGCCTCGATGCCGCGCGCGCGCAGCAGCCGCGACGGCTCCTGGATCTCGCGCGTCACGACGCCCATGTCGGGAAGCACGGCGCGCGCGAGGGCCGGGGGCACGAAGGAGACCGCGGGGGCCGGCGCCGGCTTCGCGAGCGGCGCGAAGGGCCGGGCCGCGGGGTCGAGGCGGAAGGCGCCGTCCGCTCCGGGCGCGTACGTCTTCGCCTCGTCGCCGTGGAAAACGTACACGCGATCGAAGCCGATCTCCGGCTCCTCGCGGACGACCTGCGCGATCTTGTCCTCGATCTGCGCCGTCGTCAGAGGCTCGCCGATGACGTCCAGCACGACGGCGCCCAGCCCCAGGCCGTGGCGCCTGGCGTGGGCGATCAATTGACCGTTGGCGTGCGCGAGCTGGCGGTCGAGCTTCCCCTTATGGACGGTCTTGAGCTCGGTCACGACGCCGTTGACGACGAGGTCCGGGGTCGCCGACGCCTCGCGCACGAGGACTTTCAGGTTCGACGTGAAGACTTGGATCTTCCGGATCGTGGCGACCTCGTGCGCCTGGAACTCGCCCAGCCCGCCCTGCACGGAGCGGACCGCGACGCCGGGCATGTCGGCGAACACCCGGGGCTTCCCCTCGGCGGACCGGTCGCGGGCTCCATCATAGACGGCGCCGGCGGTCGCGCCGCCGGGCGCGGAGAGGAACCGGAGGTCCTGCAGGCTGTGAAGGACGACCGGGCCCGCCGGAGCGGCGGGAGGAGCGGAGCGGTCGCCCAAGCGCGCCGCGGGCAGAGCGGCCAGCGCGGGCGCCGCGGACGCGGCCGCCGCGGGAAGAGCGGGGATGGGAGACGGAGCCGCCGCCGGCAGCGCCGTCAGGAATGGGGCGGAGAGCGAGGCGCCCGACGGCAGGGGAGAGAGGGCGGAGGCCGACAGGGACGGGACCAGCGCGGCCGCTCCGATCGGCGCGACCGCCGCGGGCGCGGCGGCGACGGTCGGCGCCGCGATCGCCGCGGCGCGGACCTGGGCCGCGGCGGGCAGCGCGGGCGAGAGAGCAAGCAGCGCGGAAAGGAGCAGCCGGTTCATCCCCACTAGAGTAGAAGACCCGGACGAAAAACTCGTGGGCCCTTCGGGAAAGGCCGCCGCGGCAAAAGTCCTAGGGCCCTTGACTCGGGGCCTATTTGTTACAATAATGATGAAATGCCGAGGCTGCTCATCGTCGACGACGATCCCGACCTTCTCGTCCTGCTCGACGCGCATTACAGCGTGCGCGGCTACGCCGTCGCGGTGGCGCTGTCCTGCGAGGAGGCCCTTCGCCTCGCGGCCGCCGACCGCCCGGACGCCGTGCTTCTCGACTATTGCCTGCCGAAGATGGACGGCACGCGCTTCATCGAGATACTGCGCGGAGACGCGCTGACGAAGGCGACTCCGGTGGTCGTCATGAGCGCGGCCTCGGCCAGCTGGGTCGCCAAGCGCCTGCCCGGGGACCCCCTCGTGCGCGCGATCGAGAAGCCCTTCGAGTTCTCGACGCTCGACCCGATGCTCGAAGAATTGATCGCTTCTCGCGCCTGAGCCGCGCGGCCGGGTTGCCGCGTATTAAAGGAATTTGATACGCTATCTCTCGTCGTCAGGCTTCATCCTCGACGGGAGGTTCCCCCGAATGGCTTTTTTCATCGGACGCGACCGTGAGGCCCGCAGGGCCTACGGATTCGACGAGATCGCGCTGGTCCCCGGCGACGTGACCGTCAACCCCGAAGAAGTCGACACGACTCTTCAGCTCGGATCGGTCAAGCTCGAGATCCCTTTCCTCGCCTCCGCCATGGACGGCGTCGTCGACGCCGAGTTCGCGATCGCCATGGGAAAGATGGGCGGCCTCGGCGTGCTGAACCTCGACGGCATCAGCACCCGCTACGCCAAGCCCCGCGAGGTCGTCATGCAGATCGCGGGCGCGACGCCCGACGAGGCGACGCGCCTCGTCCAGGACATGTACCGCCCCCCGGTGCAGGAAGAGCTCATCGCCGAGCGCATCAAGCAGATCAAGAAGGCCAAGGTCCCCTGCGCCATCTCCACGATCCCGCAGAACGCCGAGCGCTACGGCAAGATCGCGATGGAGGCCGGCGCCGACCTGTTCGTCGTCCAGTCCACCGTCACGACGGTCCGCCACAAGGCCACGAAGTACAAGCCCTTCGAGATCGCCAAGTTCTGCAAGACGATGAAGATCCCCGTCGTCGTCGGCAACTGCGTGACCTACTCGGTCGCGACCGAGCTGATGGAGGCCGGCGTCTCCGGCCTTCTGATCGGCGTCGGCCCGGGCGCGGCGTGCACGACGCGCGGCGTCCTCGGCCTCGGCGTCCCGCAGGTCACCGGCACCGTCGACTGCGCCGCCGCCCGAGACTACTTCCACAAGCGCACCGGCCGCTACGTGCCGATCATCACCGACGGCGGCATGTCCACCGGCGGCGACATCTGCAAGGCCATCGCCTGCGGCTCCGACGGCGTCATGGTCGGCTCGGCCTTCGCGCGCGCGAAGGAAGCGCCCGGCCAGGGCTTCCACTGGGGCATGGCCACGCCTCACGCCAACCTCCCGCGCGGCACGCGCATCCAAGTCGGAGTGACGGGCTCTCTCGAAGAAATCCTCTACGGCCCGTCGCGTCTCGACGACGGCTCGCAGAACCTGGTCGGCGCCCTGCGCACCTGCATGGGCTCCGTCGGCGCGTCGAACATCCGCGAGATGCAGACCACCGAGATCGTGATCGCGCCGTCGATCAAGACCGAGGGCAAGATCTTCCAGAAGGCCCAGCGCATCGGGATGGGCAAGTAAGGTGAGTCTCGCGACTCGCGAGGCCGAGAAGATTCTCATTCTCGACTTCGGGAGCCAGTACACCCAGCTGATCGCGCGCCGCCTGCGCGAGCTCGAGGTGTACTGCGAAATTCTGCCGTATAAAGCGACGCGATCGCAGATCGCGGCCGCCAAGCCGGCCGGCATCATCCTGTCGGGCGGCCCGGACTCGGTCCATCGCGCCGGCTCGCCGCGCCCCGATCCGTTCGTGTTCGAGGCCGGCGTGCCGGTGCTCGGCATCTGCTACGGCATGCAGCTGCTCGTCGCCCTCCACGGCGGCAAGGTCGTTCCGGCCAAGAAGCGCGAGTACGGCCACGCGGATCTGGAAGTGCTGGCGGAGTCCCCGCTGTTCGCGGACCTGCCCAAGCACCTGCAGGTGTGGATGAGCCACGGCGACGGCGCCGCGCGCCTCGACAACGGCTTCCGCGTCGTGGCCCGGACCGAGACCGCCCCTTTCGCCGCCATCGCCGACGAGGGCAAGGGCTGGTACGGCGTGCAGTTCCACCCCGAGGTCGTGCACACGCCTCTCGGCTCGAAGCTTCTAGAGAATTTCTCGCGCCGCATCTGCCGCTTCGAGAAGCGCTGGACGATGACATCGCTGCTCGACACCCAGGTCGCCGCGATCCGCGCCCAGGTCGGCGAGACCGGCAAGGTCGTCTGCGCGCTGTCCGGAGGCGTGGATTCCTCGGTCGCCGCCGCGCTGATCTCGCGCGCGATCGGCCCGCGCCTGCACTGCATCTACGTCGATACCGGCCTGACGCGGCACGGAGATCTCGAACGGGCGCAGCGGGTGCTCGGCCAGGAGCTCAAGCTCAACCTGAAGATCGTGAACGCGTCGAAGCTTTTCCTCGGCCGCTTGAAAGGCGTGTCCGACCCGGAAAAGAAACGGAAGATCATCGGGAAATCGTTCATTGAAGTCTTCGATCAGGAAGCCAAACGCATCAAGGGCGTCTCGTTTCTCGCGCAAGGCACGCTCTATCCCGATGTGATCGAGTCCGTCTCGGTGCACGGCCCGTCCGTCGTGATCAAGAGCCATCACAACGTCGGCGGCCTGCCCAAGAAGATGAAGCTTTCGCTCGTCGAGCCGCTTCGCATGCTGTTCAAGGACGAAGTCCGGCGCCTCGGCCGCGAGATGGGCATATCCTCCGACCTGCTCGGCGCCCATCCTTTCCCCGGGCCGGGGCTGGCGATCCGCGTGCTGGGCGCCGTGACTCCCGAACTCCTGCGCACGCTGCGCGACGCGGACCTGATCCTGCGCGAGGAACTGAAGGCCTCCGGCTGGTACGACAAGGTCTGGCAGGCCTTCGTGGTCATCCTCCCCTCGGTCCGCTCCGTCGGCGTGATGGGCGACGAGCGCACCTATGAAAACACCGTCGTCCTGCGCTCCGTGGACAGCCGGGACGGCATGACCGCCGACTGGTCGCGCCTGCCTCACGACCTGATCGCGAAGATCTCGAGCCGCATCGTCAGCGAAGTGAAGGGCGTCAACCGCGTCGCCTACGACGTGAGCTCGAAGCCTCCGGCCACGATCGAATGGGAGTAACATTGTCCTCGCCTGAATCGCCGCTCGACATCGCGGGCTTGCCGCTGCTGCGCCGCGGGAAGGTGCGCGACGTGTACGATCTCGGCGACAAGCTGCTGATCGTCGCTTCGGACCGTCTTTCCGCTTTCGACGTCATCCTCCCCACCCCGATCGCCGGCAAGGGAAAGATTCTCACCGCGGCCGCCCTCTTTTGGTTCGAACTCACGAAGACTGTCGTGCCGAATCACCTCGTCACGGCGGATTTCGCGGCGATCCAGAAGGCTTTGCCTCCGGGAATCAAGCTCGACAAAGAACGGTTCGACGGAAGGATGATGCTGGTCCGCAAGGCGAAGCGCATCGACGCCGAGTGCGTGGCGCGCGCGTATCTCGCGGGTTCCGGCTGGAAAGAATACAAGGCCACGGGCATCGTCGGCGGGCACGATCTGCCAAAGGGATTGCTCGAGGCCTCCAAGCTTCCTGAGCCGATTTTCACGCCGGCCACGAAAGCCGATGAAGGCCACGACGAAAACATTTCCCGCGAGCAATTGGCCAAGCTGATCGGCCAAGACCTCGCGAAAGAACTGGAAAGGCTCACTTTGACCGTTTTCGGCCGCGCCTCGCGGCACCTCGAGGCGCGCGGCCTCATATTAGCCGACACGAAATTCGAATTCGGATTCATCGACGGCGAATTGCGGCTGATCGACGAGATCCTGACGCCCGACTCCTCCCGCGTCTGGGAGAAGAAGGACTGGAAGCCCGGCAAGGCCCCCGACGGCTTCGACAAGCAGTTCGTGCGCGACTGGCTGGAGCGCTCCGGCTGGAACAAGGTCGCGCCCGCGCCGGCCCTGCCCGCGGAAGTCGTCGAGGGCACGCTCGCGCGCTACCGCGAGTTCCTCGCCAAGGTGACGAAATGAACGTGCGCGTGCAGCCGTCCAACACCCATCTGATCGAGGTCCGCCTGCGTCCCGAGCACCTCGACGCCGAGGGCTTCGCCGCCCTGGCCCTGCTCCAATCGCAGGGGCTGTCCTCCCTGAAGGAAGCGCGCGTCTCTCGGCTCTACGAGATCAAGGGGCCGATCTCCGCCAACCAGGTCCAGCAGGCCGCCAAGGACCTGCTGTGCGACGCCGTCACGCAGGAGCACCGGGTCGTCGCGCCGGCGCCGGCGCCGATGAACGGCGCGAACTTCTGGCGCGTCGAGGTGTGGCTCAAGCCCACCGTGACCGACCCCGTCGGCGAGACCGTGCGCGACGCGATCTCCGACATGGGCCTGCCGCGGCCGGACTCGGTGCGCTGCGCGCTCGTCTACCGCCTCGCCGGACGCTCGAACAAGGCCGCGCTCGAGAAAGCCGTGTCGAAATCCCTCGCCAATCCCCTGATCCACCGCGCCGTCGTCACGGAGGCCCACCCTTGACCGTCCCCGCTCTCGCGACCGACGCGCTCTCCGTCCTCGGAAAATCCCCGAAGGAGCTGCGCGCCCTCGGCGACGCCCGCCACCTGTCGCTCAACGACGCCGAGTGGGCGGCGATCGCGGCGCACTTCAAGGGCCTCAAGCGGGAGCCGACGCTGGCCGAGCTCGAGACGATCGCGCAGACCTGGTCCGAGCACTGCAAGCACAAGACCTTCACGAGCCCGATCCGCTACACCGAGGGCCGCAAGGTCCGCGTCATCAAGAATCTCTTCCAGGAAACCATCGTCGCCGCGACCGAGGCCGTCAAGAAGCCCTGGTGCCTGTCGGTGTTCGAGGACAACGCGGGCGTCGTCGCCTTCGGCAAGAAGTGGGCCCTCGCCTTCAAGGCCGAGACGCACAATCATCCCTCGGCGCTCGAGCCCTACGGCGGCGCCGAGACCGGGGTCGGCGGCGTGGTGCGCGACGTGCTCGGCTGCGGCCTGGGCGCCAAGCCCGTGCTCAACACCGACGTGTTCTGCTTCGGCCGTCCGGACTACAAGGGGGCGCTGCCCGAGGGCGCGCACCATCCGTCGCGGACACTGCGCGGCGTGGTCGCCGGCGTGCGCGACTACGGCAACCGCATGGGCATCCCGACGGCCGGCGGCGGCATCTGGTTCGACGACGACTATCGCCTGAATCCGCTCGTGTTCGTCGGCACCGTGGGCCTGATCCCGCAGTGGGCCGTGGACAAGGAAGTGAAGGCCGGCGACCTGATCGTCGCCGTCGGCGGCCGCACCGGCCGCGACGGCCTGCACGGCGCCACGTTCTCGTCGGCGAACCTCGGCGCGGACGCGCCCTCCTCGGCGGTCCAGATCGGCCACGCCATCAACGAGAAGCGCGTGCTCGACGCCCTGCTGCGCGCGCGCGACCGCAAGCTCTACAGTTCGGTGACCGACTGCGGCGCCGGCGGCTTCTCGTCGGCGATCGGCGAGCTGGGCTCCGTTGCCGGGGCGCGCGTGCGCCTCGAGGACGCGAAGCTCAAGGCCACCGACCTCGAGAGCTGGGAGATCTGGCTGTCCGAGTCGCAGGAGCGCATGGTGCTCGCCGTCCCGCCCAAGAACCTGAAGGCGCTCGAGGCCGTCTTCGCCGCCGAAGGCTGCGAGACCGCCGTGATCGGCGAGTTCACGCGCGACGGCCGCCTCACGGTCGTCCATCACGGCGAGACCGTCGTCGATCTCGACATGAAGTTCCTTCACAAGGGCCTGCCGCGCGTCGAGCGCGAGGCCGTGTGGAGCGCGGCCGCGCCCTCGAAGGCCAGCGGCGGGGCCGAGAAGAAGCTCGCGGCCGTCCTGCGCGAGGCGATCGCCCATCCGAACGTCTGCTCCCGCGAGTGGGTGATCCGCCAGTACGACCACGAGGTCCAGGGCGGCACCGTCATCAAGCCCCTGCAGGGCGTGCGCCACGACGGCCCCGGCGACGCCTGCGTGATCTGGCCGCACGCGGCCACCGGCGACATGGACGACTTCACGGGATTTACCGTCGCGCACGGGATGAATCCCGACTACGGCCGCATCGACCCCTACTGGATGGCGATGGCCTGCGTCGACGAGGCCCTGCGCAACCTGACCTGCGTCGGCGCCGACCCGTCGCGCGCGGCCCTGCTCGACAACTTCTGCTGGGCCAGCCCCGAGGACCCCAAGCAACTCGGCGCCCTGGTGCGCGCGGCCGAGGGCTGCCGCGACGCGGCGAAGGGCTTCGGCGCGCCGTTCATCTCGGGCAAGGACAGCCTCTACAACCAGTCCAAGGACGAGAAGGGCCGGGAGCTTCCGATCCCCGGCACCTTGCTGATCTCCGCGCTCGCGCCGGTTCCCGACGTGCGCAAGGCCGTCACGATGGACTTCAAGGGCCCCGGAAACTCGCTGTACCTGATCGGCCGCACCAACGACGAGCTCGGCGGCTCTCTGTACCACCGCCTGCTCGGCCGCACCGGCGGAGAGGCCCCGAAGGTGCAGCCCGCGTCGGCGCTCGACGGCTTCAAGTCCCTGCACGCCGCGATCAACCGCGGCATGGTCCTGTCCGCCCACGACCTCTCCGAGGGCGGCTTGGCCGTCACCGCCGCCGAGATGGGATTTACCGGCGAATTCGGCTGTCTGCTCGACCTCGACGAGGTGCCGCGCGACCCGCGCATCTACTCCAACGAGACCCTGCTGTTCTCGGAAAGCCCGAGCCGCATCCTCGTGGAAGTGGCCCCCGAGAACGAGGGCGCGTTCCTGCGCCATTTCGGCAAGGGCGCCAAGTCCGCGCCGGTGCGCCGCGTCGGCCAGACGACGGCCAATCCGATCCTCAAGGTCGTCGGCCTCGACGGCTCGTCGATCATGGAAGAGCCGCTGCGCGAGCTCAAGGACGCGTGGCAGAAGGCCCTGCCCGCGATGCTCGGATGAAGAACCCAAAAATCCTCGTCCTGCGCGCGGCCGGCACGAACTGCGAGCTCGAGACGGCCAACGCCTTCAAGCACGTCGGCGGCGCGCCGGAGCTCGTGCACATCGACGAGATCAAGGCCGGCAAGAAGAAGCTGATGGACTACGCCGTGCTCGCCATCCCCGGCGGGTTCTCCTTCGGCGACGACGTCGGCGCCGGGAAGGTCTTCGCCAACCAGATCCGCCACACGCTGACCGACCTGCGCCAGTTCGTGCGCCTCGGCCGCCCCGTGATCGGCATCTGCAACGGCTTCCAGGTGCTGGTCAAGGCCGGCATCCTGCCGCACTCGAACGCCTGCGACCAGACCGCGAGCTTCACGTTCAACGACTCCGGCCGGTTCGAGGCGCGCTGGACGCACCTGCGCCTCAACACGCAGTCGTCGTGCCTGTTCTTCAAGGGCCTGCCCGAGATGATCGAGCTCCCCGTCGCGCACGGCGAGGGAAAGCTCGTCCTGAAGTCGCCGCGCCAGCTCGAGGAGCTCAAGAAGAACAAGTCCATCGCCCTGCAGTACGTCAGCGAGGACGGCAAGCTCCTGGGCTATCCCTGGAATCCGAACGGCTCGCTGTTCAACATCGCGGGCCTGACCAACCCCGAGGGCAACGTCCTCGGGCTGATGCCCCATCCCGAGCGCTTCGTGGCCATCCAGCAGCACCCGAACTGGACGCGCCAGACCTACCGCAAGGCCGCGGTCGGCCTCGAGATGTTCCGCAACGCCGTCGTCCACGCGCGCTGACGCGCGCTGCCCTTCTGGCGAAGCCTTGCCTCGAAGCGGAATGCAGCCCCGGTCTTCCGCGCCATCAATCCTGTCTCCTCCGACGATTTTGATTCTTCGCTCTGGGGTTTTGGCTCATTCTTTGCCAAAACCCTCCTCCGAGGAAAAATATTTTACCGATCATGGGAACAAAACCGGGGCTCAAACCGTAAGGTCCGTATGGACCGTGATTGGAAAGGGATTCACGATTGGCAATGGCGTCCCGTCAAGGAATTGATCCCCACGAAAAAGACGCCGTTCCTGAAACGGCTGCGCAAGGGCGGCCGGCCGCGAGCCGACGACCGAAAATGCTTTGAGGCGATACTCTGGTCGGCGCGCAGCGGCATTCCTTTGCATCGCCTGCCGAAACATTTTGGGAAACGGCGAACTGCCGCGCGCCGGCTCGACCAATGGCGCCGCAGCGGCTGTCTAGAGAAACTTTGGAAGCGCTACGTCGAGTTCACCTGTCCGACGGAGCGCGAGGACTGGCGGCGGCGCCTCGCCGCCGCGTGCGCTCATTCACCCGCGTTTTGGCGGCTTGAGCTCCGAGCGATTCTTGATATCAATTGGCCCGATGAAAAGCGTTATACTTGATGCATGTGCGGAATCTTCGCCGTCGCCGGGCGGCCCGACGCCGCTGAACTGACGCAGCTGGGCCTGTTCGCGCTTCAGCACCGAGGACAGGAGTCGGCGGGCATCGTTGCCGTCAACAGGAACAACGCCTTCAACGTCCGCATCGGCATGGGGCTCGTCTCCGAGGTGTTCGCCGACGGGGCTGCCGCCCTCGAAGGCTCCGTGGCCATCGGCCACGTGCGCTACGCGACGACCGGAGCCAGCCACCTTAAGAACGCCCAGCCCCTCGTCTACAAGACCGTCCATGGTCCGATCGCGATCGCCCACAACGGCAACCTGACCAACGCCAACCAGCTCAAGGCCAAGCTCGAGAGCCGCGGCGCGATCTTCCAGTCTTCGACGGACTCCGAGGTCATCGTTCATCTCCTCGCGCGCCAGGACGGTCCCATCGAGGACGCGCTGATCGCGAGCCTGCGCCAGGTCGAGGGCGCCTACTCGCTGCTGCTGCTCACGCCCGGAAAGATGATCGCCGTGCGCGACCCGTACGGCTTCCGCCCGCTGATCCTCGGGCGCCTCGGCGCGACGCACGTCTTCGCGTCGGAGACCTCCGGCTTGAATCTCATCGGCGCCGAGGTCGTGCACGAGCTCGAGCCCGGAGAGATGGCCATCGTCGAGGACGGCAAGCTCAAGACTCTGAAGCCCTTCCCGCCGGTCGCCGCGCCCGCGCGCTGCGTCTTCGAGCAGGTCTACTTCGCGCGCCCCGACTCGACGATCTTCGGCCGCGGCGTGCAGGCCGCGCGCCGCGACCTCGGCCGCGCGCTCGCCCGCGAGATGGACGGCGTCAAGGCCGACGTCGTCGTGCCCGTGCCCGACTCGGGCGTCTCCGCGGCGCTCGGCTTCGCCGAGGTCTCCGGCATCCCGTTCGAGATGGGCCTCGTGCGCTCGCACTACGTCAGCCGCACCTTCATCAAGCCCACCCAGGAGCTGCGCGAGAAGGCCGCCATGCTCAAGCTCGCGCCGGTCCCCGAGGCCCTGCGCGGCAAGCGCGTTCTGCTGATCGACGACTCCATCGTGCGCGGCACGACCTCCAAGAAGATCTGCAAGAGCCTGCGCGAGGCCGGCGCCCGCGAGATCCACATGGGCGTGACCTCCCCGCCGATCGTCTCGCCCTGCTACTACGGCATCGACACGCCGCGCGGCTCGGAGCTCATCGCCAACGTCCATGCGCAGGACGAGATCCGCAAGTTCCTCGGCGTGGACACGCTCCATCACCTGAGCCTGCCGGGCATGCTCCGCGCCGTCGGCAAGGGCGACGAGTCCGGCTGGTGCACCGCCTGCTTCTCGCGCCGCTACCCGACGCCGATCCCCGATTACCAAGTCGCCGAAGCCGTGAAATGAGCCGGCGGGCCGGCGCTTCGCCGCGCGAGCCGTTCGACTGGCCGCTGTTCTTCAAGAATTTCCCGTTCCAGCCCATTCCCGTCTGGGTCGCGTGCACGCTCGTCGTGAAGCCTCTCGCGCGCGCGACTCCGCGGCTCCTGCGCGCGGCCTGCTCGGGCCCCGCGCGCCAAGGCGTCGTCAACGTCGCGCTCGTCGTCTACGCCAACGTCCTGCCCGCGGCCGCCGCCGCGGCGGTCTACCTCCTCGCCGGCCGCCGCCGCATCCAGGACCCGCAGCACCGCCGCATCGGAGACGGCGGGCTCGCGCTCGTGCTCCTCGTGTCCGGCTTCACCGCCGTCGCGATGGCCCGCCGCATCGCGGCCGGCTGGGCCGCTCTGGGCCCGGGGCTGACCGCGCTGCGCGCCGCCTGCTGGAAATAGCCGCTTCTCGAGTTTGCTAAAATCGAATCCATGGCCAACCTGCCCATCGAACTCAAGAATGTCCGCGTGTTCGACGTCCTGGTCAACGCGCTGAACGGGGAGCTCGGCGCCGTCGTCGGCGTCGAAGGCGACAAGCTCGATCTGGTCACCCGCGCCGGCGTGATCGTGCGCTTCAAGCACGGCCCGCACTTCAGCCGCGTCTCGGAGGACGAGGCCATCGCCTTCCGCGCGCTGACCCAGTCCCTCCGCCGCGAACGCCTGCTCGCGAACCCGCGCAAGAAAAAGCCCGTCCGCGCGCGCTCGACGCTGCGCCCCGCCCGCAACGCCGGCCGCCGCTCCACGCGGCGCCGATAGCCCCGCCGCGCCGTCAAATCTTTCGGATGACGCCGCGCACCTCGAAGCGGCATTTTTCGTTCGGGCCCAGAATGATCGCCAGGTAAGCGCGGGCGACCCGGACCGTCGCGCCCGGAGGGATCAGACTGTCGACCTGGACCAGCACCGCGGGCCGGGACATCGAGTCCGCCGTCGAAAAAACGAACCGGGCTTCGCCGGCGGCCTGAAACGCGTCTTGACTCCCGTTCGTCACGAAGCCGTCCACCGTATTCGGCGCGGCGGCGGCGCAATCCGTCCGATAGAGGAGCCCGCCGCGCGCGCCCTCGACGGGCGCCCGGCCGTCCGCCATCGCGAGCACCGCCAGAACCGCGCCGAAAACAGGAGCGAACATGCGCCGCCGCGGATTATTCATGGGGAACCTCCCCCGGCCCATTTTCAGTATAGACCCGGGAGCGATTCCCCGCCGCTCAAATCGAAGTCAAATCGAAGCGGCGCGCGCCGGCCTACAGCAGGCGGCCCTGCTCGGGCTTGTCCTTCAGCAGCTCGAGGTCGCGCGCGGTGTCGATGTCGGCCTGCGTCGACGCGTCCTCGAGAGGGATCTTCACGGCCTCGGACCAATGGCGGCGGACCGCGGCCATGGCCGTGTCGTCGCCGACCAATTGGCCGACCTCGCCGAACAGGCCGCGCGGGTACGCGGTCGGATGCCCCTTGGCAGGCCCCTCCGCCCCGGGAAAGATCGGGAAGCTCAGCCGCCCCGAGAGCTCGAACTCGGAGAGCACGCGGTCGATCAGCCAAGGCTTCACGCGGGGCATGTCGCCGAGCAGAGCGACCACCCCCGGCGCGTCGGCCGGCACTTCGCGCAGTCCGACCTCGAAGGACGAGGCCTTGCCCGTCGCCCACGCCGGGTTGAACACGACGCGCAGGCGCGCGTCGTCGATTCCCTCGATGGCCTGCAGCCCCGCCTCCGCGCCGGCGCCGAGCACCACGATCACTGGATCGAGGCGCGAGGCCAGAGCGGACTCCACGACGTGTCGCAGCACGGGCCTCCCGTCCACGTCGGCCAGGAGCTTCGAGGCCGCGCCGAAGCGGCGGCCGCGTCCGGCCGCGAGCACGAGCCCGGGAATCCGGACCCCGGCCTTGCGCCCGGACGGCGACGAGCCCGAGGGGCGCAGCCGCGCGGGGCGTCCGCCGCGGCGGCCGAAGCGCACGGCCAGGATCTCGGCGGCGACCGCGAGCGCGACCTCCTCGGGCGTCTCGGCGCCGACCTCCAGGCCCGCGGGCGCGGAAAACGCCCCGGGCGCCGGCTCGACGCCCTTCTCCTTCAGCTCGGAGAGGAGCTTGGCCGCTCGCCCCGCCGGGCCGACCAGGCCCACATAGCGCGCGGGGCTCTGCAGCGCGCCCTTCAGCGCCCGGCCGTCGGCGGAGAGGCTGTGCGCCATCACGACCACGTACGTGTCGGCGTCGGGGCGCGCGGCGGAGCGCGCCGCCTCCCAGCCGCCTTCGATCAGCTGCCAGCGCGCGCGGTCCCAGCCCGGCCCGGCGAGCCGTCCCGGGCGGTGGTCCACGACCGTGACCACGAAGCCGAGCCGGTCGAGGAGCTCGGCCAGGCGCCGCGCGTCCTCGCCGGAGCCGATCAGCAGCGCCTTGCCCATCGGGATCAGCGGCAGGCGGAACAGGCGCCTCACGCCGTCACGCCCGCCCTCCTCGTCGAGCTCGGGCTGGCCCTCGGCGTAGCAGGCCTTCACCGCGGGATGGTCGGGCGGAAGCTGGCGCCGGCCGGACCGCGCTCCGGCGAGCGTCAGCTCGACGACCAGACCCTCGCCGCGCAGCAGCGTCTCGCGGACCTCGCGCAGGCGCTCGCGCAGCTCGCCGGTCACCGGCTCCAGCCACAGCTCCGCGCGGCCGGAGAGTCCCCCGGGGCCGAACAGGGCCTCGTCCTCCTCCAGATCCAGCTCGGCAAGCGCGGGAGCCTGGGCGGACATCGCGCGCTCGGCCGCCGCGCGCAGCGCGTCGGGCAGGGTCGCCAGCGCCCGCGCTCCCTCGGCGCCCGCGGCCGCGTCGTCGCAGAACAGCGCGAGCGCCCCCGAGCGCTCGTGCGGCGCGCCGTCGAGGGTCAGCAGGGTCGCCAGGACGCCGCGAACGCTCAGCGGGTCGGCCGACGCCAGGTCTTCCAGGGCGCGCAGGACGTTCAGCGCCTCGTGGGGGCGGGGAGCACCCATAATTCGAATTCAATCATATTCTCCCCCCCATGAGCCTTGAAAAGGCAACGGGACCGGGGTACAATCCCGGCGTGAGCCTGGACGAGACCGCCCTGCGCAGCCTCGTGGCCCTCCTCGATGACGAGGACCCGCGAAGCCTGGAAATGGTCCGCCGCCGGCTGTACGACGTGGGCGCGAAAGCCATTCCGTTCCTCGAGGCGGCCCGGCGGGGGTCGGAGCCGGAATTCTCCGCGCGGCTCGACGGGATGGCCGACGAGCTTCGCTACCGCGTCCTGAAACGGGAGGTCCTCGCGCTGGCCTCCGAGCGCGTGCCGGACCTCGAGACCGGCGCCTTCCTGCTGTCGCGCTTCGTCCGTCCGGACGTCGATCCCGCGGTCTACCGCTCCTGGATGGACCGCGTCGCGGCGGCCGCCGCCGCCACCATGCGCGAGGACACGCCGACCACCCAATCGGCGCGCCAGCACGCCGCGCACCACTTCCAGT
>VFSW01002944.1_pt1 | contig 25626 bp, 27 predicted proteins | sample 5358111 | NCBI WGS metagenome assembly VFSW01 (sample SAMN11554181, study PRJNA540505) | mine drainage metagenome | isolation source: sediment from site ElyBrook_90M | place: USA: Ely Copper Mine, Vershire, VT | collected 2017
GGGAATCAGAAGGGCGTACGCGGCGGAGTGGGACATCTCAATGCAGCATGAAACTCAGGTGCGCCTCATTCGCGCGGCGCTGGAATCGATCGATCGCGGTATCCCGCCGATGACCGAGGTCTTCACGCGTAACGACCCCAGCACCTATACCTCGCCGGAGTGGGCGCGTCGCGAGCGCGAGATTTTGTTCCGCGAATATCCGCTGGTAACGGGCTTCAGTTGCCGCGTGAGGAAGCCTGGCGACTACTTCACCGATGCTCTCGGTCCGACGCCGATCCTCGTGACGCGTAACAATGATGGCCGGCTGCGCGCTTTCGCTAACATCTGCCGCCATCGCGGGTCGCGGGTGGTCGAAGGATGTGGCTCCGGTGCGGTGCGTTTCAGTTGCCCCTATCATGCGTGGAGTTACGACACCGACGGCAAGTTGCGTGCGATTCCCGATGAAGCCGGCTTCGCGACGCTGAATCGCGAAAGCCACGGCCTCGTGAGTTTTCCGGTCGAGGAAAAATACGGGCTGGTATGGGTGACGCCGCGCGAAGGTGCGACGCAAAATTCTGCGATCGATGTGGTGAAACATCTCGGCGGCCTCGCCGCGGATCTCGCGTCCTACGGCCTCGACGATTTCGCGCTCGCCGAGCAACGCGTGGTGCGCCGCAACATGAACTGGAAGCTCGTGAGCGACACGTTTTGGGAGGCCTATCACATCAAGGTGCTGCACAAGAGCAACATCGCGCCGATGTTCGTGAAGAACCTCGCGCTCTATGACGGCTTCAACCTGAGTCATCGGCTGGTGGGGATTCGCAACTCGATTGAGAAGATGCGCGAACTGCCGGCATCGCAATGGGACCTGATTCCGCACGCGACCATCCTGATGAACCTGTTTCCGAACACCATCTGCGTGATGCAGAGCGACCACCTTGAAACCTATCGGGTGTTTCCGGTAGCGGGAAGCGTCAACCAATCGATCACCGAAATCAGCGTGCTCACGCCGCCGGCCGATGCGGAAAATCCGCGCTGGAAAAAGGTGATGGATCTGCTGGTCGGCGTCGTCGAGCAGGACTTCGGGATTGGCGAGCAGATTCAGCGCAACTTCGAATCCGGGGTGCTGCCCGAGGTGGTGTATGGGCGCTACGAGCCGGCGCTGGAGCATTTCCATCGGTCGATTCGAACCGCGCTGGGCGAATAGGGCCCCTTGATCCTCGATGGCGAACGCGGCAGTTTGAAGCGTCGGGTCGGATTCCTAAAGCCCCTATCTCAATGAAATCCCGCCGCCACATATTGATGATGCGCAAGGTCGCGACGATCGCGGCGATCATCCTCTTGCTTGGGCAAACGATTGCGGCGGCGCACTTCCATCCGGCATCGCGGCAACCGCAAGTCTTATCGAGCAACGCTGCCGGGATTGCGGATAGTTCGTGCGCCATTTGCGCGGCGCACCTCCACTCGCCCGCCGCCTCCGCCATTGCTCCCGCGCTCGATGCGCCAACGATGGTGGAAAATCTCGCGGCGCCGGCGAGCTTCCTCGCGCCGCTCGGTCCGTGCGTCGGCAACTGCTTCGGCAGGGCCCCCCCAGTTTCGGCTTAGCTCTCCCAACTTCACGAAATCTGAAAAGCGCGCGGCGATTTCCGAATCGGAAACGCCCGCATCCGGTCGCGCACCCCAGTGGGCGCGGCCGGAACCAGCCAGCAGAGGAGTTCGCGATGCGAAGCTACTTCGTCCTGGCAGTTGGGTTTGGCGTGATGTTGATGGGCGGAGTTTGTTGCACCGCTCGCGCAGCAGAGACGCCGAAGGCGGCTAACCAGGAAGTGACAGGAACCGTTAACGATGCGCTCGGCAGGCCGATCCCATCGGCAGCAGTGACGCTTCAAAATGCACAAGGAAAAACCGCGGCAAAAACCATCAGCGATAGCCAGGGGCATTTCATTTTGAAAGGCGTCGCGCCCGGGGTTTATGCGGTGGTTGGTAACAAAAAGGATTTCAAACCGGCCACTGCGATAGTCTCGGTCACGAAGACCGGCGCCAAGCCGGTTCAACTGGCGCTGCAGGCGAAGGAGTTGAGCGTCGCGGTCGTCGCGAAACGCCTCGATCAGTCCCGCAATGCGTTGTCACCGCAAACCGGCGGCAGCGTATATACATTCAGCCAGCAGGCGATCCACGAACTGCCGCAAGGGAACAACACCCCACTTAACCAGGTGCTGCTGCAAGCTCCCGGTGTGGCTCAGGATTCATTTGGACAAATCCACGTGCGCGGTGATCATGCCAACCTTCAGTACCGTATCAATGGGGTCCAGCTCCCCGAAGGCATCACCGGTTTCGGGCAAGTGTTAAGTCCGCGTTTTGCCAATAGCATCAGCTTGCTCACTGGCGCGCTACCGGCGCAGTTCGGCCTGCGTACCGCCGGCGTCATCGACATCAAGACCAAGGATGGATTGCTCGACAATCTCGCCGACGTGGATTTCTACGGAGGTCAGCGCGGGACAGAGAATCCGAGTTTCGAATACGGAGGGTCCAAGGGCGACTTTAGCTGGTTCACGACCGGGGAGTATCTGCATACCGATCGCGGAGTCGAGCCGCCCACCTCAGGTCCGACGCCGATTCACGACACCTCCAATCAGGGGTCCGGATTCGGCTATTTTTCGTATTTCCTGAATCCCACCACGCGGCTCAGCTTGATAACTGGCACCGCGGTGAACCATTTCCAGATTCCTGCGAATCCCAATCAGCCGCAGGTTTTCCCGCTAATCGGAGTTCCGGTCTATCCGTCAGCTGATATTCACGAAGGGCAGCTGGAGCAGAACTACTTCGGAGTGTTGGCCCTGCAGGGTACCGTGGGCTCGAACATCGACTACCAGCTCGCGCCATTCAGCCGCTATTCAGCAGTCTCATTTTATCCCGATTACGAGGGCGACCTGATTTACAACGGCGCCGCCTCAAAAGTGTTCCGCAGCGACTGGAGCAACGGCTTCCAACTGGATACCGCGTACCATGGGCTCCCGGACCATACCATTCGCTGGGGCGGCTATTTCGATTCCGAGCGTGCCGAAATCGACAATCATGAAGCGACTTTCCCGGTCCCTCCCGGTGGTGGCACTCCTATCTCGATCATGGACAACATCGCGCTGCAAACCTGGATCTACAGCGTTTATCTGCAGGACGAATGGAAACCGTTCAAGCAGCTAACGATCAACGTCGGTGCGCGCTTCGATCTCTACGATGGACTCGTGCGTGCTGATCAGGCGAGCCCCCGCGTCGGTCTGGAGTACACACCGATAAAGGGCACAACGCTGCATGCGGCGTACTCGCGTCAGTTCACGCCGCCACCGACCGAACTGGTCTCGGTCAGCACCATCGATAAGTTCAAAAATACCACCGGTGCGCCGGCTTCGAATGGTAATGGGACCCCGACCGTCGAGCGCGATCATTTGTTCGACGCGGGCGTAATCCAACAGCTGCTGCCGGGCCTCAATGTCGGGATCGATGCATACTACAAAAAGGCGGCTGATCTGATCGATGAGGGGCAGTTCGGTCCGGCGTTGATCTTCGAAACCTTCAACTACCACAAAGGCCGGGTCTGGGGGACCGAGTTCACCAGCTCATACACTCACGACAACCTCTACGCGTATGCCAACTTCGCGTACTCGGTGGCACAGGGCACCCAGGTTGAATCGGGGCAGTTCAACTTCGCGCCCGACGAGCTCAAATACATCAACAGTCACTATATCTTCCTCGATCACGACCAAACGTTCACCTCGTCGGCGGGCGCGGCCTATCGATGGAATGGATTTACGCTTACCTTTGACGGGATCTATGGGAGCGGGCTGCGCTCCGGGTTCGCAAACACCGGCAACCTTCCATTCTACATCCAACTTAACGCCGGCATCATCAAGCGCATCGAACTGGCCGAGAAGGGAGCGATCGAACTTCGCGCCGCAGTGGAGAATTTGGCTGACCATACCTATCTGGTCCGCAACGGGACCGGGGTCGGGGTCTTTGCCAACCAGTACGGACCGCGTCGCGCGTTTTACGGCGGCATAAAATGGGAACTTCCGTTCAGCAAGCCGCCGGCCCCAGCGAGTCCATGACGCGATGAATCAATGGATTGGCAGCGTTGCGGAGGAGGAGATCTATCGGCCACAGCCGTGGCGCCGATTCGTCGTGACCGGCCCGCTGGCGGTCATCTCGATAATCGCGATGCTGCTCGGGTCGCGATTTCTGAAACCTTCGTTGCCGCATCCGCCGGAGCACAACGCCATCGAGGCGCAACTTGTCGAGGTGATTCCACCGAAACCCGCGGGCCTGCAGGGCGGGCCCGCGGCTGCGCCGGTCAAGCCGAGGACGGTCGAGACGCCGCCCCCCAGGCAGGGCGCGGCGCATCATCCGAAGATCGAGAAACCCGCGCCGCCGATCATCAGTCCGAGCGAGACGAGCGAGGTTGGAACTGGCCCCGCGGTGCCGACGACCTCGGGGTCGGCGTCGGGAAAGGAAGCTTCAGTTGGCATTCCAGGTGGCAGCGGCGCGGGCAGTGGTGCAGGCATCGGCAACGATGCGTCCGGTGCGCGCGCCATCTACGCACCAACTCCGACGATTCCGGACGATTTGCGCGAGGACGTTTTCCAGGCTGTCGCCGTCGCACATTTCAAGGTGGGGCCGGATGGCACGGTCGAGGTGACGCTCGCACAGCCGACGCCCAATCCACGCCTCAATCAAATTCTCCTGAACACGTTGCGTGAGTGGAAATTCTTTCCCGCAATGAAGGATGGCATCGCGATCAATTCCGAGTTCGACGTGCGGATTCCGATCAGCGTGCAGTAGCCGCGAATGTGGTTTCGATGCTCTCCGATAGGAGGGGGCTAGCGCTGAGCTTTGGCCAGCAACTGATCGAGTTCCCGGTTGGCGTCTTCCAACGACTTGAGAATGCGGTCGAGGGCGCGCTCGGTGGTTGCCTTGTCCAGAATGCCGTTCTCGCTGGCGGCATCCGTCAAAGCTTGAATTCTCTTGGCGGTTCCTCGCACGGTTTTCATGATTGCAGCGATCCGTAATTTGAGGTCTCGGTCGAGGCGGCGCGTATTTAGTTCGCGCGCTTTTGCAATTGCCTCAAGACAAAGATGGCCGATCCGCTCGAGCTTGTCCATGCTCGATAAAAAACCCGTTTCGAGGGAATACCCTGACAGATCTATTGCTGTTCGCACCTATTAAGGACATCCGACAAAACCCCGAGGCGAAGCCACGACCATACCGATCGGTTTGTAATTTTGCCGCGCCTTGTGTTACCCGCTTAGACTGAGGGAGACAGGCGAACTTATGGCAGATAATTCCCGCGAATGGCACGAGGAGACCGTAAAGGTCGACGGCACCAACCTCAGGGTCATCAAGGGTGGCACCGGCGCGCCCCTCCTGATCCTGCACGATGAGCTCGGCTTCCCCGGATGGCTCAAGTGGAATTCCGAGCTCGCCAAAACCCGCACCCTGATGATCCCGCTCCATCCAGGCTATGGCGCAACTGATCGCGCCGAATGGATCATGAATATCCGCGACATGGCCGGCTTCTATGCGCGCTATCTTAAGGAGCAGAAGCTCGCGCCCATCGACGTCATCGGCTTTTCGCTCGGCGGATGGATTGCAGCTGAGATGGCGGCGAACAATCCCTCGCAATTCCACAAGATGATTCTGGTCGCGCCGGAGGGCATCCGTCCGCCCGAGGGCGAGGGCTACATCATGGATTTTTTCCAGGTGATGGCCCCCGCGCATTTCGCCGCCACCATGAACAATCCGGCCGAGGTTCCCGAGATCGCGCAACTCTACGGCGGCCAGGGCCCCGAGGCCTTCGAGCTCTGGGAAGACGCGCGCGCGCAGACCGCTCGCATCGCATGGCAGCCGTTCCTGTTCAATCCGAGCCTGCCGCATCTGCTCGGAGTCACGGCGGGACTGCCGACCACGCTGATCTGGGGCCGCGAGGATCGCATCGTGCCGCTCGCCGCGGCGCACGCGTACCATCAATCGATCAAAGGCTCGACGCTCAAGATTCTCGACGGATGCGGTCATCGTCCTGAAGTAGAGAAAAGTGCACAGTTTGTCGCTGAGGTTCAGAACTTCCTCGCCTAACCAAATAAGAGAGGTGCCGCATGCACATCATGTATTTCACGGAGCGCCCGTATCGGGACGCGCCCAACGACGAAATCATCAAGAACGGATATTTCGGGCTGCCCAACCGCCTCTATGATTCGCGGCGCGGCTCGGAGCTCCTGAACGAGTACCTCGACGAGAAGGTGCTCGCCGAGCAGCTCGGCTTCGACGGCGTGATGCTCAACGAGCATCATGACACCGCGTTCTGCATGGGCTCGGTGATGAACGTCGAGGCGGCCATTCTCGCGCGCATTACCGAAAAGGTGAAAATCGTACTTTTAGGCAATCCGTTGCCGGTGGTGGGAAATCCGCTGCGGCTGGCGGAAGAGCTCGCGATGATCGACATGATATCGAAGGGGCGCCTGGTCACCGGATGGGTGCGCGGCGCGGGCAGCGAGCAGTTCGCGACCAACGCCAATCCCGGCTACAACCGCGAGTACTTCAACGAGGCGCATGACCTCGTCGTTAAAGCATGGACGCAGCCCGGCCCCTGGCGCTACGAGGGCAAGCATTTCCACTATCGTTTCGTCGACCCGTGGGCGCTGCCGCTGCAGAAGCCACATCCGCCGATCTGGATTCCCGGGTTGCTGAGCCCTGAGACGGTCATCTGGTGCGCGCAGCATCGCTATCCGTATGTGGCGCTCGCGACCTTCCTCGAGCCGACCGTCGAGTTGTGGAACATCTATCGCGACGCGGCCGCGAAAGAGGGCTACCAGGTGGGGCCGGAGAATTTCGGCTATCTACAAAAAGTATACGTGGCCGAGACCGACGAGAAGGCGCGTGAGATCGCGAAGTTCGACATGTTCGGCGGCGCCGGTATCGGCTATTCGCTGTTCGGCCAGCCGCAGTGGATGTTCCCGCCGGGATACAATTCGAAGGAAGCGACGCGGCGCATCGCCAAGCAGTTCTCCGATCCGGCGAATGCGGATCAGGCGTTCGGCGGCGCGTTCTCGGCGCCCACCACCAATGACAACATAGCGGCCTCGCAGGTCGAGGTGCGCGCCGGCGTGTGGCAGCAGAAGAATCCGGAGATCGATACCTCGGCACTTCGCAAACAGATTTTCGACGCGTTCCCGAAGGTCGAAAAATCATTGCAGGTGATCTGCGGGACGCCGAAAACCGTGCTGCCGAAGATTCGCAAGGTGCTCGAAGTGCTGCGGCCCGGCGTGTTCGGCTTCTGGCAGAACGACGGCCCGATCTCCGCGAAGGATCGCACCACCAGCATGCGGCTCATCGCCACCGAGGTATTGCCGGCCGTTCGTGAGATGGGCAAGGAACTCGATTTGTGCTCGCCGTTCGAGCGCGCGCCGGGTCAGCGCAAGCTGCCGGCCACCGGCATTCCGGAATCGGTGGGTTCCATCGAAGCCCTCGCGTCGTAAGGTTTTCTTCCGTTCCGTGGAGCAGCGCCTGCGAAGTATTCTTCGCGGGCGCTGCTCATGTTCAGGAATCTGAAACAGCTTGCGCGAGGGCGGTTTCGCGCGAAGCGCCCAGATCCTGCAGCTGGTTGTAAAGATAGATGCCGGCGGCCATCGAGGCGACGAATGCGATGACCGGCAGTGCGCCCGAGGCGAGCGAGGTGATCGCCGGCCCCGGGCAGAAGCCTCCCAAGTCCCATCCCGCGCCGAAGATCGCTGCGCCGACTTCCGGCGGATTGATTCCTGCTCGCGTCCCGCACCGATGAAGATGGACTGATCCGGGACATCAGCGGTGTCGCAATTTCGCACCGCGAAGAATCGATTCGCGAAATCTCATTGCGAAAGCGACTGCGCTTCCCGGTATTCATCGGCATGCCCCGTGCTGAATGCCGATGGAGGCTCCGAAGATGTTACGAGCTATCAGTATCCCGCGTGAAGGCGTTTGGGCATTCGGAAGTTGGGTCGTCGTCTTTCTGCTGACGATCGCGCTGGGCGAGTTATATCTCCGCAACAGCATTCCGGCCGCCGTCGCGCTCGCCTTCGCCGAGCAAAACGCCGCGGTGCAAAACACCATCGGGGGCGCTGTTGATGCGCGGCTGAACTGGATCGGCAGCATCCACTATGATGGCGATGCGAGCTGGGCGACCTTCAGGTTGCAACTCCGCGGCGCGCTCACCAACGGCACGATGGATGTGACCCTGCAGCGCCGGCGCGACCAGTGGAACGTCGCCGAGGGGTATCTGGTGACTGACTCGGGGCAAGCGGTGGAGCTATCTCAAGCGGTGCCCCAAATCGATCAGGCTCGCGCTGGGAATTAGTTGCCGGACACCCGCCTCGGCTGCGGGGCAGTTCGTATTTGGCCGTGAAAATACGCCTAAGCCCGCTAGAAAACCACCTTAAACCATCGTTTGACACAGATAACGCGAGGCGCTAAACCCATCGTCGGGCCAATCATCGAGGTCTACTGAGAGTAGAGATTCAATAACTTGAAGTCGTTAAGGATTCTCGCCTCGCGGGCACTTCGCGTGATGCTGCCGGGATTTCTCTTCGCCCTCGAACTCCGCGGCGTTGCGCACGCGCAATCACCAGAACTCGCGTCGATTCTCGAAATCGATCCGGCCGTCGCACTGCACGGCTTCGCGCTGCTCTCGGGCGCCATCGTTCTGCTGTTCGAAGTCTATCGCTCGCGCCCGTAGCTGTTGCCTCGCCATCATCGCGTCACCAGATGGCACGAGTAGGTCTTGATGACGAGCCACACCTGCGCTCCCGGTTGAAGATGTAAATCCTCGCGCGAGCCCAAGGTCAGACTCACCTCGAACTTTTGTCCCGCCTCGACGCTGACGATCGCGCGATGGCCCTCGATGCGGATCGCCGCGACGACGCCGGGAAAAACATTGCGCGCGCTGATGTCGTGCGGCCGGTCGCGCGCGATCATGATGTCACCCGCCCGAATCGCCACCCGCATCGCCGCGCCGGTCTGCATGCGCGCCAGCGGCACTTCGAGTTCCAGCGCGGTGCCCGAAAGCGCGCACATCATCGTGCCGCGAGCTTCATGCACCGCGGCCACCGTCGCCTCGAAGAGATTTTCGAAGCCCGCGAGTTGCGCGATAGTTTCCTGGCGCGGCGCGTCGAGTACCTCCATCGGACTCCCGTGCGCGATGATTTTTCCATTCTCCAGCACCACCACGGATTCGCCCACCGCGAATGCCTCTTCCAGCGAATGAGTGACGTAAATGATCGGAATGCCATGGGCTGCGTTCCAGGCGCGCAGGTCCGCAATGATCGCCGACTTGGTGATCGCGTCGAGCGCGGCGAGCGGCTCATCGAGCAGCAGGATCGAGGGCTCGGTGACCAGCGACCTTGCGAGTGCGACGCGCTGCCTCTCACCGCCGGAAATTTCCGCGGGCTTGCGTTTGGCGAGGGTGCCGACCCGCATCTGTTCGAGGATGGCGACGGAGCGTTGGCGGCGTGTATTCGCGGGCAGCTTCGCGAGACCATATTCGACGTTCTCCTCGGCGGTGAGATGAGGGAAGAGGGCAAGATCCTGAAACACGAAGCCCACCGATCGTTGCGAAGGTGAAAGATCGATTTTCGCCGCGGGATCGAACAGCACCTTCGAATCGAGCGCGATGCGGCCCGCGTCAGGAGATGCGAGGCCCGCAATAGCGTTGAGCAGGGTGGTTTTTCCCGACCCCGAGCGCCCGAACAGAATAGTGAAGCCCGCCGGCGCGATGAAGTTGGCCTCGAGGGTGAAGTTTTGCGCGTGGCTGGCGCGAATGTCGACGGACAGCGTCGCCACTACCTGGTGACCGAGGGTGGCGCGGCGGCGTTGACGCGCGGCGTCCAGGGCGCCCAGATCCTGCGATTCAGCGAATACGTGATCGACAGCACCACGAAAGAAAATACCAGCAGCACCAGCGCCGCGTGATTCGCGCTCGCATAGTCGAGCGCCTGCACATCATCATAGATCGCGATCGAAATCGTTTCCGTGACGCCCGGAATGTTGCCCCCCATCATCAGCACCACGCCGAACTCGCCCAGCGTATGCGCGAAGCTGAGCACCATCCCGGTGACGACGCCGGTGATCGAGAGCGGCAGCACGATGCGGAAAAAAGTGCGCATCGGCGAGGCCCCGAGCAGCGCTGACGCATTGAGCAGGTTGCGATCGACGAGGCTGAACGCCGCCACCATCGGTTGCACCGCAAACGGCAGACTATAGATAACCGAGGCGAGCGCGAGACCCTGGAAGGTGAATGGCAGCAAGTGGCCCGACCACGATCGATATAGTCGGCCGAGTGGGCTTTGCTGCCCGGTCGCGACCAGCACATAGAAGCCCAGGACGGTTGGCGGCAACACCAGCGGCAGCGCGACGATGGCTTCGATGATGAATTTCCAGCGCCGGTGCGAGAAGGTGATCCAGTAGGCGATCGGCAGCCCGAGCGGGAGCAAAATCGTGCAGACCAGCGCGGCGAGCTTGAGCGAAAGAAATAGCGCGCCCCAGTTCATCTGCGGCTGGGGGTTCCGATGAAAGAAAGCCTTACTCGCATGCCGCGATGACATATGCCATGGTAGTTGCACCCAGACAAGCACCATGGCTGACAGGGAAAATCCAACCCGCACCGCGCGAATCGCGCAAAGCCTGAGCCAGGGCGAACTCGCCAAACGCGCCGGCATCTCGCGCCAGGCGCTGGGCGCGATTGAAACCGACACCTATCTCCCGAGCGTATCGGTTGCACTCGCGCTGGCGCGGGAACTGGGCGCGACGGTTGAGGCGCTGTTTGGTGAGAGCCGCGAGGATGTCCGCCATGTCCATGCGCGATGGGACAATCCACCTACCACGCGCGGCACCAGCGCGCGGGTCGCGCTCGGACGCGTCGGCGGCAAGCTGATCGCGCATTCGCAGGCGCCGGTGCATCTCGCGCTCGCGCCCGCGGCGGGAGTGGTCGAGCGCGCCAGCCGCGGCGGCGCCGAGGTCGCAAGTTTCCGCACCGAGGAGGAAATCGATGCGACGCTGCTGCTTGCCGGATGCGATCCGGCGGCCGCGCTGCTCATCGAATGGCTTGCGCGGCGACGCTCGCCGGTGTCGATCGTGGCTCTCAGCTGCTCGAGCGCCAAAGCGCTGGAGGAGTTGCTGGCTGGACGCGCACACGTTGCCGGAGCGCATCTGCGCGACCCCAAGAGTGGCGATTTCAATTCCGGCGCCGCGGTCCGCGGCATCAAGCGCCATCCCGCGATGCTGGTCAACTTTGCGCGCTGGGAACTCGGCATTGCGACCGCGCCGGGCAATCCGCTCGGAATTCGCGGCTTCGCTGAGTTGGCGCGCCCTCGCATCCGTATCGCCAATCGCGAGCTTGGCTCCGGTGCGCGCGCCGCCCTCGATGAAGCGCTTGCGGGACTCCCAATCAAGCCGAATGCTATCGAAGGTTACGGGCGCGAGTTCGCCGGACATCTCGAGGTCGCGGCTGCGATAGCGGCAGGGCAGGCCGACTTCGGCGTCACGATTCGCGTCGCCGCCGATGTCTATGGGCTGGGATTCGTGCCGATTCGCGAGGAGCGCTACGACCTCGTCATCCTCGAGCGCGATCTCGATTCGACTCCGATCAAGGCGATGCTCGACGCGCTCAACTCGCGCGGGCTGGCTCGCGAGGTCGCGCAACTATGCGCCTACGACACCTCGCAGATGGGCAAGGTGATGGCGCATCTGAACTGAGGCCGCCTCCGCCCCTCGACATTCACGCGTTTGGCATTTTCTTTGGCTGATGTTTCCGTCCATTGTAGTTGGCGGCGCCGTGCATTCCGGCGATCGTGGAGTGGAAGCAGTTTTGAATCCGAGAAGCATCTCGATAGTAGCAGCCGTCCTCACGTTCTTGGTCGCCTCGACCTCCCGGGCGGCTAACTTCTGCCTATCGTTTGGCGCGGCCCACGCGGTCGCCAGCGGCTTCGTAGTTCCGACCAAAGGGACGTGCACTTCGTTCAATGGCTTCTATTCGAACCGGGCGGGAGTTCTGCTGGCCGGCGAGGTGTGCCGCAGCTCCGATGGAACTACTTTCCTGTTCAATCTTTTTACTCAGCACAACAGCATGCCGGACAGCATTGCCGGCACGTGGTCGTCGAGCAACGGGCAGGGGTCGGGCAACGAGTGCACCAGCGCTAACTGCTTTCCGTTTGGCGTCGCGGTCACCAAATGCACCAACGTGACGATCCCGCACAATGCTCCCGGCGCCGAAACAGAATCGTCGGCCGGGTTCCTGTCGCAGGAACAATAGGCCGCCGCTCCCAGCCGTCGCTCCAGCATTGGAATCGTACCAATACGCGCGCAGAGCGGGTACAACATTGCTTCAGCGAAGGCGTCCTCGATCAAGCCGTCGCTCAGGAAATGGAGGAAGGCGAAATGATGAGAAAGTCGGATCGGCGGCCGCCTTGGCAGTGGTTCGGGATCATTAGCCTCATGTTCAGTGCGATTTTGGCCGGAACTGCCGCGCATGCTGCCACCTTGCGGCGAGGGTCATCGGCCAATGGTTCGGCGAGCGGCGGCACGGGCACCTTTCTCAGCGGGTACTTCGATTTCGGCCCCGCCGGCGATAACCTCCTGCGGCTGGAAAATCCGACCTCGGCCAACGGCAACCTGTGCGCGATGATCTACGTCTTCAACGCGAGCGAATCGATGGGTGAGTGCTGCGGATGTCTCATCACTCCGAATGAGCTGCTGCAGGACAGCATGAAGACCGTCCTCGGCCCTGGATGGGGATTCAGCGGCGGGACGCCGGCCACCGGAGTCATCCAGGTCATCAGCGCGCTGCCGAACAATGGCCGCCTATGCTCCCCGTTCCAGCTCTATACACCGACCCCGACTCTCAATGGCTGGATCACGCACGCGCAGTCCGTCGGTACCTTCACCGGTTTGACCGAGGTGAGCCTGGTCGACAATGGAAGCGCGGACCCGGCCGAGGCGACGTCGCTCATCAACGTATGCGGTGCGATTATCGGCAACGGCTCCGGCAGCGGCAGCTGCACCTGTCCCAGAGCGGAGTAACGATCGTATCGACGACGAGGGAGGTTGGTCGGGACGGCGAGGTTTGAACTCGCGGGTCCTTGCACCCCTAGCAAGGTAAGGGTTTTTTCCTTGCGCTGGTCTTCGTAGCGAGGAAATGAACTGGTTTACATTCGCGTTCGCTCTATCACCTGCCAATGTGCTAAACCCAGCATGTTTCGGTAGTCCTAAGCTTCAAGGGCGACAGGAAACGCTCGGGAGGGTCTGAACGCCAATGAGAAAACCCACACTAAAGCCCATCGTGATGGCTTGCGGTGCTATTCTTGTCGCAATCGTAATGTCGGTGTGGGCGAATGCGAGTTCGCTACGCCAAGGTTCGAGCACCGGCGGCGCTGTCACGGGAAGCCTCCCCGGCGAGGTGCTATGGGGCTACTACAACACCGCCGAAGATCCCGGAAGCCCCTGCGGCATTTCTACCGACCCCGACGGCTGTAACGTGGGCGGCGCCGGCGACAATATCCTTCGCCTGGTCAACCCCAACGGTGGGGCAAATGGCAATCTCGTCGGCGCTGGCGAGCAAACCGTCTGCGCGATGATTTATGTCTTCGACGATGACCAGGAGATGGGCGAGTGCTGCGGCTGTCCTCTCTCATCCGCTCGGCTTAAGACTTTTTCGTTTGAGAATGCCCTGACCAGTAACTGGGGCCTGCAGAACGGTCCCGAACGTGGCGAGCATGGCAACGGCGCGATCGCCATTGTCGCGTCCGCGCCGAACACCCTGGGAACCCTCTTCGGCTCAACCCTCATCAATCCCGGCGGCGGCGGCCATGCGGGGCAATGTCTTGGATCGGCGTGCTGCGATCCGACCAATGTCCCAGGCTACAGCGTAACTACTGCCGCCAATCTGCTCGGGAGCATCACGCACAGCCAAATCGTTCAGGTCGGACCCACCACCTCCGTCGAGGGATTTAGCCAAATCACCGAAGTTGGTTTGGCTAGCGACGGCGGCGGCGACCCGACCAACCTGGTCTATCTGCAGAGCCAGTGCGGCGCGCTGGTAGGCAACGGCTCCGGTGGCGGAGTTTGCGACTGCAACGCCGTACTGCCCTTAACTCCACTCACTACCCCGACTCCGACTCCGACCGCGCCCCCAACTCCGAGGCCAACGGCAACCGGCACTGCGACCCCCACCGCGCCGCCGACCGCAACGGCAACCGCGACGCCCAGCTCTACGTTAACGGCTACTGCGACGACTACCGCGACGCTGACGACCACCGCAACGCCGACGCCAACGGCAACCGCCACCGCCACCGCGACGGCGACGGCAACGCCAACTGCGACGCCAACTACGACGTCGTCGTTTATAACCTCCGGCACGAGCTTCGCCGTTCCGGCCGACTGGAACGACTCCAACAACAGCATCCAGTGCATCGGTGGGGGCGGTGGTGGTGCTAGCGCAAGCGGATCGGCCGGCGGCGGCGGTGGCGCCTATTGCAAGACCACCAATCTCACGCTGACTCCCAGCAGCAACGTTCAAATCCAGATCGGAACTGGAGGCACCGCACACACCCCCGGCACCGCATCCTGGTTTAACGGCACGAGTGCAACTACTGCCTCGTGCGGGGCCGCCGGCGGCTCAGGCGGCGTCGGTCCTACGGCCGGCGCGGGTGGAACAACGGCCAACAGTGCCGGAACGATCTTGTTCGCGGGCGGCAATGGTGGCGGCACTTGTGGAATCAACTGTGCTTCCGCCGGCGGCGGAGGAGCGGCGGGACCCAACGGGGCAGGCGTAAATGGAACGAGCGCTCCATCAACCACCCCTGGTGGTGGCGGCGCAGGTGATGCGGGTTCTGGTGGCGCGGGCGGCGCAATCAGTGGGGGCGCGGGCGGAAACGGCACCGAATTCCAACTCTCCCCAGCATTTGGAAGTGGCGGAGGCGGCGGCTCGGGAACTGGCAGCATCACCGGCGGCGCCGGCGGCAATTACGGCGCGGGTGGCGGCGGCTCTGGCCACGGCGGCGGCTCGGGCGGACCCGGTCTCTGCATCGTCACGTACACGCCGGTCAGCGGCTGATGGGGACCGCACCAAGAGATTGACTGCGGAGACTAATGAGACGAAGCGAGGGCGGGTATGGGCGCAATCGCGCGCGCGACGCATCCCCGCTCAGCTACGGACGCGTCGCGAGGTCGGACAAGGGCTCAAGAGGTGGAAGCTTCTCCGGCTCCGAGATGAGTAAGCATTTGGTGAAGATGAGGAAATTTGGTCGGGACGGCGAGATTTGAACTCGCGACCCCTTGCACCCCAAGCAGATTTTGGCCGTCAGGCAGGGCAAAGCAGCACCATCGAGGTCAAGTAAATCGCGGAGATTTCCAGTTCTCATTGGGTGTCGTATGGTGACGTTTGTTCTGGCTTCTGGCACAGCTCTGACACATTCAGGCGGCTTTCTGAATCGGGACCACCTTCGGTTTTTCGTTCGCGCGAGTCGTCACGTAAGCCGAGACCTTCTCGATCGCCGATTCGATGTCAGCCGTTGAGCTGATCGAATAGCGGTCGAACATTGAGCGGGTCGAGTGGCCGGTGATGTCCATCGCCACGCGCTCCGGGACTCCAGCGCGCACCAGATTGCGAGCGGCTGATCTGCGGAAGTCGTGCACGAGCAGTCCCGTCAGGCCGGTCGCAGTGCACGCGGTTTTCCACGCTTTGCGGAAGTCGCCGATCTGCTCGCCGTCGAAATGAAAAATGAAAGGGCATTCGTCGATGCGGTCATCCCACGCCCGCTTGATCACCTCGAGCAACTCGCCCTTGAGGCGCAGGGTGTAGGGCTTCTTATTTTTGGAGTGCTCGGCCTGCAGCGTTACGGTGCCGCCGACAACCGCCTTGCCCTTCGCGCACAGATCCAGCTTGGTATCGCGCGTCCATACCAGCGAGCGCACCGCGCCTTTTCGCCATCCCGTCAGATAGGCGAACTCCGCCAGTCCGCGGATGTACTTCGGCAGAGCGTCACGCAATTTCGCGAACTCGGCCGGCTCAACAAATCCTTGACGTGCTTGCGCCTCCTGAAGTCGAGGTACAGCGGGGACGTGATCGCGGCTGAGGCGCTTTGCCGCAACGGCTAGATTGAAGGCGTGGCGCAGGCATGAGGTTCGCGGTTGATGCTGGCGTTGGAGAGGCCCGCCGCTTGGCGTTTTTCGGCGTAGGCGGCGACCCGATCGGCCGTGATATCGATCGCCTTCGCCGTCTCGCCGAAATGCTCGAGCAGATTCTTGGTGAAGAGAGTAGCGGTGCTAACGCTCCGGTATCCATTGATCCGGTAGTCGGTGAGCAGGCCTTCGGTCAGATCCTTCAGGGTCACTTTTTCCGCGACCGGACCGATCACCTTCCCTTGCGAAGCCTCGCCCAAGCGGCGCCTGAGCAGCTTCACTGCGATACCGTGATCCCCGGAATGCGTCGATTCGCGATAGACCTCTCCGCGGACCGAGAATTGGATCCACCAAGTTTTACCGCGCCGGTAGAGCGTTCCATCTCCTCGTCGTTCCCGGCTCATCGCGTGTGCTCCTTCCCGAGATGGGCTTCCAGCGCCTCGGTGATCAGCTCCTGGAGCGAGATGTCTCGCTCCGCAGCTGCGATTTTGACTCTCCGCCGGAGATCGACGGATAGCCGGATGACGGTTTGCTTCAACATGGGTTTGGGCTCCTTTTTGGGCTTTGCCATATTGATAGCATTATATCAATTCACCTTATTGTCAAACCGAAAGAGCGGCCGATCGGCGGCGCCGACCGGAACTCGCGCCGGCCGTATTTTGGCGGATGTAGGTTTCGAGAGCGGCGCTCGAGAAGCGCAACGTGCCATTGTCGAGCTTTACGGCCAAGCCGAGGCGTTTCCCCCGACGATAGAGCCACTCCGGCGTTACGGCGAGCTTGTCGGCCGCCTGTTCGACCGTCAAAAGCCTTGTTTCGTGAATTTGCGGCTCGGTGATCGGAGTGCGACCGATCTTGGCCGCGAGAGCGAGCTGCACCGCGGCGCACCTGGCGAGGAGCGCCGAGACTACCTCGATCGGAAGATCGCCGGCACTTTCGGGGCGAGCGGCGATTTCGTCGAGCGATGGGACAGCTATCGGCATCGAACGAAGCCTAGTTCCCTCTTTTGGCCATCTTCTGCTTGTGCCAGAAACGAACGTTTTCGCGCGGCGCCTCGCCAGGCGGACGCCGCTGCATTGCGAAGCCGGTAAACCGCCTGTCGATAAGGGCGGACAATCTCGTTTGCCGTGAGGTGACGAATCATGCCAAAAGCGAAGCCTGTTTCATCGCATCCGCTGACGTTCCATGAAGCCGTTAAAGCTCTTATCAATGTCGATCCTGATCGCGGCGGCATTACTCCTAAGCGCCGCAAGAAGCGTGACCGCCGAAGGTCCAAGCCAGCCAAATCAGAGAAGCGAGACTCAGACTAGCGCCAACACAGAGAGCCAAGTTTCCACTCCGACGATAACCGCGACTATCAAGACGACCGCCGCACCATCCGCCCAAGGCAGCGCAACCTATATTTACAATCAATACAAGCAATCCAGCCCATGGGGGGACTTCCCTAGTTGGCTGGAAGCCATCGCTACAATTCTGTTGGTAGGTTTTGCGTTCTGGCAGCGGTCCTTCATTCGCCGAAGCGCCAAAGCTACGGAAGATGCCGCTCATGCCGCGAGCGATAATGCGCGGGCCGCTAAAGATGCCGCCATTGCCACCGAACGCTACGTCACGATGACTGAGCAGATGGTTGAGGCGGCAAAACAGAGTGCTCGGGCAGCACAAGCCGCGATTCACGTGGAGCGACCATTTCTGTTGGTTACTAAGGTTGAGCGCGCGGGACGCCCTGTCGGCGCGCAGATTACCTACCGAAACGCTGGAAAAGGACCAGCGGACATCATCGAGATGATCGCCAGCGCCGAACCTGTTGAAATGACGCCAGCCCAAGCAATCGGCCTTAAAACACCGACCAGCCCAGCGTTCTTTTACGAACAAAGAAACCGGAAGAGCTTGGTCGAGCCAGTTATCGGCGGCGGAGAAAGCCCCAAACCGTTGTACGTACCAGTTAGCGAGGAAGACTACGCGCTTGGGGCCGAAGGGGTCACGTTCAAAGAAGTATTCACGAGCATCACTCACCCAGAGGACAGAAAGCCGTATATCGTTGCGTTCGGGCGTATTACCTATCGAGGCGGGCCGCCTGACGAAACCTACCTGACTCACTTCTTCTGGATTTACCAGAAGGAAACGGGCGGCTTTTATCGAGGCCCCGATAGCCTCAACACCCGCACCTGATTTAGAACACCGGCCTGTCCCCCATAACGTGCCGCACAGCACGATGAGTGCTAGTAGGAGCAGGCCGGTCATGCTCGCGAAAATTCTCATCCTCATCCTCACCACCACCGCCTTCAAAATCCGCCTCGGGTCACCGGCCGTCACGAGATGAATCCGAACTCGCGGCGGACCGGCGGAATCACTCCCGGAGCAGGGAGCGGACCCGAGGTTACAATGCAAATTGCTATCGCCCCTTCGAAATCCGCCCGGTGCCGCGCATCGGCACCGCGTAGCAAGCCGCCAAGGCCTTGCCCAAGCTGCTGGGATCGCGAGGATCTAGCGAAGAAATTGATTTCAAACCGGGTGCTGGGAAGAAGCCGCGGTCTCTATCTATCGTCGGCGGTTGGTTGATAATGCCGACGACGCGCGACTTCGCGAGGCTGCGGGCCAGCGCAGAGTGCTCCATCGTGTCGGGCCGAATTGTGAAGGTCCAGCCAGCGGGGACCATGGGGTCGGCCTTGATGCGCTGCGCGATCTCGCGCGCGAGGTCCTCAGCGCTTGCCCCACTTTTGAGCTGCGCGCCGATGAAGTCGCACATCTCACTGCCGAGAACCGGAACCGTGTCAGTTTTGAAAAGCATTTTATCTCCTAGGCGCAATTGCGCCACGATCGTTTTTGCAAACCGCTCTCGAGCGGCCTTTTCGCGAACTGTTTTTGATGCATCGGTGCTGCGCGCGTATGTGAAGGCCCTGCGCGTCAGCTCGTCCTTGTCGAGATTCAAGTTGGCGGCCAGCGTTCGGGCCAGGTGAACGGCTTCCCGCTGGCGCTCCTCCATGGGCATTTCTGAGTGTGGCTTTCGCCGCGATTCGATTTTCTTATCGAGTTCGTCCTGGATGTGCGCTTCGGCGAGATCGAGCATCGCATCATGTGATGGGGCTGCTGATTTTCGAATAATGTCGCGTGCCTCTTCTAGGGCGGCCTCAGCCTCGGCTTTCTGGACTACCTGTTCGATCGTTGCCATGCTGTTGGCCGGATGATCCACGTAGCTGATCTCAGTGCCGATCGCGTCATCGATCCGCATCGCCCTTCGCCTTGTGATTTTTTTCGTCATGGCTAGACCACCTGCACCGCCTGGCGCTCAGCGAGGAAGGCCGCAATCGCAGGTTTCTTCAGGGCTATGCGTTCGAGATGCGGGCTTCCCAGTCTCCCGGCGGGCTGGACGCGTATCGCGGATCCGTCGAGCTCGATTCGCACGCCCGCGGCCTTTTCTGCCTCCGTGATAATTTGGGCCGCCGACATGCTGACCACGTCGATCTCGATTTGGTTCCGGCGCGTCCATTCTGCCTGGCGGGCAGCTTCGGCCTCGCGGTCCTCGATGAATTTCTTCGCCTTCTCGAGCTCCGCTTTCCCTGCTTCGACCGCCTGCTCGACGAGATTGCTGCGGCCCTGCAGGCAGCCGGCCATGAAGTCGCCGACCAGTCGCAGTTCGAGGTTCTGCCAACGCTGCTCAAGCGCCGCTGGCACGCTCCGCTTTACCGCATCGCACTCGGCGCCGAACCAGGCGACGTTCGCGATTCCGGCCCGATAGATGGCGGCCATATCGTCCGAGAGGTCGGGACCGTAGGCCTTGACGCCTGTCCCCATCACGTCGAGCAACCAAGTCAGCGGGGGGCGAAGTTTCGTGGCTGCATTGGTCAGCAGGCGCATCACCAGGTCGTGGTTTTCTTGGCTCATCGGTTGTTTTCGCTCCTTGGTGCGACGAATTTTCGAAGTTCATCAACGGCGATAACGATGCGCCCGCCGACGCGGGTAGCCGCCAGATCGCCTTTGCGGATCGCCCGCCTCAAAGTGGGCACACTGAGGCTGGTTGTCCCGGCCGCTTCATCCAGGCTGAATGCGAGCTTGTGATCATCCATGACCAATAGTGATCGTCCCCGCGCATTTTGCTCGCAACCAGTGTCAAACGGGCGTTTTCGGCGTGTTTTCGGCGTGAACAAAAGTATCGACTAAATACGTGTGTAGTTTTCGGCAAAGTCCTTTGTTTGTGGGCTCTTTTTCTTGAAAAGTGCATGATCTTGACACGTTGCAAGTTTTTCAGTTGAACAGATTCCTCTCGAATGTCTAGACACTTTTCGTGAGAGTGTTCAGTCTTCGTCGCCCTCACCGGTGTCGCGCGCAATCGCCCCAACGATATCGAGCGCTGCGTTCGTTTGGTTTGCCTTGATCGCCATGCGCGCCGCGGGCGTCATGCCGAGCTCTTTTTCGAAAGCCAATTGCGCGAGCTTGAGTTGCCGGTGCTCGCTCAATAGGCGCCGGGGCTCGCCTTGGCCGTTGATGACGTTCATTTTCGTTAGCCAGGCGAAGCAGGTCGCCGACAAAATTTCGAGCTCGGCCCATCCCTTCATCGCCGGAAGGTCGCTCGCTTGAATCCATGGCATTTCCTTGCGCATGCGCGCGACGAGGCGCCGCACCCGCTCGGCGCGTATCCGGAGCGCGCTCTCGCTGCGCGCATACAAGCCCGTCGCCGCGCGTGCGGGTACCTGGCCGTTCTGGGAAGCTTTAGGGTCTGCCATCGTCGCTCCAACCTGATACCGAACCATCCGCCCCTGTTGAGGTCGCCCCACGGTCCTCAGGATGCTTGCCTAGGAAACAAACGCGCCGCGACAACCCATAGGCGCGCAATGAGTTCAGCCTCGCTGTGTCAGTAACGTGCCAGTTCTCGGACTGTCGCCAGGCGGTCGCGCGATTGTCCGAATGAAGGGGGTGAGAAACTGATGGGCGCGGGCTTGGGCTTAGGGATCGGAGATGGAGATGGAGATGGAGATGGAGATGGGGTATTACGCCCCGAATGCGGGTCGTATACCCGTCGTATACGGGTCGTATGCGACTAGCATGTTGATAGTACGTCACTTGTTTAGCCTCTCGATGTAGCCGTTGGTCGACTCGTCGGTCTGGTGCACATCCAAGTCGGTGAAAAGCATGTATTCCTTGAGGAACGCGGTTCTCACCGTTGAGACGGCGCCGTTGCGCTGCTTCGCGATGATGATTTCGGCGATCCCGTCCGTTCGGTTCTTTGGTTTCGTATCTTTCGTGTCGGGGTTATAAACCTCGTTGCGGTAGAGAAGCAGAATCACGTCCGGATCCTGCTCGAGCGCCCCCGACTCGCGCAGATCCGACATTCTGGGGCGCTTGTTGTCGCGGGCTTCGACCTGGCGATTGAGCTGAGAGAGCGCGATTACCGGAATGTTTAATTCCTTCGCGAGGGCCTTGAGACCGCGGCTGATTTCCGCCACGTCGAGTTCGCGACGCTCTGACAGGTGACTGCTTGGGGCGAGTTGCAGGTAGTCGACGATCACGAGCCCGAGGTTCTTGGTTTCGCGAGCCAGCCTTCGGCACTTCGCGCGCATCTTCATCGGCGTGATATCGACGCTATCGTCGATGTAAATCTGCGGGCCCTCTGCGATAGCAGCCGCGGCGGCCGCGAGCTTGGGGTAGTCGCGCGGACCCGTGTAGCCGGATTTCATGCGGGCGCCGTCGACGCGGGCGAGACCGGCGAGCGCTCGGAAGATCAGTTCCTGGCGGGACATTTCGAGGCTGAAAACTGCGACCGAAACGGGCTTCGGCGCCGACAATGTGTTGTGCACCGCGATATTGAGCGCGAGGGCCGACTTGCCGATTGTCGGCCGGGCGCCGATCATCCATAACTCCCCGGGCTGAGCTCCTCCCGTCAGGCTATCGAGATCCCTGATTCCGGTCGGCAGCCCCAGAACCTCACCGCGGTGCTCGCTGCGCCACTGGATCGCGGTCAGGGCGTCGGTGAGACCATCCTTCATCGGGACAAAAGAATTCTGCGCGCGGCGCTCGCAAACATCGAGGATCCGGCGCTCCGCTGATTCGATGAACGCCTCAGGGTCCGACGTCGGCTCAAAGGCATCCGCGGCAATGTCGCGCGCGATGGTAGCCATCGTCCGCATGAAAGATTTGCCGCGCACGATCTTGGCGTAGTGCTCGACGTGCGCTGCAGTGGGAACCGAGTCGGCCAGCTCCGCGATGTACGCCGGGCCGCCAATTTGTTCGAGTACGCCTTGCGATCTGAGCGCGTTCGTCAGGGTGATGGCGTCGACCGGTTCAGACCGGCCGGAAAGCGCGAGCATGGCGCGGAAGATTTCGCGATGCGTCTCGCGATAGAAGTCGTCGGCGCCGATGATCTCAACGGCTTTGTCGAGTGCCGCGTTGTCCCAAAGGATTGAGCCCAGCACTGTCTGGTCCGCTTCGATGGCCTGCGGCGGCGTGGCGCGCAATGCTCCTTCGGTATCCGTGCTCATTCGGCCGCCTCCCTTTGTCGTTGCATGACTTCGCGAGAATCCGGCGGCGCGCTCGTGGCACCATTCGCTACAGTTGGCGGGGCCTTCTTATGCAGGTCGTTCTTAAAGAAGTTGCCGGGCCCTGGCGCGAAAGTTCCGCCGTCTTTGCTCCAGTTCGCGGTGCGCTTCCACGCTTCCAGCGACCGCATGAAACCCTCGAGCTCCGCGGGCGTGGGATTCATTTTGCGCAGACAGGCGAGGGCGCCGGGACGTTGCTCGTTGCGGTGCGGCGCGGGATACGCCGGGAGAAATATTTCGTCGAGCCACTCCTCAAAACGATCGGGCTCGCCCTTCGATGTGCGGGCGGCGACCTTCTTGCTCCACCGTACTGCGAGCGCCGCTTTCGAACGCGCCCTGCGCTTCAAGAAGCTGGCCGCGTAAGGATTGTTTTCGGCCCAATCGTGGATGCGATAGACGTCATCGACAACATCGAGCAGCCGCAGGTCGACTAGCGTGGATACCAGCGCGCCGGGTTCGCCCGGCCAGCCGGCGGCGATCTCAATGTCCTCAGCATTCATCCCGGCGAGGATGCCGGTTGAGCAATCGGTGGTGCAGTATGCCCAAAGTTGAAAAAGGCTCACCAAGCCGTCACCCGCGAGACGACGCCTGAGTTTGATGATCTTTGGATGCTGAAAGCACGAGGCCTGGACGCGAAAATCCATGGTTCAGTGCCTCCCGCCCAAGAGCCGGAGGGCGTTACCAATCCGGCGCCAAAGGTCATTGGAGCTGACGCGATCTGAGAGTTCGCCATACCTGCCGAGGTCGTAAGCACGTACCCGGCCGGCCCGACTGATCGTGATGAAGCAGATCGTCTCGTCGAGAGGCTCAGACTCCGCTACCAGGTTGTCCACCTGCATCTTCCTCCACCGCACCACCACACCGCTTCTGCTTGAGCGCTTCGATCGATGCCGGATCGATCAACCACCCCAGCTTGGACTGGACCCCTTCCACAACACCCGCTATGCACCACTGCACGACGCGCCCAGGCGACACATCGAGCCGGCGTGCCGCTGGTCCGCTACCGAGACCCTCGTGAACCAATTTTCTTAGAGTCGCCACACTTTGAACCTCCTTGCCTTCGCAATTCAAAAACCTGCGCGTTGGACAAGTAGCTGGCAAGTCAAGGTCGAATTAGGAGGGCGACTTAGGAGGGCGACTTAGGAGGAGGACTTCGAATCCGCCTGCACATTTAACACCCTAAATTGCACGCGATTCAGGCGAAAACCTCCCAGATTTCAAAGGGTTTTTGAAAAAGTTCACACGTGTGAAGATTTTCGAGCGCTCAAAAAGCGAGGAAAAGGGCACAGTGTGTCGCCCCAGGGGAAACCGGGTCGACCTCAAAACTAAATACGTATTTAGTTTTGAGGGAAAGGATAGAAGATCAGTAGATTATTTCAGCGGGAGCGGTGACAAAAACCGTGCTTATTCGGCGCGCGGGCACCCGCTATCCACAGCGCGGCGAGTCTGTGCATAACTTCGGACTTTTCCGAGGGCCAAGGCCGCCGAACGCGATGGCGACGAAAGTCCGCTGCGGGGAACATCGCGGCCGCCGCGGCCTGACGATTGCGCAGAACTAGAGTTCGATCTATTGTCCCTTCTTGGAAAGGGGACCCTTCTTGGAAAGGTACACCGATTTCGGGGTGAGAGGAGGAGGATAATCATGGCCGCGCGGAAACAATTTCTTGGGCCGGCGCCGTCTCATCCGGAGCTCGATCGGCTTCGTGAGGAGACGCGAAGTCTGACGGTGACCGACGAACAGCTGGCAGAGCAACGGGTCAGCTTCATTTATGGCAACGCTCCAGCAGGCTCAGCTATTACGAAAGAGTCAGCGCGCTTGGCCTCAACCCGAATCCGCCTGAAACAACCAGACTGAGAATTTTCGGGAAGTCCGACTGCTTCGATGCTTGTTTTGGAAGGCGAAGACCCGGACCTCTTCGCGAGACTTCAAGAGAAGAACCTTGCTCGGCAGTACGACCTTCTCACGGCTTTCGTAGAGATAGGTCTGAAACAAGGCCCCAAAGCGCTCGATAAATACGCATTGTGGGCCTTAAACCACGTCGCCGTCGCGGGAATTTCGCAGTTTGGCGGTCGATTCCGCGAACAGCCCATCTACGTGGGCAACCACATTCCGCCGCATTTCAAAGAAGTTCCCCATCTCATGGATCAGTTTATTTCTGTCATCCACGAGAATTGGTTCGAAATGACTTCGACTCAGCTCGCGGCCTATGGGCTCTGGCGGCTGAATTGGGTGCACCCATTCATCGAGGGAAATGGCCGAACGGCCCGAGCGACGTGCTACTACCTCTTGTGCGTTCGAGAAGGGCGATTGCTCCCTGGGCGAAAAATTGTGCCGGAGCGGATTCGAGAAAATCGGGAGCCATATGTTGAAGCACTACGGGCCGCGGATCGGGCATGGGATGCGGGCCATTTCGATGTTAACGAAATGGAAAACTACCTTGCCGGCCTTCTGACAGAGCAACTCCAGGAAGCTGCCACGGCCGCTTGATTTTCTCAATCCCTGCGGCGCCTCATTTCCTCTTCTTGCGATTCTTCGGGGGCACCTGCGTCGCCGCGCGGCAATCAACGCGCGCACCGCTGCCAGTTCTTCCTTGGCAAACTTAGGTTCCGTGCGGTTTGACTTCTCGGCGGACCCGGTTTAAACACATCGCGATGCTCGCGACGAAATGCCTTCGCACGATCGCGGCGGCTTCGGCTTGCGTATCCCTGCTGCTGGCCGCAATTTGTTGGGGTGCTACTCTAGACGCGCCAACTACTAAAAGGGTCACTATCGGTTCTGAGATTCAGCGAGGATTCGATGCTGTTTTCGATGTGACCCTCGATGCCAATCCAACCGATCTGCTTGGATACACTGAACGAATTGAGGCGGTTTTTGGACGATGTCTCGATGGAAGTGGGAACTTGAAAGAAGGGATGGCGGTCCGCCTCG
>VFSW01002945.1_pt1 | contig 25623 bp, 17 predicted proteins | sample 5358111 | NCBI WGS metagenome assembly VFSW01 (sample SAMN11554181, study PRJNA540505) | mine drainage metagenome | isolation source: sediment from site ElyBrook_90M | place: USA: Ely Copper Mine, Vershire, VT | collected 2017
GGGCAGCCCACGCGCATCTCCTGGGCGACCGGCTCGCCTCCCGCGTGGATCGCAGGTTACGGGCCCAAAGTTTTGGAATCGGCCGGCAGAATCGCCGACGGCGTCATTCTGCAATTCGCTGATCCAGACCTGATCGCTTGGTGCCTGAGTTTCGTAAAAAAAGGTGCCGAGGCAGCGGGACGCGACCCACGCACGATCGAAGTGATGTCAGCCGCCCCGGTGTGGGTTTCCGACGATTTGAAAGTCGCCCGGGACCGAGTGCGCTGGTTTCCGGCGCTGGTTTCAAACCATGTAGTGGACCTGGTCTCGCGCTACAAGCCAGAGGAACTGCCACCTGAGCTCACCTCTTATATCAGCACTAAGGGTCATTACGATTATCAGGAGCACTGCGAAGTCGACAGCGATCACTCCAAATTCGTCTCCGATGAGGTCGTCGACCGTTTCTGTCTGGTTGGTCCGGTCGAAGATCACCGCGAAAAACTTCGCAAGCTGGAAAGCGTCGGGGTCACGCAATTCAATATTTATCTGATGTGCGGCGAGGAAGAGGCTACTCTGGAGATGTACAGAAAAGAGATTCTGCCTTCGTTCAGAGCGTAAGGCCGAGCGAGGACGAATGCCAGGAACAAATTGTGCGGTGTATCTAAGAGGATGCTTCAGCCTGCAGAGCCGTCGCTTCCCTTCTCAGCTTCATAAGTGAGTAATAACCCACAAACGACACCGCGAAGCCTACGAACCATGAGTAATCGTAGAGCGGCCGCAGCGGCGCAATCACCAGCCCCACCAGCGCCGTTGCCGCGCCTGTCGCGAGAGCGATCACAGCGAGCCAGTTGAAGCCGTGTGAATATTCGTAGGTTCCGCCCCGCAGGTAAAGGTCGTCAACGGCCAAGACCCGCCCACGAATCACGAAGTAATCGCAGATCATGATCCCCGCCACCGGCCCCAGAAATGCCGCGTACCCGCCCAGCCATCCGAAAATGAAAGTCCCATAACTCGCCAGCAACTTCCAGGGCATCATGGCGACGCCGATGAAGCAGGTGATCACGCCACCGGTTCGAAAGCTTATTTTTCGCGGCCACAGATTGGAAAAGTCATTGGCCGGCGAAACCACGTTCGCGCCGATATTCACATTAAGCGTTGCCAGCAGAATCGCAAGCAGAGAAATCACGACCGCCAGCGGCGAATGAAAACGGCTGAGCAATTGCACCGGATCCCAGATGGCGGTCCCGTAGATGACCACAGTCGCCGATGTGACCAGGATTCCAATCAGCGAATAGAGCGTCATCGTGGTGGGGAGACCGAGCGCTTGCCCAATCACTTGCTGGCGCTGGCTGCGCGCAAAGCGAGTGAAATCCGGAATGTTGAGAGACACCGTCGCCCAAAAACTTACCGTAGCATTCAGAGCCGGAACCAGGAATTTCAAGAAGTCAGAAAAGCTAACAAAGCGCGAGGGCGCCGCCAGCATCGGGCCAAAACCGCCCGCGGCATGGTAAGCCCACGCCAGCAAAAGAAGCCCTACGCCAAGCAGAATCGGTGCGCTGATCCCTTGCAGAAAACGAATGTACTCGATGCCCTTCAGCATCACCGCAAGGTTGATCAGCCAGAAGGCAAGAAAACAAATCGCTGTGCCGTGCGCAAAATGCGCCCAGCCCGGCGCCAACACTCCAACAAGAGTGCTGATCGCTTCGCCGCCGATCCAGGTCTGGATTCCAAACCAGCCGCACGCTACCAGTGCGCGCAACACCGCAGCCACATTCGCTCCTAACACTCCGAACGACGCCCGCGCCAACACCGGAAACGGCACTCCGTAGCGCGCTCCAGGATGCGAGTTCAGCAGCATCGGTATCAGCACGATGCTGTTGCCGAGAAACACCGTCATCACCGCCTGCTTCCAGTTCATGCCGCCCTGGATTAGGCTTGCGGCCAGCATGTAGGTGAGAATGTTGACCGACATCGACACCCACAGCGCAGCAAAGCTGTAGGTGCCCCAGGTGCGGCGCTCGCTGGTGGCGGGCGCCAAGTCCGGGTTATAGAGCGGGCTGGATTCGATTCGGGATGGCAAAGATCCTGCTGCGATCGTCATTTGTAATACTCGCCGTGGAGTGGTCGCCTTCAGTCGGCGGCTGCGGATTGCCCGGTTTGCGCGGTCAGCGGGCCGTAGCTCTCGGGACGCCGGTCGCGGAAAAACTGCCAGACTTTTCTGACTTCCTGGATCATATCGAGGTCGAGGTCGGTAACCAGAACTTCATCTTTATCGCGGCTGGCCTGGGCAACAATTTTTCCGCGCGGATTGCAGAAATAGCTCTTGCCATAAAACTCGCCGATGTTCCACGGCTTCTCCGTTCCTACACGGTTGATCGCTCCCACGAAGTAGCCATTGGCAGCGGCATGTGCGGGCTGCTCCAATTCCCATAGATATTCCGAGAGGCCCGCCACTGTTGCCGATGGATTGAATACGATCTCCGCGCCGTTGAGTCCCAGCACTCGCGCCCCTTCCGGAAAGTGACGGTCATAACAGATGTACACGCCCACTCGCGCATATTTGGTAGTGAATACCGGATACCCCATATCCCCGGGCGTGAAGTAGAACTTCTCCCAGAATCCGGGATGCACGTGGGGAATATGGTGCTTGCGGTATTTGCCCAGATAGCCGCCATCGGCATCGATCACAGCCGCGGTGTTGAAATACAGGCCGGGCATCTGCTCTTCGTACACCGGGACCACGATCACCATGCGATGCTTCGCGGCAATCTTCTGCATCAGTTTGGTGGTGGGGCCTTCCGGGACGCGCTCGGTCAGCTCATACCAGCGAATATCCTGCTCCGCGCAGAAGTACGGGCCATAAAAAAGTTCCTGTAGGCACAGTACCTGCACTTTTTTCTTCGCAGCCTCGGCGATCAGCTTGCGATGCTTGTCGATCATGGCCTTCTTGATTTCCGGCAGCGAGTGGTCGCTGCCCAGAACGTTATGTGCCTGAATCAGGCCGCATCGCACAATCCGAGACATGGGAGGTACCTCCGAAAGAGGCCAATATAGCAGAGTCCAGCGCCGGTTCCCGCATGAAATGAAGTCCGGAAGTGTGGCTTCGTTCACTTCACAAAGTGCAGACCGTGAGGCACCAAGGATTGGAAAACGTAAGCGTACAACATGACAATGACTCCCACGATCGCACCGAGCGCCACCGAATGCCAGACCACAAATCGAAAAATGATGCCCTCGTTGCCGACCTGTTCGGTGGCCGCCGTGGCGATAGTAATGGATTGAGCATCCACCATTTTCCCCATCACTCCACCTGCGCTATTGGCAGCGCACATCAGAATGGGATCAATCCCCAACTGCTGCGACGTAATGCGCTGCAAACTCCCGAAGAGCGTGTTCGAGGCAGTATCGCTTCCGGTCAGGGCCACACCGAGCCAGCCTAAGAAGGTCCCGAAAAAGGGATAGAACCATCCCGTGCGCGTAAATGCCAGGCCCAGCACGGCATCCAGCCCCGAGTAGCGCGTCACATAGCCTAGCCCCAGCATGAAAGAGATCGCGACCATGGCCAGACGCATCCGCACCAGAGTCTTGAGGAAAATTTTCATCATCGGCCCCGGACCCAGGCCAAGCACAAATCCGGAAACGATAGCGGCAAGAAAACAACTCGTTCCCGTGGCAGAGAGCCAGTTGAAATCGAAGCGAGCCGCCTCTGGAGTGCGCTTGGCCACGATTGGCGCCGCGCGATAAACCGCGTTGTGCAACCATGGGACATCCCAACCCGGCGGACCGGGCCTGACCTTGCCATCCGGTAGGACCACCTGAAACGCCGGCGTAGTCGCCCGGTTCATCGCCAGTTTGATCGTGGGCAAGCCCCAAAGAAACACAAAGAGCGACAAGACTGCGAAAGGCATCCATGCTCTCAACACTTGTGCTGCGGTGTACGTGCGCGTTGTAACGTATCCATCAAACTTCTCAGCCGCCCATTCGCCGCCAACCTGGTCGCTGATTTCCCCGGTAGGCGGCGGAAGAGCCGGTCCCTCGTCGTAATCGAAGCGCCAGATCCGTTTCGGCTTCCAGAAGCGCAGAAACGTAACCACTGCGATCATGGCTACCACGCCTCCCATAATGTCCACCAGATTGCTGTCCACGTAGTTCGACCAGAAGAATTGTGTCAGAGAGAAGGAAAGTCCAACCACAAGAATGGCAGGAAGGACTTCGAAAGTTTCCTTCCAACCCACCATGGTGCGCACCAGCCAAAAAGGAACGATCACGGCAGTAAATGGCAGGATGCGCCCGATCATGGCGTTGAGATCGGATTCCGGCAGAGCGGTTACAGCAGCCAAAACGTGTATCGGAGTGCCGATCGCCCCCCACGCGACCGGAGCAGTATTGGCAATCAGATTCAGTGCGGCCGCGTGGAACGGTTTGAAGCCGAGTCCAATCATGAACGCGCCAGCGATCGCGACCGGCGCCCCGAATCCCGCCGCGCCTTCAATGAACGCTCCAAAGCAGAACGCCACCAGCAGAACCTGAAGCCGGCGGTCAGCGGTGATCCCCGCAACCGACTCTTTCATGATCTCGAACTGGCCGGCCTCGACCGAAATGTCGTATAGATACACGGCGGCCAGAACGATCCAGGCAATCTTCAGCAGACCGAATGCGACACCATAGCCGAAACTTATCGCGGCCAGCGCCAGCGGCATCTTGAAGAAGACGATCGCGACGGCCATTGCGGTCAGCGCCCCGGCCATCGCGCACCAGTGTGGCTTCAACTTGAAACCGGCCAGCAAGGTGAAGAGAACAATGATAGGCAAGGCGGCGATCAGCGTAGAGAGCCACCAGTGTCCGACGGGATCGTAGACCTGAGTCCACTGCATGACTGGCTCCTCGCAAACGGAGTCGGAAGCGCAAAGCGGACCGACCGTAAGGTTTCAATCGTTTGTAAGTATTGAGCGAGCGAAATAAACTTGCTGCGCCAGAATCAGATTTCCCAGTTTTTTGGGACATTCACATAGGAGCGGTCCAGCGCCGAAAGAGACGAACAGCCGAGCAGCTTGAGCGTTCGATCCAGGTCGGTGCGCAGGATCTCAATGGCGCGGTTCACGCCTGCTTCGCCCGCTGCGGCCAAACCGTAGGCGTAAGCGCGTCCGCACAATACCGCGCGAGCGCCCAGGCAGATGGCCTTGATGATGTCGGTGCCGCGACGAATACCGCCGTCCATCCATACTTCGATTTGCCCATTGACTGCTTTGACCACTTCCGGCAGCGCGCACAGAGCAGCCGGAACGCAATCCAGCTGACGGCCGCCATGATTCGACACGGAGATCGCCGCCGCGCCCTCGTCGATCGCGCGCCGCGCGTCCTCCCCGGTGAGCACGCCTTTCACCACGATCGGACCCTGCCAGACTTCGCGAACCCAGCGCAGGGCGGCCCAAGTAACGGTAGATTCTGCCAGCGAAGCAGCGACATCGGTAAGCGGCATCGGTCCCCTACCCGGAACCACAACATTCGGAAGCATGGGCAGCCCGCCATCCATCAGGAAGCGCGCGACCCAACCCGGCCGTGAAAGAATTTGGGGAAGAAATGGAATTTTCTGCAGCGGGCCGCCGCTGAGCAGTTCCTTCATCCCGTTGCGAAAATCACGCTCGCGGATGCCAGCCACCGGCGTGTCGATGGTGACCACCAGCGCCGAGAAACCGGCCGCGCGCGCTCTCGCGATACCAGCTTCGGCGGCACCGCGCCCGCCCATAAGATAAAGCTGGTAGAAGACCGGGCCCGAAGATGCCGCCTTTACATCCTCGAGCTTGTGCCCTGAAATGGTCGAGAGAATGTAAGCGGTCCCCGCCTTGCCCGCAGCGCGAGCGGCGGCCACTTCCCCGCTGGGATGCATCATGCGGCTGTACCCCACCGGAGCCAGCAGAAACGGCAGTGAGAGGTCGAAGCCCAGCACTCGCGTGTGCAGATCAGAGCCAGACACGGCGACGGCGTGGCGCGGCCGGAAAGTGACGTCTTCAAACACCCGGCAGTTTTCGCGCAGGGTGACTTCGCCTTCGGCGCCGCCATCCAGATAATCAAAAACGGATTTCGGCACCTGCCGGTAAGCGATGGGCCGGAAGTCTGCGATGCAAACCACTCGCGGCGAAGCCACACGGCGCTGGGAACGGCTCATCGGGATATTCTCTGGCGAAACATATTGATCGGAACGCGCAGGTCTGCCCCTGAGTGACTCGTTGCGGATGGCCGCGCGACAGGCCAGCACTATAGCGTGCAACTGAAATCGGCGTCAATGCGCGGGATTGACGGCGAAAGGCAAAGTCAGCCGCGACATGGCTTCGCGCATCGACAACGCTCGTTCGAGCGACCTTAGCCTTTGGCAGGCAGCCGAAAATCATACAACACAAAGTGTTCCTGCAGGAACACTTTTCCAGTTTGTTGACACGGTCCTCGGTTCTTCAGCAACCTGTTACAGCTTTGGCTTGGGATAGCGGTTATCGAGTTCGAGGTTCAGCAGCAGAACGTTGACCTGCGCTTCGCCGAGAAAGCCAAACTGCCTGCTTTGAGTATGTTGGGCTACAAGGTCACGGAGTGTACCTTCGCTGATGCCTCGCGTTTTGGCCACGCGCGGCACCTGAAACGCGGCTGCTGCGGGCGTAACATCCGGATCAAGCCCGGAGGCAGAGGTTGTTACAAGATCGATCGGAACCGGAGCATTCGGATTTTCTGACTGCAGCGAAGCCACGTCAGCCTTCACGCGGTCCACGAGTTGATGATTGGTGGGCCCCAATTGTGTTCCGTTGGAATTGTCTGCCTGGTATCCGTAGCCCGCGGCGGACGGCCGGGAATGGAAGTAAGCGGGCCCAGAAAACGCCTGGCCGATGATGTTCGACCCCACCAGTCTTCCGTTGGCCTCAATTAGTTGCCCGTTCGCCTTCCGCGGAAACAGCACTTGTGCCAACCCAGTGACTACGAGTGGGTAGATAATCCCCAACAAAACCGTAGTAGCCAGTGTCATCAAGATCGCAGTAATCAGATTTTTTTTCATGGCCAGCCTCTACGCCAAACCAACTCTGGTGATCACCATATCGATTAACTTGATCCCGATGAATGGGATGATGACTCCTCCCACCCCGTAGATCCAAAGGTTACGCCGCAAAAGAGCGGCCGCGCCCATGGGGCGGTATTTCACCCCGCGCAGTGCCAATGGGATCAAGGCAATAATGATGAGCGCGTTGAAAATCACCGCCGAGAGGACTGCCGCTTGTGCGTTTCCCAGGCGCATGATGTCGAGCGCTTTCAACACCGGAAACGTACCCGCGAACATGGCGGGGATAATCGCAAAATATTTGGCTACGTCATTCGCGATCGAGAATGTAGTCAGGGATCCGCGCGTCATGAGCAACTGTTTGCCAATTTCCACGATCTCAATGAGCTTGGTGGGATTCGAGTCCAGATCCACCATGTTGCCGGCTTCCTTCGCAGCCTGGGTTCCGGTGTTCATCGCAACGCCCACGTCGGCCTGGGCGAGCGCCGGCGCGTCGTTGGTGCCGTCGCCGGTCATCGCGACCAACTTGCCCTCGGCCTGCTCGCGCCGGATAAGGTCCATCTTGTCCTTCGGAGTAGCCTGCGCTAAGAAATCATCTACGCCGGCTTCGCGGGCGATGGCGGCGGCGGTCAGGGGATTGTCGCCCGTGATCATTACGGTGCGGATTCCCATCGCTCGCAGGTGGTTGAAGCGTTCCGTCATTCCACCTTTGACCACGTCTTTGAGTTCGATCACGCCCAGGGCGCCGCGATTCTTTTCCGCGACTACGAGCGGCGTGCCGCCCGAGCGCGAGATCTGCTCTACGGAGGCTCGAACCTCGGCCGGCATCTCCCCGCCGTTTTGGGAAATGTAATCCTGGACGGACTCGGCCGCGCCCTTGCGGATTTCAAATCCGTTCAGGTCGACGCCCGACATGCGAGTCAGCGCGGTGAACGGAACGAAGTGTGCGTCGTGTGCACTCAGTTCCCTGCCCCGCAACCCGTATTTCTCTTTCGCGAGAACCACGATGGAACGGCCTTCGGGAGTTTCATCGGCCAGGGATGAGAGTTGTGCCGCATCCGCCAATTCCTTTTCGCTCACCCCCGGTGCCGGAATAAACTGAGCCGCCTGACGATTGCCCAGTGTGATTGTTCCGGTCTTATCGAGCAACAGCGTGTTCACGTCGCCCGCCGCTTCCACCGCACGGCCCGACATCGCCAACACATTGTGCTGAACCAGGCGGTCCATGCCCGCGATGCCGATCGCTGACAGCAGTCCGCCGATCGTGGTGGGAATGAGGCAAACCAAAAGCGAAACCAGAACAAATACGGTTTGGGGCGAACCTGAGTAAACGGCGAAGGGTTGCAGTGTGACCACCGCAAGTAGGAAGATAATGGTCAATCCCGCAAGAAGAATGTTGAGCGCGATTTCGTTGGGCGTCTTCTGGCGTTCCGCACCTTCGACCAGTGCGATCATGCGGTCAAGAAAAGTCTCACCCGGATTCGCCGTGATCTTCACTTTGATCTGATCGGAAAGTACGCGGGTACCGCCGGTAACCGCCGAACGGTCTCCCCCAGCTTCGCGAATGACGGGAGCAGATTCCCCGGTGATCGCCGACTCGTCCACCGACGCCACGCCCTCCACGATCTCGCCATCGGACGGAATGAGCTCGCCAACAGAAACCAGTACGAGATCGCCCAGCCGTAACTTTGAGCTGGGAACCTTCTCGACCTGGTCTTTGCCCACGATGCGAATCGCTACCGTCTCAGAGCGCGCCTTGCGCAGCGTGTCGGCCTGCGCTTTGCCGCGGCCTTCTGCCATGGCTTCGGCGAAATTCGCAAAAACCACGGTGAACCACAGCCACAAAGTAATCTGCAGATTGAACTTGAAGTCCGTGCGGCCCTTGAACAGAAGCGCGGTCGTGATGACGCTGCCAATCTCCACCACGAACATGACGGGGTTGCCCATCATCTTCCGCGGATTCAGTTTCAAAAGGGCGTCCAGAATCGCCCGCCGAACAATCTTCCACTCCCAGACCGCTTTCTTTTTCGTCGCCATAGGATCAGAACACCTTCCCCGCGCCCATGAGCAGGTGCTCCAGGATGGGGCCAAGACTGAGTGCCGGGAAGAACGTCAACGCGCCCACGATGATGATTACGCCGATCAGCAGCACCGTGAAAAGCGGCGTGGTCACGGGAAAGGTTCCCAATGACGGTGGAACATATTTCTTGCGCGCCAGATTCCCGGCGATGCCCAGCATCGGGATGATCATCAGAAAACGGCCGGCCAGCATGGTAATTCCGAGGGCCGAGTTGTACCAGAGAGTGTTGCCGTTCAGTCCACCGAATGCGGAGCCGTTGTTGCCCGCGGCGGACACAAAGGCGTACAGCACCTGGGTCAAGCCGTGGGGGCCGGGGTTGGTAATGCTCGACGTGCCGAATCCCTCAACGCTGGAAATGGCCGCAAAGACTAGAATGAGCAGGGGAAAAACCAGCGCCACCAGCATCGCCAGCTTCACGTCATAGGCTTCAATCTTCTTGCCCAGATACTCCGGCGTCCGGCCCACCATCAGGCCTGCGATGAATACCGCCAGCACGACGTAAATCAGCATGCCGTAGAGCCCAGCACCGACTCCGCCGAAGATCACCTCGCTCAGCATGATGTTGACGAGAGGAACCATGCCGCCAAGAGGAGTGAACGAATCGTGCCAGCCGGTGATGGCGCCGCAGCTTGCGTCGGTGGTCACAGTAGCGAACAATGCGGAATTCGCGATGCCAAACCGAACGTCTTTGCCCTCCATATTTCCGCCGGGTTGAAGCGACGTAACGCGCTGATCGGCGCCGGCCAATAAAGGATTCCCGCGAGCTTCGGCCCAATAAGCCACGGTCACACCAACCAGGAACAGGATGGCCATGGCAGACCACACGGCCCAGCCGTGGGCCTGCGAACCCGTCATTCGGCCCAGAGTGTAAGTTAGGCCTGCGGAGATTGCGAAAATGGAGAACAGTTCGATCAGGTTCGTGAACGGAGTGGGATTCTCAAACGGATGTGCGCTGTTCGCGTTGAAGAAACCGCCGCCGTTCGTGCCCCATTCCTTGATGATCTCCTGCGATGCGACCGGCCCCTGGGCGATGACCTGTTCCGTCACCGTATCCATTAAGGGCTTGCCATCTGTACCGACGATCCCCTTTCCGTCCGAACCAACTCTTTGGATCTGCTGCGGTTCGACCAGCGTCGCCTTGTCGTATGGCCTTAGATTCTGCACCACACCTTGCGACACGAGGAGCAATGCTCCAACCAGACAAAAGGGCAAGAGCACCCAAAGACAACTGCGAACCATGTCAACCCAGAAATTCCCGATGGTCTCCATCTGCCGGCGCGCAATGCCGCGGATGAACGCGATCGCAAGCGCAATGCCCGTGGCTGCCGACACAAAGTTGTGATAAGCCAGGCCGGCCATCTGTGTGAAGTAGCTCATCACCTGCTCGCCCACGTAAACCTGCCAGTTGGTGTTGGTGGTAAAGGAAGCTGCAGTGTTAAAGGCCAGATTTGGAGGTGTGACAGCTGCGAACTTCTGTGGATTGAACGGGAGCCAGCCCTGCACTCGCTCGATGAAATACAACAGTAGCATGGAAACCGCGCTGAACAGGAGCATGCAGATCGCATATTCGGTCCAGCGCATCTCGTGGGTTTCGTCGACTCCAGTCACCCGGTAGAGCAGTCGCTCGACCGGGCGCATCACTGGATCCAGGAATGTCCGCTCGCGGCTGAACACGCGAGCCATGAACACGCCCATGGGCTTGGTTACAGCCAGGATCAGCGCGAGAAAGACCAGGATCTGCAACCACCCGTTCGCCGTCATACTAGATTAGCTCCGCCTAGGTTTGACCCCTTTTTGTTTTGGCTCCATCAGAATTTTTCCGGACGGAGCAGCGCGTAGATCAGGTACACTATAGTCAGCGCGCTGAGGACGAGCATAATCATCGATTCCCCGCTCATAATCGCTCTCTCACTTCACCCGATCACAGAAGTGCACGTACCCGATCGACAGTGCAAAGAAGGCTATCGTTACCGCGATCCATAAGACGTCTTCCATCGCGAATCTCCTCGATACTTCATGCTTCAGACCTTAAGGCTTCAACATTGCTCGAACTAGAACTTCACCAGGATCGCCATCGTTGCCCGGTCTTCAGTTTTGCGAAGATCCGGATACCAGGTGTTCGTCGGCGAGCCTGAACACCCCGTGTCACCATTCAGGCATGTCAACGTCCCCGGCGCTCCGTTGTTGCCGCCCGGAGGAGTAATCCCGCCGGGCCCCGTCCAATACGGCACACTGGCATGGCGGTGATTGAACTCCCACCGAAAAGTAATGTACTGGCTGGGCATGTAGTCGTAAGTCGCTGAAAGATCCCACGCCTTGTATGGGTCGCCCGGGTTCTCCGTGAAATACGGCGTCCCCGAGGCCGCGGTGGCTCCGTCGATGGGCGGTAGGAGAACCAGATAGCGGCCAGGATTGTTGATCTGTCCTCCGCCCAGCGTGAAGCCGTAACGGTCCTTGTGGAACCACCAGCGGTTGTAAAGCATGTAGCCGAGAAAGCTTTGCTTGTAGGAAATAATTTGCCCTGCGGCATTTTTCTGGTTGGTGGTGCAGTTCACGCCGCCGCCGGTCTCGCAACCGGCATCGGCAGTGATGGAGAAGGCCATCTTGTCCAGAAACTGGCCTGACCGGTCAAAGTACTTCACTTCAATGCTGTTGTCCGTGTGCATGCGAGTGCGGTTCGGAATGCCCAGCGCATCCGATCCGACTCCGTAATTGTTGGAGATGATGTTGATATAGGAAGTCGGCGTCCACTTGATCTGGCCGCCCAGACCCAGCCGGCCATTGAATCTGGCGTAGGATTGCCATCCGTTGATGATCCAGGGCTCAATCTTCAATTTCTCTGTGGGAAAGATCTGGATGCGCATACCGGTGAAGAACCAGGGCGTATTCGAGGACACATACGAGGGCTGGTAGGCCCAGTTGTCGAAGTTGTAATAACTGAACAGGCCCACATACGACATGAAGATGCCTGCATCGACGTTAATGCCGTGTAGCGCGTTCCAGTGATAACCGCCGTAAGCTTCAGAAACATAGCGGTACGCGTCCGCGAGGTTCCATTGGCCGCGCGTATAGCTTGCGTCATTGCGCGGCGTAGTCTCGGAATACAATCCGAACTGAGTCATGAACCGGGCGCGAACGTGATCGTAGTGAAAGTCGCCGCCGAGGCCAAGCTGGGTGATGCCGACTTCGTTCGATCGGAAGATTTCGCTCGATCCCCCAATGGAATCGTCCTTGGGATGATTGAAATCGTAGGTGTAGTCCACGTCTGCCCGGATCTCGGGAGTGAAGAACTTTGAATCGAAGGCGGCCTCTTTCGTGCGCGCGTTGCCGTTGAGCCAGGTCCAGTCGGCGAAGGCAAACGGCTCAGCCTTGGTGGGTTTGGCTTCGGAAATTGTCTGGGCTGCCTGCTGCGTGGCGGGCGGAACGGTTGCGGGTTGAAGCGTCGCAGGCTGAATCGTTGGTGGAACCCTCGACCCGGCGGCGGCGCTATGCACTGCTACGATGGGCGGCTCGGACGCTGTGGTCCCGCCCGCCGCTGGTGGAGGCGTCTGGCTCTTGATACGCGCTTCCAGATCGACGATGCGCGCCCGCATGCTCTCGAGTTCACGAAGAAGCTCGGCATCAGCGGCGGCGCCCGCCGCAGGCGCTGGGGGCACAGGTGCCGAACTCACGGATGCGCCCGAGGCGAGGCCCGGGCTCGCCGCAGGACCCTGCGTTTGAGCCGCGCACTGGGCCACGATCACATACGTCGCCAAGAGCGGGGTCAGAGCACAGAGGGGCACAACCCTCGCGTAGATTTTCTTCATAAGTAAAGTAGTAGTGCTTTTTCCTTTTTCCATTTTTGCACTGCATTTTATTCCACACGAATGCCTGTAAAGCTCACGTAAAGAGTCCATAAAAAAGATGTAAAAGTTTCGGCTCTTGAAGCATAAGCTGCGGGCGAGATATGACCTTCTGCACCCAAAAAACTCAGCAGCCCCACTCCGCTTCGCCAGCCGGGCGAAATATTTGCTGGAGTTCTCGTGGACGCTGTTTGTGGACGTGGTGTGGGTCGAGTCCAGCTCCAACAGCGTAGGCGCGCGGCCGCATTATGCGGCTTTTCTCTTGCTGCGCGCTAGAAATTCAAGAGCAGGCTCAAAGGAAAGGAATGGGGCGTTCATTTCATGGCGGCGGAGCCTCGCGGATTCGCAGATAGAAGGTGGAAGAAGAGTGGAGGTAAAACGCAATCGAAATACGGCCCAGAGTTACGGTCACTCCCCGGGTTTAAAGCGATATCCCACCCAGGGCTCGGTGAGTATGTACTTGGGAACAGCGTCGTCCGGTTCGAGCTTCTTTCGCAAGTGGCCAACGAAAACGCGCAAATACTCCGGCTGTTCTACGCTGTTCCCGCCCCAAACCGCCGCGAGCAACGTGCGATGGGTCAAGACCTTGCCCGCATGTCGGGCCAGGTAAATCAGCAGATCAAACTCTTTGGGCGTAAGGTGGACTTCGCGATCTCGGACCCGAACACTGCGGGCAGGAATGTCGATGCGAAAATCTCCCGCCTCGATCAGCGAGGTATCCGGCTCATCGGGCGTGGCGGCTCGGCGAAGGGCGGCCCGCACCCGCGCCAGAAGTTCATGCACTCCGAAAGGCTTGGTGACATAGTCATCCGCACCCGCATCCAGAGCTTCCACCTTGATGCGCTCTTCCCCCTTCACCGAAAGCACGATGATCGGAATTCGCGATTTGGCGCGAATATGCCGGCAAAGCTCCAACCCGCCGAGGTTCGGCATGCGCAGATCTGTAATCACCAGGTCTGGAGTCCAATCTTTCAGCATCTGAATCGCCTCGTCGCCGTCCGATGCCGTGCGCACTCCGTACCCTTGATTCGACAGCGTGGTTTTGAGAACGCGCGTGATCTGCGGTTCGTCGTCCACCACCAGAATGTTGCCTTTACCCGCGGGACCGTTCATGCCGGGCTCACTTCACTTCCTGCGTGACAATGTGAACGTCGACCGGAGGAGCATCCCGCAGAAATTTATGAATCACGGAAAGATACAGATAGCGTCGCCACCCGGTTTGCGCGGACCTGCCGAAGACCACCTGGGTAATGTGCTTCTCGCGCACAACTTTGGCCATTTCTTCGGCCACGCTCTTACCCTTGGCGCGCACGACCTGCGCGCCCAGGTTCTCCGCAAACTGCACATTCTGCGCCAATGAGCGCTGATCCTGCGGATTGTCGTCGGCGCCAATGTCGACGTAGATGACGAAAAGGTCGGCATCAATGCGCTGCGACATACGGGCCGCACGCGCGATCAGATATTGCGCCGCCGGGCTCGAGCTGACGCCGACGCCAATGCGTTCGCGGACACCCACGCTGCGCCCGGCTCCCTCCTTTTCCAGATAGGATTCCAGGCTCCGGTCGACGGCTCGGGTTACTTGCTGCAGTGCCAGTTCGCGCAGGGCAATCAAGTTGCCGGGCCGGAAGAAGTTGTCCAGCGCTCGATCTGCCCGCTCCACGGGATAGATATCTCCGCGCCGCATGCGCGTTTGCAATGCCTCGGGGGTCAAGTCGGCAAGGACGATTTCCGTCACCCGCTGCAGCACCCAGTCCGGAACCGTCTCGCGGACGCGCACTCCTGTAACGCTTTGCACCGTGGGCATGAGACTTTCGATGTGCTGCACGTTCATAGTTGAAACCACGTCGATCTGCGCGTCCAGCAAGTCCATCACATCTTCATAGCGCTTGTTGTGCTTGCTCCCTTCAATGTTCGTGTGGGCTAGTTCGTCCACGAGTGCGACGGCGGGCTTGCGGGCCAGGATGGCATCTACATCCATTTCCTCGAACTGTGTGCCCTTGTACTCCACGTTGCGTCTGGGTACCGTTTCCAGCTTCGATGCCAGCTCGATGACCCCTTTTCGCAAGTGGGTTTCGACGATTCCGATCACTACGTCTTCGCCTCGGCTGCTGCGGCGGATACCCTCGCTCAGCATGTTGTAGGTTTTGCCGACGCCCGGAGCGTATCCGAGAAAAAGCTTGAATATGCCTTGCTTCCGAGGCGGGACCGCTTCCTCCAACCACTGTTCCGGCGTCTTGGGCATCAGAAATATTTCCTTGAGACGGACCGATTCGCGAATCAGCTAGAATCGGTTCACTGTGAAACGACCGACACTGTATCAGATATTACGCTTCGCGGCTTCCGCGGCGATTGTGTCGGTGGTCATCTTCGTTTACTCCGAATGGTTGCCCGTGAATCCGACTACTATCGGGTTCACGTTCCTGCTCATCGTCCTCATCGTCTCTGCGATTTGGGGCCTTCGGTACGCTATATTTGTGGCGGTTCTGGCTACCGCTGGCTATAACTATTTCTTCCTGCCTCCGCTATACCAGTTTACGATCGCCGATCCGCAAAACTGGGTTGCGCTCTTCGCTTTTCTGTTTACGGCGGTAGTGGCCAGCGAGCTTTCCGATAGGGCCCGCCGCGAAGCCTCGCACTCGGACCAACGGCGCCACGAAGTGGAACGGCTTTATGCTTTTAGTCAGCAGTTGCTGGTCAGTGACAACGTATTCGGGCTGCTGAATACCATTCCCAAGTACATTGTGGAGTGTTTTGGCGTGACCGGCGCCGCGATGTTTCTGGACGCGAAACAGGAGACTTATTTCTTCGATCCCTCCAGCCAGTCGCTATTTCCGGTCGAACAATTGAAGGCGATCAGCAGCCGCGGCGAGCCGGTGCTCGACCGCGACCACCGCATCTGCTACATGCCGCTGAGAATGGGTGTCCGCTCCGTGGGAGCTCTCGGGCTGGCGGGTTGCGATCTCTCCCGTGAAACCCTGGAGGCAATCGGCAGTCTCGCGGCCATCGCAATTGAACGAGCGAATACCGTGGAAACGCTAACCCGCACCGAGGCGGCACGCGAGAGCGACCGCTTGCGTTCAGTGTTGCTGGACTCGGTGACTCACGAATTCCGCACTCCGCTCACTGCTATCAAAGCTTCGGCGGAAACTCTGCTCTCCGATGTGCAAACGGATGAGCCGCAACTGGACAAGCCGCATTTGAACAAGGCGCAGCGCGCGGATTTGCTTACGGTAATCAACGAAGAGTGCGACCGCCTCAACCGGCTGGTCGGCGAGGCCGCCGAGGTCGCACAGCTCGATTCCCATCAGCTCGAATTCCATTGTGAGCCGCATTCGATTCGCGATGCCATCACCATGGCGCTGCAGCAATCGCGAGTAGCACTACAACATCATCCCGTGGAGGTGAAGGTTCCAGACAACCTGCCACACATAAAGATGGACGTGGGGCGCATTTCTGAAGTCCTGGTGCATCTCCTGGAAAACGCGAGTAAATATTCTCCGCCCGACACCCCAATCCACGTGGTGGCGGAACTCAGGCTTGGAGGCGAAGTGGTGACCAGCGTCGCCGACCACGGTCCGGGCATCGATGACATCGAACAGGACATGATCTTCGAAAAGTTCTATCGGGGCCGCCGCCAGCGCACCAGGGTCCAGGGCACGGGGATGGGTCTGGCCATCGCCAAGGCAATCATCGAACTGCATGGCGGAACCATTGCGGTTCGAAGTCAGGTGGGACGAGGGTCCGTTTTTTCATTCACCCTCCATGCCGACTGACCTTGCCGACGGCACGTTCTCCGGGTCAGGACCAGCTCTGGGGCTTTCGTCATAACAGCAGCGCTTGACGCTAGAATAGAATACGATTCGCGGGTCAGAACTGCGGGCCAAAAGCATGAACAATACGGAGGCCTGGAAGACTTGGGAAGGCCGTACAGTCGATGGGAAATTTCCGCTCCGCCAATGGCTGGGGGGCTCTGACCACAGCGCGGTATTCCTCACCGACCTTGGCGGTTCACAAAAAACTGTCATTAAACTGATCGCGGCCAGTCTCCATGCGGACCGCCAGCTTTCGCGCTGGGCGGCCTCGGCAAAACTATCGCACCCGCACCTGATTCGCCTGTTCGAGATGGGTCGCTGCCGGTTCGATGGCATACCGCTGCTCTACATGGTCATGGAATATGCAGAAGAGAATCTTTCGCAGATTCTTCCTCAGCGGGCTCTCACCCCCGCAGAAGTGGGAGATATGCTGCCTCCCACGCTGGATGCGCTCTCCTATCTTCACGGCAAGGGATTGGTACACAGCAGCGTCAGGCCCTCCAACATTCTCGCTGTGGCGGATCAGTTGAAACTCTCCACGGATCGCATCTGTCAGCGCGGAGACTCGGACGACAAGCCCTCATCTCTGAGCATCTACGATGCGCCCGAGATTGCGAGCGGCGATGTGTCGCCGTCGATCGATGTATGGTCCCTCGGCGTCACTCTGGTGGTTACACTCACTCAACATCCGCCCACCGGCCGCGCCGCGGAACAGAAGGACCCCGTCGTCCCAGACACCATTCCAGAACCTTTCCGCAGCATCGCACGCGAGTCTCTCCATCGCCAACTCAAGCTACGCTGCACCATTGCTGACATCAAGGCCTGGCGCCCACCGCAGTCTGCACCGCCGCCGGCAATCACGCCTCAGGCGCCCACAAAACCGAAGGGCTCTGGATGGCGCATCGCGCTGCCAGTTGCCTTAGTCCTGGCGGCTGTCATGGTGCTCGCTGGCCGGAAAATGATCGCTCATCCCGCCGCGGCGCCCGCGGCACGGTCGGCGACTAAGGAACAACCGGCTCCCGTGGTGGCTCCGCCTGCCCCGCCCGCAAAGCCGGCACTAAATCCAACAACAAGTTCAGCATCCGCTGGCCAGGCAGTGCACCAGGTCATCCCAGATGTTCCGCAGAGCGCGAGAAACACGATTACAGGCAGGATCAAAGTCAGCGTGCGCGTCGAAGTGGATGCCTCGGGCAAAGTCACGCAAGCGACGCTGACCACTCCCGGACCGAGCAAGTATTTCGCAAATCTTGCCCTAAAGGCGGCGCAGGGATGGGAGTTCGCCGCGCTTCAAACGAACGGGCAGGCTACTCCCAGCACGTGGATCGTGCGCTTCGAGTTTGCGAAGACTTCGACGAAGGCGTTTCCAAGGCGCGAACTTCGTTAGAACCGCAGCGAGCGCCGCGAGTCAGTTTCCTGCCAACTCGATCCCTACTTTATACCTAATTTCCACGCGATCTGGCGCAGCATGCCGAGCCAGACGGTGGCCTCTCCGGGTTGCAAATTCATCCGGCGGACCAAACGGCGTGCCTTGTCTTCCATCACCACTTCCGTCCCCGGCTTCACGTAGCCGCTGACCCGCAACGCGTCGAGCAGGATGGAAGTGATCAGCTCTACTTCTCCGGCTGTGGCTCGCTGAATCTCTTGCGCGGGCCGCTCGGGATCAAGGCTTCGCGCGATCTCGTACAGGCACACTGCCACGGCCTGCCCCAGGTTCATCGAGATGTGGCCATGCACGGTCGGGACGTGAAGAAGCCAATGGCAGTGACTGAAATCTGCGGTAGTAAGGCCCACTTTCTCCGAGCCGAAGAGCAACGCAACCCGGTTCGATGAAAGTTGTTCCCGAATCAACCTGCCGCCATCTTCGTCCAGCCGCCGCAGTGGATGCTTCAATACCCGGTGGCGAACCGCAGTCGTGCCCACGATCAAACCGCAGTCAGAAATGGCATCCCCGACAGTTCCAAACTCTTCCGCCTCCGCCAGTAGATCCGCCGCCCCGACTGCCGAGCGTGCGTCCCGGAAAGCAACCTCGAAGGGATTCACCACCCGCAAACGGCGGAAGCCAAAATTACTCAAGGCCCGTGCGGCCGCACCGATGTTGAGCGGATTGCGTGGCCGCACCAGCACCACGACCAGTTCGTCAAGTTTGGAGGCGGCAACCAAGACCGCGCAATTCTACGATATGCGGTTTGCTTTGCGCGCTTCGCTAAACCTTTGCGTCCTTTGCGTTAAGAGCCGTTAATGCTTTAACCGCGAAGAACGCAAAGAAAAGCCGCGAAGGTCGCTAAGAAACTCGCACCGCCGCTGAGTACCGGCGCTGTTAAGCCGGTAGTCTGCAACTCCTGCGTGCTGCAAGACCAGGGCCGCAACCTCGATCGCCCCGCCCGGGCGGGCCGCAGGAATTGTAAAAAAATTGTCAAACTACCATGCCGCTGCCTCCGGCAGCGAAAATCGTTGTAAGCTTCAGGTTGCACCTGCGTTCAGGGCCGGTTGCCGGGCAGCCAGAAAAGGGCTTCCCCGGAAGACGGATGGTTCCTTATGGGTCAACTTGCGATGTCACTGGGAACGAGCAAGACCGCACCAGTTCCTCCAGTTCAGCCTCGGCCTGCTGATCGAATATTGGGGGTGGAAGACGATCCCGCCGTTCGGAAAGCCCTGAAGCGCCTGTTCGAAACCGAGGGCTTCGCGGTCGAAGTCTGTGCTGACGGACAGTCCGGACTCGAGAGCTTCCAGTCTTCTCAACCGGCGGCGATCGTACTCGATCTCCGCCTGCCGAAGCTGTCCGGCAGCGACGTTTGCAAGGCAGTCAAGGCGCAAGCGCCCACCTTACCTATTCTCGTTCTCAGCGCCGCTGGTGACGTCTCCGACAAGGTCTTACTGCTCGAATTGGGCGCTGATGACTACGTCACCAAGCCCTTCAGTCCCCGCGAGTTGCTGGCTCGGGTGCGCGCTGCCTTGCGGCACACCGCGCGCGCCGCCAGTGTGGACGTGGTCAATTTTGACGGCATCTCGGCCGACTTCAAGAAGATCGAAGTCAAACGCGACGGCCAGACGGTGATTCTTACCGCTCAGGAATTCAAGACTTTCCAGTTTCTGGTCCAGAACTCCGATCGCGTGATTACCCGCGACGAACTGCTCAATGAAGTCTGGGGCTATCAGAACTATCCTTCCACCCGCACCGTGGACAACCATATTCTCAAGCTCCGGCAAAAGCTGGAGAGAGACCCGTCCAGTCCAGTACACTTCCGCACTGTGCACGGTATGGGATACAAGTTCGTTCGCTAACTCCTTTGACATCTTCCACGGAATCCGCATCCGGCCCGCGCCCGATTGAGTCGAGTGTCGCGCTCGTGTCGCGACCGCGCTTGCGCACACGATTCCTCCTCTCCATGCTGCTGATCACGGCGGGTCTCACCACCACCAGCCTGCTTCTCGTCCGGCACAGCGTCCAGGGCAATATTCGCCAGGAAATTGCGGTGAACCTGCGCAACTCGGTCGGCACGTTCGGGAATTTCCAGCGGCAACGGGAACTGATGCTAACGCGCTCAGCGGAATTGCTGGCCGACCTCCCGATCACGCGCTCCATCATGACCAGCCGCGACCCGGCCACCATTCAGGACGCATCGCAGGACGTTTGGCAGATCGCCGGCGGTGACCTCTTTGTCCTGGAAGACCGCAGCGGCGAGGTAGTCGCCCTTCACACCAGAACGGCCGGATTCACGCGCGAGGACGCAGACAAATTCTTTCACCAATCACTGGATGAAGAAAACGGCAGTCACTGGTGGTACGGCGCTCATCATCTTTACCAGGCTTTTGTGCAGCCGATTTACTTTGGCTCAAAGGCCGAGGGTCACTTGTTCGGTTTTTTGGTCATCGGCTATGAGATCGATAACCGCTTAGCCCAGGACGTCGCGAAAGTCGCGGCCAGCCAGGTTGCTTTTTCCTACGGGGACGAAGTGGTGGCTACGACGCTAACTTCATCGCAAACCCAGAGCCGGGGTCTGCGGGACTTGCTCACCGCCCCTGCGCAAGCCGAACCGCGGGATATCGATCTCGGCAACGAGCACTTCCTCAGCACTTCGCTGGAGTTGTCTAGCCGGCAAGCCCTCCCGGTTCGCCTGTGCGTGCTGGGGTCGTATGACCAGGCAGCCAAGTTCCTGAATCAGCTGAACCGCCTGATCCTGCTGCTGGGCTTTGCCGCAGTCCTTATCGGCAGCGGGCTAATCTTTTTCATTTCCCACACTTTCACCCGGCCGCTGGCGAATCTAGTCGAAGGCGTCAGGGCTCTCGCGCGCGGCGACTTCCATCATCCCCTGGACTCCCGTGGCGGAGATGAAGTTGCCGAACTGACGCGAGTTTTCGAGCGCATGCGAGCCAGCCTCCTGAAGACCCAGCGCGACCTTCTGGAGGCCGAACAACTGGCCACCATCGGACGGATGGCAAGCTCGATCTCCCATGATCTCCGCCATTCTCTGGCGGCCATCGTCGCCAACTCCGAGTTTCTCTGCGACAGTCACTTGACCTCGGCTCAGCGCGAAGAGCTGTATCAGGAAGTTCGAACCGGAGTGAACCTGATGACCGATCTCATCGATTCGCTGCTAGAATTCGCGCGCACTCGCGAATCCCTGAACCCCGCTTACTGCAACATTTGTGACACGGTACAGCGCGCCGTGCAGGCAGTGCGTCTGCACCCCCGGCATCATGACCGTTCCATCGAGGTCCGCTGCAGCGGACTTTGCACGGGATGGTTCGATTCCCGCAAGCTGGAGCGTGCACTATCCAACCTGCTGCTGAACGCCTGTGAAGCTTCCCCCGCGGTGGGTGGTAGGGTCGAGGTCGCGGTCAGCGAGAATGCCGGTGCGATCACGGTGGAGGTTTCCGACGACGGCCCGGGAGTGGCGGACTCGATTCGGGATAAACTGTTTCACCCTTTTGTGAGTTATGGCAAGGAAAACGGGACTGGTCTGGGATTGACCGTCGTGCAGAAGATCGTTCAGGACCACGGCGGCGGGATTGGTGTGGAACGCACGCTGGACGCCCGAACCGTCTTCCGGATCGTGTTGCCGGGGCGATCGCGGGAAACCCTCGGCAGCACCAATCCGAGCCGCGTGCATTCCTTCGTCCCGGCGAGGCGGGACGGCGAGGACGCAATACCGCATGCCGACTCCCAGACCAGTGACTCCAGCTCTTAGCTTTTAGTCATCCAGATGTATCGCGGGAGGTAGGTGTGAAAAGCCTTGGGACCCCTGCAGTTCGCCGAGCTTTTATCCTGGTAGTCCTTCTCTGCAGTACAAACGGTTTAGCGCAAGCACATCCGTCCTCTGCACCCCCTTCTGGGCCCGATGCGGCGGCGGTGCGCGATTTGCAGGAGCAGGTCCGCCAGCTTCGCTCTTTAGTGGAAGAGATGCGCGCGGACAACGCCCAATCGCGAACCGAGATGCAGGAACTGCGCCAAGAGTTGAAAGACACTCGCAGCCTGCTGGAGCGGACACCTCCTGCAACTTTCCGCACCCCAGAAGCGGCTTCGGTCGCATCTGCTACGCCGGGAGTTTCGGGCTTCGCGACGGGAAGCAGGCCAGTCCGAGCTTCCGCGGAGAGCGTTGCACCATTGGAACAACGGGTGCAGAAGCTTGAAGAGTCCGCGTCACTGCTGGGCTCGAAGATCGACGAGCAGTATCAGACAAAGGTCGAAACCGCATCGAAGTATCGCGCTCGGCTATCCGGCATCGTGCTGATGAACGCCTTCCGCAACCTTGGGGCTTCCGACAACCTAGACTTTCCGAACTTCGCGCAGCCGCCCGCGGCAACCTCTTCTCAGGCTAGTTTTGGGGCGACCTTGCGGCAGACCGAGATTGGGATAGAAATTTTTGGCCCAACCCTGGCCGGGGCAAAAAGTTCGGCGAATATGCAGCTCGATTTCGCCGGAGGCTTCCCCTCCACGCCGAACGGAGTCGACTTTGGAATCGCCCGCCTGCAGACCGCCAGCTTGCGCCTCGACTGGCAACACACTTCATTCATTGCCGGCCAGGATTCTCTCTTCATCTCACCGCTCTCTCCCACTTCTTTTGCATCCCTCTCCACTCCCGCATTCGCGTATGCGGGAAATCTCTGGGGCTGGACTCCACAGATTCGCGTCGAGCATCGCTTCGAACTTCTCCACCAACAGACGCTCACTTTAGCGGGCGGCGTTATGGACAATCTCGATTGGGAGCCTCCCACCGGCCAGTACTTTCGCTTCGCGCAGGCCGGCGAGCGTTCCGGTCAGCCCGCCTATGCAGTTCGCGCCGCATGGTCCCGGCGTGTTTTTGAACATCCCTTGACCTTTGGCGTGGCCGGCTACTATGGTCGGCAGGACTGGTCGTGGGATCGCTATGTCGACGCCTGGGCTGGCATGGCCGATTGGCAGGTTCCGATCGTTCGCCGCGTGACTCTCTCCGGCGAGTTCTATCGTGGTCGCGGAGCAGGAGCGTTGGGCGCGGGCATCGGACGTGCCGTTCTGTTCGGCGGTGATCCGTTCTACGGCTCAACCAGCATCCGTGGCCTGGACTCCCTCGGAGGCTGGACCCAATTGAAATTCCAGATTACTCCCAAGCTGGAGTTCAACGGCGTCTTTGCCGACGACAACGCCTTCGCCAGTGACGTCCGCGGCTTCGCCACGGACGCCAACAACTTCATCACCATCCTAGGACGCAATCGCGGCGCGCTCGCCAACCTTGTGTTTCGCCCGCGCTCGGACTTGCTGTTCTCCGTCGAACTCAGACGCTTGCGCAGCTTCCCCGTCTACAGCAACAGCAGTGTCACCAACCAGGTAAACTTGGCTATGGGAATATTATTCTGAACATGCGCGACATTGCTCAGCGCCGGTTGCTGCTAGGCGTGCTGCTGCTATGCCCGGCTTTTGCGCTGGCCCAGCAATCCACTCTGAAAGCCCGAGTGGAACTGACCCGGCACGGCCACCGCTTGAAGGACGCCTCGCAGGCGGTAGTCTGGCTGAATCCTGTGGGGGGGGCACCGGCCGAGACACCGCACCAGGACGCTTCGAATATCCCCCAACTGGTGCAGAAGAACAAAACTTTCCAGCCTTCTCTGCTCGTGATTCCTGTCGGCGGGAAGGTGGAATTTCCCAACCACGATCCTATTTTTCACAACGTGTTCTCGCTTTTTGAGGGCAAACGTTTTGACCTGGGACTGTATGAAAGCGGGACCACGCGCTTCGTGCAGTTTGATAAACCCGGCATTTCCTACATTTTCTGCAATATCCACGCGGAGATGAGCGCGGTGATCATCGCCCTCAGCACGCCTTATTTCGCGATTTCAAATGCACGCGGTGGAGTCAGCATCGCGAACGTTCCTCCCGGCCGCTATGAGCTTCAGATTTTCCATACCTCAGTCACGCCCGGCGCCTTGGGCGCGGTGAACCGCGAAATCACGGTCGCCCCCGGAGACACTTCTATCGGAACACTGAGCCTGAGCGAATCCGATCTCGAAGTCGCGCACAAAAACAAATACGGCCGCGACTATGACCGCCCTGAACCGGACAATCCCGCCTACGCCCGCCCATAAGTTTGTTGGTGCGGCGACCCTTCCGGCAGAATGAGAAAGGGCGTGCCGGTTAGCACGCCCTTCTCGCCTCTGACCTTCACTTCGTTTACAGCAACCTGCGTCCATCCAAGCGAAGCCGAAGAGTGGGGCCTCTTGCTGGCCCGCCAACTGAACTTCAACGGTGACCACCGCCTCCACCACCGCCGGAATGGCCACCACCGCCACCGCCGCTATGCCCGCCCACGCCACCGCTGCTATGCCCGCCTCCGTAGCTGGGCGCACTGTGGGTGCCGCCGCTGTAGCCGCCGCGGCTGGCTCCGTAGCTCGGGGCGCCGCGATATCCGCCGCCGGAAGATCGCGGCTGCACAATCGGCTGCCGCATATTCAGTTGTGGACGGGATGAGCTACGGCCATACGCGCCCGAATAGCTGCGGCCGTATCCCACCGAACTAGGCGCCGTCCGGCTCCAGTAGCTGCCACTCGCACCGACACTCCGGCCGGACGCTGCAGCCGACTCGGTGTACGACGGAGATGTGAACGGACGGAAGCCGTCACGGTTACCACTTTCAGCCATCGTTGAGCCCGCGCTCCGCTGCGTTTCCATGCTCCCCGCTTCCGAGGAACGCGTGTTGGCGTTCGTCGGCGGAGTGAATGGCTTGGTCTCCCCGCCCGCCCTTCTGGCAGGCGCATTGTTCATCTCTCGACCACTCAAATCTCGGCCAGCCGAACTGGCACCGGCGTTCGATCTTTGCGCCGTACTGGCACCGCGATCGCCGAAGGCGGATGCATTCGTCCCCCTTCCGGCCTGCACTGGCGACACGTGGTTCTGCTGCATCGACTGCCGCAGTTGTGCCGCCTGCTGGTGGAATGATTCTGGTCGCGCCGTACTCTGCGTGCCGAAGAAACGCTGCGCTCCGCCGTTGCGAATTGTGGAAGCAGCCGCAGGCCGTCCACTCGCCGACAAACTGGCGTGCGTGGGCACCACCGGCAGATTTCCAGCCAACATGCGAGCGCTCCTGAGCTGTTCACTGCTAGCTGCTACAGCGCTCCCCCGGCCAGCTCCGAAGTGTCCGGCATTCACCGTCGACAATGCCCCGCCGATGTGCGGATCGTTAATATGCGCTACGTTCGAGAAGCGCGTTCCGCCGTGCAGCGGTGAGAAGCCACCATAGCGATTGAACCCGCCGCGCCCGACCATGCCGAAGCGGCCGCGATATCCTCCCCACCACGGGTGGAACCAATCGCAAGGGCCGATCGGCAACCACCCGAACCCGCCCCATCCGCCCCAGCCAAAGCCGAAGTCCCCACCCCATCCGTAGAACGACACATACG